>Ga0326727_10008928_pt1 | contig 25062 bp, 16 predicted proteins | sample MB2enrmetagenome_FD_207643 | JGI IMG/M metagenome (GOLD analysis project Ga0326727, IMG submission 207643) | Lab enriched peat soil microbial communities from McLean, Ithaca, NY, United States - MB29MY | ecosystem: Environmental > Terrestrial > Soil > Wetlands > Peat | place: USA: New York... | reverse complement strand
CAGGCTTTCAACTTATAGCTCTCCCGTTGTTTATTTCGATCATTCAGGAGTTATTCCGCATGTCTTATCGCAAGACCCAAGTTCTCATTACGCTTCTGGCCGCAGCAATCTTTGCTTCGGCCCAGAGCGCGCCCACCCTCAAAGATGCGTATAAGAACGATTTTTATATCGGAGCGGCAATCAACGCCGCGCAAATTACAGGCCAGGACAAGAGCGGCGACGCGCTGATCGAGTCCCAGTTCAACTCGATTACACCCGACAACGCGCTCAAGTGGGAGAGAATCCATCCCCAGCCGGACAAATACGATTTCGCTCTGGCCGATCAGTACGTGGCCTTTGGCGAAGAGCACCACATGTTCATCGTCGGCCACAACCTGGTCTGGCACGATCAGGTTCCGGCCTGGGTCTTTCGCGACGCCAAAGGCAATCTCCTCAGCCGCGACGCCCTGCTCGCCCGCATGCACGACCATATCTCGACCGTGGTCGGCCGCTACAAGGGAAAGATTCAGAGCTGGGATGTGGTGAACGAAGCGCTCAACGAAGACGGAACCATGCGCCAGTCGCTCTGGTACAAGATTATCGGCCCGGACTACATCGAGAAAGCCTTCCAATACGCGCACGAGGCCGATCCGGCGGCGCAACTCACCTATAACGACTACAACCTCGAAAACCCGGCCAAGCTCAAAGGCGCCGTCGCGCTGGTCAAAAAACTTCAGGCCGACGGAATACCGATTTCGAACGTCGGCATCCAGGGCCACATTCACCTGAATTATCCGGCGCCGGAGCAGGAGGACGCCGCCATCACCGCCTTGGGGGCTCTCGGCGTCAAAGTTGCAATCACCGAATTCGATATTGACGTGCTGCCCTCTGCGGGCTACGGGCCCACGGCCGATGTGTCGCTCAACGTCAAGCCGGATGCCACGCTGAATCCCTACGTCAATGGCCTGCCCGCCGACGTCCAGCAGCAGTTGGCTGATCGCTACGCCGCATTTTTCCGCGCCTTCTTGAAGCACCGCGGCACCCTCTCCCGCGTCACCTTCTGGGGAGTCACGGATCGAGAGTCCTGGCTCAATAACTGGCCTGTCAGGGGGCGAACCAGCTATCCGCTGCTCTTCGATCGCGACGGCCAACCCAAGCCGGCATATCAAGCCGTAATTCGCGTGGCGTCGGAAAAATGAAGAGTGTGGCAACCAGCGCTGTCTAGGGAGTTGCGAAAGTAGAGGAGCTGGATGGCTTAGGGGGAAAGGATTCGGTCACTGATCACGGGAGAGATGCAACCGATGGTTGGGGCCTAAAAGCTAGAAGCTAGAAGCTGTCACTTCCCCTTCTTGCACCGCTCCATAATCGCGCTATGCAGCCGCTCGCTCACGTCCGTGGGCAGTTCGTAAATCTCGTGGCAGCGATAGATCTCGATGGTCTTGCGCGTACTATTGAGGACGACTTCGCAGTGGCCGCACTTTTTCAGATGAACTTCGATCTCAGCGCGCGTCTCCGGCGCAATAGACTGATCGATCACATCGTCGAGAATCGCAAGAAACTCAGTGCACTTCATGCGTCAGCCCCGTTTCCCGTGGGCCCGTTTCCACGCATTGAAACTGCCGGAGTCTTTTTCTTGAAGTAGCGGGTCAGCCGATCGCGCAGTTGCAGCCGCGCCCGTAACAGTCGCGATTTGACGGCCGGCACGCTCAGGCCCAGCGCCTCGGCGGTCTCTTCGGTCGAAAGTTGATCCACGTCGCGCAGCACAAACACCACGCGAAAACCCTCGGGCAGACCCTGAACTGTCTTCTTGAGAATCTCTGCCAACTCCGCCTGGTTGTAATTTTGTTCCGGGTTCGGCGCCCAGTCGGCAAAGTCGCGCGGTACGCTCCCCTCTTCGGTCACGATGTCGTCGTCGATTGAGACCATCTTGCCCGTGCGCCGCTTGCGCAGCCGCATCAGGCTCTCGTTGACCGCAATTCGTACCAGCCATGTGTAGAATTTCGAATTCCCCTGGAACTGATCGAGCTTCTCGTACGCCTTAAGAAACGCGTCCTGCATCACGTCTTCGGCGTCTTCGCGGTTTTGCGTAATGTGCTGCGCAATCCTGAAGAGTTGCCGCTCGTACTTGCGGACCAGCGTGTCGTAAGCCGAAACATCCCCTCCGCGAACCCTTTCGACCAGGGCTACGTCGGGGTGCTGCTCGTCTTGTCCTGCTACAGGTTGGATGGTCGACATGAATTTAGGATGCGAAAAAACGCGGCTACTTGCTCTGGCGGACCCTGGGGGCCGGCCAAGAGTGTTCAAGTCTGGCCCGTAAAAGTAGAGTGTACCGGACCGAGCGGCAGGGAACCAAGTCCCACCTCGGGAGGCCCGCCGTAACGCGGCTGATTCTCCTGGCGTCCTTTCGTCCGAAATCGGCTTACAGTGGAACTATGTCTGGTTTCTCTTGGCGGCGAGGCAAAGTTCTTCGCGGTTTCGTTTTTTTCCTGGTCTTGGTTGGAGCTTTTGTCATTGCAAGGCTCGGTTCGGCACAAGCCACGGCGACGCCCGCAACCAACTCATCCAGCTCCGGCGCTGCGCAATCCAATGCGGCCAAGCCGTCGGCGACGAAGAAGCCCGCCACGAAGCCCAGGCCCACGCACCGGGTCAACCGCGCGGCCCGCGTCGCGCGCACCCACCGCATCAAGCAGGCCTTCGTCGCTTCCAGGGAGCTGGAGCCGATGGCCCAGCAACTGGCCAATCTGCGCACGCCCGAGGCCTACGCGTCGGTGGCTGCTTACGCGCACAGCCACACCGGCGATGCCGCGGCCGCGGCGTATCTGGCCCTGGGCCACGCCTACCTGCTCGACAAGCGCTTCGCCGATGCCGAAGCTGCTCTGGCGCAGGCGCGGCGGGCCGATGGGGAGCTGGCCGACTACGAGGATTTTCTCGACGCCGAGGCCAGCCACGAGGCGGGCGACGATGCTGCCGCCGAGAAAATTCTGCATGGATTCACGGATCGCTTTCCCGACAGTATCTTCGACGCCGAAGTGCCGGAGCTTGAGGCCACGGCGCTTCTAGCTCTGGGAAACCGCACCGCCGCGCGCCAGGTGCTCGCTGCCGCCGCCGGCACTCAGGCATCGAGCCGTCCCGGCTTCCAACTCGCCGAGGCCCAGGTCGAATTGGCGCTGGGCGAGCAGCAGGCCGCCGAAGCCACTTTCAAGCAGCTCCTGCTCGGCCATCCCTTGAGCCCGGAAGCACAGACGGCGCGCGCCAAGCTCACCGAATTGGGAGCCGAAACTTTGTTGTCTACGGCCGATCTGCGCAGCCTGGCCGAGGACTTCTACGACGCAGGCCGTTACGCCGAAGCCGCGCAGCAGTTTCAAGTTCTGGAACGCTCCCCGGGGCTCGACCAGCAGACGCGCAATGGATTCGCAGTCTCGGAGGCCGCCTGCCAACTGAAGCTAAAGCGGCTCACGCCAGCCGAGGCGCATGCCCTGCCCGACACCGCAGACGAAAACGGCGCACGGCGTCTCGATCTCCTGGTGGAACTGGCCCGCGATCGCGACGACACCGCCGACCTGAAGCAGCTCGTCGGCGAAATGGAGTCCCGGTTTCCGCACAGCCCCTGGCTGGCCGATGCGCTCTTCTCGGCCGGAAACATGTACATGCTCAAGCGCGATTACCCCGCGGCGATCGCGTACTATGGCGAGTTGGCCGAGCGTTTTCCCAACGACAAAAACGCATCGGCGGCCCACTGGCGCTCCGGCTGGCTTAGCTATCGGCTGGGACTGTATCCCGCTGCCGCGCGCATATTCGACGAGCAGATCCGCCTTTTTCCAGTGGCACCGGAAACTGTCTCTGCGCTCTATTGGCGCGGGCGGCTCTATGAGACCCTGGACCACAATCCCGCGCAGGCCGCGGCCAACTACCGCACCATCGTCCGCGTCTATCAGCATTTCTTTTACGCGCAGTTGGCGCGCCAGCGGCTGGCCGCTTTAGGCAACACCCAGGCCGCCGCACAACCGCAACTGGATCGCATTCAGCCCCTCCCGCAGCCGCATCTGGTCGATACTTTTCCCGAGGACAGCCCGCACCTGGCCAAGGCGCGCCTCCTGGCCAATGCCGGCTTGACGGAGTACATCGCGCTTGAGATCAAGGCCGATCCCAACTCCTCGTCGTGGAGTGCGCTTGCTGAAGCGCAGATTTACTCCTCGTATGGCGAGACATTTCGCGCCGTGCGCGCCGCCAAGCGGGGATTGCCGAGTGCGGCTTCCGCGTCCATCCAATCTATTCCGCTGGTCTACTGGCGGATTCTCTTTCCCGAGCCGTGGTGGAGCACGATCCAGGCTGAAGCGGCCAAGAACCATCTCGATCCCTATCTTGTAGCCTCGCTTATCCGCCAGGAATCGGAGTTCGATCCTTCTGTAGTCTCCTACGCCAACGCATACGGTCTCATGCAATTGCTGCCGTCGGTGGGCCGCACCATGGCGCGCGAAGAGGGAATCAAGCACTTCCAGACCTTCCAGTTGCTCGATCCCAATATGAACATCCGCCTGGGCACGCGCTATCTACGCCAGATGCTCGACAAGTTCGGCGGCGTCGAGGAATATGCGCTTGCCGCCTACAACGCCGGCGACAGTCGCGTGGCAGAGTGGCAGGCCGCGGGTCCGTATTCCGGCATCGACGAGTTTGTCGAGTCCATCCCCTTCTCGCAGACGCGAGAATATGTCGAAGCCATTCGCCGCAACGAGGAAACCTACAAAGCAATTGACGATTTTGCCCGGGCCCGCGGTATCGCCCCCGCTTCGGACTCCCATTAGCAAATGTTTTTCCCGGCCTGGCCGGAGGAATCCCACTTGCCACTCCCATGTGACGATTCGCATTGACATCTACACTTGCGTGTGACGACACTGGGGTTAACCGGAGACATTTCCATCCGGCGAGTCTTTCGCAGCCTGTTTTTCTTGAGGAAAACGGAGCCCGGCGGGAACTTTCGCGCGGCTCGGAACCATCAACCCAGGATTTGCCCAGGAGGGATCGATGGCAGCCGACTTGCAGTTTCTGGAAGAGTGGATCCCTGAACGCATGGACCCAGGAACGGTTTTTGTGCTGGAGAATCAGGCCAAGCTGGGCCAGGCACAGAATCCTTATGTAGCCGTGATGTCGTGCCCGCGCTGCGGCACGCTGGGGCTCATCACCCGCCGCCAACTCTACGGCAGCGAAACCATGATCTGCGGAGGCGAAGCCTGCTCAGCAGAGTACCGCCTCGATGGCGAGGCCATCTGCTACCGGCCAATGCAGTAAAGCAGCTTTCAGCTAATAGCTCTCAGCTTTCAGCTTCTTCGTGCTAAAGCGAGTCGTGCTAGAGCTGGCTGCGCAAATGTCGCCGCGAAAGGGCACGACTTCAGTCGTGCCGCAGGCGCTTCAAAAACTGTGAGGGCTTTAGCCCTGGGCGGCTATTTTGTTCAGACTGATCCACCACCCGCAAGGGAATATGTCAGCCAACAGGGGCGTTGCCGGCGCGATTCCGAGCTAGAAGCTAGAAGCTGAATTCTACTGCTGCAGTTTGTAATCGGCATTGGTCGTCTTGGCGCCGGCCTGCTGCGGTGTCGGGAGCTGTGTACGGTCCCATCCTCCGCCCAGCGCCTGCACCAACTCGACGGAAGAAACCATCTCCTCCACCTGAAGCGCGTTGAGCGTCTCCTGGGTGTTCAACAGCGTGGTCTGCGCAATCACCACGTCGACATACGGATCCACGCCCGTGTTGTAACGCACCAGTTCGAGATTCAGATAATCCTCGGCGTCCTTCACCGCCTGCTGCTGGCGCAGAATCTGCTGCGAGTAGATCCGAGTGGCCGCCATCGCGTCCTCTACCTGCTGAAATGCGGTGAGCGTGACCTGACGGTAATTCGCCAGGTCTGCGTTGTATTGCGCGACGTACTGGTGCAGCTCGGCGCGATAGAGGAAGCCGTTGAAAAGTGTTTGGGACAAAGACGGGCCAATGGACCAGACGCGGCTCGGCCAATTAAACAGGTTGGTCAATGTAGAGCTCTGGAACCCTCCGCTGGCGTTGATTGTCACTTGCGGGAAAAATGCGCCATAGCCGACGCCAATCGTAGCGTTGGCCTCGGCCAGCGCGCGTTCGGCCGCCGCAATGTCGGGGCGGCGTTCGACAAGCTGCGACGGCACGCCGGTAGGAATCGCGGGCGCAGTGTAGATCATGGGCTTCACTGGAATCGAAAAATCCGTCGCGATCTTGCCCAGCAGTGTCGCCATGGCGTGTTCGTACTGCGCGCGCAACAGGCCCACGTTGATGGCTGCCGACTGCGCCGCTTCGAGCGTGGTCTTAGCCTCGGCCACGGAGATGTAATCGCCCACGCCCGTGTCGTACTGCGCCTGGTTATAGTCGAGCGCTTTTTGATCGTCGGCCACGGTGTCATTGAGAATCTGCTGCAGCTTGTCCTGGCCGCGAATCTCGAAGTAATACTCAGCCAGGCTGGCCTGCTCGGTGAGCTTCTCCAACTCCAGGTCGGCGGCGCTCACCTGCGACGCGTACTGCGCCTCACGCACTTCATTGCGAATCTTGCCCCAGAGATCCGGCGTCCATGAAACGTCTATCGGAGTGCTCCAAAGCGTAGAGGTCTTGCCCGTGTTTGCCTGCGTCGAGTTACTCAGCGAGCCGGAACTCTTTGACCGGTTCCATGTTGGAGCCGCGGTGATCGTGGGCCAGTATTGAGACCGCGCTTCGGCAATCTGCGCGCGCGCCGCCATGTAGTTCTGGAAGTACTCCTTCAGGTTCTGGTTATTGATATTGAGCTGTTCTTCCAGAGCATTCAGTTCGGGATCGTTGAAGACCTCCCACCAGTTGCCGCGCAGCATGGCGTCCTGCGGGCTGGCCACCTTCCAGCCCTCGGCATCGTGAAAGTTGACGGTCGACTCCTTGTAGTTGGGCGCGGTCACTGCCTGCGGCGTGGGCGCGTGATAGGCGGGGCCAACATGACAGCCGGAGAGGAGGGCCATCCATCCCAATGCGGTAATTGCGCCGGCAAACCGGACTCGATTTTTCTCGACAAACACTCTCATAGTTCCTCTCTCGTATTACAGAGTGGCATCCGCGGCCCTCGGGTTCTGCTCGCCGGCATACCTTTCGGGAAAGAAGAAGCGCAGCAGCCACAGGCGCAGTTTGTCCATCAACAGGTAAACCACTGGGGTTGTGTAGAGCGTGAGCAACTGGCTCAAAACCAGCCCGCCCACGATGGTGATGCCCAAAGGCTTGCGCAGCTCCGAGCCCGTACCGCTGCCGAAGGCCAGGGGCAATGCCCCGCAAATGGCACACATAGTGGTCATCATGATGGGCCGGAAGCGCAGTTGGCAGGCCTGAAAAATCGCTTCGCGCGTTGTCTTGCCTTCGTTACGCTCGGCTTGCAGCGCGAAGTCGATCATCAGGATGGCATTCTTCTTCACGATGCCGATCAGCAGAATGATGCCGATGATCGAGATCATGTTGAGATCGATGTGGAAGAGCATCAAAGCCAGCATGGCGCCCGCGCTCGCCGAGAATACCGTGGAGATAATGGTGAGCGGGTGGATCAGGCTCTCGTAGAGAATGCCCAGCACAATGAAAACGGAAAGCAATGCGGTGATCACCAGAATCGGCAGCGTCGCCAGCGATTGCTGGTAGGCCTGAGCCGTTCCGGCAAAGAATCCCCGCACCGTTCCGGGCGTTCCCAGCCCTTGCTGCATCTTTGTCACCTCGGCCACTGCGTCCGAGAGCGAGGTTCCGTTGCGTGTGTTGAAGGAGATGGTGACCGACGGGAAAAGGCCGGTGTGGGCAACCTGCAGCGGCGTGGTGCTCGTGGTCGCTTTGACGACGGAAGCCAGCGGCGACACTGCATTCAGGCCCACAGCCGTCGAACCCTTGCTGGGAAGAAAATAGATGTTGTTCAACCCCGACGGATCCTGCCAGTACTGCGGGGCAACTTCCATCACCACGTAATACTGATTGAGCTGCGTATAAATCACGGAGACTTGGGATTGGCAAAACGCGCTGCACAGCGAACTGTTCAGCGATTGCGGGGTCTGTCCCAGCCGCGCCGCCGTCACGCGGTCGTAATGGAGAAGCTCCTCCAGCCCGTCGTTCTGCTGATCCATGTTCACGTCCGTCAGGTCGGGAAGCCTCGACATATTCTGGAGCAGAATAGGACCCCACTTCGTCAGATCCTCGATGTTGTCGGACTGGATCGTGTACTGATAGAGCGCACCGCCGCCTCGTCCTCCGATGCGTATGTCCTGCGCCGCCTGCAAAAACGCCGAAGCCACGGGAAGCTGGCTCATCGGCCTCCGCAGGCGATTGATCACGTCCATCGCCGAGGTCTGGCGCACGTCGCACTTCGGACCCTCTTTGCAGCCTCTGCCCAGCGGCTTCAGTGCAACGAACATGAAGCCGCCGTTGCCGCTGCCCGTGTAAGACAAAACGTGGGCCACGGCCGGATCGTTCTTCACCACGTTGACCAGCGACACGGTGGAGAAATTCATGAAGGGAAAGGATGCATCCTGCGGCCCCTGTATCTGGCCAATAATCACGCCGGTATCCTGCTGCGGGAAAAAGCCCGTGGGAAGCCTGAGGACTATCAGAACATTGAGCGCAATGGTGAGAAGAAGCACCACCATCATCAGTCCCGGATTATCCAGCACCCATGACAGCGATCCCCGGTAGATCGACAGCAAGCCGTTGAAGGCCTTCTCGCTGGCCCGGAAAAGAAAATTGTGTTTCTGGTTTTCCTCGTGCGCCTTCAGCGCATGCGCGCACATGCACGGTGTCGTGGTCAGGGAAACGACCATCGAGATGACAATGGCCGTGGCCAGCGTGACCGCGAACTCGCGAAAGAGCCGCCCGATGATGCCGCCCATCATCAGAATCGGAATGAAAACCGCAATCAGCGACATGCTGATGGAAAAGACGGTGAAGCCGATCTCCTGCGCGCCCTTCATCGCCGCGGCAAAGGGCTGCATGCCAGCTTCCAAATGCCGCGTGATATTCTCCATGACTACGATGGCATCGTCCACCACAAATCCCGTGGCGACGGTCATGGCCATGAGAGAAAGGTTGTCGAGCGTGTAGCCGAACAGGTACATCGCCGCGAAGGTGCCGATCAGCGAGACCGGAACCGCGACACTGGGTATGAGCGTAGCGCGCGGGCTGCGTAGAAAGACGAAGACCACCAGGATGACCAGGCACACAGATCCGATCAGCGTCCTCTCGACCGTAGATACCGAAGCCCGGATCGTTGTGGTCCGGTCCATGTCCACCGTGGTCTTGACGCCCGCCGGCAGCACGGCCTCCAGAAATGGCAACTGCGTCTTCACGCGATCGACGGTCTCAATAATGTTCGCCCCAGGCTGGCGGAATACGATCAGTACCACTCCCAATTTTCCGTCGATGTAGCCGGCGCTGCGCAGGTTCTGCGTCGAGTCCTCGACGTCGGCCACGTCGGAGAGCCGGATGGCGTTTCCGTTGTGATAGCCGACGATCAGCGGCCGGTAGTCGGCCGCCGTCGAAATCTGGTCGTTGGTCAGGATGTCTTCGCTGACGCCGTTGTCGGAGAGTTGGCCGCGCGGCTCGTGCGAGTTTTGCAGGCTGAGCACCGATTGCACGCTGCCCAGCGTCAGTCCGAAGCTCTCAAGCTTTGTGGGATTGACTTCAACACGCACCGCGGGCGCGGCGCCGCCTCCCACGCTCACCTGCCCCACGCCTTGAATCTGCGACAGCTTCTGCTCCAGAATCGTCGAAGCCAGATCGTACAGCTTCGTCACTGGATACTTGTCCGAGGTCAGGCTGATGATCATGATCGGTGAATCGGCCGGATTCACCTTGCGATAGGAGGGATTCGACGGCAGGTTCGCCGGAAGATAGGTTCGCGCCGCATTAATGGCGGCTTGCACGTCGCGGGCCGCGCCATCTATGTTGCGGCTGAGATCGAACTGCATGGTTACGTTGGTCGACCCCAAAGAACTCGACGAAGTCATCTCCGTGATGCCGGCGATGTGGCTGAACTGGCGCTCCAGCGGCGTGGCCACCGAGGCTGCCATGATTTGCGCGCTGGCCCCCGGCAAGCCCGCGGAAACACTGATGGTGGGAAAATCCATCTGTGGTAGCGGAGCCACCGGCAAAACCACAAACGCCACTCCACCGGCGATCGCCACCGCCAAAGTGAGCAGCGTGGTGCCCACTGGCCGCCGGATGAATGGTGCCGAAAGGTTCATGCATTCTCCGTGCCGGGGGGCAACTCGTTGTCTGGCGATACATGCGAGAGGCGACGGCCCATGACCCGCTGGCCGAGGCGGTCGAAGAAGATGTAAATCACCGGCGTGGTGTAGAACGTGAGCAATTGGCTCAACAGCAAGCCGCCCACCATGGCAATGCCCAGCGGCCGGCGCAATTCCGAACCCAGGCCGGTTCCAGCCGCCAGCGGAATGCCGGCCAGCAGCGCGGCCATCGTGGTCATAATGATCGGCCGGAAGCGCAAGAGGCTTGCCTGGTAGATCGCTTCCGTCGCATCCATGCCGTGCTTGCGCTCTGCCTCGAGCGCAAAATCGACAATCAGAATGCCGTTCTTCTTCACAATGCCGATCAGCAGAATGATGCCGATGATTCCCACTACGCTCAGATCCTGGCGGCAAATCATCAGGGCCAGCAATGCACCGACGCCGGCCGAAGGCAGCGTGGAAATAATCGTAATCGGATGGATGAAACTCTCGTAGAGAACGCCCAGTACGATGTAAACAGAAACCAGAGCGGCGAGAATCAGCAGCGCTTCGTTGGACAGCGAATTGTGGAAGGACGCCGCCGTGCCCTGGAAGTCGGATTGCAGACTGGCAGGGAAGTGAAGGTCCTTCACGGTCTTTTCGATGTCGCTGATCGCCGTGCCCAGTGAGGCATTTGAAGCCAGATTGAACGACACCGTCACCGAGGGGAACTGGCCTTGATGGTTGATGGAAAGCGCCTCCGTGGTGGTGTGCATCCGTGTAAATGCGCTCAGCGGTATGGCATTGGCGCCTCCCACCGACGACACCGTGGTGACCGCGGAACCCGAGGAGCCTCCAACAACACTGGCCGGAGCGCTAAGCACCTGTGAAGAAGGCGTGTAGCGCACGGAGGTTGTCGTCGCGTTCGAGCCCGCCGAAGCCGACGCCGACGAGGAGAACGAAGTCGCCGCGCCCGCGCCTGTCGTGCCCGAGGACGCATTGGTTTGAATGTAGATGTCGCTGAGTTTTGCAGGATTCTTTTGCCACTCCGGCGCCGTCTCCAATACCACGTGGTATTGGTTGAGCTGCGTATAAAGCGTGCTGATCTGGCGCTGCCCGTAGGCATCGTACAGCGTGTTGTCAATCGTGGTCGGCGCGATGCCCAGCCGCGAGGCGGTCACGCGGTCGATCTCCAGTTGCACCGCCTTGGCGCCGGTTTGCTGATCGGTAGCCACGTCTTCCAGCTCGGGCAGCTTGTTCAGTTGCGCGACAAGTTTATCGGTCCACTCGTTCAACTCGTCCGTGTCCGGATCTTCGAGCGTGTACTGGTATTGCGTGCGGCTCACGCGATCGTCCACCGTGATGTCCTGCACCGGCTGCATGTAGAGTTGGATGCCATCGACCTTTTTCAAACGCCGCTGCAGTCTCCGGATCACATCGGATGCGTTGATCCGCTCGTCGATCGGTTTCAGGTTAATGGAGATGCGGCCGCTGTTCAGCGTGGTGTTGATGCCGTCGGCGCCGATAAACGAAGACACGCTCTCGACCGCCGGGTCATCGAGAATGATCAGCGCCAATTCCCGTTGCTTCTCGCTCATGGCATCGAAGGAGATAGATTGCGAGGCCTGCGAGATGCCTTGAATCACGCCGGTGTCCTGCACCGGGAAGAATCCCTTGGGAATGTAAATGTAGAGGACGACGGTGAGCACCAGGGTTGCGGCCGCAACCAGCAATGTGACGGTCTGGTAGCGCAGCACCACGCGCAGCGTCCGCCCGTAAAAAGCAATCATGTTATCGAATACACGCTCCGACCATTGGTAAAAGCGCGTCTGCTTCTCTGCTGCATTGTGACGCAGAATGCGCGAGCACATCATCGGTGTCAAGGTGAGCGAAACCACCGCCGAAATTACAATCGTCACCGCCAGCGTGACCGCGAATTCGCGGAACAGCCGTCCCACCACATCGCCCATGAACAGCAGCGGAATCAGCACCGCGATCAGCGAAACCGTGAGTGAAACAATGGTGAACCCGATCTGTTCCGCGCCGGTCAAAGCGGCTTCGAGCGGAGGCATGCCTTCCTCGAGGAAGCGGCTGATGTTCTCAATCATCACAATCGCATCGTCGACCACGAAGCCGGTGGCGATGATGAGCGACATCAGCGACAGGTTGTCGAGCGAGTAGCCGAGCAAAAACATCACGGCAAAAGTGCCGATGATCGACAGCGGCATGGCCACGGTGGGGATAATGGTGGCGCGCAGGCTGCGCAGGAAGAGGAAGATCACCATGACCACCAGACCCAACGTCAGGATCAGCTCGAACACTGCGTCGTGAATCGACGATCGAATGCTGGTGGTCAAATCGGTCAGGGTCGTCACTTTGATCGACGCTGGAAGGTTCGCTTCCAGTTGCGGCAGAACTTTCTGGATGGCGTCGACGACCTTGATGGTGTTTGCGCCCGGCTGGCGCTGAATGTTGAGAATGACGGCAGGCGTCAGCGAAGGCCCGGACGATCCGCTTGTCTGGCCCATCCACGCTGCCTGCTTGTTATTCTCCACGCCGTTGACAACGTTGGCCACATCTCTCACAAACACCGGCGCGCCATTGCTGTAGGCGATCACCACATTCTTGTAGTCGTCGGCGGTGTTGAGCTGATCGTTGGCGTCGATCTGGTAGTCCTGGCGCGGCCCGTCGAAGTTGCCTTTGGCGGAGTTCACGCTGGCCTGCGTCAATGCCGTGCGCACATCCTCCATGTTCAGCCCGTGCGAGGAAAGCGCCACCGGGTTCACCTGGATCCGCACCGCCGGCTTTTGGCCGCCGCTGATGCTCACCAGTCCCACACCGGCCAGTTGCGACAACTTCGGCGCCAGGCGCGTGTCCACCATGTCCTCGACCTCGGACAAGGGAATGCTGTCGGAAGTGATCGCCAGAGTGAGGACGGGCGCGTCTGCAGGATTGGTCTTGTTGTAAACCGGCGGCACTGGAAGGTCGGAAGGCAAGAACGTTTGGCCGCCGTTGATCGACGACTGCACCTCTTCCTCGGCCACGTCGAGCGAAAGTGAGAGGTTGAATTGCAGAACGATGACCGAGACGCCGCCAGCGCTGGTCGACGTCATCTGGCTCAGTCCTTGCATCTGGCCGAACTGACGCTCCAAGGGCGCAGTGATCGTGGTGGCCACCACGTCAGGGCTTGCGCCGGGATAGAAGGTGAGCACCTGGATCGTCGGATAATCCACTTCCGGCAGCGCCGACATCGGCAACTGCGTGACTGCGACGATGCCCACCAGCAAAATCGCGGCCATCAACAACGACGTTGCAATTGGCCGCAGAATGAAGGGGCGGGACGGACTCATGGTGCAGCCTCAGTGGTATCGGTGGTGGTGGACGGCAGATTCACCTTGGAGCGCGTCACCGGCGATCCGTCAATCAGTTTCTGGAAGCTGCTGTTGGCTACCACATCGCCGGGCGCGAGGCCGGATGTCACCACCGTGTTGCCCTGATCGGAGATGCCCGACTTCACGGTCCTCTTCACGGCTTTGGCGCCGGGCGTGTCGATGCCTTGAATCAGGTAAACATAATCGCTGGCGCCGTTGTGCTGAAGCGCCGACGAAGGAAGCAAAACCTGATTGTCCAGCGTCTTCACCAGCAGCCGCGTATTGACGAACTCATTGGCGTAAAGCTGCCCATCGGAGTTGTTGAATTCCGCGCGCAGTTTTACGGTTCCCGTCACCGTGTCGATCTGGTTGTCGACCGTGATCAGCCGCCCTTTTGCAATCAGCTTTGTGTTGGTGCGGTCATAGGCCTCAACCGTGAGCGATTTCCCGCCCCGCATCTGTCCCAAAACCTGCTGCAGGCTGTCTTCGGGCAGGGTAAAGATCACGGTAATGGGTTGCACCTGCGCCACCACCACCAGCGTGGTGCTGGAGTTGGCCGTTACTAGGTTGCCGGGATCGATCAGGCGCAGCCCGACGCGGCCGTCAATCGGCGAGACGATGTGGCAATATCCCACCTGGACCGTGTCGTATTGCACAGTACCTTCGTCGTTCTTCACCGTTCCCTGGTCTTGCAACACGATTTTTTCCTGGTCCTCAAGCGTCTGCCGCGGGATGGCGTTCTTGGCCCATGCGTCCTGATAGCGCTTCAGATCCATCTGCGCCTCGGCCAGCATGTTTTGGTCGCGTTCGAGCGTGCCCTGCGCCTGTTCGAGCTGCGCTTCGTAGGAGCGCGAGTCGATGTCGATCAGCGCATCGCCCTTGCGCACCATTTGCCCCTCGCGATAATGCACGGCCGTAATCACGCCCGTCACCTGCGCGGTCATGTTGTCGGTATACGTGGGCGTGACCGTGCCGATCGCGTCAAGATAGATCCCGATGCTGCCTTTCGTGGCCGTAGCCACAGTCACAGGCACGGCGCCGCCCATGGCGCCGCGGCGATTGCCGCCTGCTGGGGGCGCCGACGCGCTTGCGCTATGCTGCCGGTACACCCAGTAGAACAGCAGCCCGAATGCCACCAGGACGACTACCCAGATCCAGAGGTGCCGGCGCTTTTTTGCGGGGTAGGCGGGGTCAAACCCCGAGGCAGAATGCGATTCAGACAAACGTTGGTCCATCGTTTTCTTCTCAAACGTCAGATTAAAATCATTCGCTTAGTCAGGAACATTTTCTCATACGCAAAATGGCGCGCTGAATCGCAGCTCCGTCACACGGCGCGCGGAATCAGTGAAGATCTGAGGTAATGCATGTTGCGCATGGCTCCATGTGTAGAGATAAGTGGCCCGAATCGAGCCATACTGCCACGCAAACGGCCTCGGGCACACGCACACTCCTGTATGGACGAAACCAGCCGGCAAATAGTTGCAGCATGGCTTTCCCGGAATCCGTCCGCCCAGCATTCTGGAACGCCGCATCGGGCGCGATCGCCAGGCGTCTCGCCATCTGGCCCGGGAATCCGCAAACATGATGTTAGATGCACCCGGCACGGGCCCGCGCAATGCTTTTTGCGCAAATAGAATAGATAGTTGTTTCGCGGTCGTCTTAGAGTCCATTACCACTGACGAATCGCTTCAGGGAGCCAGCAATGGATCGAATCATCGAAGTCATCAAAAATCGCCGCAGCATCCGCGCCTACAAACAGGGAAGCGTCGAGCGGTCGATTATCGAAGAGATCGTGGACTGCGCGCGCCAGGCGCCGACCGCCATGAACGTGCAGCCTTGGGATTTTGTCGTCGTGACGAAGCGCGAGGATCTCGCAAAGATTCCAACCTTGATCGGCCACGGCGAGTTCATCGCCCAGGCGGCATTCGCCGTGCTTGTGCTCTCCAGGGAAACCGAATACGCCGTCGAGGATTGCTCGGCAGCCACCGAGAATCTGCTGCTTGCCGCCGCCGCCCACGGCATCGGATCCTGCTGGGTGGCGGGAACAAAGCAGGCCTACGGGCCCGCGGTTGCCGCCGAGTTTGGCGCGCCGCCCGACCGGCAACTGATCGCCATTGTCTCCTTCGGCTATCCGGCCGAAGAGCCCCAAGTGGAGAAGCGCCCGCTGGTCGAAATCCTGCACTGGGATTGTTTCTGATGAGCGCATCCTAAACAAACCAAACACATTATTCTTCCGCGCCCGCCCCGAAATCGGCGTCCAGGAGGCGTGTCTCACGACGCGGGATGAGGTCGTCCGAATCGTGACAGCTGTCACGGAGCGCAATTCCAGCCTCGTCCTACTATCGGTATATGGTTATCGATATTAATTTATCGAGTCCGTTGGCACCAACGCACGGACGGCCTGGAATCCCCCAGCCGAGCCTCAATCGTCTGCCCCAGTACCACCATTATCTTTCCGAGCTTAAAGCTAAAGGAATCAGTAGGGTATCGTGCAGCGGCATCGGCCGCGACCTGAACCTTGTTCCCGTGCAGGTGCGCAAAGATCTGCAATACACCGGCATCGTCGGCAAGCCGAAGACCGGCTACGATGTCGTCGAGCTCGTCCAGGCCATTGAAACCTTCCTTGGCTGGAACAATGTGAACGAGGCCTTCCTCGTAGGAGCCGGCAACCTGGGCACGGCCCTGCTTGGCCACGAGCGTTTTTCCAACTTCGGCCTGCGCATCGTCGCTGCCTTCGATACCGACCCCCAAAAAACCGGGCAATGGATTCACGGAAAGATGGTCCTGCCGCTCGATAAGCTGGCCGACCTGGCCGAGCGCATGAGCATTCACCTGGGCATCATTACCGCGCCTGCCGAATACGCGCAGTCCATCGCGGAAGAGATGGTCAAGGGCGGCATTCAGGCCATCTGGAACTTCGCTCCGGTGCGCCTCAAGCTCCCCTCGCACCTGATCGTGCACCAGGAAGATCTTTACTCCTCGCTGGCTTCGCTTTCCTGGAAGCTGGCCCGGCGTTTTCAAGTCCCAATTCAGAAAGATGGAGGTTTCGACTGATGGCGGCTGCGCCTGTTGCGCTCGATCGCGCAGAGAAATTCCAGAAAGTTTGCGATATTCTCGAACGCTTTCACTATCGGCCCGCTGGTCTGATCCCGATTCTGCAAGCAATCCAGCATGAATATCAATATCTGCCGGAAGAAGTTCTGAACTACGTGGCGACCTCTCTCGACGTTCCCCCGGCGCGCGTCTTTGGCGTGGCCACTTTTTACGCGCACTTCGCGCTCGAGCCCAAGGGCAAACATGTCATCCGCATCTGCGACGGCACGGCCTGCCACGTCAAGCAGTCGCTGCCGGTGCTTCATGCGCTCCACCAGAAACTCGGCACCAGCGAGAAGCAGAAGACCTCGCCCGACATGATGTTCACCGTGGAGACGGTTGCCTGCCTCGGAGCCTGCGGACTGGCGCCCGTGGTGGTGATCGACGAACAGGTCTACGGCGGAATCACCCCGGAGCGCGCCATCGCACTCGTCGACGCGATCAACGCGCAAGAAACGGCCGTAAAGCCGGCAGATGGAGACACCCATGTCCAATAGCGACGGCCTGGTGGCAATCACTCCAGCGGCAAACGCCAACCAGAACCACGCCGCAATCCGGCGCGTGATTCTCTGCGCCGGCACAGGCTGCATGGCCAACGGCGCAATGCAGGTCTTCGAGCGTTTCAAGGCGGAGATGTCGATGGCGGAACTGAATGTGATCCTCGAACTCCGGCCGGAAGCCGGCGACCGCGATGTGCGCCTCTCGAAGAGCGGCTGTCAGGGCTTTTGCCAGATGGGTCCCCTCGTCTCGATCGTTCCCGAAGGAATTCTCTACACCAAGGTGCGCGCAGAAGACGTGCCGGAGATCGTTGCGCAAACCCTGATCGGCGGCCAGGTGGTGGAGCGGCTGCTCTATAAAGACCCTGCGACGCGCAAAGCCTGTCGCGGCTTTGAGGACAATCCCTTCTACGCGCGGCAAGACCGCCGCGTGCTCAGTGAATGCGGCTTCCTCGATCCCGAAGACATTCACGAATTCATGCTGCACGGCGGATACAAGGCTGCGAAGAAGGCCTTCCTCGAAATGACGCCCGAAGCCATCTGCAACCAGATCTCCGCATCCGGTTTGCGAGGCCGCGGCGGCGGCGGATTTCCCACGGGACGCAAGTGGGACGCGGCGCGCACGCAAAATTCCGCCAAGAAATACGTCATCTGCAACGGCGACGAGGGCGATCCCGGCGCATTCATGAATCGCTCCGTGATGGAAGGCAATCCGCACAGCGTCATCGAGGGGCTGATGATCGCGGCGCGCGCCATCGGGGCAGACGAAGCCCTCGTCTATGTGCGCGCCGAGTACCCGCTGGCCGTCGCGCGCATGCGGCGGGCAGTTGCCGACGCCGAGCGCGAAGGCATCCTGGGCAACAATGTCTTCGGCACCGGCCTCACCATGAAGTGCGATGTGATGGAAGGCGCTGGCGCGTTCGTCTGCGGCGAAGAGACCGCGATGATCGCCTCCATCGAAGGCCGGCGCGGCATGCCTACGCCCAAGCCGCCCTTCCCGGCGCAAAGCGGCCTCTGGGGCAAGCCCACCATCATCAACAACGTTGAAACTCTGGCGCACGTCTCGCGCATTTTGCTCGAAGGGCCTGAAGCCTTTCACGCCATCGGCACCAAAGATTCTCCGGGAACGAAAACCTTCGCACTCACCGGCCACGTCGCCAACACCGGCCTCGTCGAAGTGCCGTTCGGGACCAAGCTGCGCGAGATCGTGATCGAGATCGGCGGCGGCGTCACCGACGACAGCGGCAAGCTGATGAAGAACGGCTTCAAGGCCGTGCAGATCGGCGGACCTTCCGGCGGATGCCTCACCGAAGAGCACATGGATCTGCCGCTGGCCTACGAATCGTTGCGCTCCGTGGGTGCGATGGTGGGTTCGGGCGGCCTCGTGGTGATGAACCAGCGCACCTGCATGGTGAGCATTGCGCGCTTCTTCATGGAATTCACGCAGCGCGAGTCCTGCGGCAAGTGCGTGCTCTGCCGCGAAGGCACCAAGCAACTGCTGGCGCTGCTCGACGACGTGATTGAAGGCCGCGCCGACGCGGGAACGCTCGATCTGCTTGAGAAACTGGGCCGCGCGGTGCAGGTCGGCTCGCTCTGCGGCCTGGGAAAAACCGCGCCCAACCCGGTGCTCTCCACATTGCGCTACTTCCGCGAGGAGTACGAGGAGCACATCTTCGAGAAACGCTGCCGCACAGGCCGCTGCAAAGCGCTGCTTAAGCCGGAGATCGACGCCGTCCGCTGCAAGGGATGCGGCGTCTGCATCAAGGCCTGCCCAGTGGGCGCAATCAGCGGAGAAAAGAAGCAGCCGCACCATATCGATCCTGAGCTGTGCATCAAGTGCGGGGCCTGCGCCACGGCCTGCAAGCTGCACGCGGTGGAGGGGGTTTAGCACGTGAACAAACTGACGCAGCCCACATTGACGATTGATGGACGAACCGTATCTATCGATGGCGAGCGCAATCTGCTCGAGCTGGTGCGCAAGGCCGAAATCGATCTGCCCACTTTTTGTTACCACTCCGATTTGAGCGTCTACGGCGCTTGCCGGCTCTGCCTTGTACAAGTGGAGGGCCGCGGCATCATGGGCGCATGTTCCACGCCTCCCGAGCCAGGATTGAAGGTTCTCACCACCACGCCGGAGATTCGCGAGATTCGCAGGATCGCGGTGGAGTTGTTGCTCGCCAATCACGACCAGCAGTGCCCCACCTGCCCGCGCAGCGCGAACTGCCAGTTGCAAAGCCTCGCGCAGCGCCTGGGCATTCGCAAGGTGCGCTTCAAGCCGGTGCACGAGCCGGAACCGCTCGACGAGTCGTCGCCATCGCTCGTTCGCGATCCCAATAAGTGCGTCCTCTGCGGCGATTGCGTGCGTGTCTGCTCGGAAATTCAGGGCATCGGCGCTATTGACTTTGCCCATCGCGGCCACGACGTAAGCGTGCAACCCGCCTTCGGCAAAAAACTGGGCGAAGTGGAGTGCGTCAACTGCGGGCAATGCGCCAGCGCATGTCCCACAGGAGCGCTGACGCCGAAATCGGAAGTCGATGCGGTGTGGTCGCTGCTTGCCGCTCCCACAAAAACCGTCGTGGTGCAGATCGCGCCCGCGGTGCGCGTGGGTCTCGGCGAGTGTTTCGGTCTAAAGCCGGGCGAGATCACCACCGGCCAGATCGTCGCGGCGCTGCGTCAGTTGGGCTTCAATCAGGTCTATGACACATCGTTTGCAGCGGATCTAACTGTCATCGAAGAGGGCGCGGAGTTTCTCCATCGCAAACAGCATGGCGGAGTGCTGCCCATGTTCACCTCCTGCTGTCCCGGATGGGTGAAGTACGCGGAACAGTATTTCCCCGATCTACTGCCGAATCTCTCCACCTGCCGCTCGCCGCAAGGCATGTTCGGTTCGCTCATCAAGGCCATGGCGCCGGAAAAGTTGCAAGTCGAACGAAAAGACATCAAAGTCGTCGCCATCATGCCCTGCACGGCGAAAAAATTCGAAGCCCAGCGGCCGGAACTTGGCGTTGACGGCGATCCCGACGTGGACAACGTTCTCACCACGCAGGAACTGGCGCACATGATTCAGTCCGCGGGCCTGATCTTCAACTCTCTGCAGCCGGAATCCTTCGACATGCCCTTCGGTTTCTACACCGGCGCGGGCGTCATCTTCGGCAACTCCGGCGGCGTCATGGAAGCGGTGCTGCGTTTTGCGGCCGACAAGATGACAGGCGGCAAAGTGGCGCGCGTGGAGTTTGAAGAGGTGCGCGGCGAGTCGGGCCTGCGTGAGGCCAAAGTCGTCGTCGAGGGCACGGAGTTGCGGCTGGCCATCGTTCACGGACTGCGCAACGCAAAGGTTGTCGCCGAGCAGGTACGCACCGGCAAGAGCCACTACGACCTGATCGAAGTCATGGCCTGTCCCGGCGGCTGCATCGGCGGCGCTGGCCAGCCCATTCCAACAGCGCGCAATGCGCGGGCGCTGCGCACCAAGGGCCTTTACAACGCCGACAAAATGCTGCAACTGCACAAGTCGCAGGAAAATGTTTTCATCACCGAGTGCTACGCGAAGTTCCTCGGCGAGATCGGCGGCGAGAAAGCGCATCACCTGCTACACACCACGTTTCAAAGCCGGCGGCGCATCGCGGAAGAAGTTCTTCCGCTGATGCAGGGCCGCGGAGGCGAACGCACAAAAGTAAGTGTTTGCCTGGGAACGAATTGCTACTTGAAGGGCTCGCAGGACGTGCTCAACTCGGTGCTGCACCACGCGCAGGAGACCGGCCTCGAGAATCGCCTCGACGTGCGCGCGGCCTTCTGCCTGGAGCAGTGCGAGCACGGCCCCAATGCCACCATCGACGGCGAGTGCATGCACCATTGCACAGCGGAAGGCGTCATCGACTTGTTGAAGAACCGCATCGGGAGCGAGGAAAAAGGGGAGAGCTAAGACCGCGTGCAGCGTCGCGCAAGGAGGAATCATGGTGAAAGCGGCAGAACGTGCGGAATTTATCGACCACCAAGAAGTTGAAGCGCTGCTTGCGCGTCAGCAGCCCCCAGCTCGCGCCAAGGTCCGCGAGTTGCTGGCCAAGGCGCGCGAGATGCACGGCCTCACAATGCAGGATGTCGCCTGCCTGATGCAGGTCGAAGACCCCGAGTTGCTTGCCGAGCTTTTCTCCACAGCGAAGAGCATCAAGGAAGAGATCTACGGCTCGCGGCTGGTCTTCTTTGCGCCGCTTTACATCTCCAACCGCTGCGCCAACGAGTGCACCTATTGCGCCTTTCGCGCCACCAACACCGCGCTCAAGCGCCGCACCCTCACGCAGGAGGAGATCGCCGAGGAGACGCGCATTCTCATCCGCCAGGGACATAAGCGCGTGCTGGTCGTCGCCGGCGAAGCTCTGCCACCGCGCGGCTTCGACTACATCACCGACACCATCGCCACCATCTACGACACGCGCATCGGCCCCGGCGAAATTCGCCGCGTGAACGTAAACCTCGCGCCGCAAAATGTCGAGCGATTCAAGCAACTCAAAGAGGCGGGCATCGGCACCTTCCAGCTCTTTCAGGAAACCTATCACCGCCCAACCTATGCTGCGGTTCACCTGAAGGGCAAAAAGCGCGATTACGACTGGCGCGCCACCGCCTTCGATCGCGCCATGGAAGCTGGCATCGACGATGTGGGCATGGGCCTGCTCTTCGGCCTTTACGACTGGCGCTTCGAAGCTCTCTCCCTCATGCAGCATATCCGGCATCTCGAAGAGACCTTCGGCGTGGGCCCGCACACACTCAGCTTTCCGCGCATCGAGCCGGCGGTTGGCTCCGACCTTGCTTCCTCTCCGCCGCACGCCATGAGCGATGCGGATTTCATCAAGCTGATCTCGATCATGCGCCTGGCCGTGCCCTACACAGGCATGATCATGTCCACCCGCGAGACCGCCGAGGTGCGCCGTCAGACCTTCGCCGTCGGCATCTCGCAAATCTCCGCCGGCAGCCGCACCGATCCCGGCGGATACAAGGACGGTGAAGGCGACCCCAATGGAAGCCAGTTCCAGTTGGGCGATCATCGCACTCTCGAAGAGGTTGTCAGGGACGTAGTCTCGCTCGGCTACACACCCTCGTTCTGCACCGCGTGTTACCGGCTGGGGCGCACAGGCCAGGACTTTATGGATATCGCCAAGCCCGGCGAGATCAAGTATCACTGCCAGCCCAACGCGCTCTCCACGTTTCTCGAATACCTCTGCGATTACGCGGGGCCGGCGGCGAAATCGGCCGGCGAAAAACTGATTTCTATCGAACTGCAACAGATGGACGGCCAGCAAACCGCCTGCACCTTGCCGATGCTGAACCAGGTGCGGCGCGGCGAACGCGACGTTTTTGTTTAGAAAGGGAGGACTACATGATCCGCGCAACAGCAAAGGGATTCCGGCTGCACATTGGCTTTTTTGGCCGCAGGAACGTAGGCAAATCGAGCCTGCTGAATGCCATCACGCGGCAAACCGTGTCGATCGTCTCCGATGTTCCCGGCACCACAACCGATCCGGTTGAAAAGCCGATGGAACTCGAGCCCATCGGCCCCGTGCTCTTTGTGGACACGGCCGGCGTGGACGACGTGGGCGCGCTCGGCGCGCAGCGCATCGAAAAGACGCGCCAGGCCATCGCGCGCACCGACATCGGTGTTCTTGTAACCGAGGCCTGCGCGTGGGGCGAATTCGAAGACAAGCTGCTCGCCGAACTGCGCGCGCGCGGCATCCCCGTCCTGGTCGCCGTCAACAAAGCAGACCTCGCCAAGCCCTCGGCGGACGAGATCGCGCTCTTTGCGAACGAGAATCTGCCGTGGACGCTCGTCGCCGCAACGAAGGGCGAGGGCGTGGATGCTTTTCGCGAGTTGCTGCGCCAGGCAGCGCCCGAAGATGCCGCCGAACCGCCGGCCATCGTCCGCGACCTGGTGCCGCCCGGCGAGACCGCAATCTTCGTGATGCCGATCGACAAGGAAGCTCCCAAGGGACGCATCAAGAACCTGCAGGTGCAGGCCATTCGCGACCTGCTCGACGGCGAATCCTCCTGCATCGTCGTTAAAGATTCCGGATTCGGCAGAGCGATCGAGAACATGAAGACGCCGCCCAGCCTGGTCGTCACCGACGCGCAAGTCTTCGATCAAATTGCGCGCATCGCTCCCAATAACGTGCCGCTCACAGCGTTCTCCATCCTGCTTTCGCGGCTCAAGGGCGACCTTATCGCTCAAACCCTCGCGGCGCTCACGATTGACGATCTGCGCCCCGGCGACAAAGTGCTCGTCGCAGAGACGTGCACGCATCACCCTGTCGAGGAAGACATCGGCCGCGTAAAAATTCCGCGCTGGATCGAGAGCTACGTGGGCGGCAAACTCGAGTTCACGCACGTGAAGGGCCGCGACTTTCCCCTGGACCTCTCGCCTTACAAGCTCGTCATACACTGCGGCGCGTGCATGTGGAACCGCCAGGAGATGATGAGCCGTATTCGCGAGTGCCAGCGCCAGGGCGTGCCCATTACCAACTACGGTCTGGTGATCGCCATGGCACAGGGCATCCTGGAGCGCGCGCTGGAGCCGTTTCCCGAGGCGCTCACGGCATACAGGGAAGTGCGCGCACTCAAGATGGCGTGGGCCGCGAGCGAGCGGGCACCGATGCCAGCCGAGGCCGAAGTCGCACTTGTGAACTGAACATGATGGCGCTGTCTCAATCCGAGATTCTCGCATGGCTCCGCGAAGAGAGACCCGAGCGGCTGCGCGAGCTCTACGCGCGCGCCAACGCAGTGCGCCGCGAGAATGTCGGCGGCGCGGTGCATCTGCGGGGGCTGATTGAGATCTCCAGCCACTGCGAACGGCAATGCATGTATTGCGGCCTGCGCAAGGCTAATCGTTCGCTCGAACGCTACCGCATGACGCGCGAAGAGATCGAGCAGTGCGCGCTGACGGCGGTTCAACTTGGCTACGGCACCGTCGTAATGCAAGCCGGCGAAGACGATGCGCTCACCGCCGAGTGGATCGCAGAAATCGTGCGCTGGATCAAGCGTGAAACGCCGCTCGCTGTCACTTTGAGCCTCGGCGAGCGCGCGAAGGACGAGTTAAAACTCTGGCGTAACGCCGGCGCCGATCGCTATCTGCTGCGCTTCGAGACCTCCGATCCGTATCTCTACCGCACCATTCATCCCCAGCGCTTTGCTGGCCGCGCCGACCGCCTCATGTTGCTCAAGGAACTCAAAGCTCTGGGCTACGAAGCTGGCGGCGGCGTCATGGTTGGCATTCCCGGCCAATCCTATGCCAGCTTGGCGCAGGATCTTCTGGCCTTTCGCGATTTCGATCTGGATATGATCGGCATCGGGCCGTACATCGCGCATCCCTCCACGCCGCTCGGGTCAGGACAGCTCCGTCCCCGCATCGATCCCGCGGAACAGGCGCCAAACGACGAACTGACGGTTTACAAAATGATCGCGCTCGCCCGCATCTTATGCCCAAGTGCAAACATTCCCAGCACGACGGCATTGGCGACGATCAATCGCCAGCACGGCCGCAAACAGGGCCTCCAGGTGGGCGCAAATGTCGTGATGCCAAACCTGACGCCGGTGAAATACCGCCGGCTCTACCAGATCTATCCGGACAAAGCGTGCATTGAAGAGAGCGCCACGGATTGCAACCAGTGTTTGCGCGGGCAAATCCGCGCGATCGAGAGATTCCCCGGCCGCGGCGTCGGAGGACGTGGAGAAATTGAAGTAGATACAGGCGTTCTTGTGGCTTCCGCGCCGCCGCAATTTGTCCAGATCGGGGAACAAGGTTATGGCCAATGACGAAAGCGGCGTTGAAGTAGTCGTCTGCCTCGGCAGCTCCTGCTTTGCCCGAGGCAACGCGCAAAACCTTGCCGCTATCGAATCGTTCCTGCAAAATCGCG
>Ga0326727_10008927_pt1 | contig 25062 bp, 18 predicted proteins | sample MB2enrmetagenome_FD_207643 | JGI IMG/M metagenome (GOLD analysis project Ga0326727, IMG submission 207643) | Lab enriched peat soil microbial communities from McLean, Ithaca, NY, United States - MB29MY | ecosystem: Environmental > Terrestrial > Soil > Wetlands > Peat | place: USA: New York... | reverse complement strand
CCCTCCAGAGTTCCGCAATCCGGCTCGGTGACGATCACGTCCTGCGCCACATCGACCAGGCGGCGGGTCAGGTAGCCGGAGTCGGCGGTCTTCAGCGCGGTATCGGCCAGACCCTTGCGCGCGCCGTGGGTCGAGATGAAGTACTCGAGCACGGTGAGGCCTTCGCGGAAGTTCGAGGTGATTGGCGTCTCGATGACTTCGCCCGAGGGCTTGGCCATCAGTCCGCGCATGCCCGAAAGCTGGCGAATCTGCTGCTTCGATCCGCGGGCGCCCGAGTCGGCCATGATGTAGATCGGGTTCATGGCGCCTTCGTCGTCGGCCCGCTTCATGTTGCCGAACATCTCGTCGGCCACCTTGTCGGTCACCGCCGACCACATCTGGATGACCTTGTTGGAGCGCTCGCCGTTGGTGATGGCGCCGTCCATGTACTGCTTCTGGACCTCGATCACCTTCTTGTCCGCTTCGTCGACGGTCGTGTACTTGCTGTCAGGAATGACCATGTCGTCCAGGCCAACCGACAGGCCAGAGCGCGTGGCGTACTGGAAGCCAAGCTCCTTGATGCGGTCGAGCATGCCTACCGTCACCTCGAGACCGAGGTTCTGGTTGCAGTAGTTCACCAGTTGGCCGATGCCCTTCTTCTTGAGCAAGCCGTTGACGAACGGCATCCCCGCCGGCAGCGCGTCGTTCAGGATCACGCGGCCCACGGTAGTGGAGATGTACTGCTTGTCGAAGTCCACTGCCTCGGTATGCGTGAGGTCCTGGTCGTCGTAGGCCGTGGTCATGTCGAGCACCTTGCCCGTGTAGCGCAGACGGATGGGCGAAAGGGTCTCGACTTCCTTGGCTTCGAGCGCCATCAGGATCTCTTCGGTGTTGGCGAAAACGCGTCCCTCGCCCTTGCCGCCCTTTTTGGCCTTGGTGAGGTAATAGAGGCCGAGCACCATGTCCTGAGTGGGCACGGTGATGGGCTGGCCAGACGCCGGAGACAGAATATTGTGCGAGGCCAGCATCAGCACGCTGGCTTCGATCTGCGCCTCGGGCGACAGCGGAATGTGCACGGCCATCTGGTCGCCGTCAAAGTCGGCATTGAACGCGGTGCAGACCAGCGGGTGAATCTTGATGGCCTTGCCCTCGACCAGCACCGGCTCAAAGGCCTGAATGCCCAGCCGGTGAAGCGTGGGAGCACGATTCAACAGCACCGGGTGGTCCTTGATGACCTCCTCAAGGATGTCCCACACTACCGGCTCCTGCATCTCGACCATCTCCTTGGCCTGCTTGATGGTCGTGCAGTGGCCGGTCTGCTCCAGGCGGTGATAGATGAAGGGCTTGAATAGCTCGAGCGCCATCTTCTTGGGCAGACCGCACTGGTGCAGCTTCAACTCGGGGCCAACCACGATGACGGAACGGCCAGAGTAGTCGACTCTCTTGCCGAGCAGGTTCTGGCGGAAGCGGCCCTGCTTGCCCTTGAGGGTATCGGAGAGCGACTTGAGCGGGCGGTTGTTGGCGCCGCGCAGTACGCGCCCGCGGCGGCCGTTGTCAAACAGCGCGTCCACGGCTTCCTGCAGCATGCGCTTCTCGTTGCGCACGATCACTTCGGGCGCGTGCAGGTCCATCAGCTTCTTCAACCGGTTGTTGCGGTTGATGACACGGCGATAGAGGTCGTTCAGATCAGAGGTCGCGAAGCGGCCGCCATCCAGCGGCACCAGCGGGCGCAGCTCGGGAGGAATGACCGGCAGCACGTCGAGGATCATCCACTGCGGCTTGTTGGAGCTCTTACGGAAGGCCTCAACGACCTTCAGGCGCTTGGCGTACTTGAGCTTCTTCTGCGCGGAGGTTTCGGTCTTCATGCGCTCGCGCAGCTCGATGCCCAGCTCGTCGATCTGCACGCGCTTGAGCAATTCCTTGATGGCTTCCGCGCCCATCATGGCCTTGAAGCCGGAGGGGCGGAACTGCTGATCGAGTTCGCGGAACTTGCCTTCGTCCTTAATGATCTCGCGCTCGCGCACCGGCGCGTCGCCGGGATCGACCACCACATAGGACTCGAAGTAGAGAATGCTTTCCAGGTCGCGCAGCGAGATATCCAATAGGTGGCCGATGCGCGACGGCAGGCCCTTGAAGAACCACACGTGCGAGCATGGGGAAGCCAGCTCGATGTGGCCCATGCGCTCGCGGCGCACCTTGCTCACCGTCACCTCAACGCCGCACTTATCGCAGATCACGCCGCGATGCTTCATGCGCTTGTACTTGCCGCAGAGGCACTCCCAGTCGGTGACCGGGCCAAAGATGCGGGCGCAGAACAACCCGTCCCGCTCCGGCTTGAAGGTGCGGTAGTTGATGGTCTCCGGCTTGGTAACCTCGCCATGCGACCAGCTGCGGATCTTTTCAGGGCTAGCCAGCATGATGCGGATGGCGTCAAAGTCAGTGATGGGGCTGGTGAGTTCGAACGGGTTTGAACGGAACAAGGTGACCCTCCTTGGCGGGCCTTTTGGCGCCTGCCGCGGTTTCCCGGGATTCTTTTGGGGATCCTTCCTTCCCGGGAAGCGGTGTTTGCCGCTTTCAAGAAGGACCCTGAAAAAAGTTTCTAGCTTTCAGCTGGGTGCCCCAGGTCTCGATTCTGAGACCTGGGATACTACCCAATTACTCGGGTGCCCGACCTTCGCCGTCCACCGCTGCGGATTTTTTCGGCTAAGGTGGGATACCTCGATCAATCTGCGACCGCCGCCAGATCCGGCGCAGGCAGCTTCTTAATCAGGTCGGCTCTCTTAATCAACTCGACATCCAGGCACAGCGACTGGAGTTCGCGGATCAGCACGTTGAACGACTCCGGCACGCCCGGCTCAATGGCTGCCTCGCCCTTGACAATGGCCTCGTAGATCTTGGTACGGCCATAGACGTCGTCGGACTTGGCGGTGAGCAACTCCTGCAGGATGTACGCCGCGCCGTATGCTTCCAAGGCCCAGACTTCCATCTCGCCGAAGCGCTGCCCGCCGAACTGCGCCTTGCCGCCCAGCGGCTGCTGGGTGATGAGCGAGTACGGCCCGATCGAACGCGCGTGAATCTTGTCGTCCACCAGGTGCGAGAGCTTGAGCATGTAGATGTAGCCCACCGTGACCGGCTGCTCAAACTGCTCGCCCGTCATGCCGTCGTAGAGATGCGTCTTGCCCGACGAAGGCAAGCCGGCCGAGGCCAGTAGCGCCTTGATCTCGCCCTCCTGCGCGCCGTCGAAGACCGCGGTGCCAAACCAGATGCCGCGCTCCATGCCAGCTGCCACACGCAGCAGCATCTCGTCGTCCAGTTCCAGCAACTGCCGCAGCGTGGCGGTGCCGCCAAACTCCTTCGTCAAGAGCTCGCGAGTGTAGCTGGCGTCGTTGTTGGCGCGAACCAGCTCGGCAATCTTCTTGCCCAGCGCATGCGCGGCCCAGCCCAGGTGCGTCTCCAGAATCTGACCCACGTTCATACGCGAAGGCACGCCCAGCGGATTCAACACAATCTCCACCGGCGTTCCATCGGGCAGGTACGGCATGTCCTCTTCAGGCAGGATGCGCGCGATGACGCCCTTATTGCCGTGACGGCCGGCCATCTTGTCGCCCACTGAGAGCTTGCGCTTCATGGCCACATAGACCTTCACCAGCTTGATCACGCCCGGAGGCAGTTCGTCGCCCTTCTGCAGCTTGGCGATCTTCTCGTTGGTGATCTTGCGCAGCACTTCGATCTGCCGCGAAGTCATCTCCTCGATCTCGTCGATCTGCTCGTTGACGCGAGGATCCTTGTCGGCGTAACGAATCCTCTTGAGGTTCTTGGTGGAGATGCGCTCGATGGTTTCACGATCGAGAATCGCCGCCTTGGTGATGAGCCGCTTGTTGGTGCGCTCGTCGTGCAGGTCGGCCAGCACTTCCTTGCCGCCCAGGATGCCGTCGAGCCGCTTGAGCCGCTCATCGGTGAGAATGCGGATCTCGTCGCCCAGGTTCTTCTCGAGCTTGGCCACATACTCCGCCTCGATCAGCTTGGCGCGCTCGTCCTTCTCCTGGCCCTTGCGGCTGAAGATACGTACGTCCACCACAGTGCCCTCGATGCCTGGAGGACAGGTGAGCGATGCATCGCGCACATCGCCGGCCTTCTCGCCGAAGATGGCGCGCAGCAGCTTCTCTTCCGGCGTAAGCTGGGTCTCGCCCTTGGGCGTCACCTTGCCCACCAGAATGTCGCCGTGCTTGATCTGGGCGCCGATGCGGATCACGCCACTCTCGTCCAAGTCCCGCAGCGCGTGCTCGCTGACGTTGGGAATATCGCGGGTGATTTCCTCGGGACCCAGCTTGGTGTCGCGGGCCTCGATCTCGAACTCCTCGATATGCACCGACGTGTAGTAGTCCTCCCGCACCAGCTTCTCGCTGATCAGGATGGCGTCCTCGAAGTTGTAGCCGCGCCACGGCATGAAGGCCACCAGCACATTGCGGCCCAGGGCCAGCTCTCCCTGCTCGGTGCACGGACCGTCGGCGATCACCTGCCCCTTGATTACGCGGTCGCCCTCGCGCACCACCGGCTTCTGGTTGATGCAGGTGTTCTGGTTGGAGCGCTTGAACTTGATCAGCTGGTAGATGTCGGAGCCCACCTCGCGCGAAAGCTGCGTGGGATGATGCTCGCCCTCCACACGCACGATGATGCGCTCGGAATCGACCGAATCGACGATGCCATTGCGCTTGGCCAGCACTACGGCGCCCGAGTCGCGCGCGGTCACGCCCTCCATGCCGGTGCCCACCAGCGGCGCCTCGGCCACCAGCAGCGGCACGCTCTGGCGCTGCATGTTGGCGCCCATCAGCGCGCGGTTGGCGTCGTCATGCTCAAGGAACGGCACCAGCGACGCGGCCACCGAGACAAGCTGCTTGGGGCTGACGTCGATGTAGTCCACTTCGGCACGGTTCACCAGCACAAAGTTCCCCTGCCGGCGCGCATTCACCAGGTCTTCGGTGATTTCGCCCTTGTCGTTGAACTCGATGTTGGCCTGCGCGATGGTGTGCTTGTCCTCTTCCCATGCCGACAGATAGAAGCTGAACGGGATATGCTCGATGAGCCGCTTGCCCGCCTTCTTCAGGCCGGCATTCAGGCGCGCCGCCTCTTCCTTCTCGATGTGGTCGCCCACGCGCAGGCCGCTTTCGCCGGCGTTGGTAATCTCAACGAAGTCCAGGATGCGTGCGTCCTTCACCTTGCGGTAAGGCGACTCGATGAACCCGTACTCGTTGATGCGCGCAAAGCAGCTCAGCGAGCTGATCAGGCCGATGTTTGGACCTTCCGGCGTCTCGATCGGGCAGATGCGCCCGTAGTGCGTCGGGTGCACGTCGCGCACCTCGAAGCCCGCGCGCTCACGCGACAGCCCGCCCGGCCCAAGGGCCGACAGGCGCCGCTTGTGGGTGATCTCCGACAGCGGGTTCGTCTGGTCCATGAACTGCGAAAGCTGCGAGGAGCCGAAGAACTCGCGGATGGCCGCCATGACTGGCTTGGCGTTGATCAGGTCGTGCGGCATGGCCGTCGACAGCTCCTGATAGACGCTCATCTTTTCCTTGATGGCGCGCTCCATGCGCACCAAGCCGATGCGGAACTGATTCTCCATCAGCTCGCCGACAGCGCGCACGCGGCGGTTGCCCAGGTGATCGATGTCGTCAACCATGCCGATATTGCGGCGCAGCTTGAGCAGGTAGCGGATGGTGGCGTAGAAATCCTCGGGCGTCAGGGTGCGGTGATCGAGCTTGGTCGCGTCCTGATTCTCATAGAGCTTGATGTTGAACTTGAGCCGGCCCACGCGCGAGAAATCGTATTTGCGCGCGTCGAAGAACATGCCTTCGAACAAGGCCGTGGCCGTATCCAGCGTGGGCGGATCGCCCGGACGCAGCTTCCGGTAGATCTCGATCAGCGCCTCTTCCGGCTTGCGCACCGAGTCGCGCTTGAGCGTGTTGGTGATGATGTTGCCCACGTCGTCGCGCTCCGGGAAAAACACCTCGAAGCTCGATGCGCCGCTGGACAGCACCTTGTGCAGCCGGTCGGCGGTGAGCTCGACGTTGGCCTCGACCACCACTTCGCCGGTGGCCATATCCACCACGTCGGCCGCGGTCAAAGCGCCATCCAGTTCGGCCGACTCAACGGCCACCTGCTCGATGCCTGCCGCGCGCAGAGCTTTCAGTGTGTGCGGCGTGATCTTGCGGCCGGAGTGCGCGATCTCCTCGCCGTTGTGCACCACGGCATGCGCCGGCTTGGCGCCCACCAGGTGCGTGGATGCCTTTGCATCCTGCGGCACGGCCCAGTGCAGCTTGCCATCCGCGACATGCAGCCGGTCAACGGTATAAAAAGTCTTCAGAATCTCTTCGTCCGAACGCAGTCCCAGCGCGCGCAGGAAGATGGTGCCCAAGAACTTGCGTTTGCGGTCGATGCGCACGTAGAGCGTGTTCTTCTGGTCGTATTCAAACTCCACCCAGGAACCGCGGTAGGGAATGATCTTGCCCAGGAAGTAAGTGCGGTTGTTGGCCGTCTCAAAGAAGACGCCGGGCGAACGGTGCAACTGAGAGACAATGACCCGTTCAGTCCCGTTCACGATAAAGGTTCCATTGGGCGTCATCAGCGGAATGTCGCCGAAGAAAACCTCCTGCTCCTTGATGTCGCGAATGCTCTTGTTGCCGGTTTCCGCATCTTTCTCATAAATGGTGAGGCGCACCGTCACCTTGAGCGGCGCGGAGAAGGTCATGCCGCGCTCTTCGCACTCCTGCTGGTCGTACTTCAACTGCAGGCTCACCGGGTCACCGCACTTGTTGCAAAAGTCGGGCGTGTTCTTGTTGTAGGTGCCACACTTCTGGCACAGCACGTCGCCGGGATGGAAAGGATCCGTAATAACCATCGCGCCGCAATGCGCGCAGGCCGTGCGCAGGTGATGCAGGCCCTTCAGGTGGCCGCACTTGCACTCCCAGTTGCCGATCGAGAAGTCAACGAAATCCAACTGCGAGATGCCGCGGAAGTCGGTGATCGGGAAAACCGACACAAACACCGACTGCAGCCCCGAGTCGTCGCGCTCGTTGGGCAGCTTGTCCATCTGCAGAAAGCGCTCGTAAGACCGGCGCTGTACTTCGATCAGGTTGGGAATCTGGGTTGCGGTTGGAATCTTTGAAAAATCGAGCCGGCTGCGAATCGCGCGCTTCTCGTTGGGCATGTTCACTCCTGAGCCTCGTCACTCCGGGCCTGACCGCGAAAGGGGGCCGGTTCCGGGCCAGCGTCCGAGTCTCGGGGCGCCGGCTGATTACGGTGAGATTTCGAAATTCCAGGCTGAAACACTCCGCAATTCCAGTCCTGCCCTGGCGCCGGGGGCCGAAGCCCGGAAGCGCACGGGGAATCCAGGCCAAGCCTGCTACGTGAGAGCCACGTCAAAATCGCGAAATGGGCATTGCCGTACAACTGGCAGGTGCGCTAGACTGCGCACAATCGAGGAAGCAAGCGCAACGGTGTTGTCGTTCTGTATACCTATGCGCAAAGGGCAGATCTTGCCCCGAAGGGGACCTGTCTGCCGCAGCCGGGAGACACGAAGAGCCCGCAAGGACGCAATGCCTCGCGAGCGCGGCTTGTTGCCTGTGCCCCCAACCGAATTCTGAACCCTGCTCTCGCCGATCCCAAAGCTCGCTTCTGCCGCTCGCCCCGCCGCCATTCGCCAGACGTTAACCAGGAATCCCGCTCCCCTAGCTAACTCATTGGCACTACGGCACTTAAACCTCGCTTTGCACCTGCCCCCAGAGTGCTTGGCCCTGCTCTGGCTGGCCTGCGCTTGCGTGCCACTTCGCAATTCTCACCACGCCCTCCGGCTCCCGCTCCATTCCAGAAGAATCCGGAAAGAGCCGAAAAGACGCGCAACGAACATCGTAACGCGTCCCGGCTGCACTTGCAAGTCCCGAGTCAAATTGCCCGGAACTACTTGATTTCGATGGTCGCGATGCCTTCGAACTTCTTCCGGATGGCCTCGGCCTCGTCCTTGGTCGCGTTTTCCTTGATGGCCTTGGGCGCGCCATCGACCAGGTCCTTGGCTTCCTTCAGGCCGAGCGAAGTGACTTCGCGCACCGCCTTGATGGTGTTGATCTTGTTGGCGCCAAAGTCCTTCAGGATGACCTGGAACTCGGTCTTCTCCTCGACCACGGGAGCTGCCGCGCCCCCGCCAGCCGCCACAGCCACAGGCGCCGCGGCTGCCGCCGACACGCCCAGCCGCTCTTCCAGCTTCTTCACCAGGGCCGCCGCTTCCAGCAGGCTCAGGCTGACAATCTGTTCTTCCAACTGCGCTAGATCCGCCATTTTCTTCTCCAATCAGAACCGTTTGATTTGACTTTTACGGCCGCACCCTCAAACCGGAAGTTTCCGATGCGCCAGACCCGCGCCCTTCCCGCCTGCTGTACAACCAAACCCTTGAAAGCAGCCTTCACCTCACAGCCTTCAGTCTCTTCCCGGCGCTCAGCCCAAGTTCTCAGGCTTTGCACGAAGAAGCCGAAAGCTCAAGGCCAGGAATTGGAAGCTTCCTAAGCCGCAACTATCGCGCCGCCTCCGCCGAACTTTTCCTTCTCCACGCCCTGCCCGATCACCACGGCCAGATTGCGGCCGGTGGCGTTGATGGCCGTCGCCAGCCTCTGCGCCGGCGCGTTGATCAGGAACAGCAGCTTGGCGTAAATCTCTTCCTTGGCCGGCATGGTCGCCAGCGCCTTCACTTCTTCGACATTCAGCAGTTTGCCGTCAACGATGCCCAGCTTGAACTGGAACTCCGCATTGTCGCCCGCCCACTTGGCAAACACCTTGGCCAGCGCCACCGGATCGCCGGAGGTAAAGGCGACAGAATTGACGCCTTTCAGGCCCTTCAGCGCGGCCTCCACCGAAGTGCCTTTGCCGGAGATGGGCGCCAGCTTGTTCTTGACTACGCGGTACTTGCCGCCCGCCTCGCGGATCACCTTGCGCAGCGCAAAGTCCTTGGCCACGGTGAGCTTGGTAAAGGTACCGATAATCGCCGTGGTCGAGGTCTCCAGCTCTTTGGCCAGCACCTGAACCTTCTCTGCCTTCTTCGCCCTTGAAATTGCCATGTCTTCGCTCCGCTACGACAGTTGACAGCAGGCAGTGAACAGCTAACAGTTCCTGCGTTCCAGCCGTTTCTGACTCCCTGCCTGCCTCTTGTCACTCACCCAAACCGGGCGCTCTGTTTCAAATTCGTCCCAGGACCGGAAACAAGGATCAGAAGCCCATCACGTCAACTGTCCACTGTTAGCTTTCCGCTGACTACTACTTGCTGCTTCTCAGTGCTTGCCCGCTGCGTCGGCGCGGCTGAGCGCGTCACCGCGGATGAGAATTTCCTCTGCGAGCTTCGCCAGATCTGAAACATCAGAATCGAGCGGCACGCCCGGCCCCATGGTCGAGCTCAGGGTGACGCTCTTGATGTATTTGCCCTTGGCCGCCGAAGGCTTGCTGCGCACAATCGCGCCGATCACCGTGGTGGCGTTGTCGATCAGCTTCTGCGGGTCAAAACTCAGCTTGCCCACCGGCACATGCACCAGGCTGGTCTTGTCGGCGCGGAACTCCACCTTGCCGGCCTTGATCTCGCGCACCGCCGCGGCGACATCCTGTGTCACGGTCCCGGTCTTGGGATTGGGCATCAGGCCCTTCGGCCCCAGCACCTTGCCCAGCCGGCCCACCACCTTCATCATGTCCGGCGTGGCGATCAGCGCGTCAAAGGCGGTCCAGTTTTCCTTCTGGATCTTCTCGACCATCTCCTCGCCGCCCACAAAGTCGGCACCGGCCGCGGTGGCGTCCTTCTGGCGGTCGCCGGTGGCGATCACGGCCACAATCTTGGTCTTGCCCAGCCCGTGCGGCAGAACGACGGTCCCGCGCACCATCTGGTCGGCATGGCGGGTGTCCACACCCAGGCGCATGGTCAGGTCGACGGTCTCGTCGAACTTGGCGTATTTGACCTGTTTCAGCAGGTTTACGGCAGCGGGCAGTGCATAGGCAGGCTGGGTAACAGCCGCGCGCGCCTTCACAATATTCTTGCTGGCTTTTCTGGCCATGATTCCTCGTCTCCCACCGCAGTTGCCAGCCCCGCTTGGCGGGGAACCCCTTGCCGGAGGGGCAACGTTTCCGTCGCCGCGCCTCCCGGACCGGAGTCCAAAAGCCGTGGTGCAAATGACGGCCCGGGGTCGCCCACGGGACGCATCTATTGAATATAGCGAAACGGCGAGCGGATTGCAAACCGGTGCTTGGGGATCGGACAGCCGTGTCCCTACCCCGGCGTCCTCAGGCCCTTCCTGAGCATCTCAATCCCCTTTTCCAGTCGCATCTGCCGCGTCACTTCTTTTTTGGCTTCGGTGAGCCAGCGGCAGTATTCCTTGCGGTGGGTGTAGCTGAGCCTCTCAAACAATGGCAGCAGGCCCTCCTGCTTCATGCGCTGCGCGAAGGCCTCGGGCACCTCGACCGTCCGCTCCGCCTCGTCCTTCCAGACCACCACTTCGACGGTGTCGCCTGGGTCTTTGCCGATCTGCTCGCGAATGCTTTTGAGCACGCCCAGCATGTGCCCGGCATCGCCGCACTTGACCAGCGAGCCGGCGTAAGGAACGCCGTCGATGGTCGATCGCACAGGAACCCTGGCCCCAGCGCCGAACTCCTGCTCGACGCTGTAGGGAAAGATCACACCGGCCCCGCCGCCGATGCCGGCCTCGATCTTCGCCTTGAATTTGTAGATCTTCATGGCAACGCTGGTCTGCGGCGCGCAGGGCATGTCGGGCCGCGCCGTTGAATACAGGTATATTGCCGGGACCGGTGCGGCAGGTTCAAGTGGATTCTGCAGAGGCCGGAGAGTGAACAGGCTCGCGGGCAGGGGAAGCGGCATCATCCGGTCGCCCAGGCTAAGCCGTCGCGTTAGAGGATGAATCCGCCTTTGCCGTCAGCATGCGGAAGCCGAGTTCGCCGGAGTTCCAGTCCATGGCGGCGTGGAGCAGGATAACCGGCCAGAGCGAGCCGGAGCAGTACACGATCAGGGCGAGGAACAGGCCGAAGATGGCCGTCCGCAGCACATGTGCGTAGCCGAGATAGATGTGTCCCAGGCCGAAGAGCCCTGAGCTGAGCAGGATGGCGGCGATGGGGCCGGCAAATTGCGCGATATACCAGAGCATGAATCCGCGGTAGAGGACCTCTTCGCAGACGCCGGCGGTGGCCGAGACCAGCCAGAAGACCCTGCGCTCCGCTGGGGTGTGCGGCAGAAGTGGCTCGGCGTATTGGAGCCGCGCGCGCAGCCGCTCGACGGTCTCAGGCCGCTTGAGGATGGCGATGCGTTGCGAGTAGAGCAGAGCCACCAGAAGGCAGACGAAAATGAGGCCGACCTCAAGCTGCTCGGTCGAGGTGTGGCCGACCATGAGACCCGCCCAGGGGTGGCCGCTGATGGCCCAGGCTGCCAGAAAGCACACGGTCAGCGCCCACTCCTCGAGGATCAGGCTGCGATAGTGGCCCATGCGCGCGCCCGGGACGCCGGCAGCCAGCTTATGCAGGTAGCGCGGCCAGTTCCAGCGCCACTCGATCAGCGGAAGAGCCACCAGCACCGCAAATAGAAGAGGTTCGAAGATGCCGTGGGTGGTCATGGGGACCTCCTGTCAGGGTCCGGGGGGTTGCGGCCTTATTTACCGCCCTTTGGGAAGACCAGGGCGGCGATGACCTCAGGGCGGGCCTTGAATTTCCCGAAGACGGAAACGGATTTGATGGCCGCCCGGGCCAGTTCCGGGGTGACATCGTCGTCGATCTTCAAGACGCCCACGACCCGTATGTCGATGGGTTTGCCGGCGGCCACGCGCCTTTCCAGGTCCTCGCGGCTGTAAATGGCGACGCCCAGGGTCATGAAGCGGCGCTCCACCGCCTGCTGCACCGTGGCCGAGTGGGTTTGCAGCAGGTTGCGCACGGCAGCCACCAGGAAATCGGTACGGCTGGAGTAGAAGCCCTGCTCGATGAGCAGATCCATTTGCCCCAGGTCCACAACGCTCATGTTGAAGGAGACTTTCTCGGTATCTGGCATCCCTTTGTCACCCCGATGTATTCCTTAGGGAATACCAAAGGATGATATGACATAGACTGTCAGCCGTCAAGCGGCATTTTTCTCGACATGCCGCGAGAGACATATCTCGTTATTTTCTATAGAGATCTCCGTTAAGGAACTGATTCTGGAAGCTCTTCTGAGAAGTCGAGGGGGGACAGCATGCACTGCGGGCAAGTGGATTCCTTGCAGCAAGGACTACTCGAACAGGGTGACCACATTTGCCAGCACAATCTCCAGGATTTTTCGCGGAAGCTCGTCAACTTTGCGTCCTCCACGAGCATGAATGTCGAGGACCCTGGGCTGGTCGCACCGCACAACTCCCGTAGTCCGGATACCCGTGATAGGAACCGCGAATTGAATTCGGCGGGCAAACTCCCCGCCGCTGGTGATGGGCAAAATAACGGGCATCTTTGTGGCTTCGTTGAAGGCGGTCGGCGATATGACCAGCACGGGCCGTTGACCGCGCTGCACGTGGCCCAGGGTGGGGTCGAGCGAAACCAGGTAAATGTCTCCCCGCTTCATAGCGGCTCGCGGCCAACGGGCGGAGCGTCAATCCATTCGCGCTCTTCCGGCGTCATGGGCTGCGAATAGTCGGAAGCGGCCAGCAGTTCTTCCAGCGTGTAGCGCGGCTTGGCCCGGGGTTCGATAATCAGGCGTTCCCCATCCACAGCCAGGCCGACGGTGGCCCCGGCCTTGAGATCAAGCTGATCCAGAATGGCCGGCGGGACGGCCAGCATGACCGAGCCGCCGACTTTGCGCAGGTTCGCAGTGTGCATGGCTGATCCTCCTTCAAGTTATATTGAAATATAATACAAAGCGAGCTCGTGTCGGCTACGGCAGCAATCCGAAGACAGCCACTCCGCTGGGCGTTCCCACGTAAACCCTGCCATTGGCGACCGTGGGCGTAATGAACTTGTTGCCGTTGCCAAAATGGTCGCGGCCATTGGGCGCCTGGCTGCTGTTGTAGAGCTCGAGCAGGTTGTCGGCGCGGTAAGCGTGCAGGACAGCCGGGGATGAGTTTTCGACGCACCAGACGATTCCGCTCTGCGTGCCATCGGCACTGATCGATGGGGTCGATCCGGGATAGGGAAAGTAGTTTGCGCTCACCTCGCTCGGCGCCTGGGCCAACCGGGCGTTCGCAATGGGGAAGGCCTTGAGGGTGTCGCCCACCGCCGCGTAGTACACCTTATCGTTGTAGTACGCGGGCATGGACCAGACGCCGCCGGTCGCCCCGTCAATCTCCTCATAAATGGCTTTATCCTTATTGGGGTTGAATTTGCCCATCGATTCCCGGTTGACGACGTAGATGTTCTGGTCCTTGCCGGCGCCCACGGCCAGGTAGTGGGTCTTGCCGGCGGAGTCAACCAGGTCGGGCAGCACCAGAGCGCCGCCGGAGCCGAGGTCCTCGTCGTTGTCCGACTCGTTCACGGTCGAGGACATTTCAAAGTAGTCGGCTACAGCGAGCTTGCCATTGGCCGTGGAGACCTTGATGAACCCGTTGCCGTAATCGCCGTTGGCCGGAAAGCCCTCCTTATTCAGCGTGGTATCGAAGGTTCCATTGGCGTCGAGAAAGTAGATGTAGCCGCTCTCATCGGCGGCCAGCCCCGAGCCGGCCATCCAGATCGATCCTTCGGTGCCATTGGGCGTCAGGTTAAGAACACTTGTCTGGGTGAGCGTCGATTCGCTGTAACCCATCAGCCATCCGTTGTAGGGATCCTGGTCGCAATGGGAGGTAAAGCCGAGATAAATGGTGCCGTTGAGCCTCAGCAATCCGGCGCGCTCGGCATACTGCGCCGGATCGAAGATCACTTTGCCGTTCGAGCTGTTGGGGCCAGCGCCCGGATAGGTGGCGCTGATCTCCGCCGGGCTGTGCGGAAGTTCGACGCCGGTGGTAACATCGAGCGCATGCAGGCGCTGATGGTAGTTCGCTTGCTTGTCCAGCGTCATGCCAACCACAAAAATTGCCCCATGCGGTCCGGCGTCGCGGTCAATGACCGGCGTGGAGGTGATGCCGATCTCGGGGCTGATCTGGCCGCAACCGTGATCGTCGCTGGGCGTTTCGCCCTTGCCCAGGACTGAAGCCTTCCATATCTGCGCACCGGTTTCCGCGTTAAAGGCGTAGACGCTGTCGTGCTCGGTCACCGCATAAACGACGTCCTGATACTTTCCATCGTGGTAGACGTTGGTCAGCAGCAATGGTTCCCCATCGACACTTCCATCGACCGGCAGGATGCGCAGCAGGCCAAAACGCGCGGAGTTGACATTGGCGTGCGTAAGGATGGCTTCATTGGCATTCAGCCCGGTGCGCGCCACGTTGACGTGGTTGGTGAGAATGTCGATCTTGACGAAGACGGCAATGGGTAGGGCATGGGTGATGGATCCCGAAGTGCCCGTGAACCTGGCTGTGGACGAACCCGCGGCGGTGGGCAACGCCAGTAGATTGACCCACCGCGAAGTGCCGGCGGCCAGGCTGAAGGAGTCGGGCGTCGCAGTCACACCCGACGGCAAACCGCTCACCTTGACCTCGACGGTTCCCTTGAATCCGTTGACTGCTTCCGCCGCGAGTAAGACAGATACAGCGGAATGTCCAGCGGTCAGGTTCACGGTGGAGTAATTGGCGGTGAGCAGGAAATCGGGGGTCTGGGGTACTTCGGCTGCGAGGAATCCGCTGCTGGTTCCCGCCAGGATGAGCAGGCACAAGCCGTGCCACGGAAGCTGCCAATCGAGGCGCATAGAGAAGTCCTCCTGAGTCAATCTGGAAGGCAACCGGCGGAACGGGCGCGCGCGAATAACTTCAAGTGCGGCAGGGCTTCTGGGATCAGTATAGCGCCAGGCGGGAGCGGGGCCCGGTGACGGAAGTTACCCGCATGTTCGAAGCATCGGCCGTCTCATGTTCAGCAGATCCCATTGCCGCATGGCGGCTTCGAAGCGGGCCAGAATTGGTTGCATAAATGTCGATCGACCAGCGAGGGACATCCCTCAGTGGCTAAAGCCAACAGTTTATGGGCCCTTTGCGGCACGGCTGAAGCCGTGCCCTTTCAAGACACCATTTATGCAACCAGTTCTAGGCCGGAGCTGCGGACTCGCCAATCTCGGCGAGGACCAACGCCTCCTCTTCGGGGTTTGGTTCTCCATCGGAATGCCTGGTGAGGTGTTTGGGCAGGAATGGGATCACGGGCAGGATGAGAATGTAGACCACGGTGATGGCAACCACGCAATACTGGAAGCCATACCTGGGGTTCAGGCCGTAGATCCACGAGCCCACTACGTCGCCGCCACGAAACGAGAGCTGGATAACGGCAACGACCAGCATCATCAGGGTTCCCTGCAGCCCCGGAGGGCAGGCGCGCATGGAGATGTCGATGGTAGCCACGTTGGCCAGGCCGCCGGCCAGCCCGATCAGCACCGCCATCATGAGAGCCTGGCGCCCGGAGTGGATGAAGGCCATTGGAACGAACTGCGGTATGCCAACGATCACCGACCACCAAAGCAGCTTGCGCGGCGGAAACCTGGTGCAAAGGAATCCGTAAAGCACCATGGTGGGGAGAAACGACATATAGAGGATGCCCTGGAAATCCGCGTACAGCGCATCCGGCGCATGCAGTTGATTGGCAAGATAAAACTGCATGGGTGTGTTTGCCCCCGGGGTGAAGTTCCACAGCAGGTTGATCAGTATTACGGGATAAATGGCCCGATGCTTCAGCAGCCTTTTCACGTCTCCCAGAAAATCTGTGCCGCGGGCATGCGGATTGTCGTAGGCATGGCTGAAGACGTAGCCCGGCTTCCAGACGCCAAAGATGCCAACCGTAGCCGTAAGGACCAGCGCGAGCAGGAAAATCTGCCGGGGTGAAAGGTGTTCCGTCATGAATCCCGCGGCGAAAAACGCCAGAACCCACGGAAAGAACAGGAACACATACCAGACGGAGCTCAGGCGCCCAGGCATGAGCGCCTCTTGACCCACCAAAGCCGTCAAACCCTGATACGCCGCCGAAATGAAGGAGTATGCAATCGTCGCCAGCAGCATTCCGACGATCAGCCCCGCAAACGTCACGCGCGAGAGCGCCATCCAGCCGAGGACGAACATCAGAACGGGAACAAAGACGCGGAAATAGCCGCGGTCGCGCCACCCAAACGGATTCCACCGATCTCTCACCATGCCAAATACAAATCCAAGGTAGGTGGGAACACCGATGAGCAGCCTGAACATGGACACCTGCGATGCGGAGGCATGCAGGATGTTCTTCAACATGTACGAAATCGGAATATCGAGCAGGTATTGCGGACCGACCAGGTTAACCAGCAGCGACAGCAGGCCGAAATAAACAAGAAGCTGCCGGGTGCTTGAGGACTGATTGGAATTTGCCATGGGGATGAGAGCACCATGCTACTCACCCCATCGATGAAAGGCAACAGGAGAATGCGGATGCAGCGTTTGCGTGGAAGATGCGTGCCCAGGGCCTTAATGCCGCGGGGACCGGGTTACTCGCTGGCGTAGGCGATGCGTCCTTCGCTGATGGTCCAGCGGACTTTGCCGCGCAGGGTCCAGCCATCGAACGGGGTGTTGCGTGATTTGGACTTGGAGTCGGTGGCGCGCCAGGTCCACTCCGCCTTGGGGTCGAAGACCACCACGTCGGCGAAGCTGCCCACGGCGAGGGTGCCGCGGCCTTTCAGGTTCAACAGCGCCGCAGGCTGGGCGCTGAGCAGGCTGAGCACGCGGCCAATGGGCATCTTCCATTCCTTGTGCAGCCAGCGCAGCGAGAGGCCGAGTGCGGTTTCAAGGCCGGTGATGCCATTGGGCGCGCGCTCAAACTCGACTTCCTTCTCATGCGTGGCATGGGGCGCATGGTCGGTGGCTATGGCGTCGACTACGCCGTCGAGAATGGCCTCGATCATGGCATCGCGGTCGGCGGCCGAGCGCAACGGTGGGTTCATCCTGGCGTTGGTGTTGTAAAACCCAACATGCTCCTCGGTAAGCAGGAAGTGGTGCGGGGTAACTTCGCAGGTGACGCGCAGGCCGTTGCGCCGGGCCTGGCGCACGGCGGCGATGGCGGCGGCCGTCGAGGTGTGGGCCACGTGCAGATGCACCCTGGCGTCGCGCAGCTCGGTGACCAGGCGGATGTCGCGCTCGACCAGACCCGACTCGGCCTCCGGCGGCATGCCGCGCAGGCCCAGCTTGAACGACACCGGCCCCAGGTTCATACAGGCGCCTTGCGTGAGCCGCGTGTCCTCGGCATGCTGGATCACGCTCAGTCCCACACGCGCGGCGGCGGCCAGGGTCTCGCGCATCACGTTGTCTTTCAGGATCGGCTGGCCGTCGTCGGTCACGGCTACAGCGCCAGCGGACTTGAGCGCGGCGAAGTCGTTCAGCGCCTCCCCCTTCGATCCGCGGGTGGCGGCGGCGATGGGAAAAACGCGAATGGCGGCGCGGCGCTCCGGCGACTGCATCCAGCGCGTCACCTCGGGCGAGTCGTTCACGGGAAGAGTGTTCGGCATGGCGGCCACGGCCGTAAAGCCTCCGGCAGCCGCTGCGGCCGTGCCGCTGGCGATGGTCTCCTTGTAGCCCTGGCCAGGCTCGCGCAGATGGACGTGCATGTCGATCAGCCCCGGCGCCAGCGTCAGCCCGGCCGCGTCCAGCGATTCCGCGCCATTGGCCGCTTTCAGCTTGCCGGGCCCGGCAATCTCGGCCACGCGGCCATCCTTGAGCAGGATGTCCTTGGCAGCGTCCACGCCGCCTGCCGGGTCAATCAGGTGGCCGTTGCGAATGACCAGAGCCGTCATGCGCGGCCTCCATTCCCCGGGGCGGCCAGCGCCCGCTCGACGACCGCCATGCGAATGGCCACGCCGTGCCGCACCTGTTCCAGGATCACCGACTGCGGGCCATCGGCCACGCCCGCCGTCACCTCCAGCCCGCGAATGATGGGCCCCGGATGCAGCACAATCGCCTGCGGAGCAAAGGCCGCCAGCCGCTGGCCCGTGAGCTGGAAGCCCGCCTTGTAGTCTTCAAGGTCTACCTGCAGGCCGGCCAGGCGTTCGGCCTGGATGCGCAGCATCATCACCGCCTGCGACTGGCGGAGGACAGCCTCGAAGTCACGCTCGATAGCGATGCCGGGGCCGGCCTTGGCGGCCAGATCGGGAAGCAGCTCCCTGGGGCCGCAGAGCAGCACGTGCGCGCCCAGACGGGGCAGCAGCAGCATGTTGGAGCGGGCTACGCGGCTGTGCAGGATGTCGCCGACAATGGCCACCGTAACGCCGGCGAGGGTTTCGGAGGTTACGGTGTGAGTGCCCGGCCGCAGGTGCGCGAGGATGGTGCGCAGGTCGAGCAAGGCCTGGGTGGGGTGCTCGTGCATGCCGTCACCTGCATTGAGCACAGGCAGGCGCGTCTCGGCTTCCAGCAGCCACGCCGCGCCGGAGGAGGGATGGCGCAGGATGATGGTCTCCGCGCCCAGGGCCCGCAGCGTCAGGCCGGTATCCTTCAGCGATTCGCCCTTCTCAATGCTCGAAGACAGGCTCGAAACCAGCGTGGTATCCGCGCCCAGTCCCTTGGCGGCCAGCTCGAAGCTGGTGCGGGTGCGCGTGGAGGACTCGTAGAAGAGCAGCGCCACGCGGCGCTTGGCCAGGATGCGGTCGCGGACCAGCGGATCCTCGTTCTCCAGGGCGGTGGCGCGGGTGAGAATATGACTCACGCCTTCCAGCGTAAGGTCCTGAACCGAGAGCAGGGATCCGGGGTGGTAGGGGAACGGCGGGGCGGCGACGGGCGGCGGGTGAAGCTGGCGGCGTACAGGTGCTGCGGTCGGGTTCATGCTTTCTCAGCTTCTAGCTCTCAGCTTCTAGCTAGAAGCTAAGAGCTGCCCTTCGTCCTTAGTCGACCCGCTCGACCAGCAGCACCTGCTCGTCGTTATCGACCTCGCGGAATTTCACTTCAATGATCTCGCGGCTGCTGGTGGGCACGTGTTTGCCCACATACGTGGCCTCGATGGGCAGTTCGCGATGACCCCGATCGATCAGCACCGCGAGCTGCACGCGGCGCGGGCGGCCATGGTCAAAGAGCGCGTCCAGCGCGGCCCTGATCGTCCGGCCGGTGTAGAGCACGTCGTCGCAAAGCACCACGTCGCGGCCCTCCACATCGAAGCCGATGATCCCGGGCGTAACCACCGGGCGGACATCGGTGGTAGAAAGATCGTCGCGATAAAACTGGATGTCGAGCACGCCCGTATCGACGGTGCGTTTCTCGATGGCGGAGATAAGCTTGCCCAGGCGGTCGGCCAGCGGAATGCCGCGGCGCTTGATGCCCACCAGCGCCAGGTCTTCACTGCCATTGCTCTTCTCGACAATTTCGTGCGCAAGCCGCACCAGGGTTCGCTCGATCTCCGAGGCAGACATCAGCCTGCCCTTGATGCGCAATGAGGGTTTGTTTTCCGCTTCGCTCATTTGTTCTCTCTCGCCGGATGATACGAGGGCTTGCCGTCAAGGGGCAAGTTGTGGAGAAGTGAGACGAAACCGGCTGGATTAGGCGGGACCGGAATCGGCGTTCGCTTTGTAGGAGGAAACCCCAGGCGCAGTCCGAGTGGGCCTCAAGCCTCCGGCCGCCGGGTTCGGGCCATCAACCGGGCACCCAGCGCGCCACCCCCGACGGCGAAGAAGAGCAGGAACAGCGACGACCCGACAAGGCTGAAGACCTCGATCCCGGCGTGGCCCCATGGCGACAGCATCCAGGCCTGGACCTGCGCCCTGGCCGCCTGCAACTGCGCCTGGTCCGCCGCGCCCGCGCCCGCCGCCCATTGCTGGGCCATTAGTTGGCTGGCCTCCACGTTGGTCTTCCATTCCGCATCCATCTGGCTGGACTGGTGGAGGATGAACCGCCGGGCAAAAAGCGCGCTGCCGCTCACGCTGAACGCCAGCCAGGCTGCCAATATGCCGGTAACCAGGCCGATGCGCGCACCGGCTCCGATGGTGATCCAGGGGGCGCGCTGGCTGCGCACGTAGATTGCCACCGCCCAGGCCGCGGCCGCTGCCATCCAGAAGAGCCCAAAGAGGCCCACCGGCGAAAGACCGCTGCACAGGAGCCCGGCGGGAACCCCCAGCATCAGGGCCGCCCGCAAGGCAGGTTTCCAGGCCACGGTGCTTGCGTCCCCTACTGCTTCGCTCCAGCGCTGCGCCTGCCCCTGCCCGGCAAACTCCTCGGCCGAGTAGAAAAGCTGCGGCAGGCCGCACGACGGGCAATAGCAGTCTTCAACCCGTACGGCCTGGTGGCAGCGATTGCAGGTGATTTCCATACAACTAAGAGCCTATAGCATCGGGCCCCGCAGCGGGCGGATATGCGAACAACGCGGGCCGCCAGGGAGCTTAGTCGCTCTTCCCTTTTTCGACGGCGGCGGGCAGATCCAGCGCCACCAGGGCAAAGCGGGTTTTGCCGTTTTCGGGCTCTTCAAAGCCCACAATGTGCTGGTGCCGCTTGGATCCGGCTTTGAGCTGCATACTGCCGTTGGCGGTGCTGTAATCGCCCTGATCGATCTTTACGTTGGAGTCTTTACCATCGTCGCTGCAGGTGAGCCCCTCGGACGTAGTGGTGGGTGTACCGACCGCGGAGTGGTTCTCGCAGATAATCACGTCGCCATAGCGGCCCAGAGCCTTCCTATAAAAAGCCGTGACCTGTTCCTTGCTGTCGGATGTGGCATAGGAAACCGCCCGCACTCGCAACTCCCATTCGCCAAAGCCCAGGTGGACATCCGCCGATTTGTGCTTGTCGTTGTCCCGAATCTGCTCGGCTCCGGGATACACCGGCAGGCCCAGATCCGCGGCCGTGGTCTGGTCGGTATTGACGTGCACCCCGCCGAAGGGCGTATCCACCTGGACGTTCTTTTCCTGCCCGTTGGCATCTTTATCTACGTGAACCCGGCACCCCGCCAGCCCGGCCGCCAAGGCCAGTCCCGCCACCAAAACTGTCGCTTTCCGCATCATGGCATTCGCCCTCTTGCCCTGTTATACGCCGGCGATTCTTGAAAGGTTCCTGGATTCGCGTCCGCTGCGATAACATCTTTTTACCACTTTCCCGCGCAAACGGGGTTAGTATCCAGCATGACGAGCCCCGCACGGACGGGGCCGCGCCGGTTCGCGTTGCGCGGATCGGCTGCAACTCAGGCCAAAACGCCTGCCTCTCCCAATTCGCCATGCGGATGGCTTGCCATGGACATTTCCGCATGCAAAATTTCAGCGCTGCACGAAAGGAAACATCCCAATGCGTTTGTATGCTCTCGCTCTTCGACAGAAGCTCCTGTTGGCGGCTTTGGCCGCGCTGTTTCTGGGCCTCGCTTCCACCTCCGCTCGCGCGCAAGGCGATCCAACCGCGCAAGTCGGCCGGCTCTCGTTCATAGTCGGCACAGTATCCGTTCAGCCCGCGGGCATCGACAGCTGGGGTCAGGCCTACCCCAATCTGCCTCTCGGCCCCGGCGACCGCATCTTCACCGACTCCGACGGATTCGCAGAAATCCAGGTGGGCTTGAATTTTGTCCACATCGGACACAACGCCGACGTCACCTTCATCGATGCCACACCCGAAGCCATCTCGTTCGGCCTGGCCCAGGGCTCGGTGCGCGTCTACACCGTCAACCTGTGGGAGGGGCAGGCGCTGAACGTAAGCACCCCCAACGGCACGGCCTCGATCTTCCTGGGCGGTCAGTTCCGCGTCGATGTACTACCCAGCGAGGGCGCGACCCTGTTCACCAAATACTACGGGAACATTTCGGTAACTGGAGCGGGCGGCTTCAATCAAGAGCTCGCCAACGAACAGGCGCTGGAGCTGATCGGCACCAACCCCGTGGCCACGCAATGGCTGCAACCTGCGCCGAACGACGAACTGGGAATGTGGGCGGATCAGCGCAATCCGATTGACAATCCGCAGGTGGTAAGCCGCTATGTGAGCCGCGAGATCCCCGGCGCGGTCGAACTGGAAGTCAACGGCGAGTGGATGCCGGCTTCGGACTACGGCCCGGTTTGGTTCCCCAGGGTCGCTCCCGGCTGGGCTCCTTATCACTTTGGCCACTGGGTCAACCACGCTCCGTGGGGCTGGATCTGGGTGGAAGATGAATCCTGGGGCTATGCGCCCTTCCACTATGGCCGCTGGGTAGCGATTGGCGGCCGCTGGGGCTGGATTCCCGGACCGCCTGCCGCTCATCCCATCTGGGCGCCTGCCCTGGTGGTCTTTGCCGGCGGCATTCACTTCGGCGGCGCCGGCGTCTCCGTCTGGTTCCCGCTGGGGCCCGGCGAACCCTACCGGCCGTGGTATCCGTGCAGCCCCACCTACATCAACCAGGTCAACATCACCAACATCACCGAGAGCCGGGTAGTTCACGTGCAGAACACGTACGTGAATATCACCAACGTCACCAACGTGACTTACGTCAACCGCACCATCGGCGTAACCGCAATGAGCCATGACGATTTCGCCGCCGGACGCTCCGCCTCCCAGGGCGCGGTGAAGATCGATGTGACCCAGCTGAACCATGTGACGGTGCTGGACCGTCCGGAGCCTAAACCGACCGCGGCCTCGTTTGTCGGGCACGCGCCTGCACGGCCTGTACCTGTGAAAACCGAACGGCCGTCGCTCATCAACGCGAAGGGCAAGCTGGTGTCCGCCAAGCCGGGAGCCGTAGCGGTCGAACCGCCCGTGAGGCCCGCGCCGGTGGTCAAGCCTCTGCCCGGACACACCGTTGCGGCTCCGCCTGCTGGGGCCAAAGCCCAGCCGGGAGCGAAGGCGCCGGCCGAGCCCACTAAGCCGGAGGCCAGGCCTGCTGAAAAGCCGGAAACGAAGGAGGCTACCAAGCCGGAGGTAAAGCCGGAGGATAAGACCACGCCCCCACCGGCCAAATCCACCGATAAGACGAAGCCCGCGGACAAGTCAAAGAAAACCGACAAGGACAAGAAGCCTGAACCCGAAAAGAAACCTGAATGAGGTTTGAAGCCTTTCCACTTCAGGGCCGCCGCGCACCCGCACGGCGGCCCGCTTCTTGTCAGTGAACCGGCGGCATCGTCTATAGTGGAGCGCATGAAGAAGGCGTTTGCCGGCGCGCGCATCTCTCTGCTGGCGGCAATTCTCGCGATTCCGGCGACCCTTCCCACGCACAGTGAACTTCAGGCGCAAACCCCTGCGCAGGTTTCCATCCAGGTTCATACCGGCCAGCCCACAGGCCCCTACACGCCCATCTGGAATTACTTTGGCGCGGATGAGCCGAACTACCTTTATGCTCAGAACGGGAAAAAGCTCCTGCGCGAATTAGCCGCCCTCAGCCCCGTTCCAGTGTATTTTCGCGCCCACAACCTGTTCACCTCCGGCAACGGCGAGGGCTCATTGAAGTGGGGCTCAACCAACGTCTACACTGAGCAGCCGGATGGAACGCCGGTCTACGATTTTGCGATTACCGACCGCATCTTCGACGCGCTGGTGAGTGCCCATGTGCGGCCGCTGGTTGAAATCGGCTTCATGCCCCAGGCGCTTTCCACGCATCCCGATCCCTATCGCCACAGCTTTCCAAAGGGAGACATCTTCACCGGCTGGACCTATCCGCCCGAAGACGAGTCAAAGTGGTCGCAGCTCGTCCTGGCCTACGTCACCCACCTGCGCGAACGCTATGGCAGCCAGACCGGCGACTGGCTGTGGGAGGTGTGGAATGAGCCGGATATCGCTTACTGGCATGGAACACCGGCCGAGTATGACCGGCTCTACGACCTGACGGCCGCCGCCATTCGCAAGGTGTTGCCGCAGGCGCGGATCGGCGGCCCTGAAGCTACGGGAATCAATCCAGGCCGCTCCGAGGCGTTCCTGGCCCAGTTCCTCGACCACTGCGCGCATGGCGTGAATGCCGCGACCGGAGGCACAGGCGCGCCGCTGGACTTCATCAGCTACCACCCCAAGGGCAGTTCGGATTTTGTGGATGGTCATGTGCAGATAAGCGTCGGGACGCAGTTGCGCGCCATCGAGCGGGGCATGCAGGAGGTGGCCGGCTATCCGGAGTGGAAGCACACGCCGATCATCCTGGGCGAAAGCGATCCCGAAGGCTGCGGCGCCTGCCTGGCGCCCGAGAAGGGCTATCGCAACGGCCCGCTCTACGGCGTCAGCGTGACAGAGGCAACCATGCGCACTTATGAACTTGCCCGCAAATACGGCGTCACGGTCGAGGGCGCGGTTACCTGGGCCTTCGAGTTCGAAGATCAACCCGCCTTTGCCGGCTTTCGTGCGCTGGCCACCAACGGTATCGACAAGCCAGTGCTAAATGTCTTCCGCATGTTTGGCATGCTGGGTAGCGGACGTGCCGGAGCAGACTGGCTGGCCACGGAAAGCAGCGCAGCCTTGCCGCTTCAGGACATTCTGGCTGGCAGCGTCACCGGCGCCCCGGATGTAAATGCTGTAGCTACGAGCGATGGCCGCACGGTCAATTTGCTCCTGTGGAGCTACCACGACGCCGATGTGCCTGCCCCGGACTCGCAGGTGCATCTGACCGTGGACGGCCTCCGCGGCAAGGCGATTCGCGCCACTGAATTCCGTGCGGACGCTGGACACAGCAACGCCTTTGCAGCCTGGCAGCGGATGGGCAGTCCGGCGCATCCCACCGCGGAACAAACGCAGCAACTCAAAAGAGCCGGGGCGCTTGAACAAACCGTACCGGAGCACGCCGTCGCGATAAGGGGCGGCAAGGCGGCCCTTTATCTAGCAATCCCTCGCCAGGGAGTAGTGCTGGTGCGGCTCTCTTCTCAGTCCCGCCGATAACAAAAAACAGGAGCGGCTGCTGGGCCGCTCCTGTTTTCCAACCGGACAGACTTACTTGTGGCCGTGCGCTTCAATGTGGTGCTTGGCTGCGTGCTCGGCATGCTCGGTAGCATGAACGTGGTGGCCATGCGCGAGGTGGGCGTGGTGGGCGGCCTTTTCGTGGTCGCCAGCTTCGTGATGCTTGGCAGCTTCGGTGTGATGGTGTGCGGCGTGCTTGTGGTGCTCCGCTGCC
>Ga0326727_10008926_pt1 | contig 25064 bp, 26 predicted proteins | sample MB2enrmetagenome_FD_207643 | JGI IMG/M metagenome (GOLD analysis project Ga0326727, IMG submission 207643) | Lab enriched peat soil microbial communities from McLean, Ithaca, NY, United States - MB29MY | ecosystem: Environmental > Terrestrial > Soil > Wetlands > Peat | place: USA: New York... | reverse complement strand
CAACCGTCGCCGCTCGCCTACGGCGCGGCGCTCGCTCTCTGCTGGGGTTCCGTGGTCGTCGCTGCGACGCTCAGCCTCCGAGGCCGGCCCGGCCGCGCAAGTCGAGCACCGGCGCCGGCCGGCGCGGGCCCTCGAGCGTAAACGACGAGCGCAATTCGACCTCGTCGGGAATCTGGCAGCGCCCGAGCAGCGACGAAACCTCGCTGCGCAGCCGCGTGACCGTCTTGCGCACGAACGCCGGATCGGTGAGCGGCCGCTCGACGAAGAACCAGAGCACGGCTCCCGCAGTAAGCGCCGAACCGAGCGCGGCGACGTAGGAGACGGCGACGCCCATCGGGCCCGGGCCGGTGCGGGCCACCAAGAACGAGACGATCGGTTCGTGCACTAGGTAGATGCTGTACGACGCGGTTCCGATCGCGACCATCGGCCGGCTCGAAAGAATGCGTTGCAACCACTGCGCGTGTCCCGCGTAGACGATGAAGCCGAAGCCGGCGAGGTGCCAGCCCGCGTTGGCTTGCACCGGAAAGCGATAGCTCGTCTCGAGCGCGAGTCCGAGCACGGCGCCGATCGCAAAGATGGCCATGCCGTAGCGCCCGATCGGATGTCCGTAGACGCGGATGTGAGCGGCGACGATGCCCAGCAAAAAGGCGTCGAGCATGGCCAGGTCGGTCGAGGCCGCGCGCGTGCATTCGGAGGCGACCGCGACCAAGCCGAGGGTCAGCAAGAGCGACCGCGGCCGCGCGATCCACAGCGCCAGGGCCAACGGGAAGACGAAGTACCAGCGAAACTCGATGGCCAGCGACCAGAACGACTGATTGGTCAGCTGGTTGTTGCGGTCGAGGAAAAAGACTTCGCTGAGCAGATCGGTGGGATCGAGGTGATGCATCCCGTCGGGCAGCGCGAACCCGTGCGCGAACGCCGTCTCGGCGACGGCCGCCAGAATCGCGAGCGCGACCAAGTACGGCGGCAGGATGCGCAGCGCGCGCTTGATCGCGTACCCCGCCACGTCGAACTTCGCGGCGCCGGCCTTGCGCACGCGCTCGATCGTCGGCAGCGACAAGCACAGTCCCGAGAGTACGAAGAAGAGGTCGACGCCGTGCGAGCACTCTTTGAACACGTGCTCGAGTTGCACGCCCGCGGTGTGGACGCGGATGTGGAAGGCGATCACCAGAAGCACCGCGACGGCCCGCAGGCCGTCGAGATAGCTGAGTCGGCGTTGTTGTTCCATACGTTGTACCGGGGCTTCGGCGCCGCCCACTACGCCGCGATGCGAAGTGGGGGCGCCGCGTGTACGATCGTGATGGCGATCACTTAGTGGGTGACGATCGTCGGGGTCATCACGAAGACCACGTCGCTGTCGTTGCGCTGGTAGGTGGTCGAGCGGAAGAGCTGACCGAGGATGGGCAGGTCGCCCAACAGCGGCACCTTCTGGACCGTCTTCTGAGTGACGCGGCTGAGCAGGCCGCCGAGGACGATGCTTTCGCCCGAAGCGGTGATCACGTCGGTCGAGAGCCGGCTGACCTTCAGGCCGGGGACGGTGAAGCCGTTGATGTTCACGCCGTCGGCCGTGTCGAGTTCGGAGACTTCCGGATTGAGCTTGGTCTCGATGTCGCCGTTGCCCAGCAGCGTCGGCGTCATGTTGAGGCGCACGCCGTAGTCCTTATAGGTGATGCTGACGGTGCCCAGGCCGCTCGAGACCGGAATCGGGATCTGACCGCCCACCAGGAAGGTGGCTTCGTTGCCCGGCGTGGTCACCAGTTCGGGAGCCGAGAGCAGATGCGCATGGCCCTCGGAGAGCATCAGGTTGAGCGTCGGCGCGAGCTGGGTGACGCGAGCGATGTTGCCCACGCCGAAGAAGCGGCCGAAGAACGAACTCGGACTCGGGTTCTCGATGCCGACCAACTGCGCGGCCGAAGAAATGACCCACGATCCGGAAGAACCGCTGACGCCGGTCGTCGGCGTGCCGCCGTAGATCGCGGTCTGCATCTGCAGGCCGAGCTGGCTTTGCGCGTTGCGGTCGACTTCCAAGACGTAGACCTTCACGTCGACTTGGCTTTGCGTGTCGAGCGCGAGGCGGTCGATGACCTTGCCGTCGCTCGACAAGTAGCGGCCGGCCAGCCCCTTCACGCGGTCGAGAACGTGCTCGGCCGTGGTCTGGTCGTGAACGGAGCCGCTGACGATCACGTTTCCTTTGGAATCGGGATCGATGCGCACGCCGGTGGCGCCGGTGATCTGCGAGAGTTGGCTGGGCAAGTCGCCCAGCGGATGCGAAATGCTGACGGTGTTCAGGATGACGCCGTCGCTCTTGCCGCCCGAGGTGAACTTGGCACCCTTGAAGCGCTCGAGGACGTCGTTGAGGCGCGAGTAGGCCGCGGAATCGGGAACCGTGCCGCGTACGACCATGTTCGTTCCGAAGGCGACGACTTGCACGTCGGGCTCGTTGATGGCCGTCCGGAGCAGCTTCGCGATGTCGTCGAAGGCCTGTTCGGTGACGGTCACCTCGTAGGTCTGACGGCCGGCGCGGCTCCAGATGAAGATCGTCGTATGGCCCGACGACTTCCCGTTTATGACCACTTGCGACGTCCCGATGGGAACGACGCCGGCGATCCGGCCGTCCCCGACCGCGACCCGGCTGAGACCTGCGACGTCGAGCACGACCGAATGGCCGGTCTGAACGGAGAGGATGGTCGGCTGATCTGCGGCGGCCGGAACCATGGTGCCCGCGATCGCGACGAGGGCGGCTCCGGCGGCGTAGGGGCGAATCTTACGAAAGTACACGTACATCTCCACTAAGGCGTTGCCTAAGTTTTCGGCAGACCGAGTTCGAACATTATTAGCGGAGCCGGTAATTGCGAATGTTGATGCGTCAACGCGCGTGGTCGTTGCGTAAAGCTTGCGCCCGCGGCGTTGCCTGCGGGGCCGCCATCCTATAGAAAGGAATCAGAATGAAAAATTCACGCAACGAAAGCGCCCCGTTCCAGACCTTCGAGACCATGCTGGCCGACGAAAGCGGAGCGGGTCTGGTCGAGTACTCGCTCATCCTCGCGCTCGTGTCGATCGTGGCTTTGGCCGCGCTGCGGACCCTGGGCAACAAAGCCAGCAACTCGCTCAACAACGCGGCCAATCAGCTCAGCTGACCCGGTCGCGCTCCGCGCTCGAGTCTCCGCCTCCGGAAACACCTTCCGGGAACGGGGACTTTTTCGCGTGTGTGACGGCCGTCACGCCGCGGAGCTTCGATCGGAGCCCGTTAACGCGTCAACGCGTCGTGTTCGTTGAGTAAATGTTTCTCTCAAGTCGTTGCGCTCGGCGGCGAGACGCTGTAGAGTCGCAAACGTCAGAGAAAACGACCACGAGTCAACACTCGGGCGCCACGTCAGGGACGGTCGCCCCCGCAGCGGTTTAAGAGCCTGCGGTCGACGCATGTGCCGGCGAAAACGCCCGTCACCCATCCCCACAACCTCACAACCCACACCACTCACACATCAAGGAGAAACCCATGCTCAACAAGTTCAACGCCATGCTCATCAACGAAGACGGCCAGGGCCTGGTCGAGTACGCCCTCATCATCGCGCTGGTCTCGATCGTTGCGATCGCGGCGCTCCGCACCCTCGGCAACAAGGCCAGCAACTCGCTGAACAACGCCGCCAACCAGCTCAGCTAGTCCGAACGCGGACGGAATGCGAGCCCTCCGGGAGCGGACTGCGGTCCGCCCCCGGGGGGCTCGCCTCTTTTGGGGCCTAAGTTTTCGGCACGATCCGTACGAACATTATTAGGCAAGTCACCAAAGCGTTAACGCGTCAACGCTGCGTGGTCGTTGAGTAAATGTTTCTCGGCGACTGTTGCCACGAGGGACGAGACGCTGTAGAGTCCTCAACGGAGAGACAATGAGAAACACCAAGAGCTTCGCGTTCAGCGCAACGTTAGCCGCAGCCGCCTTCGCAGCAGCAAGCAATTCTGCGATCGCAGCGGGCGACGACGTGTCGCTCTCGCAAGCAGCATCGAGCCTGGGATACACCTACTCGTATCTCGGTCCGGAAGACGCCGTCCAGCTCGGACGCCCCGGCGTCACGATCCTCGTAAGACCCGGCGAGCGTCTCTTCGACGTCAACGATCGCACCGAAGCGATGGGCGGGCCGGCGCCAAAGTTCAAGGAAAACGATCTCTACGTCTCCGAGCAGTTCGTCGGTCGCCTCCGTGCGATAGCCGCCCGGTACGCCCCGAATCCGGCGACGCAGATCGAAGTCATTCGCCGTCCGGCGGATTACTCCGACGCTTCCCCCAGCGGTCCGATCACCGCTTTCGCAGTGCACCAACTCCCGGGAACCGAGCACGTCGAGGTTACCGGTAAAGCTCCGGGACCCAACGTGCCGATAACCATAACGTTGGTCGGCACGTATTCGTCCGAGGTTCCGGACTGCGTGCTCACCCGCCGCCAAGTGTTCTCGGGTCCGGACGGTCGCTTTACAGCGAACGTTGCGGTCACGCCCGGAAACATCCGCGGGGCCGTTCTCACGATGGTGGCCTCATCCGTCCCCGGCGTCGCGAGTGCGTCGATCCGGTTCGAGATGAAGGCGCCGAACGCGGACGTCAAAGTTCCCTTCGAACAAGAGCCGCGCTCAATCCGGTAGTTTCCGGACACCTTCAACTCAAAAACGCCAACACACACCTCACTCACACACAACCAAGGAGATCTACGTGCTCAACAAGTTCAACGCGATGCTCATCAACGAAGACGGCCAGGGTCTGGTCGAGTACGCCCTGATCATCGCCCTCGTCTCGATCGTTGCGATCGCTGCGCTCCGTACCCTCGGCAACAAGGCCAGCAACTCGCTGAACAACGCGGCCAACCAGCTCAGCTAGTCGACGCGGGATCCCAAAGCCCCCCGGAGCCCGGAAACTACGGTCCGGGCCCCCCGGGGGGCTTCCCACTTTCATAAGGATGCGAGGCACTCAAGGAATGAGACAAAAAGTCCGATTGATGCTTAAGGACGAGCGCGGAGCTTCGTTACTCGAGTACATCATCATCGTCTGCCTCGCCTCGATCGCGGCGCTCGCCGCGCTCTCGACACTCGGAAACAAAGTCAACACGACGCTGCTCGGCAACTCATCGAATCAAATGCCGGGCTAGGAGAAACCCCCTGCGATGACCCCCGCGATCTGGATCGTTTTGGCGGCTTGCGCCGTCGCGGTCGCAACGGATGTGTCGAGCCGGCGCATCCCGAACGCGCTGACGATCGCACTGGCCGTCGCCGCACTCGGTCTCCACGCGACGCAGGGCTGGGCCTCCTTCGGAGCCTCGCTCGCCGCACTCGTAGCGGTCATGTTGCTCGGCTTCGCCGCCTTTTCGATGGGCTGGCTCGGAGGCGGCGACGTGAAGCTCGCCGCAGCCGCGGCAGCCGCCTTCGGCTTCCCCGACGCCGTTCCGTTTCTGCTCTACACCGCCGTAGGTGGCGGCCTCCTCGCACTGGTCGTCGCGCTCTTCACCGGGCGCGCGAGCACCGTCTTCCGCTCGGTCGCACTCGTCCTCAGGCCCTTCGCCTATAAGGGCACGGTTGCGGTCGCGCCGACGAAGCCCATCATGCTGCCGTACGCCGTGGCCATCGCCGCCGGCGCGACGGCCGTTGCACTCTCGCACACCGCCGCGCCCTTTTTGAGGTTGCCCCTGTGAACACTCGTCGAATCACGCTCATCGTCGCAGTCGTCCTGGCCATCGGAACCGGTATTCTGACGCTGCGCTACCTGACGTCCATCCAGCAACAAGCCAACGTCCAGCAGCAGCAGGTCGAGCTCAAGCGGATCGTCATCGCCAGCCGCGACATTCCGGCTCGCGCCAAGGTGACCCCCGACATGCTGACCACCATCACCCGCCCGGCCACGCAGGTCGAACCCGGCGCGCTGGACGATCCGAAGCAAGCCAACGGCGACATCGCGCTGATCACGATCCCGAGCGGATCGACGATCACCGAGACGCGCGTCGGCCGGCCGGCCGAAGTCGGACTGACCGTCCGCCTCAAGCCCGGCATGCGCGCCATCTCGATTCCCGTCGACCGCGTCAAGGCGGTCTCGGGACTGCTCCAGCCCGGCGACCGGGTCGACGTGCTCGCCTCGGTGCCCCGCGGCGCCGGCAGTCAGCCGAAGGCCGTCTCGATCATCCGCGGCGCGCTGGTGCTGGCCATCAACGACTCGCTCGAGACCGCCGGCGCGACGCCGTCGCCCGACGCGGCCAACCTGGTGACGGTCACGCTCGGCGTCACGCCGCAGCAAGCCGACCTGCTCACCATGGCCGACATGAACACGACGCTGCGGCTGGCCCTGCGCTCGCCGCAGGAGCCGATCCGCTCGCTCGAACCCGAACATCTCGAGTTGCCGGACAATAGCCCGGCGTCCGCGCCGGAGCCGGCCTCCAACAACGTCCCGCCGCCGGTCGCGCCGGTTGCGGCTCCGCCGCCCGCCGTCGCCGTCCCCGCGCCGCCGATGCATCCGGTCAATCCCGTGACCGTGATCGACGGCGACCATGTGGTGAGCTCGGACAAATGAACGGCGCGATCGTCGCGATCGTCAACGCCAAGGGCGGTTCGGGTGCGACGACGATCGCGCTCGAGACCGCCCGCTCGATGCGGCGGGCCGGTTCTAAAGTCGCCGTCGTGGACGGAGACCTCTCCGGCCGCCGCAACGTAGCCGTCCTGCTCGACTCCGTTCGAGCGTTCGACGCGGCGCGGACGATGAGCATCTACTCCACCATCCAGCGCGAGGGTCTGACCGCGGTCGAACTGACCGGCTCCCTCGACAACGCCTTCGCCCTGCGGGTCGAAGACGTCGAGCGGCTGGTCAGCGAACTCGAAGGCGACCACGACGTCGTCCTGGTCGACGCTCCGACGCCGTTCTCGGCGGCGCTGCGGCCCTTCATGGTCCGCGCCTCGCGCGTGGTCGTCACCCTCGAACCCAACCTCTTGGGCACTGCCGCCGCGCGCTCGCTGATCGGCGACTTGGCCAAATCCGGCATCCCGATGTCGCGCATCTGGATCGTGGCCAACCTGCGTTCGGGTCGCCCCGAGATCTCCGGCCGCGAGTTGGAGAAGGCTTTGGGCGGCACCGTCGTCGGGGAGATTCCCGTTCGCGGCGACCGCGCGTATCCGCGCGCCATCGAAATGGTGGGCAAACGCTTCGCCGCCGTCGAGCGCGAGGCGCCGCTGGTCAACGCCGCCGCGGCGGAAGAGACCGTCGCGCCCGTCCCGAGCGCCAACGGCCAAGCCTCCGCGGCACCGGGCGCGGTGGCCAACCGTCCCGCGCTCTCGAGCCGCGACAAACTCAAGCTCGAGGTCCACGAACAAGTCACCAAGCGGATCGACGTGGTCGCGGCCAGCCGCGCCCACACCGACGGCCAGAAGATCAGCGAACTGCGCGCGCAGATCAACGACGTGACGGCTCAAGTCTTGGCCGAACGCCAAGAGGGGCTCTCGCTCGAAGAGCGCGCCGATCTCCAACAGGAGATCATCGACGAAGTTCTCGGTCTGGGGCCGCTCGAGGATCTGATGCGCGACCCGGCCATCGGCGAAATCATGGTCAACGGACCGAACATGATCTACGTCGAGCGCTCGGGACGCATCTCGCTTTCCGACAAACGCTTCAACGACGAGCGCCACCTGCGCACGATCATCGAGCGCATCATCGCCCCGCTGGGCCGGCGCATCGACGAATCCTCGCCGATGGTCGACGCGCGTCTGCCCGATGGTTCGCGCGTCAACGCGATCATCGAGCCGCTCTCGCTCAACGGTTCCACGCTGACCATCCGGCGCTTCGGTACGCGCCGGCTCAACATGGACGACCTGGTGCGCTTCGGCTCGGTCTCGCCCGAGGTCGTTCCGCTGCTGCGCGCCATGGTCCAAGGCCGCCTCAACATCATCGTCAGCGGCGGTACCGGTTCCGGTAAGACCACCTTCCTGAACATCTTGTCGAACTTCATCCCCAACACCGAGCGCATCCTGACCATCGAGGACGCGGCCGAACTCTCGCTCGCGCAAGAACACGTCGTGCGCCTCGAGTCGCGGCCGCCGAACTTGGAAGGCAAGGGCGCGATCCACATCCGCGACCTCGTCCGCAACTCGCTGCGTATGCGTCCCGACCGGATCGTGGTCGGCGAGTGCCGCGGCGGCGAAGCGCTGGACATGCTCCAGGCCATGAACACGGGTCACGACGGTTCGCTGACCACCCTGCACGCCAACACGCCGCGCGACGCCATCGCCCGTCTCGAGACGCTGGTGCTCATGGCCGGCTTCGATCTGCCGGTGCGCGCCATCCGCGAACAGATCGCCGGCGCCGTCGACTGCATCGTGCAGATCGCGCGCCTCAAGGACGGCTCACGTAAGGTCACCAGTATTGCCGAAGTAGTTGGCATGGAAGGTGAAGTCGTCACCATGCAAGAGCTGGTCCGCTACGCCCAACGCGGTCTCGACAAAGACGGCAAGGTCGTGGGCGAGTTCCAGTACACCGGAGTTCAGCCGCACTACATGAACCGCTTCGACGAAGCCGGCGTCGAGTTCGACGTCCGCGAGCTGGCCAAGATGCAGTCGTCGGGTACGCTATGGTAGGCGCCATGGCTCCGCTCGCGATCGGCGCGAGCGTCATCGGCGTCCTGGCCATGCTCTTCTTCGCGCTGGGGGTCGACGTGCGTACCCTGCTGCAGCGCTTCGGCAAGAACTACCAGACCGCCATCGATCGCGCCGACATGACCATCAAGGCCGAAGAGTTCGCCTTGATCGTGGTCGGCGCGGGCGCCGTCCTCTGGGTGGCGACGGTCCTGGTGCTGCGCCCCGACATCATCACGTCGGCGCTGCTCTTTCCCACGGAGATGGCCATCGCCGTCATCGGCGGCAACATCTTCCTGAAGATCCGCGGCGACATGCGCATGAAGGGCTTCGGCAACCAGCTGGAACTGGTCTTGCGCATGCTCGCCGGCGCACTGCGCGTCGGTCTCGGCCTGCGCCAGGCGATCATCCTGGTCACCGAGGAAGTGCCCGACCCGGCCCGGCGCGAGTTCATGCGCGTCATCGGCCGCACCAACATCGGTCTGAGCGTGCTCGACGCGCTCGACGAGCTGGCCAAGAGCATGCCCAGTAACGAGATGACCATGTTCTCGCGCGCCCTGCGCGTGCAAGCCCAGACCGGCGGCGACTTGGCCAAGGTCCTCGAAACCCTCGCCGCGACGATCCGCGATCGTCGCCGCGTCATGCGCAAGATGAGCGCGCTCACCGCGCAAGGCCGCTTTGGCGCGATCATCATCGGCGCGTTGCCGCTCCTGGTCGGCGGCTTCGTCATCGCGACCCAAGCCGACATGGCCCAGGCCTTGCTGCACACGCAGCCCGGCTGGTACGCCCTCGGCGCGGTCTTCGTGCTCGAAGCGCTGGCCGCTTACTCCCTCAACCGCATCCTGCAGTTTGATTGCTGAACAATGCCGGTCATCATTTTCGTCATCGCCATGTGCTTCGCGGCTTCGGCCTTCTTGCTGGCGCTGTCGCTCATTCCGAGCAAGAGCGAGGTCTCGCAGCGCCTCGAAGAACTCGAGGGAATGCGCTGGGACTCGAGCCAGGGTCCGCGTCAGCAAGCCTTCGAGCGCCTCTTCAACGAGAAGCAGAAGTCGAAGCTGCAGCAGCAGCTGCAAGAAGCCGGCTGGTACAACGTCACGCCCGCGAAGATGGGCGCGCGGATCGCCTCGGGCGCGGGCTTCGGCCTGGCCTTCGGTTTGGCCGCGTGCGTCTACTTCGGTAACTGGGACATCACCATGCTGGGCCTGATCGCGCTGCTGACCTTCGGCGGCGCGCAGTTCCCCAAGAGCCAGCTCAAGGCGGCCATCGCCAAGCGCAAAGTGCAGATCGTGCGGGCACTTCCCGATCTGTTGGACATGCTCGCAACCACGGTCTCCGCCGGTTTGGCCTTCAATGCCGCCCTCGGCTACGCGCAAGAGGTCGCCGTGGGTCCGCTCGGCGAGGAACTCAAGGCCGTGCTCTCCGAGGTTCGCTTGGGCCGCTCGCGCTCCGACGCGCTCAAGGCCATGTCGAACCGCGTCAAGCAGGAGCAACTCTCGACCACGATCACCGCGATCATTCAGGCCGAACGTTTGGGTTCGAACCTGGCCCAAGTGCTCGAAGAACTCTCCGAAGAGACCCGCAACCGGCGCATGATGCGCGCCGAAGAATTGGCCAATCTGATGCCCACCAAGATGGTCATCCCGATGGCGCTGTTCATGCTTCCCGCGCTGTTCGTGATGATCTTCGGCGGCGTCGCGGCGCAGTATCTGGCGAGCCCGCACTAATCGATGCAGTTCGTCTTCGACGCTTTCGTCGGGGTCATGTTCGCCTGCGCCGCATTCCTCGCGACGCAACTCAGCGAACAGGTTTGCAAGGGCATCCAACCCTTCGACGACGGCCCCGAACCCGGCAAGCCGCCGACGCTGTGGCTGATCGGCGGCGCGGCGGTCGTCGGCGGCGTCCTCGCGGCGCGCGGCGGCCTGGCGCTTCCGCACCTCGTTTTGGGCGCCATCCTGGTGTCGGCGCTGGTCGCGGCCTGGCACGCCGACGTGCTCACCGGCATCGTGCCCGATTACTTCACGCTGATTCCGATCGGTCTGTTTCTGGTGGTCGGCGTGCTGACCCACGACTACGGCCGCATCTTTCCCGCCGCGATCACCGCCGCGCCCTTCGCCGCCGCGGCGCTCATCTCGCGCGGGCGGGGCATGGGCTGGGGCGACGTCAAACTGGCGGCGCTGGGCGGCGTGGCGCTGGGCTGGCAACCGATGATTCCATTTTTTGCGGCGGCCTGTCTGGTGGCTGCCGGCATCGCCGTGCTGCGTCAACGCAAGCACGAACCGATCGCCTTCGCACCGTATCTGGCCGGCGCCATCGGCGTCGCGCTCACCGTCAACTGAACCGGAGCCTGAAGTCAGTGCACGTACTCCGTAACGCCACCAACGGTCGCGTTCTGGCCACCAAGGTCGCCCGCGCGACCGACCCGATCACCCGCGGCGTCGGCTTGCTCACCCGGGCCTCGGTCGCTCCGGACGAAGGGTTGTGGATCGACGGCTGCTCGGCGGTGCACACGATCGGCATGCGGGCCACGATCGACCTGTACTTTCTGGACAAAGAGAAGCGCGTGCTGCGCATCGCGCACGGCGTGAAGCCCTATCGCCTCGCCGTCGCCTGCCGCGACGCGGTTTCGGTCGTCGAATTGGGCGCCGCCCCCGAGATGGGACGCGACGTGCTGGTTGGAGACCGCCTCGTTCTCGAGTAGCCCGGTGATCCACGCCGAGCCGGCCGCGCACCGCATGCCGGCGACCGCGCTGCCCGCGCAATCGATTGCCGCTCGTCTCGGCATCGTCGCCGCGCCGGCGCTGCTCGCGCTGGCGAGCCTGATCGTCTATGCGTTGGCGGTTCCACTCGCACCGCGGCTGGCGCTGGTCTTGCACCTCGGCGCGGTTGCCGCGCGCGGCAACGGCTTCGCACTGGGCTGGTTGACGCACGTCGCGCTCTATGCGGCCGACGCCGCCGCGGGCTCGGCCGGCGCGACGACGCTGGGCGCGCTCGCTCTGTTCGGATTGGTCGCTTTCGTTTTCGCCCGCGCGCGCTTGCGTGCCGGCACGACGCTCGCGCTCGGTGCCGCGCTCTTCGCCCTCTTCACCTGTTTCGACGCAGCGCGTCTGGGCGGCGGCGCGCCGGCCTGGCTCGGTGCGGCTGCATATCTGTACGCGCTCGAACGTAGCCCGCGCCGCAGCGCTTGGTTTGCGCCCGCGATCGCGCTCGTGTGGTGCAACGCCTGCGCGGCGGGAGTCCTCGCGCCCGTGCTGGCCGTGCTCTTCGCCTTCGGGCGCATCTTCGCAACGCGCGAGGTCACCGCGGGGCGGCCGTACTGGCCGCTCGCGCTCGCCTCGGCCGTCGCCCTGTTGCTCACGCCCGCCGGCTTCGGATATCCCGCGCAAGCGCTCGCGGCGCTGCACTTCGACGAACAGTTCGGACGCGTGCTGCCGATCGCGCCCGCCGTGGGCGCGCCGCACGTGTACCGCCTCGCGACGACGCTCGTGCTGCTCGGCGCGGCGTGGCTCTGGGCGGGCCGCAAACGCGCCGTCGATGCGCCGCTCGTGCTCGCCGCCTTCGGCCTCTGCTTCTTCGACGGAGCGTTCGTGCCGCTGCTGGGCATCGTTGCCGGTCCGGCGTTCGCCGCGGCCGCGAGCGCCGGAGACGAGCGCATCGCCGCCCCGCGGCGTGGGGAAGCCTTCGCCGCGCTCGCGGCCGCCTGTTTCGTCGTGCTCGCCGGACTCGCCGCGTTGCCGCACGCACCACTGCAAGCCGCGACCAACGCCGCGCCGCGCGCGCTCTTCGACCGCTTGGCCGCGAGCGGCGGCCCGCACGTCGTCCTCTGCGGCACGGTCGCCTGGTGCGACTATGCCGAGACCTACCCCGGGTTGCGTCCGTTCGTCGACGAACGCGTCGAACTCGCGACGCTCGCGCAATTGCGGGCGCAAGAGAAGATCGGCCGGGCGCGCGCGGGCTGGCACGAGGCGTTGCGCGCGGGGCACGTCGACGCGCTGATCGTCTCGACCAACGCCGCGATCGCGCAGCTCGCGCCGGCAATGCGCGGCTGGCGGCGCGTCGCCGCCGACGGCGAGGCGACGCTGTTCGTTCGCGACGGGAGCACGCGATGAGACTCGCCTGGCTGATCATCGCCGTCTTCGCGGCGCGTTTCCTGGTCATCGCGGTCGCCTATCCGCAGACCGACGGCGATCTGGCGTGGCAGCGCTGGCTCGGCGATCAGATCTTGCGCACCGGCGCGATTCCCAACTCGCTCGGGCTCGAGACCTTCAGCGCGCCCGGCGCGCCGTGGGTCGCGCACGAGTGGCTCTTTTCGATCGGCGCGGCGCTCGGACGCAGCGGCCTCGGCTGGTACGCGTTTGCGGGCTTCTCGGCGTTCTGCGCGATCGCCGCGCTCGCGCTCGCGGCGTATCGCGCGCAACGCTTCGGTGCTTCTGCTCCGGCCGTCGCGATCGTCACCGCCGCGGCGGGCATCGCGTTGTTCGATTCGTTCGGCGTGCGCGTTCAGGTCATCGCCTGGCCGCTGGTCGTGCTCTTCCTGTTGTGTCTGGAAAGCGAAGGCGCGGCGATGTGGCTGGCGCCGGCCGTCGCGGCGGTGTGGTCCAACGTTCACGCCAGCGCCGCGCTCGCGCCGGTGCTGGCCGGCGTCGCCACCGTCGGTGCGTTGCTCGACGCGCGCGCCGTCACGCCGCGCGTCGTGAAGCTCGGCGCGATCTCGCTCGCTTCGCTGGCGGCCATCTGTTGCAATCCGCTCGGCTACCATCTGCCCGCGTACGCGGTGATGCTCGTGGGCAGCCCGATCACGCACTTCATCGTCGAGTGGCGTGCGACCGGGCTCGACGATCCCGGTTTCACCTACGGCGCGTTGCCCTTGCTCGCGCTGATAATCGTCGTCGGCGTCGGCGCCGGAGCCGGGCGCGCGAGCGGTTCGCGCCCGCGCTGGGAAGAGATCCTGATCGTCGCGGCGTTCTTCTGGCTGATGCTGGGCGCCGCGCGCAACATCGCGATCTTCGCGCTGGTGGCCGCGCCCCTGGTGGCGCGCGGGCTGACGCAAAGCATCGAATTCCTCGCGCCCGAACCCCCGCGCGAGACGCCGCTCACGCGCCGCCAACGCTTCGCTGCGGCCGGCTTGCCCGTATTCGCGCTCGCGCTCTCGCTCGCGGTCGCGGTGGTGCTGCTGCGCGCGCAGGACCGCACGCAAGTCGGCCTCGCCGCGCCCGCGCTCGCCGCGCTCGAACGCGTTCCCGGCACGCAGCGCGTGCTCTGCGCCGACTTCGCCTGGTGCGGACTGCTCGTGGGCAACCCGCACGATCGCGTCTTCCTCGACGGCCGCGCCGACCCGTATCCCAATAAGGTGTGGGACGACTTTCTCGAGATCGCCAAGGTCGGCCCGGGATGGCGCCGCGAGCTCGACGCGTACGAGGTCGACGCCGTCGTGGTCAACCGCGACGGCCCGCTCGATCAGGCCCTGCTCGACGCGCGCGGCTGGCGCGCGGCCTTTGCCGACAAGCAATACCGGTTGTGGCTGCGCGCGCGCAAACCGGGCCGTCTCGCAATCGGCAGAAAGACGACCAACGCGGGCTAGCCGGGCATAGCCCGAACGTGTTGCCCTGCGCTCGAGAAGTACTCGCGCCCGTCGCGCGCGTTCCCGGTGGCCGGGTTACGCGCCCTTGCTGATGTCGCCGCGCGCGTCGGCGCGGGCGTCGCGCGCGTCGCGCGCCGCGCCGATGCTGACCGCGCCGCGCAGTTCGGCGGCGCGCTCGGCATACTCGCGGGCGCGGCGTTCGCGGCCGGTCTCGGCGTAGATCTCGGCGAGCTTCTCGACGACCGCGATATACAGCGAACGATACATTTCGGCGCGCGGAGCGTACCACGGTTCGGGGAAGTCGCCGCCGAGCAGCTCGCCGCTGTAGAGCGCCTCGGCCGCACGGTAGTGCGCGAGCGCTTCCTGGAGCCGCCCGGCGTCGAGCTCGGCGTCGCCGTCGGCCACGTGGGCGGTGAAGCGGCGTAAGTCGATGACCGCGTTGCTCACTTCGACGGCCATATCGCCGCGCGAGGTAAAGTAGCGATCGACGTTGCCGTAGCCCACGATCGCCGCGATCGCCTTACGAATGTTGCTCGACGCGGTGCGGATCGACTGGGTGGCCAAGTGCGCGCTCGCGTCGGGCCAGAACGTCTCCCGCAACTCGGTGCGCGAGGCGTTGCCGTCGGGCTTGAGCAGCAAATACTTGAAGATCTGCGCTTCGCGCCGGCGGATCCACTCGATGCGCCGGCCGCCGATCTCCGCTTCGAAACGGCCGAACATCCGCACCACCAAAAGCGCGCTCGGATCTTGAACGACGGGCGTTGCGACCGTCACGCCGCTCTCGAGGTCGAACTGCCGCGCCACGCGATACGGACGATACGCGCCGTTGGTGAAGCGCACGAAGAGTCCGCGCGATTCGAGCTTGGCCAGGCGTTCGCGCTCCTCGGCCGGACCGTTGCCGCCCGAAGCCGCGTGAAACTCGGCGCGCATCGTTTCGCCCGCGCGCTTCAACTCGTCGTCGAGATAGTCGGCAAAGTGCCGGCCGCTGGTGCGGCGCCAGCGTTCGTACGCGCCCGCGACGCCGCCGCCGCCCGAGGACGCTTCGCGCAACACCCAGTGCGCCACCAGGGGCCAGCCTTCGGTTTCCTCGAGCAGGCGCGCGACGTCGGTCGGCGTGAAGGCCAACTCGAGCCACTCGCACATGCCCGCGACGTCGTCGGCGTCGAAGGCGAGTTGGTTGTCGTCGAGCAGGACGGCCGTGCCCTGCGCGATGTAGCGGGTTGCGTCGAGCGCCGCGCGCGAACGCGCGGCGAAGATCAGCGAAACGCCCGCCGGCGCGACGCCGACCAAGGTCAGCAGTTCTTCGATCGCTTCGGGCAGCGGCCGGTCGGCGTTGTCGATGGCGATCTCGCACGGCGCGCACTGGTTCAACGCGGTGACGAATTCGGGAAAGGTCTCGGGAACGGGCGTTATCCCGAGGCCGGCCGCGATGCGCTCGCGTACCGCTTCCTGCGTATCCTCGTCGCGTAACGCGACGTAGGTCCAATTCCGCCGGCTCTGGGTGAGGTAGTGGACGATGGCGGTCGTCTTGCCGTTGCCGGCCGGAGCCGCGAGCAGGCGCAACGGCACGTCCTCGTGCCGCTTGAACCACGCCGTCAAGCGGGAGCGGGTCAGCGTCCCCGGTGAGAGTCGCGGTAAGACCGGGGCGAGGCTGGTCGTCACCTGGCTCGGACGAGGACCGAGTGAATGACGCTCTCTTCCGAAGTGCCCGGACCGTACGTCGCGACGATCGTGTACCGGGTGTCCGTGCTGACGCGCGGCGCTTCGAGGACGACGCGGTCGTCGTCGGGCGAGACGTCCACGACTTGGAGTTCCTGGCCCGATTCGTCGAGCAGCGACACGCGCAGGTTGGGCAGATGCCGCGCGACCGAGACGACGATGCCTTCGCCGCTCGCGAACGATTTGGCCGGCATCACCACCGGATCGCCGGCGACTGCCGCCGGAGCGGCTTGGGCCGGATCGGCCACGCCCGGCATGGCGCCCGCCGCCGGCGGCGCGTCGGCGTGTACGACGCGCACGGGAACTTGCGCTTCGGCGCTCGCGCTGCCGCGTCGAGCGACGACGACGACGCGGAAGTCTTCTTGCGTTTGAACGTCGGGCGCGATCAGCAGCGACGAACCGCGCGCGCTGAGCAGCGCGGAAGCGCGTTCGGTACCGTCCTGATCGAGCAGTTTCACGGTCCCGGTCTCGGCGTCGGTAATGTATCGCACCGTGATCGGCGTGCCGCTGGGCACGGTCTCGTCCTGCACCCAGACCGTCGGCAGATGGACGGCGACGCGCGGGCGCGCCGCGGGCAACGGTTGCGCGCCGGCGACGATCGTTGCGGCCCGGTCGGCCGAGCCGAACGCGTTGCGCGCGGTCAAACGGAGTTCGTAGCGGCGCTCGGCGTGCGCGGCCGGAACTTTGAGGGTGAGTACGCCGCTCTGCGCCGACACGCTGCCGTGCGCGATTTCGCGTCCGTCGGGAGCGTCGAGGGCGTAGTCGCCGGAGGTCGCCCCGGCGCCGAAAGCATACGCGGCTTGGAACGTCGCGCCGCTCTGCACGTGGTTAGGCGCGGCCAGCGCGGCGACGCGCGGCCGTTCCAGCGCGTACGCGCCCACGGCGAGGGCGCCCAAGCCCAGCGCGACGGCGACGCCGGCGGCCTTGACCATGCCGAAGCTGCGCCGGATCGACGGGGGCTCGGCGTCGACGACGAGCTGCGCGCCGTCGGCGTGCAGTTCGGCGACGATCTTGCGCAAGGGGCCGCGCTTGGGCAGTTCGATGTCGATCGGAACCGCGACCGACGACATCGGCGGAACGGTGATCGAACTCCAGCGCAGCCGGCCGCCGCGTTGCGGTGCGCCGACCGCGTAACAGAACGCGGCGAGCGGCGCCTTCGTCTGGTTCGCAACCATCAACTCGTAGGTCGCGACCATCTGCCGGACGTCGACCGAGAGCAGCCGCAGCGCCCCGGCGATCTGGCCGGTCGGCACGGCAATCTGTGATCCGGCCGGCAGCATTGCAGCCGAAGGCAGGTCGCGCCGGCGGGTGGGCGCGAGCATGGACGGACGTGGGAGGGCAATCATCCTATAGCGGTCATCGGCGAAGGGAAGCCGATGTTCCAGGGGGGGCGGCCGGTCGCTGCCGAGGAGCGCCAACTGTGATGCCGCTAACCCTATACTAATCGTACCTTCAGCCTTTTCACAGGCTGGCACGGATATGATATGGGCGGATTTTCGCGAGCCGCTTTGAGGGGGCGGCTCGCACCGTACCGTACGTCAACAGGAGGTCTTCCTTCGTGATTTCATCCGTACGCCCGACGGCGGCCGCGTTCGCCTTGCTGGTGGGAGCCGCATCGCTCGCCGCCTGCAACGGCAACAACTCGAGCACTCCCGGCGGCTGCGGCGCCCCTTCGGGTAAAGTGGCGCTGGTCTACCCCGCGCCGAACGCCACGGGCATCCCCGACAACTTCCCCGGCGTCATCTTCGGAGCGTCGGTCGGCTTGGGCGGCAACTACCAGGCGCTGCTGCAGCCGACGACGCTGCCCCTTGGCAACTTCATCGGGCTCGGCACCGTGGTGACGTGGTCGCAGCCGCTGCCGACGCCTTACCAGACGCCGTCGTTCTCCAACCCGCTCTACCAGATCAGTTCGTTTGCGGGGCAGAACCCGCTGTCGTCGGGCACTACGTACGAGATCTTCCTCAACGACTCGGGCAGCAATTGCAACCCGACGTTCCAGGGGCAGTTCACCGCACAGTAGCGCTTCAGCCGCCCATCTTCTTGACCTTGCGGCCCTGGCCGGTGAAGTACGCCAGGGCCGCGTCGCGTTTGTCGCCCTGCAACTCGACGACGCCGTTCTTGGCCGTGCCGCCCGTGCCGCAGCGTTTCTTCAATTCGGCGGCGACCGGCTCGAGTTCGCGCGCGCCGAGTCCGTAGACGATCGTGACGCTGCCGCCGCGGCGGCGTTCGCAGCCGACCCTGACGATGCCGTCGTCGGGCGGCGTGCGCGGCTGTTGCGCCGGTCTCCTCGCGTTCACCTCGGTAGGCGCCCTCCGTCCGTTTGCGAAGCGAGCGTTCGATGAACGACGGCCTCGCGTTTCGCGGCTTCTCGGCGGACGGTCTGCGCTTCCTGGGCGAATTGGCCGCGCACAACGACCGCGGCTGGTTCGCCGCCAACAAGCAGCGCTACGAGCGCGGCGTCGCCCAGCCCATGCGCGCCTTCGTGGCCGATGCGACCCGCGCGTTGGCGCGCGCCGGCGTGCCGATCGGCGGCGACGAGAAGCGCTCGATCTTTCGGATCTATCGCGACGTTCGCTTCGCGCGCGACAAGAGTCCGTATCGCACGCACGCGGCCTGTTATCTTTCGTACGACGGCGGCCGGGCAACGCAGGGCGGGCTCTACCTTCACGTTGAGCCCGGGCGCTCGTACCTCTCCGTGCCGTTCTATTTGGTGCCGGCGCCGATGCTGCGGCGCTGGCGCGCGTCGATGCGCGACGATCCGCAACGCTTCGTACGCGTCGTGCGCGCGCTGGCGAAGAAGGGTCTGGCGATCGACGGTCCCGACGGGTCGGAGGACGCGTTGCGGCGCATGCCGCGCGGCTTCGGCGACATGGAAGACGCCGAACTGGCGCCGTATTTTCTGTTGCGTTCGTTTTGCGTCGGTCGCGACCTGACGCGCGCCGAGGTCACCTCGTCGCGTCTTCTGCAGGTCGCGGTCCGTCTGGTGCGCGATGCGAAGCCGCTGCTCGATTACGGCTGGAGTATGGATTAGCCGAATCGGTCACACGTCGTGCGCGGCGGTCAATCGCGCCGCTGCCGGCCGATCGGCTGCATCCGCGGTTCTAAGGGCCGAGCATGGGACGCACGACCCGCGCCGGCCGCACGTAGGCCACTTCACGCAGCGTCCAACGTTCCGACACGAGGACGAAGAGGTTCACCAGCAGCGCGAGCAGCGTGACGTCGTCGAAGAGCCCGATCACCGGGATGTCGCCGAGGATGTCGAGCGGCGAGACGATCAGCACCGCGGCCAAGAGCGTCGCCAGCTTGAACCACAGGGGCACGCGCGCGTCGCGGGCCAAGGGAAGCACGCGGGGCAACGCCCGCCGGGCCGTGACGAACATACGGAAGAGTCTCACGCGCCGATTCTACCCCGGCCCGGCCGGAAAGTCGCGGCCTGCGGGAAATTTGGGCCGGCCGGACTCACCCGGCGCCATCGCGCAAGCGATGCTTCTCGACCTTGCCGAGCGCGTTGCGCGGCAGCGCCTCGACCTGCGTGATGCGGCGCGGGACCTTGAAGCTCGCGAGCCGCGTCGCCAGCGCGACGCGCAGCGCCTCGGCATCGATCGGCGCGTCGGCTTCGACGAACGCGCAGGGCAATTCGCCGCGAGCGGCATCGGGGACGCCGACCACGGCGCTCGCGCGAATGCCCGGCAGGCGATTCAACTCGTTCTCCACTTCGAGCGGATAGACGTTGAAGCCGCCGGTGATGATCAATTCCTTGATGCGCCCCACGATGCGATAGACGTCGCGCTCGAGATCGTACCGGCCCAGATCGCCGCTGCGATACCAGCGCGTGCCTTCGGCGTCGACGACGAACGCGTCGGCCGTGGCCTTCGGGTTACGCCAGTAGCCCCGGCATACTCCCGGACCCGCCACGAGGAGTTCGCCGACTTCGCCCTCGGGCAGCGGCGTCGCGTCGCCGCCCGGCGCGACCACCCGAACGCGCGCCCCGGGCGTCGGGATGCCGACGCTGCCGGGGACGCGCGGACCGCCGAAGCGGTTGGTGCAAGCGAAGCCGAACTCGGTCGCACCGTAGCGCTCGAGGATCGTCGCCCCGAAGCGTTCCTCGAAGGCGGCGAACACGTCGGGGGCCAGGGCCGCCGAGCCCGACACCCAGAGCCGCAACCGCGGCGGATCGTCTTCGAGCGCTTCGAGCAAGCGAACGTACATCGTGGGGACGCCGAAGAACATCGTCGCCTCCCCGCCGCGCAACGTCGCGAGGGTGTGCCGCGCGTCGAAGCGCTCGTCGAAGCGCAAGTGGCCGCCCGCCGCGAACGTGCCGTTGAGCGCCGCGCCGAGGCCGTGCATGTGGAAGAGCGGCAGCGCGACGTAGAGCGTGTCGCCCGCGCTCCAGCGCCAAGCGACCGCGACCTGGGTCGCGATCGCCGCCACGTTGGTGTGGGTCAGCACGGCGCCCTTGCTCCGCCCCGTCGTGCCGCTGGTGTAGATGATCGCCGCGTCGTCGTCCGCGCCGGGCGCGCGCGGCTCGAATCCGGCCGGCGTCGCGTCCTCGCGAGCCCAGGCCTCGACGAGGTCCGCGTCGAGGACGAGATACTCTCCGGCCGTTTCGACGTGCGGTCGCGTCGTCGCGCTCGCGACCACGAAGGACACCTCGGCGTCGGCCAGGACGTGCTCGAGTTCGGCCGCGCGGTAGAGCACGTTGACGGGGACGACGATCGCGCCCAGGCGCAGTGCCGCCAAGTAGGCGTAGACGAAGGCCGCGCGGTTCTCGCAGTAGAGCGCCAGCCGCTGTCCGGCGCGGAGGCCTTCGGCGTGGAGCCGAGCGGCGACGCGGAGCGAGGCCTCGTGGAGGCCCGCGTAGCTTTCGCCGTTGACGGCGGGCGCTTCGGGGCGCTCGGCGCGCGCGGCGTCGAACAGATCGAGAATCGTCATGGCGGCGCGGTTCGCCCCGCCTGGTCCGACTTCCGTAGACCGGATGCCAGGGAATCAGGAGCGTCGTGCGGCAGAGTTCGCGAGCGCAGGCCTTTCCGTCCCGAGGAGCTTCCACATGCGACAACCGGTCTCGTTCCGCGCGCTTGCCTTGCTGGCCACCGGCATTTCGCTAGCCGGCTGTTCCGCATCGTCTCACGGCTCGCCGCTTCCCGGCACGGCGAACTCCGCCGCCCAAGCGCGCGCGGCCAAGACCGGAGCCTTCCGGCCGGTGGTCAATCAGCGCGGCGTGCCGTTCGTCGGTCGCCCCGACGTATTCGCCGCCCTCGAAGCGTCGGCTCCCGCCGGCGTGCGAACTGCGGCGAGCGAAGTCGCCGCAGTCGCGTCCGGCAAGAAGTCGGCCGCGTGGAAGACCTCGGTGTTCGTCTCCGACTTCGGCGCGAACAACAGCAGCGGCGCGGTGTATCAATTCGCACCGAGCAAGGCCGGCAAAATCCTCGGCACGATCAACGACGTGGTCAATCCGCAAGGTCTCGACATGGACGCCAAGGGCGACCTATGGGTCGCTTCGACGGGCTCCTACTCGATCAACGAGTACGCGCCGGGCACGTACAAGGCTTCGACCGTACTCAACGACACCGGCTGGTTTCCGGTGTCGGTCGCGGTTTGCCCCAACGGGACGGTGTACGCGCTCAACTCCTACGACGTGAGTTTCGGCCCCGGCGAGATCGCGATCTACGCGGCCGGCTCCACAACGTCGAGTTCGACCGTTCCAGACGCCAACGTCTACGTGCCCTACTTCGGTGCTTGCGACCAGAACAACGTGTTCTGGTACGATTACGCCGACTTCAATTTCGACTTCAACGTCGCGTCGTATAACGGCTCGACCGTGACCGAGTACGGTTCGCTCGGCATCGGGTTCCCCGGCGGCATTCGCATCGGCAACAACGGCACCACCTTGGGCATCGACGACCAGTACGCGGGCGTCGACTTGTTCACCGAGAGCAATCCGAGCGCGGGTCCGTATCTGACGCTGCCGGTGGCCAACGACCCGGTGTCGTTCTCGTTCAACAAGACGCAGGCCAACGTGTGGGTTGCCGATTACGGGTCGACCGACGTGCTCGAGTTCGTGCTGAAAACCGGCAAGCAGACCGTTGCGGAGGGCGCGAAGACGCTCAAAGTTCCCACCGACGCGCTCGACTATCCGCTGGGCAACACCTAGCCGTTACCGTCCGCCCGACACGGGCAGAATCGCGCCGGTGAGGTAGGCCGCCTCGGCCGACATCAGCCACAGCACCGCCTCCGCCACCTCCGCCGGCGTGCCTGGGCGTTGCAGGGGTATGCCCGGTGCGAGCCGCTCCAGGCGGTCGGGCGCGCCCGCCGCGGCGTGCAAGCCGGTGGCGATCAACCCGGGCGCGACGGCGTTGACCCGGATTCCGTCCGCTGCGACTTCGCGCGCGAGACCGACCGTCAGCGTGTCGATCGCGCCTTTGCTCGCGGCGTAGTGCACCCACTCGCCGGCGCCGCCGAGTTGCGCGGCGCGCGACGAGACGTTGACGATCGCTCCGCCGCTGCCGCCGCGCTGCGTCGACATGCGCCGCACCGCTTCGCGCGCGCAGAGGATCGCGCCGCCGACGTTGACCGCCAGCACCGCGGCCAGATCCGCCGCGGCCAGCGATTCGAGCCGCGTGAGGGGCCCGGTGATGCCCGCGTTGTTGACCAAGCCCGCGAGCGGCCCCAATTGCTCTTCGGCCGCGGCGAAGAGCCCGACGACGTCGTCCTCGTCGGCGACGTCCGCGCGGACGGCCAGCGCCGTGCCGCCCGCCGAGCGGATCGCCGCGACCACCTCGCCCGCGCTCGTCGCGTCGTCGCGGAAGCCGACGGCGACCGCGTATCCGCGGGCGCCCGCGAGCGCCGCGACCGCTGCGCCGATTCCGCGCGAAGCGCCCGTGACCACCAAAGATTGCATGGAGCCGAGTATCGCGCCGTCGAACGCGAGTCCCGCATGACGGTCGAACTGCTCGGCGCGATCGCCAACATCGTCACCTTGTTCGTGGTCGCCGTCTCGGCCGCGGCCGCGGTGCGCCAATTACGCCACTACCGCGACGCGAACCAGTTGCAGGCGATTCTGGCCGTGGTTCAAGACTTCAAGTCGCCGGCGCTGCAGGCCGCGCTGCGCTTCGTGCAGGTGGATCTGCCGGGGCGCATGCAGAGCCCGGCCTATCGCGCCGACCTCACCCGCGTAGGCTTCGTCGACGCCGAGACGCACCCGGAGATGGTGGCCTGCAATTGGTTCAACGAGATGGGCACGCTGCTCAAGAACCGGCTCGTCGACGAAACGACCTTTCTCGATTTATTTCACCGGCTGACCACGTACTATTGGAATCTGCTCGCGCCGACGATCGCGTTGTTGCGGCTCAATCGCGGCGACTGGCAATACGAGAACTTCGAATACCTGGCGGTCGCGGCGCAGCGCTGGCACGCCGCGCATCCGCACGGCACCTTTCCTCGCGACGTTCCGCGGCTGACGCTGCCCGAAGCGCGGCTCGACCCCGATCCGCCCGTCCCGGTCAGCGCGCCTTGAGCATTTCGCGCGCGGCGTTCCAGCCGGGCGCGCCCATGACGCCGCCGCCCGGGTGCGCGGCGGCTCCGCAGAGCCACAGGTTTTTCACCGGCGTCTTGTAGCCCGCAAAGCCCGGCGCGGGCCGGAACATGAACAGTTTGTTCAAGCCCATCGCGCCTTGGAAGATGTTGCCGCCGGTCAGATTGAAGGTGCGCTCCAGATCGACCGGCGTCAGGATCTGTCGGTCGATCACGCGGTTTTTGAAACCCGGCGCGTAGCGTTCGACGATATCGAAACAGCGGTCGGCAAAGGCGTTCTTGCGCTCCGCGTCCCAGCCGCCGTCGCGCAACGTATACGGCGCGTACTGGCAGAACATCGACATCACGTGTTTGCCCGGCGGCGCCAAACTCGGATCGACCGACGACGGGATCGTGCACTCGACGACCGGCTCGCTCGAGAATCTCCCATACTTCGCTTCGTCGTAGGCGCGCTCGATGAAGTCTTGATCGGGGCAGAAGTGGATCGTGCCGCGGTGCTGCGGTCCGGGCTCGCTGCCCGGCGCCGCGCTAAAGTCGGGCAGCGCGTCGAGCGCGACGTTGATCTTCGCCGACGCGCTGGAATAGTCGATCCGGCCCAGTTCGGCGACGAACGCGGGCGGCAGCAGCGCGGGATCGAGGAAGGTCTCGAAGGTCAGCCGGCAGTCGACGCTGCTGGCGATCGTCTTCGCCGCGAACTCCTCGCCGCCGCTCAACACGACGCCCGTCGCGCCGCCGCGTTCGACGACGATCTTCGCGACTTCGGCTTCGGTGCGGATCTCGACCCCCAAGGCCTGCGCGGCTTTGGCCAACGCTTGCGTCAGACCGCCCATGCCGCCGCGGACGTAACTCCAGACGCCGCGGTGGCCGTTGGTCTCGCCCATGACGTGGTGGAAGAGCACGTAGGCCGTTCCGGGCATCGACGGCGCGGCGAACGCGCCGATGATCGCATCGGTCGCGAGCGTGCCCTTGAGTTGCTCCGACTCGAACCAGCGGTCGAGAATCAGACGTGCCGCCCCGGTGAGGATCTCGAGCGCCTCGCCCATGGCCGGCCCCAGTTTGGCAAACGACGTACCCAGTTTCCCGAGCTTGGCCAAGTCCGGCAACGACGGCTTGGCCACATTGGGCGGCGTCTGCACGAGCGTCGGTTCGACGACGGCCGCCACGCGTTCGAGCATCGCCTCGTAGGCCGGATAGCGCTCCGCGTCGCGCGCGCTGAACTTCGCGATCTCGCTCCGGTTGAGCGCCGCGTCGGGCCCGAGCATCAGGTAACGCCCGTCGTCGAAGGGCGTGAACGACGACGGGTTTCGCTCGATGCAGTCGAAGCCGAAGTCGGCCAGCTTCAGATCGCGGATGATCTCCGGCCGGAAGAGACTGTTGACGTAGGCCGCCGTCGAGACTTTGAAGCCCGGGAAGACGTCGTCTTCGGTGACGCACGCGCCGCCGACGAGGTGGCGCCGTTCGAGCACCAGCACCTTCCATTTGGCCTTGGCCAAATAACAGGCCGTGACCAAACCGTTGTGACCGCCGCCGATCACGATCGCGTCGTATGCCGTTGCCATGACGGTCAGTCTCGCCCGGCGGCCGTTCCGGTACCTGCTCGCCCCGCTGCCGGGTCAGCTCACGGTGAAGCAGTGCTGGGAAACCCAGTAGTA
>Ga0326727_10008925_pt1 | contig 25064 bp, 27 predicted proteins | sample MB2enrmetagenome_FD_207643 | JGI IMG/M metagenome (GOLD analysis project Ga0326727, IMG submission 207643) | Lab enriched peat soil microbial communities from McLean, Ithaca, NY, United States - MB29MY | ecosystem: Environmental > Terrestrial > Soil > Wetlands > Peat | place: USA: New York... | reverse complement strand
GCTGGAAAGAGAGCTATCAACGGGACCCGCGTTTGAAGAAGGATTTTCAACTGGAAGTCCTGCCGGCGCTTTCCATGGCGAACGTGCGCGACCTGCTCCAAGCAGCGCTACCGTTGCCGCGCTTAGGTCCAGCGCTAGCCAGAAAGCTGGTGGCCAAACACCTCGTCAATCGTGCCCGGTCGACCAGCAGTCGCTTGAAAAAACAGCGTGAGAATTCATCGTAATCTAACATTGTCGAAGTACTTAGCAAACCATACTTCTTGGTATTGGTTGTAATCATACCAAATCATTCCCGTCGCATACATGTCGTTACCGAACGCAACCAAGGCGTATGGGTCCGCCACAAGGCAGTCTTTATCGATGGCGACGCTGTTGGTCCCGACCCTGATAACGCCAGGATAGCAGCCGCCAGAGCAAGGTGCGCAATCAAAGCAGCTCAGCAGACTGCCATCCGCCTTTTGATGTCCGTCCGCCCAACCGCCGAAGTAAATGTTTGTGCCCACCCGGCAGACCGTGTGACCTATATAACCAGTGTAAGTCTCCAACGTCCAAGTACAGTTAGCGTCTGGCGCTCCATGTTGGAATGCACGGCCCAAACACGTCCAACTAGTGGTCGAACCACTCAGTTTGGCAATATTCAAAGCGATATTGGTGTTGATGGTTCGACTCAACATACCAGTCATCCAGATGCCTTGGAACGCTGTCTGCCCGCTAATATCATTCGTTGTGGTCGCCTCTAATCCATACACTGTCGAGCCGTCATTGTTAAGACCACCATCAAAACCATACCAACTGCTATAGGCCGCTTGCTGCGACCACACGGCAATGCTTCTCGAAGGGCTGCCAAAGTATCCGCCTACTACCAGCCTGACGCCTGCGCCAATGAAGCCATTATACCACTGTACGCCCTTAATCGCGTACACCGGGCCGTCCGTGCCGTACGCAGAACCACCATAAACCTGCATTTTCGACACAGTTCCACTATTCAAGTTGATCAGGACTATGTTGTGCGCGCTATAGTTTTGCCCGCCATAATTGAAGAACCCGAAATACCCGCCAACACACAGGTACTTAATACCATTAGCATCCTGGACAGCACTTAATGCATACACATTCCCATCTGTAGCGTATCCTAGATACGCCCAACTGCCATCGGATTCCTTGTAACGCCAGACATGCCCCCCTCTGTGTCGGTTGCAGTTCCGAGATAAACCTCAGTGCCCAAAACGCTGATGCAGGTGACCATTTCGTTATATCCACCAGCCCATACTGGAGGATTAGTGTTCACAATATTGTTCATGAACGAGGTGTGGAATGGGATATCCCAATTGCCCGCAATTGCCGATCCTGTCCATGCCCCAAGCATGGTCAACTGAACCAACAGATGAGTGATTGCCTGTTTCATATGTCGCATTGATTGTTGTTTTGCCCAACTATGCTCCCGTCAGGCAGATTTGCCCTACGACGACTCACGATAACCGTCGAAGGAGACCTTTGGCAGTTCGGCACTGGAGCACACAGTCCCTGCTACCGCGCCCCCAGACAGAGGGGACGCCTCCAACTAGACGCATTTGATCGCGGTCTGCAGATGTTGTCAAAAAGCCGGTGTTATCTAACAGCGACACCTGTTATCTCCCAGCGACATGGGGACGTACGGATGAACGAGCAGGACAAACTGTGATGCAGTGACATGGTGTTTAGCCTTGAAGCAGCGGCAGAAGTGGGAAACCTGTCTGAACCCTGTCTCCAACGCGGCACACTTCACGGAACATCCTTGAAGCAGCATGTCCTCAGCAGTCTTCATCCGCAATTCATCCAGCCAGTCTTGAGGAGTGCGTCCCAACGCGAGCTTGAAGCGCCGTTGGAGCTGGCGCGTGGACAAACCACACACCTTCGCCAATTCCCGCGCGCGGTACCCAGCTTCTCGGGCCAGCTTGTCCAATATAGCTCGGTCCAAGTCACCTGTTGGAAACCCGCTGAGCATATGAGACCCGTTCTTGACTGGTAGGAGCTCGCTCCCGCCCCCCCCCCGCGCATGTACGCAGCATCACTCGGGTGAGGGGAAGACTGCCCATTCGTGTCCCGCGCGGCCTTATGTTCCCGAGGCGGCATCTGGATTCTTGCGCTACCACTCACAGAGGCATTTCGCCGCGTTCATCTCCGACCACGGCAATAGCCTCAGCCAACCACCCCTATTTCACAGGATTTAGGGGCCCCTGTCAACGGCAAAGACGATGGGAACATGAGGCCGAGGATTCTCTCGAATTCGCCTGAACGCGGTCTCCCGCGCAGCCCCGTCGTCGTCCGGCCCGTCTAGCGTCCGCCCAAGCACCATCGCCCACAGGTCCGGAGGTGTCGAACCAGAAAAGCGGCCCCAGTCCGGGGGTGTGGCAAGGGTCCGCCTAGTGACGCGGCGGGCAACGTAAGCCGGTTGCGGCCTGTTTAGTTTTCGGCGACCATTGGCCCCGGTATGCCGGAGACCGAGCAAGTCTGGTCCTGCACGCCCGCCGATCCGTCTCTTCTGTCGCAGGGAGTCCAGGTTTGGGCGGCCTGGCTGGACGTGGCGCCCGAGAGCGCTTTGCGATTCTGGTCCACGCTCTCGGCCCAGGAACGGGAACGGGCCGCTCGGTTCATCGCTAAACGAGAACGGACGCGCTTTGTAGCCGCGCGCGGCCGTTTGCGGCTGATCCTCGGTTCCGCTCTGGGCGTAAAGCCGCAGAGCGTCGAATTCGTCTATAGCGCGAAGGGCAAACCCTCACTGGGCGGAGCTTTCGCCCGATGCGGGCTGGAGTTCAATCTTGCCCACTCCGCTGGCCTCGCGGTCTTCGCCTTGGCACAACGCCATGTCCTCGGCGTGGATGTGGAGCAGGTGCGCCCAGTGCCTGAACTCGTGAACCTGGTCCGGCGCTACTTCTCGTCCAGCGAATGCGCCGAAGTGAACCGGCTGCGTGGAGAGCAGCAAGTCAGGGCGTTCTTCAGGATCTGGACGCGGAAAGAGGCTTGGTTGAAGGCGACCGGGGAGGGCCTTGCCGGTTTGGCGCCGGGGCTTGAGGTCCTGGATTCATCGGATGCAAGGAAGACTTCTGACGGATTGCAAGCGGCATTACCCACGCCACGCTTGCACTTGCACAACTTGGCGCCGACCCAAGGCTTCTTTGGTGCGCTTGCGGTGGCTTCCTGAGGTAACCTTAAGACCTCACTGGTGGCTGCAACGATCTTGCATCCAGCGGATGTCCGTGTTGCCTTGGGCTACGGAATAGGTGGTGGTCGCTGGCGGAAGGGGGGCATGGATAACCGCGTCCCTCCATTTGTGAATCTCGGAATGGCCATCGGCGAACCCAAAGCCGCAAGCTCCGCCGTGAGCGATGCCCGGATAGTCCACCAGTTCAGCCGACCCCAACTGGGTCGGCGAGTACCCCTCCATTTCCACGACGAAATAGCCGTCGTTGATGCTCTCGGGGCGCTCATCCAGGATCACAAAAGTCATGGCCGGGCCGGGCTGGTGGCTGGTGATGTCCCCCAGCTTATGAGCCACGACGGAACCGGGGAGCGAGAGGTCCCAAAAGCCTTTGTACCCGTTTTCGGGAGTGTCGCCATTGCCCCCGACCCAGTTGGACATGGACATGCTGCGGGGGCGCGCAACGTGCTGCCCCTGGAAGATCCCGTAAGATTGGTCGGCCGGGCAGTGCCAAATGCCATCCGACTTCCCACAATAGGGGTACATCGGACTCGTGCGGATGGTATCATTAGTATCCCAATTCCCCTGTGTATTCGGGTAATAGAAATCCAGCGCATAGTTCCCATACGCGTTGCCGCACCAGACGTACGGGGTGTCGGTCCCCGGGCCCGTCGAGATTGAGCCATACCCAAACAGAAGGAAATCCTGGTTGTCTTCAGCGTACATTCGCCAACCGAGCATGAGCTGTTTCGAGTTGTTCATGCACATGACGCCCTGGGCCTTGAGCTTGGCCCGGGACAAAGCGGGCAGGAGCAGCGCGGCCAGAATGGCAATGATGGCGATGACGACCAACAGTTCGATCAAGGTGAAACCTCGTCTGGCCCTTCGAGAGAGCCATACTGTACGGGCCGATTCTTCATTCATAGGAGCCTCCACACGTTTGGGAGCCTGAGCTTTCATTACAGGGACCATTGGTTCATATCGGGCATCAGTGCCAGCCACTGAATCGCACCATTGGGAGTTTAACAAACCGGACTGACTTTGCAACCAAAAACGTCACACCAAAAACGTCATGCCAGGAACCTCACACTAAGCCTCGCGCCGCCGACGCCGCTCCCGAAGCACCTTGACGCTATTGGCGCTTTCCGATTAGGCTGGTCGCAGTTGATTGGAACCGCATGCAACCTGAAATGACTCGCCGTTCGTTCGTCAAAGAAACCCTCCTGTCGTCCGCCGGGCTGGCTCTGGCCCTGGACGCCCGCGGGGAGGACCAATCCAAACCGGCCGCCGCTGCGTCCACCGCACCGGAGGCGCTGCCCAGGGGCAAGATCGGGAAGCTGGAGGTAAGCCGGTTAATCCTGGGCGGGAACCTGCTGACCCACTACACCCACAGCCGTGACCTGAAATACGTCTATTCGCTGGCGGCGCACTACAACACCGACGAGAAGATCCTGGAGACCCTGGCCACGGCGGAGGCGGCGGGCATCAACACGGTTTCGATGCACAACCCGGAACACCCGATCTCGCTGCTGCGGCGTTACCGCAAGGAGCGCGGGGGCAAAATCCAATGGATCATCTGCCCCACAGCGCCGGTCGAGCCGGATATGGTCAATTACCGGGAGCAGGTCGAGGAGCTGATCAAGGACGGCTGCGAGGCGATTTACCTGTGGGGTGTGCACGCCGATTCGCTGGCGGCGCAAGGGAAGTTCGACCTGATGGCCAAAGCGGTCGAGCTGCCCAAAGAGTTCGGCGTGCCTTCCGGGGTGGGCGGCCATTCGTTGGACGTGGTCAAGGCCTGCGAGGCGCAAGGCGTGAAGGCGGATTTCTACATCAAGACCTTCCACTCGCATAACTACCCGACGGCGCCCAAGCCGGAGCAAGTGAAGGAGCCCTACAACGAATACCCCGGCTACTGGTGCAGCGACCCGAAAGCCACTGCGGAGTTCATGAAGACGGTGGACAAGCCGTGGATTGCCTTCAAGACCATGGCTGCGGGCGCCATTCCGCCGCAAAGCGCCTTCCGCTATTCGTTCCTGAACGGCGCGGACTTTGTGCTGGCGGGGATGTTCGACTACGAAATCACCGAAGATGTGAAGATCGCGAACGAGGCCCTGGGGCGAACCAAAGAGCGTGAGCGAGCGTGGAGGTGCTGAGCCGGGTATTTAACACAAAAGTATGAACAAGAGCTTATTGGGCTACACTTTGTTTTTCTGCGCTGCCCTGCTGACAACGGCAGTGGCAGGCGAACCTTCGGGGGCAAGGACCAACGCCTTCTTCCCCTTCTGCATTGACACGCACGATGCCAAGAAGCGCAACCTGGAGCAGCAGGCCCAAATGCTCAAGGAATTGGGCTATGACGGCGTCGGCCATCTGTGGCTGGACAATATTCCCGAGCGGCTCAAGACGCTCGATGCGGCTGGACTTAAGCTGTTTCAGATTACGCTCACCGTGGACATCACGCCCGGCAAGCAGGCTTACGACCCAAGGTTCAAGGAGGTCATGCCGCTTTTGAAAGGACGTAGCGTACAGTTCCTGTTGCTGATGAGCGGCTTGAAACCCTCCGACCCCGCGGGCGATGCGCGGGCGGTGGAGATCGTTCGCGAGATGGCCGCCGTGGCCGCCGAGGCCGGTGCGCAAGTGCTGTTGTATCCGCATAGCAATGACTGGCTGGAACGGATCGAGGACGCCGAGCGGGTGGCGGAAAAGGTGGACCACCCGAACGTAGGGGTGATGTTCAACCTCTGCCACTGGCTGCGTGTGAGCAAGAGTCGCGATTACAAGGCGGTGCTGGCTCAGGCCATGCCGCGGCTCCGGGCGGTTTCGATCAATGGCGCGGACGAGTTCGACGATCAGCCCGGCTGGGGGCGTTACATCCAGCCCCTGGGCCGCGGCTCGTTCGATATGCTGGCATTCCTGAAAACGCTGCGGCGGTTGGGCTACACCGGTCCGATCGGCTTGCAATGCTACGGCATCCCGGGAGACGTGCGCGATACGCTTGCTGAGTCCATGAAGGCCTGGCTCGGTTATTGGGCTCGGATGGAATAGAGTTTCAGGCCAATCGCTGTTTGGCGGCCTCAATTTGCGCCAAGGCAAAGGGAAATTCCCGTTGCACCGCGCGGGCTGGCCCCGTAGTTTAAAGGGCGTCAGAAAGAATCCGACACCGGCCGAAGGGGTCGCTGCCAGTATGAAAAGAAAGAAACCGCGCTCGGGAGAAACCGCGAAGCCAGCCAAGCGAACTGTTCGCCGCGCGACTCGGAGAAAGCCTAAGAGCTCTCGCCGGAAAACCACCCCCGCCAAACCAAAACGTGCGAGCAGCAAGAGGCCGAAGAGGAGGGCGGCTCTCCCCCGGCGCAAGACCAGCGGGGCAACCAAGACAAAGAGGGTAAGAAGACGAGTTATTCGGAAAACAGTATCGAAAGCTCCAGTTATGCCTCTCGAACGCGAACAACCAACGTCCCCGCTAGTCGCTAGACTTGAGGAAGCGTCCGGGGTTGCCCGAGTGGAGCCGGCCAAAGCCCCCAGTGACGCGGTGGCCGAAGAGTCTGGGGAAATGCCGGGGCAAGCCGCATCCGTTCTGAAGCCCCCGCCGATTCTCCTGGAGGGAGACGAGACAAGCTCGGCTTCCAAGAGCGGCCCGGGTCAGAAGTACGCGCTGGGCCCGTGGGCGGCAGGGGTCCAGGTCGCACACGAAGAGGCAGCGTTGCCTGAGGCTTACGGGACCGGGAAGCTGCTGCTGGCCGCGCGCGACCCGCACTGGCTCTATGCGCATTGGGATCTGACGCCGTCGCAGCAGCGGCACTACAACGCCCTTTCCGTGGACCATCATCTCGTGCTGCGGGTGAGTCCCCCCACGGTTATGGAGCGGTCGGTCAGGGAGGTGCACGTGCATCCGGAGTCGCGGCATTGGTTCATTCACGTGGAGCGTGCCGAAACGCGGTACGTGGCTGAGCTTGGCTATTATCGCCCCGGAAGGGAGTGGGTGAGTATCACAACCTCGCCACCAGCGGTCACGCCCGCGGAGACGATTTCGACCGACCAGACCGTGCGATTCGCAACGGTCCCTGCCCATGTGCGGCTGAGCCAGCTCGCAGCGCTGGCCAAACCGACGGTGCCGACGGAGTTGCCTACATCGGCGGCAAGTCTGCCGGCGGTGGAAGCAGCGCGGGAGCGCGCACTGGCTGAATTGGTCGGTCTGCACCTCGTGCGGGAGGAGTGGATCAGCTCGGCGGAAGTTGGGGAAGTTGTTCGCGGCCGGGGTGAGCAGGAAGTCTCCGGGGCGCAAGTTGTCCAGCCTGCCCCGGCGGGCGGCGAAGCTGAGAGCGTAACCAGTCCTTTGGGCGCGCCCGAGCAACGACCTAGAGGATTCTGGTTTAGTATCAACGCCGACCTCATTCTCTACGGGACCACCGAACCGGACGCGACAGTGACGGTTGGTGGCCGCCCGATCGAGCTCCGCCCCGACGGCACCTTCAGTTGCCGCTTCAGCTTGCCCGAGGGCGAACACGTGGTCACCCTGTCTGCCGTGTCCGCGCAAGGCGACTTGCGGCAAGCCGAGCTAAGGTTCAGCCGCGAAACGGACTACCAAGGAGAGGTTGGCGTGGCGTCGCAAGATCAGCCACTCGAACCCCCCGAGGCCGAAAGCCCCTGAGCTACGTCGCCGCCCCCTTTCCTTGCCCGCCACTAACTCCCGACTTTAGACTCTGGACTTTGGACTTTGGACTTTAGACTTTGGACTTACGCCCATGCCCGGCTACCTTGCTTTGATCCTCCACGCGCATCTGCCTTTTGTCCGTCATCCGGAGCACGAAAGGTTCCTGGAGGAGAACTGGCTTTTCGAGGCCGTCACAGAAACCTACATCCCACTGCTGCAACTGCTGGAGCGCTGGCGGAGCGATGGTCTTAACCCCCGCCTGACACTCACGCTGACGCCAACACTCTGCTCGATGCTGCGCGATCCGTTCCTGCAGGCACGTTACGAGCGGCACCTCAACGACCTGATCGAACTTGCGGAAAAGGAACTCCAGCGGACGAACTGGGAAAAGCCGTTCCATGAACTCGCCTTGTTCTATCACGGGCGGCTTGGCGGGGTGCGTGACGCCTACGCAGCCTGCCGGCGGGACCTGGTGGGCGCCTTCGGGGAGTTCCAGGAGTCCGGGCATCTGGAAATCATTACCAGCGCCGCCACGCACGCGCTGCTGCCGTTGCTGGCCGATCATCCCCCGTCCTTGCGCGCGCAGGTGCTGGTGGCGCGCGACCATTACCGCAGTTGCTTTGGCGGCGATCCCCGGGGCATCTGGCTGCCGGAGTGCGCTTACGTGGATAGCCTGGAGGGTGTCTTGCAGGAGTCAAACCTCCGCTGGTTTGTTACCGACAGCCACGGCATTCTGCACGCGCGGCCGCGGCCGAGATACGCGACTTTTGCGCCGATCTTCACCCCCAATGGCATCGCCGCCTTTGGCCGCGACCCGGATTGCTCACGCCAAGTGTGGAGTCGGCACTCCGGCTACCCCGGCGACCCGCGCTACCGCGATTTCTACCGCGACATCGGGTTCGATCTGGATTTCGACTACGTGAAGGCGCACCTGCCCGCACCCGGCCAACGCGGCTTCACCGGCATCAAGTATTATCGGATTACCGGCAGCTCGCCGACGAAAGAGGTCTATGATCGCCAGGCCGCCACCCGGGCCGCCGATGAACATGCCCGCCATTTCCTCGACGCGCGGTTGGCGCAATTCCGGCGCCTGGCCGAAATTCTCGACCGCCCGCCGATGGTGGTAGCGCCCTATGATGCCGAGTTATTCGGCCATTGGTGGTATGAAGGGCCCGAGTTCCTTGACTTGCTTGTGCGCAAGGCCTGCTGTGATCAGAAGGTCTTTGAATTGACGACGCCGGGGGAGTTCTTGCGCCGGCACCCAACGAACCAGGTTGCCACGCCCGCCGCCTCAAGCTGGGGCGAGGGAGGCTACTGGCGCGTCTGGCTCAACGAGAAGAACGAATGGATTTATCCGCACCTGCGCGTGGCGCAGGAACGCATGACGGAGCTGGCACGGCGCTTCCCGCAGCCGGACCCGTTGTCCGAGCGAATGCTCAAGCAAGCCGCACGCGAACTGCTCCTGGCGCAAGCCAGCGATTGGCCGTTTATCCTGCGTACGGGCACCAGCCCCGACTACGCCCGCAAGCGCGTGAAGGAGCACCTGCTGCGCTTCACCCGGATTTACGAGCAGCTCACCGCTGGCCGGCTCGATGAGGAATGGCTAAAGCAGGTCGAGTGGCGGGACAATATCTTTCCCGACGTTGACTACCGCTACTGGGCCTAGGCCAGATGCGGGAGGGTGAATGCGGGGGTTGCAGGAGCTACCCGCCGCGCCGCCGTCCATAGCAGTGAGCGGAACGGCGCCCGCGAGCCAGTCCGGACGATTGCTTCCGCGCACCGACGTTGCCAACGCCGCTGGCATGGCCGGACTTCCACCGGTGTTGCCGTGGAGGCGCTCCGGTATTGGTCCGGCGGCGCTCCCATGCGGATCGCGTAACTCTCTGGAAACGTGACACTTGCGACATTAACTTTCTGCCTCTTGCCTTCCTTGCGTATCCCCTCGCTGCACTGTGCGGGGACGGAACGTACACGGTGAGTGCCCGGCGAGTACCCCGTGTGGATTGCGTAAGCCTCTGGGATTGCGCGATTTCCCGCGCTAACTCCAGCTTGGGCTCCCGGCTCTTTGTCTTATCCCGCTCCCGCTTCGACGGGTGCAAGCGCATTCCAGAGTCACGCTGGTCCTTGGCGCAGTTGCGCCCGACGAAATCCTGCTGACTCGTCAGGGGTCCCGAGGAGCCCAGGCGGGGACGACTTTGCCTCTTCGCCGCGTCCGCGTGCCAGGCATCCCGCTGCTCATCCGTCAGTTCCTTACTCTCGCTCCACGTCTTAGAAGCGGTGCCGAAAATCGCTCGTGAGCGCTGCTGCGCAGGGGTGCGCGGGTCTCGAGGAATAATAGCGGTGCCAGCGCTGCCGACCCTTGCGCATGTAATAGACATAGCTGCCGCTCCTGCCACTCATGGGCCTGCCCTCCGCTATGAGCCGGGCATGTCGCTCCAGCTCCTTAGCTCCCAGGGGTGCCTTGCCGCCCTTGAGGACTATTCCCCGCCTGCGGCGCCGTCTCTTCTCTGGAAACGCCGGCCCGCCGCTGGTCTTGGGCGTATCATTCACAAGAGTTTGGGGGAAATACAATGACGGCTTGCCGAGGCAAACAGGGCGAGCGGAATCTCAGCCCCCGTATCGGGGGCTCAGCTTGCCTTCGGGTGTGCAAATGCCGGCTTTGACCAGAGACGCAAACCCCTCTTGAGCGGTCATCTTGTCGGCACGCTTCAGCGCGCGTTCGTGCGCCGCGAGCAATTCCCTCCGTGTGAATAGAACCCCATTCGACCCGGGCTTGCCGTTTTTCGTCGCGCTTTTCATTGCTTCTGGCACAGGCTCCTTGCGGAACCCTGTCGCCTGGCCGAATATCTCCTTTCGTGCCTCGGAAGTCAATTCCGGACTCACATCACCTATTCAGACGGATGCGCCTGGGCCGTTGCTCCGGCTCGAAGTAACCGCCGACGGCATCGGCGATCATCACGTCCAGTTCCGGGAACGAATCTCCCTGCGTGGTGATGCCGCCGCCGCGCGGCGCGTCCCAGCGCGCCACGTAACCGCCAGTTTCCGCACAAGGCTCAACCTGGAAAATGATCTCAGCAACCGTGCTCATGCCAGAAAATTGAGCGCCAGCCGGAGTGGCGTCAATTACGGGTGTGGTCCGCTGTCCGCCTCGTGCGACCGAACGGAGAGGCTGCGGCTAGCCCTGATCATAGTCTAGGTCGTCCAAGCCCTTCGGAAAATCTCTGAGGCGGTCCTCTGCGAGCCGCTCCAAGCGTCTCGCCCACGTCAGAAGAGTCTGGCGAAGACCTCGCGACACTTTCCGCTCGCTGATAACTCTGGCCAGACTTGCTATGGTGCTTGCGCGGTGGGCGATGCGGACGTCTGGGTGCTTGCGGTGCGGGTAGATGCTCTCGGGAATGATGCGCCTGGCATAAGACTTGGGCAACGCGACTTGCTCCGTTTTTGCTGGTGGCTTCTCGTTCAGCACGGCGCCAAGCTTGGATTCCTGGATGACCTTTTCGAAAAGGGTAAACTCTGCCCGGTCAAGGTATTCCCCCTGCTGTGCCTCGCTCAGCCTCGACAGGTTCAGAGGCCAAACCCTGATTTCTGCGACCTCAAAGGGATCGAGCACATTCATTGCAACCGCATCGGTACGCTGGTTGGTGAGGCGGCGTCCGATTCTGTTGCGGAGCCCTTCGCAGGTTTGCCCCACGTAAACAGGCTCGCCGTCGTAATCGTAGAACGCGTAAACGCCCCACTTGTGGCCTCCAATGGTGCGACCGGCATCGTCGAGGAGGACGAAAACCTGCCCGTTATGTCTCGACCGTGCCGCTGGCGCAACGAACCAGCCTACGGTACCAGTCGGGTTTCCTGTTTGCCAGCGTCCCAGCCTCATCGAGCGCCTTGAGCGCCATACCGATGTCTTTAGCTAGCTCCTCGGCCCACACCACCTGGCAGGCTCTTGCGGAAGGGGGGAAGGCCACGAGCTGAGATTCGCAGTCCTGCGGCCAGTGTGGAGCGCGCATTGTTTGCCCGTGATTCGTAAGGACTATGGTTTCGTTTCTGCTGCCGATGTCGTCGGAGATTGCAAGGTCGAGCACAGTGTTTGCCTGAGTTGTATGTGTTTCTAAACTGTGGTCAGCCAGGAAATACTGACTGTCACGCTCTCTTTTCTGCTGAACCGGAGCGCGCCCGATACGGGGTCTTGGTATATCTCGTGGAACGGCGATTCCCGAAAGTTCTTTACCACAAATAGAAAGAAGCGGCCCTTCAGCGCGGTGGCGGTCTCGTACTCTTTCGGGGTCAGCGACAAGCTACCTGTTGATTCCGCCAACCCCTTGACCTCGACCGCAAGAAAATCCTTGCGCGTCTCCGACCGCAGGCGGAAGTCGTAACCACACCCGAGCCGCGTTGTGTTTTCGAGTGAATAGCCTTTGAACTCCCTGAGGCTGGGCTGCGCCGCCTCGAAGTACTGCTCTGCGGCTAGGCCGGTGATCAGCCTCTTTGCGAAGAAGGACTCAATGTCCGGCTTCTCGTCTCTCGTTTGGACCTCACTCCATGCGTTCTCGTCGTACCCGACGAAGGACCTTACAAAACCGCTGAACGTCTCAAGGTCTAGCTTTCTATACTGCTCGAAGACTCTCAGGCAGTATTCGCGTGTGGGACGCTTGTGCCACCCTTTCCGCCGCTTGGAAACCAAAGGGTCGAACTCATCACGATAGTTCTTGATAGAGGCCGGCTTTCCTCCCAGAGCATAACCGATCACGTTGAAAGCTTCGAGAAAGCTGTCAAAACCGAGCTTCCTCAAGCCAGCGGCGTCGTACTTTGACAGGTACAGTCCCGTAATGATGAGTTTCTCTCTCGCCGGAATTCGCTCGGGATTGAGAACCATATTGCCGGTAGCGCTTGTCGTTCAGTCGGCTTGGGACCTGTCGACGCACCGACTGCGAGCCTTCCAGGCGCCTGCCAGCGACAGGTCGTTACAGGGGAAGGACGCCGTGGCAAGCGCCACTGTCGGGACAGAGGCTGCATCCAACTTGTGGATGTCAGCGAGAACGAATTCGCCAGTGTTCCCGAAATGGTCGCGGTACATTTCCCACTTGTCCTCGTCAATGTCGTTGGCAAAGGCGATGCGCCAGCCTTGGAGCTCCAGCCCAATGCGCATGAGGCCAATGCCGGCGAAGAACTCCGCGAAAGTTCTCTCAAATGGCGCGCTCATGTAATCCGCACGTATGCTTGCACCCTCTCCGCGCAGCACTCAACTCTGAAATGACTCGTTCTGCCACAGCCTTGGGCGAGCGCAAGGAGTGCTCCCATACACGAAGGACTCTCCAACCGGCTTTTCGCAGCCACTGGTTGGTTGCCCGGTCCCGCGCGGCGTTGCCGCCGATTTTGCGCCGCCAGTACGCGCGATTATCTTGAGGCATTCGGCAGTGCCAACGGCACCCGTGCCAAAAACAGCCGTCCACAAAGACAGCCAAGCGCTCGCGGCGGAATGTGAAATCGGGCTTGCCGGTCACTAGCTGGTGGCGACGCCAGCCAGTGATCCCGCTTGCACGGAGAATCGCCATCAGCTTTAGCTCGGTATCCCTGTTGCCACTTGAGCGGACGGCTGCCATGACCTCCGAGCGCTTTTTCTTGGTGAAGACGTCAGCTACTTAGTGAGAGGTTGCCAGTTCCGGGGTCGTTTGGCAATGGCGGTGCGGCCCTGTTTTGGCGCAGAGGACAGTTTTTGCGCGAGGGCAATGTACATAAATGACGCGCCATTGTGCTGCGGTTCTTGAGGCCGCAACTAAACCCATTCGGTCCAACAGCGTGCAAGCCAGCCGTGCAATGCCCCTGAAGCGTCCGAATTGCCGCGATGTTTTGGAGTGCGGTGGCTGGCGGGGAACGGGGCTGACACCACTTTAGATGGCCTGGGGAGGGTCCAAGCGAAAGCGGTGTGTGCCCTCACCCCTGAGCCGCTCCATCTGTGAGCCAAACTGCCGGCGGCCCGCTTCGCTGTCCTTTGGGATACATGGTCCCAGGATGCTCAATGCGCAGCTTGCGCGACGCGGCCAACCCTTGCCAGCACGCCCCAGAAGTGTCAATAGTGAGCAGCCCTTTTCCAGAAAGGACGTGCAAACGGGCGTATCTGGTGGGATAATCCCCTTATGACGGTAACGGCTGATGCCAAAAAGCGCGTAGTCTTGCCCCCAGCAAAGCGGGGGATCGTTTCGATCTGCGTCTCGACATGGATGGAACGATGGTTTTGATTCCTTTGATTCCGGTCCAAAAGCCGAATCAGGTCACGCTAGTGCGTAAGCATGGCTACACGGTAGCTGTGACCAGCCGGCCTATCACCCAGGAAGAAACCCGGAGGCTGCTCGACGAGTTCCCATGAACGGCACTGCCGCTTCTAACCCGTCCGGCCAGCCTGTGACTTGGAAGCCTTGGCAATGGATAGTCCGCCGACCGGAAAGCAGACAACGGACTTTTATCTAGCGAGCCTCGCTGCCAAACACGGGATGAAACTCGCCACGCTTGACGAAGGCATTGACCACAAGGCCACCTTCGTCATTCCAGCTTAATAGAACGGCTTCCTTGCGCCCGGTCTGCGGGTTGCTCCAGATGGAATGGCTGGCGCCTTCGCGAACGGGCACGCAGCCATGTGCCTCAAGATGGCCGAGCAATGCCCGGCGTTTCATGCCAGCACCAGTTCCGCTTCGTCAATAATCTTCACGCCGAGTTTTTGGGCTTTGTCCAGTTTGGACCCGGCTTCCGCACCGGCGACGACATAGTCGGTTTTCTTGCTGACGCTGCCGCTGCACGAGATTGCGGGTTGCCCGGACATGGGCGGGCGGGTATCGTGGCGGCATGAGCACGGTGGAAGAAATCGAACGTGCCGCTGAGCAACTCGCCCCGGCTGATTTCGACCGGCTGGTGTCCTGGATCAACCGGCGTCACCACGAGCAGTGGACCCGGCAAATGGAACAGGACGCGGCGGCGGGCAAACTGGATTTTCTGTTTGAAGAAGCGGAGGCCGAGCGCCAGTCCGGCCAACTCCGGGACTGGCCGCCCGCCGAGGCATGACCTCCAGAGAGGAATACAACAAACTGATAAGGCATTGATAGACGCCACGGCGCCGGGGGGTGAATGGAGGGGGAAAGCCGACAGGAATGTCGGCGCTCCGACTCGGTCAATGGGTCCCTCAACCATCAACCGCCGAGAGCGCCCCCGTCACGCCGGATTGTCACTCACCGCACAGGCGCAGCAACTCGGCCTCGTCAATGATCTTCACGCCGAGCTTCTGGGCTTTGTCCAGTTTGGAGCCGGCTTCGGCACCGGCGGCGACGTAGTCGGTCTTTTTGCTCACGCTGTTGCTGACCTTGCCGCCGGCGGCCTCGATCTTCGCGGCGGCTTCCTCGCGCTTCAGGTTGGGCAGGGTGCCGGTGAGGACCAAAGTCTTGCCGGCCAACGGCCCTGCCTTGGTTTTCGGGTGGTAGAGCTGGGATTTGAAATTCAAGCCGGCCTTACGCAGGCGCTCGATCAGCTTCGGGTTGCCCGGATCGCCGTACCACTGAACCACGCTTTGGGCGATGACCTCGCCCACGTCCTCGCACTCCGTCAACTGATCCACGCTGGCGGCGAACACGTCATCGAGCGTGGCGAACCCGCGGCCAAGGGCTTTGGCCACGCCGGCACCAACGTGGAGGATGCCGAGGCCGAACAGCAGCCGCCATAGGTCGCGCTGCTTGCTGGCTTCGACACCGTCGAGGAAGTTGCGGGCCGATTTCTCCCCCATGCGCTCGAGGCCGGCGACATCGGACAGTTTAAGGGAGTAGAGGTCCGCCACGTCGCGCACGAGGCCGGTCTGGACCAGTTGGCGAACGAGGACTTCGCCACCACCTTCGATGTCCATCGCGCCGCGAGCGCACCAATGCTCGATGCGGCCGCGCACCTGGGCCGGGCAATCCGGATTGAGGCAGCGCCAGACGACCCCTTCGTCGCCCCCAACGATACCGGGCGCGCGCGAGACTTTGGAGCCGCACTCGGGGCAATGCGTGGGGAAGCGGAAGGCAACTTCCTTGCCCGTCCGCCTGGCCATGACCACATCCACGACTGCAGGGATGACTTCGCCGGCCTTCTCAATCTTGACGGCGTCGCCGATGCGGATGTCCTTCTGGCGGATGTAGTCTTCATTATGAAGCGTGGCGCGGCTGATGGTACTCCCGGCCAGGAAGACGGGTTCAAGTTCGGCGACGGGTGTTAGCGCGCCGGTGCGGCCGACTTGAACGGTGATGCCCTTGAGCAGGGTCTCGGCCTGTTCGGCGGCGTATTTGTAAGCGATGGACCAGCGCGGCGCCTTCGAGGTAAAGCCGGTTCTTTCGCGCTGGGCGAAGGAATTCAGCTTGATGACGGCTCCGTCGGTCTCGTAGGGGAAGCTCCGCCGCACTCGATCCAGTTCAGCGATGGCGGCGAACAATTCGTCCGCGGAGAAGCAGTGCCACGTCCTTCCCGGGGTCTTGAAGCCAAGCGCCTTGAGCCAGGCGAGCATCTCGTCCTGTCGTTGCGGCTGGTAGGGCGCGCTTTCGACCTGTCCGAGGCCATAGAGCACGACATCGAGCGGGCGTGTGGCCACAATGCGCGGGTCGAGTTGCTTGAGCGAGCCGGCGGCGGCATTGCGCGGATTGGCAAACTCCTCCTCGCCGGCGGCTTTGCGTTCCGCGTTCAGCTTTTCAAAACCTGCCTTGGTCAGATAGACCTCGCCGCGCACCTCCAGGAGAGCAGGACAGGCGTCCTGCCTGTCCCCGCCAGACCGTGTGCCTGAAAGAGGCGGGACGCCAGTCCCGCTTTGAAGCCGAGTGGGGATGCTGCGAATCGTCTTGAGATTGACCGTGATGTCGTCGCCGGTGGTGCCGTCGCCGCGGGTCGAACCACAGGTGAAGAGGCCCCGCTCGTAGCGCAGGTTGATGGCAACGCCGTCAATCTTGGGCTCGACAATCCAGTCCAGCTTTTCGTCGGGCAGCAGACGCTGGACGCGGTTGACGAACTCGCGCAGGTCATCTTGAGAATAGGTATTGTCCAGGCTTAGCATAGGCTGCAGATGCTGCACCGGCTTGAACTCCTTTAGCGGCTGGCCGCTGACGCGCTGCGTCGGGGAGTCGGGCGTGATGAGCTGGGGAAACTGCTTCTCCAGGTCCAGCAGCTCATGGTAAAGCCGGTCGTATTCGCGGTCACTGATCGTCGGCTGCGCCAGCACGTAGTAGGCATAGTCGTGGCGGCGGATTTCCTCGACGAGTTGGGCGTGACGGGCTTTAGGTTCGTTGAAGTTCATCAGCGGGATTAGTAATCCGCGCGGGTGAAAATGCACGCCGAAAAGAGTCGCGGCTAACGGCGTTTGGCTTCCACTGGCACGGCCAGGTCTGTCGGAGCAGCAGGGATCTCCTTCGGCACCGGCAGAGTCGCTTCGATGCCGGCGCCCGCCTTGCATCTGATCTCGAAGTTGCGGTCAACATTGCGGATTCCCGCGCAGTTCCAGCGGGGAACACACCCGCCGAAGTTGTCGCGGATTCTGATCAGGCCATCTTTCCCCGCAACAATGCGGAACCAGGTGGTGGCGTTGTTTTCGCGGCGAGCGGAAACGCGGTGGCCGTCCTCGGCGTGGAGGTTTTCAAATGAGGCGTTGTGCCAGCGCCATGGGGTGGCCGGGAAGAGGCGGATGACGCCCGGGTCACCCGAGCCCGGATTGGCGCTCCAGCTTTGCAGCAGCATTTCGTGCACGGCCTGCATCGCGAGGAAATTGCCCTCGAGCGTGAAGGGCCGGTAGGTGAAGTCGCTGAAGCCTGAGGCGGTCTGATCGCCGTTGGCGTGGAAGCCGTTGCGCAGCGTGAAGGCGCGCGTATAGATGTCCAGATTGCGAAGCGCGGCCTCGGCGTCGCCGACGCGGGCGCGCAGACAGGCCATCCAGGTGAAGCTATAGCCGCACCATGCGCGCGTGCCGGCCTTGTCCCAATCCGCGGAGGCTGGCGGCGATGATCTGCTGCTCGGGCGGGCCGCCGTCCGTAGTGATCAAATTGAATGGGTAGATGGCCATCAGGTTGGAGAGATGACGGTGGCTGCCGGGAAGTGGCGTGTCTGCGGCCAGCAGCAGCGTGCCATCCGGCTTGGTGTGGAAATCCGCGAGGTGCTTCGCGGTCGCGGCCCAATCGGATGAAGCTCTTGTGTCGCCGAGAGCCGCGGCCATTTCCTCGAGCGCGAGGAAGAGCATTTTCATGCAGGCGAGGTCGTAGTTGCTGTTGGGCTTGAGGAACGCACGACGCGTGTTGTCGAAGATTTCGGGCGAGCTGGAGAGTGGAAGCCGCAGAAGGCCATCGGCGTCGGGCTTCAGGAGCGCGCGCAGGCAGACGCCAATCTCGCGGCAGAACGGATAGGCCCGGTCGCGCAAGAAGGCGGTGTTGCTGGTGTGCCGCCAGTGCAGGTAAAAGAGGTGAGCGTTCCAGGCGCCCATCGTGGGCGAGAGGCTGTATTGGCCCCAGCCGCCGAGCGGTTGGCCGGCGAGGCTCATCACACCCGGCACGGCGGCACCGGAGGCGTCGTAGAAGTCCCGGGAGAACCTACGAAAGGCGGGCAGCCGGTCCAAAAGGTAATCGAGAAAGCAGGTGCCTTCCTCGAAGTCGCCGGAAGTCCGGTAGGCGATGTAGGTCATCTGGGTGTTGAGGTCGTTGTGGTAATCGCCTTTCCACGGCGGGAGCGAACCGGCGTCCGCAGACCAGACGCCCTGTAAGGGCATCGGCGGCGCGCCGAGGCGCGAGGCGGCACCATAGAAGTAACGCACCAGATAGTATTGCCGGAGGATGTCGGGCTCGGGGACAGCCAGGCTGGAATGCTGCCAAAAGCGGGCCCACCATGCCGAGTGCGGGACGACTAGTGTGTCATAGCCTTTGTGTAGTGCAGACTCGACGCGGGCGCGGGCGACAGTCAGCGGACTCTTGCCTTCGGCCGACGTCGCAACCATCACCGCGACAAGTGTCGAATCGCCCACACGTTTCCAGCCGGCGCAGACGGCGTAAGCGAATCCTTCTGCCCCGGGCTGCTCGAACCAGCGCAGGTTGCCGGCCTGGCCGGGAGCGGCGGGTGGATAGTGCAGTTTTTGGACGGAGTCCGACGGGCGCAAGCGCAGGTCCTTCACCGCCGGACCTGGAATGCGAAGCATGGCAACCGGCTCAGCAATTTTCACGGCGTTGATAAACCCCCGGATCTCGCTGCCGCCTTTGAGCCGGGCGGTGGCTTCCGCGCTGGCCAGGTTCAACTCGAAGGCCTCGAGCGACTGGGACGGGTCCAGCGCAATCTCCAGCCGGCCTGCCGGGAGCTTGGTGGGCGGGCCATCGTAGTCGTAATTTGAGTCAAAGATGTCGTTGAAGTCAGCCATGCGGTTCTCTGCCACGAGACGCTGCATGGTGGCCCAAGTGAAACGGTCGCGGACTTGAAGCCAGCGCTTGGACGAGCGCTCGTCCCACAGGTCACCTCGGTCGAGCGAGAGCCGCAGGGTATGGTCTTCGCCCCAGACCAGAGCGCCCAGCAGTCCATTGCCGAGCGGGATGGCCTCATCCCAGGTTTTGATAGGCGCCTGGAGCCTGGGGTTGAGGGACGCATCGGGCAGGGTTGCGGCTGCGAGCGAGAGCGGCAGGGCGACCGCGAGAAAAAGAAGTGGACGGTTCAAACTTCAGCGTTTGTGTTCCGCCAACTGTTTTGCCAGGCGGAGGGCGGCGAGCATGCTGGAAGGGTTGGCCTTGCCCTGGCCGGCGATGTCGTAAGCCGTGCCGTGATCGGGCGAGGTGCGAATGAAGGGCAAGCCGAGCGTCCAATTCACGCCGCTCTCGAAGCCGATCATCTTGAGCGGCACTAAGCCCTGATCGTGATACATGGCTACCACGGCGTCGTAGTCGCCGCGAAAGGCGTGGTAAAACAAGGCATCGGCGCTGAGCGGGCCGACGACGTCTATCTGGCGACCGCGGGCCGCCCGGACTGCGGGCGTGATGATGGTCTGCTCTTCGGTGCCCATTTCACCGCCTTCGCCGGCGTGGGGGTTGAGGCCACAAACGGCGACACAGGCGCGCGGGAGGCCGAGGTCGCTACAGGCCCGCGCGGCCAACTCAATCACCATTTCGATCTTCGCTTGCGTCAAGTGGTCGGAAACAAGCTTGAGCGGCAAATGCGTCGTCGCCAACGCGACTCGCAGCCAGCGGCCACGGTCGTCCTCGCCAAGCAACATCATCGCCGTCCGGTCGGTGCCCGCGAGCTGCGAGAGGAATTCGGTCTGGCCGATGAAGGCCTGGCCGGCGCGCACGATCGCTTCCTTGTTCACCGGCGCCGTCACCAGCGCATCAAGCTCGTCGCGCAAACAGCGCTCGGCGCCTTCACGCACCCAGGCGACGGCGGCGCGCGCCGCGGCGGGCGATCCTTCCAACAGGTCAAGTGGCAAGACGTCCGGCAGCGGATGGCAGAGGAAAATCCGTCCCGGCTTATCTTTGCTGGCGTAGTCCTGCAGCGGAAGCTTCAGGCCGAACTGCTCGTTGAGGCGGCGGGCGTGCGGCGCGTCGCCGATCAGGAGGTAGCGTGTGTCGTCAGCGTTTGCTTCGACCGAAAGCGCCTTGAGTGTGACTTCGGGGCCAATGCCCGTTATGTCGCCAAGGGAAATGCCAATCCAGCCAGTCATTGTTGGTTGAGAGTCTTGGGCTGAGGGTTGAGGGCCAGCACCGGCCCGCCATCAATCCTCAACCAGCAACTCTCAGCCCCCTAAAACACCCGCACAAAAGTCTTTTTCTTCAGCTTGTCAACCCATTGCTTTTCCAGGCGGTTTCGCTCTTGCGCCAGCAAGTCCTTTTCAATTTGCTCGCGCACCTCGGTCAGCGTCTTGAAACGCTGGGCGTGTTTGTCTTCGACCAGCATGAGATAGAATTCCATGGGCGGCGGCAGGTTGGTGAGGGCCGAGGCATTCTCGAACCGGCGCTCCTCGACCACGGTTTCCTTCTTCAAGGTAGTATCCGCCACGTAATGACGGCCGAGGGTCGGCGCACCCTTATCATATTGGCAGACCCAGTAATCATCGCCGGCGGAACGGCTCAGCACCCCGCTCTGTTGTCCCGCTTGTAGCGAAGCCGCGGTATCCGCCAGGCCCTTGTTCAGACGAGCGACTTCCCACCAGCCCAGATCCCCGCCTTGATTGCGTTGCGACCCTTCGGAATGAATCGTCGCCATTTCGGTAAAGGTGGCCCCTTCCTTGAGCTTCGTCAGGATGTCCTCGGCGAGCTGCTCCGTTCTGGTTGCCTCATTCGCTCCCGGGCACTTCAGCACGATCATCCGCAGCTTGACTTCCTCCTGCATTTTGAATTCATCACGGTGCGCCAGGTAATACACCTCGACCCGGTGGGGCGAGGCGATGAGTTCGGAGGAGATGTTTTTGTGGCGCAACCAGGTAATGATAATCCGGTCGCGGATTTGCTGGCGATGCCGCTCCAGAGTGATGCCCTCCGCCTGCAAGGTTTGGATGAGGGACATGCGGTTGCCGCCGTAGCGGGTGCGGATTTCCTCGTCAACTTCCTGATCCACGTCCTTGTTGATTTCCTTGTCAAGAAGGGCTTGCTGTTCAGGCTGGCTGAACGTGACTTTGAAATCATGCAGAATCAACTGCCGCTCGAGCAACTGCTGGAGGCTGTCATTCCGCGCGTCGGTCACTTTTTTGAGGTACACCTCCGGCTGGGTGCGGTACTGACGGGTGAGCATCTCCTGCGCGGGCAAGGTCATGATCTCCACTTCTGCAAACGTAACCACGGAATCATGCACCACCGCATTGATGCCGGTGATCAACTCGGGTGCGGCACGAAGGTCCGCCGTCGAGCCGATAACAGTCCCCGTGATCAGCAAAGTGCAGAATGCTCTCATCTGAAACCGGGCGCAGTGTAGAGGCTGTGCGGAGACGGGTCAAGCGCGGCAAGCCGCCGCCGAAATAAAAGTTAACCTCCCCTCGGTTGGTTCTCAGCACTGCCGCGCTTCAGCCACACCGTCAGAATCCCAATATCTGACGGAGACACCCCCGAAATGCGGGAGGCCTGGCCAAGCGTTGCGGGGCGAATCCTGGTCAGCTTCTGCTGCGCCTCGGTCCGCAAGCTTGGGACAGCCGCATAATCGAACTCTGCCGGAATCTGCTTGTCCTCGAGGGTCTTGCTCCGGGCAATCTCGTTTTCCTGTCGGGCGATATAGCCCGCGTACTTGCAAGCGATTTCGACCTGTGTAATTACATCGTCTGATAGATGTATATTAGTAGAAGTGATATGATTATATCTTATTCCCGGTTGGCGGAGTAATTGGGCCAGTGTTTCTGAGCCGCGTCGCACCTGTCCGAGCCGGGCAATTTCCGCGTCTATGGCCTGCTGCTTTGCCTCGAACAGGCGGTAGTTACGCTCAGGCAACAGCCCGATTTCATATCCAATGCGAGACAGGCGGGCATCCGCGTTGTCTTGGCGCAACAGGAGGCGGTATTCCGCGCGCGAGGTGAACATTCTGTATGGCTCGGTTGTGCCCTTAGTCACGAGGTCGTCAATCAGGACCCCGATGTATGCCTGGTTGCGTTTCAGGATTACCGGCTCGAGGTTTCGCACCCTGCGTGCCGCATTGATGCCAGCTATGAGGCCTTGTGCGGCTGCCTCTTCATAACCGGAGGTACCGTTGATCTGGCCTGCCAGATAGAGGTTCGTGCAGACCTTGGTCTCGAGCGATGGATAGAGCTGGGTTGGGAAGCAGAAGTCATACTCGATGGCGTAGGCCGGCCGCAGGATCTCCGCGCTCTCACAGCCGATGATGGTCCTCACCAACTCGACCTGAACCTCGAATGGCAACGAAGTTGAGAAGCCGTTTACGTAAATCTCGTCGGTGTTAATGCCTTCAGGTTCGAGGAAGATTTGGTGGCGCTCCTTATCTGCGAACCTCACGATTTTATCTTCGATGGAGGGGCAATACCGGGGTCCAACACCTTGGATTACTCCGGAGTAGAGGGGGGATTTGTGAAGATTGGCCTTGATGATGGTAGCTGTTGCTTCGGTGGTATGGGTGATGTGACACGGCAGTTGACCGGCGATTCGCTCAAGGATCGATCCGACTGGATACCTAGATAATTGTTCCACGTGGAACTTGCTTCCATGTGTTAGGGAGGTTGAGGTCGTGCTCTCAGTACCTGAGGCGTGTTCCACGTGGAACAATTCGTCCTTCCAATGGGTGAAGTATGGAATTGGGTCGTCCCCAGGTTGGACCTCGGTCTTGGAGAAATCAATCGAGCGCCGCAGTAGGCGCGGTGGGGTTCCTGTCTTGAGCCGACCGAGTTCCAGGCCGATTCCAATCAAGGAAGGCGAGACACCCATCGCTGCGGCCTCACCAGCACGGCCTCCAGCTTGTTGGTTCATTCCGATGTGAATAAGGCCTTTGAGAAATGTCCCGGTCGTGAGGACCACGGTCCTTCCGAGGTATTGGACATCAAGTGTTGTCTGGACGCCATATACTTGGCCGTCCTTATGGAGCAGTTTTGAGCATTGAGCCTGTCTGAGATCCAAATTAGGCTGTCTCTCGCAGACCCATTTCATTCGGAACTGGTATGCTTTCTTATCACACTGTGCGCGAGGTGCCCAAACGGCAGGGCCCTTTTTTCGATTAAGCATGCGGAATTGCAAGCCGGTCATATCTGTCGCCTTACCCATTTCACCACCCAGGGCGTCTATCTCTCTGGCAAGGTGGCCCTTAGCCAGTCCCCCGATGGCTGGATTGCATGACATCTGGCTGACCGTATCTGCGTTAATGGTTAGAAGCAGAGTCTGGCATCCCATCCTGGCTGCTGCCAGAGCGGCCTCGACCCCGGCGTGACCGGCACCTACCACTATTAATTCATATTGCTTGGGATAAACGAACATCCTGTTCTTTATGTTTTGAACTGCTCCGCCAGCGGTCCTGCAATGCTTATGGCCACTGGGTTCGAGTATGACCGTTGATCAAATGCGCATCGAGCGAGAGCGGAGCAAGACCTATGAATATAAGAGTATCTCATTTAATTGGATGAACGCCGGTGCATGTTTAGGCTACGCGTCCTTCCGTTGGCCCGCTTGAGCGTGCATGCAAGAACAGATAACCCCTGTGGTAAGTGGCATGTTCGTGATCAAATCAGCACGTTTGACTGTTCGTTATCGTTACCGGATACAGAATGGCACAATGAGCACGCGTTATCTATTGGGTAATAACTATATACGTAGTTCTAATACATGAGTTCTCTTCGAGCATACATTTTGGGGCTGCAGGGCCGACCATGATCGGACGTTTGTCAATGCCGCTGATGCTCATCAATTCCAGGCAATACATATACAGGCGTCTGGAACGGTATCACAAGCTGGAACCCGAGGAAACAACAACAATACGGATTTGAGGAGAGTAGAGACAGTCAGAGTCGAGTGGCTCCAAAGCACAACGCCGGGCTCGTGCGATGACTCACGCCCCAGGGGCGTGAGACCGATCGGAGCAGCGGGCATGGCTATCAGGCCCCGGACGGCTGCTCTGGCCGGAGGGATTGAACCGCGATTTGCTATGCTAATGTGCCCGAGGTCCAGTGCAATACGACCTCGGCTGACAGCATGGTCAGATCAGCTAACCTGACGGACCATGTTCTGACTGCCGTACGGATTCGAGACGCGGAGGGTACACTCGGGGTCATCCTGCCATTCCCCATCCACGATGAAGCGGTAGCCATGTTTTCCAGGCGGCAGCTCCACCGTTGCCACCCAGGTTCCGTCCTTGCCTTTCTGCATCGGAATTCCGCGCTTTTGCCAGTGAGTAAAATCACCAACCAGCAAAACGCTCATGGCGCCGGGTGCGGAGAAACGAAACGTCTGCTTCGTAGGGACTTCCATTTGCCTTGCCATACATTACTGTCCTTTCCAGAACTCGGGTTTCTTGCTCGGCAGCAGCGGCCTTGCTGAGGCACACCACCACCCTCTGGCCTCGCGCCGAGAGTTCAATCAACTTGAGGCCAGCCCCGTAATCTTTCCCTTCTCTAAAGTATGGCCTCTTTTCAGGTTGTTGTCAAGTGAGAAAGACGCCGCCACCGCGCCTGTGCAGGGGTATTTCATCTACGCTTCCCATACCTGTGCTGAAGCGCCTGGGCGCTTTGACCAGAGCCCTGGGACGGAGTCGGCGCGCCGGAAGGTTGGGGTTCTCGGCGCCGGATGCTCCGTCGGTGGG
>Ga0326727_10008924_pt1 | contig 25075 bp, 21 predicted proteins | sample MB2enrmetagenome_FD_207643 | JGI IMG/M metagenome (GOLD analysis project Ga0326727, IMG submission 207643) | Lab enriched peat soil microbial communities from McLean, Ithaca, NY, United States - MB29MY | ecosystem: Environmental > Terrestrial > Soil > Wetlands > Peat | place: USA: New York... | reverse complement strand
AGGCGCCGGGAACGTGGGGTCGCGACTTTCGCCCGGAGACTTCTCTTTGAACGCGGACTCATAAACTGATGAACCTCTCTTGCGGATCCTCATGGCAAGCTGACGGTTATCAGCGGCGTCTCCGGTCCAGGCAATTTGCGGGAACTGCACTCCGAGATAATCTGTTTATGACGTACTGTTTTTTCACAGGAGCAAGAGTCGAGATAAAAGCCGGCACTGTGAGCATGGCCGCAATTCAAATGTTTTCGAGATATATGCAAATCGACAGTGCTGTTTATCCACCTCGCATCTATTTGAAATATCGTAGTTTCGAGGAAATTCAATTCCTGATAGAAGCGCCTTTCAGATAAATCAATAAAAAATGTAACGTTTTTAATGCGGCTAACACTATCCAAATAGGGAAACCCAAATTGGGAAATGTCACAGCAACCCCTGGGCTGTGAGCCAACTCCCAAAACAAAAAATGGAGGTCACACGATGAAAATCCTTTCCATGCAGCTCATACCACTCTCCAATGCCTATCTCTGCCAGGACTGCAGCGTTGTCGGTAACTGCCCTCATCAGTGTCCTGCCTGCGCCTCAAGCGTTCTGATGGGGCTGGCAAGCGTCCTTGATCGCAAGCAAGAGAAAAGATCTAGGACTCGCACCCGTACCACCGAGTTTCCCGCCTGGCAGGCGCAACTCCAGCCGCTGCAACTCCGGCGTGTTGCATGAATTAGGGCATTGGGCGGGACACCCAGCATTGGGCGAGACACCCAGTAGGATCAGGCGCATCGTACTCCTCCTGGTGCATAGGGCCCTATAATAAAGAATGGCCGTCTGCATCCCGAGCCTCGCTGAGGCGTCTGGGACGTGGTGGTCAGACTTCTCGCCCGGTGACTTCCCTTTGAACGACGCCATCATCATCCGCGGTGCGCGGACTCATAACCTGAAGAACATCTCTTGCGAGATCCCCCATGGCAAGCTGACGGTCATCAGCGGCGTCTCCGGTTCGGGCAAGTCCTCGCTGGCCTTCGATACCATTTATGCCGAGGGGCAGCGCCGCTACGTCGAGTCGCTCTCCGCATACGCCCGTCAGTTTCTCGAGCGCATCGAAAAACCGGATGTCGATGAGATTGACGGCCTTGCTCCGGCCATCGCTATCAAGCAAAAGAACTCCACCCGCAACCCGCGCTCCACCGTTGCCACCGCTACCGAGGTTTACGACTACCTGCGCCTGCTCTACGCTCGCTGCGGAACGGTCCACTGCGTCCACTGCGACGGCCTGGTCAAGCGCGACTCCATCGACGAGATTGCCGAGGCCGCGCTCGAGTTGGAGGAGGGAACCCGCCTCAACGTGCTCTTCCCCGTGCGCCACGCAGAGCCCGTGCCCGACGCCGAAGCCAAACCAGTACGTCGCGCCGTCAAGTCCACCGCCAAATCCTCAGCCAAACCCGCCTCCGAAGCCCCGCTCACCGAGGCCCTCAAAGCGCGCCTCATCGAACTGCGCGCCTCCGGTTTCAACCGCCTCTACCAGCAGGGAAGCATCTTCGAGTTTTCCACTCCCGAGTCGCTCCTCGACCTCGACTTTACGCTGCCCGTCTTTGTTCTCTTGGACCGCATCGTCGTCAGTCCAGACAATCGTGCCCGCATTGTCGATGCCGCCGAGGTCGCCTATCGCGAATCCGGCGAAGTCATCTTCGTTGAACTTCCGCGTGACGAATCCGCCCCACGCCCGCGTCACCGCTTTTCCGGCGCATACGAGTGCAAGAGCTGCCATCGGCCAGGCCGCGAGCCGGAGCCGCGCTTATTCAGCTTCAACAATCCCTTCGGCGCTTGTCCCCGCTGCCAGGGTTTCGGCAACACCATGGACTTCGACCTGAACCTCATCATCCCCGACAAGGCGCTCACCCTCAACGGCGGCGCCATCGATCCATGGAACCGCCCCAAGTACCGCCCCTGGTTCACCGAGTTTCGCCGTCAGGCCCCCGAACTCGGCGTGCCGCTCGACGTGCCCTGGCGCGACCTGCCCGACGCCGCGCGTGAAATCGTCCTGCGCGGCAAAGGTACATTCGTCGGTGTCTTAGGTTTCTTTGCGCAGATGGAGCGCAAGAAGTACAAGCTGCACGTCCGTGTCATGCTCAGCAAATATCGCGGTTACGCAGAGTGCCCCGACTGCCGGGGCCAGCGCCTACGCGCCGAGGCGCGCAGCGTCCGCATCAACGGCCAAAGCATCTGTCAGGTCACCGCGCTCACCATCGCGGAAGCCAAGGCATTTTTTTCCGCGCTCAAGCTCTCGCCCATGCAGGAGGAGATCGCCGGACCCATCCTCGAAGAGGTTCGCCAGCGCCTCAGTTTTCTCGATGCTGTCGGTCTGGAGTACATCACCCTCGACCGCCTTGCCTCCACGCTCTCTGGCGGCGAGGCGCAGCGCATTCAACTCGCCACCTCGCTCGGCTCGCGCCTCGTCGGCGCGCTCTATGTCCTCGACGAGCCTTCCATCGGACTCCACACGCGCGACACCGAACGCCTCATTCGCATTCTCAAAGAGCTGCGCGACCTGGGCAACACCATCATCGTCGTCGAGCACGACGCCGACATTCTCCGCTCTGCCGACCATCTCCTCGACCTCGGCCCCGGCGCAGGCGAACTGGGCGGCAAGCTCCTCGCTGAAGGCCTGCTCGCCGAGATCGAGGCCAACCCCAATTCGCTCACCGGCCGCTATCTCTCCCACCAGCTTTCCATCCCCATCCCCGCGCGCCGGCGCTCGCCCGGCCGCGAACGCCTCGTCCTGCGCGGAGCAACCGCCAACAACATCCACTCCCTCGATGTAGAAATCCCCCTCGGAATGTTGGTGGCTATTACCGGCGTCTCCGGCTCGGGCAAATCCACGCTGGTGCATCAGGTGCTCTATCGCGCCGTCGCGCGCGCCCTCGGCCAGTCCGACGGAGCCGACCCCTCCAGCGTCTACAAATCCCTCACCGGCGTCGAGCGTCTCAACGACGTGGTGCTCGTCGATCAAACCCCCATCGGCCGCACTCCGCGCTCCAATCCCATCACCTACATCAAGGGCTTCGATCTGGTTCGCGAACTCTTTGCCGCGCAGCCCGAGGCCAAGCGCCATTCCCTCACTCCCGGCCACTTCTCCTTCAACGTCCCCGGAGGCCGATGCAACACCTGCGAGGGCGACGGAACGGTCACCGTCGAAATGCAATTCCTCGCCGACGTCGAGCTGACCTGCGAGGACTGCAACGGCACACGCTATCAGGCGAAAATCCTCAACGTTCCCTACAAGGGCAAGAACATCCACGAAGTCCTGCAAATGACCGTCAAAGAGGCACTGCGCTTCTTTGCCGGCCAAACCCGCCTGCTCGAAAAGCTCGCCGTCCTCGACGAAATCGGCCTCGGCTACTTGCGTCTCGGCCAGTCGGCTACCACGCTCTCCGGCGGCGAAGCGCAACGCGTCAAGCTCGCCGCTCATCTCGCTCAGGTCCGCGCCGTCAATGCCACAGCCAAGCCCTCCCAGGCCAGCCGTGTCCTATACATCCTCGACGAGCCCACCACCGGACTACACTTCGACGACGTCTCCAAGCTCCTCACCGCCTTTCGCAAGCTCATCGACGGCGGCGGTTCGCTCATCGTCATCGAGCACAATCTCGATGTCATCAAGTCCGCCGACTGGGTCATTGATTTAGGTCCCGAAGGCGGTGAAGCCGGCGGCAAGATAGTAGCCGAAGGCAATCCTGAAGAGATCGCGACAAATCACCAATCCCACACCGGCAAATGGCTCGCCCGCGTGCTGTGACTGTCGCAAGATTCTGCTCGCTTGCTAAGCCTTGCCAGCCGGTGGCATGGTAAGGTGCTTTTATAGTGAAAGGCGTGCGGTGAGAAGATGTCGACAACGAACAGCAAGACCGTATCCCTGGTTCTCGGAAGCGGCGGCGCTCGAGGATTGGCGCACATTGGCGTCATTCATTGGCTCGAAGAAAATGATTTCAAGATCAAGTCGATAGTAGGCTGCTCCATCGGCGCAGTCATCGGGGGCATATACGCTGCCGGGAAACTGGATGTGTATGAGCAATGGGTGCGTTGCCTGACCAAGGTCGACATCGTCACGCTGCTCGATCTTTCCTGGGATAAGAGCGGACTGGTGAGAGGGGAGAAACTCGTCAACACCCTGATCGGCCTAGTGGGGGAGAAATTGATCGAAGACCTCCCCATTTCATATACGGCCGTCGCCACTGACCTGAGAGGCCAGAAGGAAGTTTGGATACGGTCGGGCAGTCTCTTCGATGCCATGCGCGCCTCTTTTGCTATACCTCTCTTCTTCACTCCGTTCAAATACAAGGGTGTCGATCTTGTCGATGGAGGGGTTCTGAATCCCGTACCCATCGCGCCCACCGCTGGCGATCAAACCGACATGACCATCGCCGTGAATTTGAACGGGCCCGCTGAGACTCCTATAGAGCCGGTTGTCGTGAGTGCCGCCCCGCGGTCCCCTTTGTCCCCCATCCGTGAGAAGATCAATCGCTTTATCAGCCGCCTGCAACCATCCATGCCAAGCGGCGGCAGTCGGGATTGGGGACCGTACGAGATCGCCATTCAGGGCTTCGAAGCCATGCAGAGCACCATATCCCGACAGAAGCTGGCCGCCTATCCTCCGGACATAGTCATAGATATCCCCAGGAACGTGTGTAAGACGTTGGAGTTCGAACGGGCGGCCGAGATCATCGAACTGGGATACAAAAAGGCCAAAATGTGCGACTTCACCACTTCGCTTGGCAGACGCTAGCTGCACCACCCTCGCTGTCATCATGCGTACAATCCGCTAACCCCGTAAACTCCGCTAACTCTTTAACCCCGCATAGCGGGGACTAACTTGCTAACTCGCCGCATTCTCGCCCGCTCCCATCAGCACCAGCGATCGCTGCGCAAAAGGCGAATATACCAGCGGCGTCATGCACGCCAGCGCCACTCCATAATTAATGTGATGCAGCAGCAGGAAGGGCGACAACGCCCATAATTCATCAAGCACGAGCAGAAACGGCCAGAGCTTGAGAAATTTCCCGCATATTCCCGGCGCATGGAAGAGCACAGCGGAAATCACAAACAGGCGCGCGGGAATCAGGATCGCGGCAGTTACAATCAGCACAACGAACGCCTCCGTCGCCCACGGCAGTGGCGAGAAAAGCTCTTCAATCTCAGCCAGGTTTGCCAGAGCCCCCACATAAAATCCCAGGTACATGATCTGCAACAGAATAAAAAGCGTCTTCACCACGCGATGCGAAACCTTCGGAAGCTCCTCCGGCGTAGCCAGAATCCGAAAACCAGTTTCCGTCTCAGGTTTTGTTTCAGGCTCCGCCACAATCGCCGTTTGCCGTCCTCCAACCGCCGACTGCCGCATGGCCGGCGGGGAAGGGGACTCGGCGACCGGCAAAAACGAATCCTCGCCGAGGCCAATCCGCTCCACCGGAGCCACAAAGCGGTAGCCGCGCCGCGCCAGCGTCTCCACAAATCGCGGATTCCCCGCCGTATCACCCAATGCTTCGCGAATGCGATTTACCGCCGAGTTCACGCCGTGTTCATAGTCAACGAATGTCCCGTCGGGCCACAGCTCCCGGCAAATTTCCTCTCTTGTCAGCAACACGCCGGGACGCTCCAGCATCATGCACAGCACCTGGAACGGCTGCGCATGAATCTTCACGCGCAGTCCCTTCCTGCGAAGCTCTCCCGTGGCAACGTTAGCTTCAAATGTACCGAAGCGATAGCGCCGTGCTGGCCCTGTGTCCGTCATGCTCATGTCAGTGTAACCGATGACGCGTTGAATTTAAGTCTGCCGCCCAATGTACAACTCTTCTCAAGTCTCGCCACTGCAATCACTTGCAAAGTGAGAAACAATCTTCAAAAAGTGAGATTCCTTGCATTGCTTTGCCGGCCTGCGGCAAGGTAAGGTGCTTTCATGATGCAACGTCAACCATCACTTTCGCGAACATGCTCCGTTCTTTGCGGCATCTTGATCCTTGCCGCCGCGCCCCACAGCATCGCGACTGAACCCGCTCCCGCCGCAGTTTCAGCCTTCGACTCCTATGTCAGCACGGTTGAGTCGCGCCTGGCACAGCAGCATCGCTCGCCAACCGGCTTCATAGCTCCCGTGACTCCAGCCAAGCAGAGCGAGGCGCGTCTCCGTCAGGGTGAATTGATCATCGAGCAGATTACGCCTTCATCGAATACGGATTTGCCAGGAGCCATGCTCTACCACTGGCGCGGAACAGCCTTTGCCCCGAGAGCCAAGGCCGCGGACTTTGAGCGCCTGATGAAGAATTTCGACGCCTATCCGCAAAACTTTTCCCCGCAGATACTCCAATCAAAAACCCTGTTGCAGCAGAACGATCATTTCCAGGTCCTGATGCGTGTCCGCCAGAAGCACGTCATCACCGTAGTCATGGATACCACTTACGACGTCACCTTTGCTCGGCTCGATGCGCAACATGGATACAGCATCTCGCGCAGCACCCAAATTACTGAAATTGATTCGCCCGGCACGCGCCATGAGCGCGCGCTTTCTTCCACCGAGGAGCACGGCTTCCTCTGGCGGCTCTACACGTACTGGACCTACGAAGAGCGGGACGGCGGCCTCTACATGCAGATCGAGTCTGCCTCCCTCACGCGCTCCATCCCCACCGGCCTCGGCTGGGCCATTGGTCCCTTTGTCCAGAGTGTCCCACGCGAATCGCTGGAATTCACCCTGCGCTCCACCTGCAACGCATTGCGAAAGTAATTGAAAGGAAACGAAAATGTCCACCCAATCCGTCATTCAAAATCTCGCGCCCTTCCACTCAGCGCGTCGCATCAACCAATCCCTCACCGCCTCCCTCGAAAAGCGCGCCCTGCTGTGGATGGCCTCGCGCGCACCACGCTGGCTCACCTCCGACCAGCTCACCCTACTCGGTCTCGCCGCGCAAGTCAGTGCCGGCCTTTTCTACGCCCTCTCGCGCTATAACCGTTACGCCCTGCTTCTAGTCATCCTCTGCCTCGCGCTCAACTGGCTTGGCGACAGTCTCGACGGCACCCTGGCCCGCGTCCGCCATCACGAGCGCCCGCGCTACGGCTTCTATGTCGATCACATGGCAGACATCTTCGGCTCCGTCGCTCTCATGTCCGGCCTCGCCGTCTCCGGCTTCCTCCACGCGCAAACCGCCATCGCCATGCTGATCGCCTTTCTCATTCTCTCCGCCGAAAGTTTCCTGGCCACCTATTCGCTCTCACGCTTCCAGCTTTCGCAAGGAATCTTCGGCCCTACGGAGATTCGCATCCTGCTCGTCATAGGCAACCTCGCGCTGCTCCGCAATCCCTACGCCAATCTCTTCGGCTACAAAATCCTGCTCTTTGATCTCGGCGGCGCCATCGCAACCCTCGCCATGTTCGCCATGGCAGTTCGCATCACCCTCCGCCACACCGCGCAACTCTATCGCCAGGAGCCGTTGCCGTGAGCACGCTCATCCGTTGGAGCAAGTTCAATCTCGTCGGAGCCGCGGGCATGGCCGTGCAACTCGCCTCGCTCGCTCTCATCAACCGCTGCTTCGCCGGCCATTATCTGCTGGCCTCCGCCGCGGCCCTCGAACTCACCCTGCTGCACAACTTCGTCGCGCATCTCCACTACACCTGGCGCGACCGCCGCGACAACTCCGCGGTGCTCGCCCAACTCCTCCGCTTTCATCTCTCCAACGGTTTGGTCTCCATGCTCGGCAATCTCGCCCTCATGCGTCTGCTGGTCGGCGTCGCGCACCTTCCCCTGCTCGCCGCCAACTCCATCGCCATCCTCTGCTGCTCCATCCTCAACTTCTGTCTGGGAAACAACTGGGCCTTCTCCGCAGCCGCGCCGTCCCTCCTCACTCGCCAGCTTCCATCTCCGCCGGCTCGCGCTCCGAAAAGCACCACCCCGCGCCATGCAGCCAGCAGCTCTCCTCTTGCTCATGCTCGTCGCGGCGCAGCGATCTGACCGCCACTCCCTGATCGCGTCTCAGCGCCCTCGCCAGCCGCCTGCTCACATCCTCGTCGCGCGCTCCGCTGAAATCAATGAACGCCACCCCGCACAAAAATCGCGCCGCAAAGCTCTCCTCGTTTCTGCGCGTCACGAGCGTCATCACTCCCGGCCCCTCGCTCGCCGTCATCGGAAACAGCAATCTCCCGCCCAGCTTCACGGCCTCCAGCCACGCCGTCAGCGGATGCGTCACTCCGGCGCTCACCACAATCTCGTCGGCCGCCTCAAACGGCCCTCGCGCTCCATCCCCGTGCACCACCTCCACCTGCGGCCATGGCTCCAGCGCTACCCGCGCCTTCTCCGCCAGAGTCCCTTCAGTCTCCACTGCGGTCACTCTTCCAGCCGCGCCCACCATCTCCGCCAAAATCGCCGTGTAATACCCCGTCCCGCAACCCAGGTGCAGCGCGTGATCGCCGGCCCGTACGTCCAGCCGGTCAAAGCTCATCGCCCACAAGCTCGGCTGCCCGTTGTTGATGCCCTTTGCCTCGTCCAACTCAACGAGCACATCGCGATACAAGTGCCTGGGATCGTCGTCCTCGGTCATCCAACTGCTCCCCATCTCCTTTACGCGCCACGGTCCCGGCCCCACAAAGCGCTCGCGCGGCACCCTCGCAAACGCCTCCAGCAACGCGTCCGAAGAGACGTGCCCCAGCCGCCGCATCTCCTCCGCATAAAATCGCCGCGCAGCCTCCGTCGCGTCGCTCAACGCCGCCTCCATCGAACTGGTTAATCATCATAATCCCGTCTGCCCGCCCTCGCCGTGCTTTGTATCAGGGCATGGCTGGTAGGTCAGGGTTTTAACCCTGACTGCCGCAATAGCATCCATAAGTTTTTAGTAATCAATCAGCGCGACGGGTAGGTTTTAACCGCGACGTTTTTCGCGCTCAAATTCCGCTTGAGCAATCCATATCCACGCCTCTCCGGCGTTCTGCCGGACCCATCGTAGCTTAGATGCGGTCGTGATTAAAAAAAGCCTAAAATCTCGCTCGCAGTGATGTGCCGGACAGTGCCGGGAAGAGAATGTTTCAGTATGAAGTCTTCGGCAAAAGTCAGCTCGGACGCTCTTGATCCGCCCGGCTTGACCTTTGAAGAATTGGCTCGATCGGCATCTCTCATCGGCCAAGGCGAATCTTGGCTCTTGTTGCGCCTTGCAGGATTGTTTACATTGAATTGATTGAGGAGGTTCATAGCATTTCCAGTCTTCGCTTTTCGTTCTTGAACGATGCTCGTCTGGGGCAGAGCTTTGAATGCGGGAGGCGAGAAATATTTATGTACTATTTCGATTATACTCCCACTGCGGCCCGTGTGCCGGGTGCCCCATCCTCGCGACGTATTTGTTTTTGTTGCTAGGGTGGGAATGTCGATCTACCGCCTTGTCGTACAATCAATCTTTCGGAGGTCTCCATGCAGCGCCGCAATTTCCTCACTGCCTCTCTAGCCGCCTCAGCCCTGGCCATCACGCGCGAATCCGCCGCCCAGTCTTCCTCCGCCCAGCCCGCCCCAGCCGCCCCCGCCGCCACCATCCAGCCCGAGTACTACCAGATCCGCCGCTACCAGTTACACTCCGGCCCGCAAACTGCCCTCACCCAGAGCTACTTCGCCGACGCTCTGATCCCCGCGATCACTCGAATGGGAATAGGCCCCATCGGCGCATTTGAGGCGCTCATCGGCACTCAGTCCCCGGCCTGCTATCTGCTCATCCCCGCCGCCTCCGTCGAAGCCCTCGCGCAAATCAACCTCCGCCTCGCCGCCGATCCCGCCTTCCTCCAAGCCGCCGACCCTTTCTGGAACGCCCCTGCATCCGCGCCCTCCTTCGACCGCGTCGAGACCTCTCTATTGCAAGCCTTCTCCGGCTGGCCCCGCCTCACGCCCCCTCCGGCATCGGCCACAAAATCCAAACGCATCTGCCAACTACGCACCTACGAGAGCCCCAGCGAGCAGGCCCACATCCGCAAGGTCGAAATGTTCAACAGCGGCGAGTACGCCTGCTTCCAGGCCGCCGGCTTTCATCCCGTCTTTTTCGGCGACACGCTCATCGGCTCGCGCATGCCCTGCCTCACCTACATGCTCAGCCTCGCCAGCCTCGACGAGTACAACGCACGCTGGGACGCCTTCCGCAACCATCCCGACTGGAAAAAGCTCTCCGCCAATCCCCGCTACAGCTACGAGCCCATCGTCAGCAACATCGCCAACCTCATCCTCAGCCCCCTCGCCTCCTCGCAGATTTGAGTTATTTTTCGTACTCGGGACGAGTAAATGGACAAGATGAGTCCGATTCGTTCCGGGTGGTATATGCGTACTTATGGATGTGCCTGGCAAAATTTATGCGTAGTTATGGATGTGATCTCGGTTTCCTACCTCTGGCGAGGTGAATCACCACTGGTGAGTTAGCTTGAAACCTTCTATGACAAGATTCACAGCCTCGCAAAGTCCGAGAATCCGGACCTGGGGCTATTTCAGTTGCGAAAACAAGCTGTCCAAGTTGTAGGAGACGCCGATCGTTCCCTTTACGGTCGATTCCTTGATCAAGTCAGTCCGGTTGCTCGCGGTAAACGAGATCGGGAATGTGATCCCAGAGGTTCCCGCTGGGAAGGTCCATTTTACTTGTCCCAGAACAATCGTTCCCGTGTTCGTGACGGAGACGCCGTTCACAGTGACCTGCTGCCCTAGCGGTTCCTGCAGGAGATCCTGCACCAGAGCAGAGAGAGAGAGAGTCGATTTCGATAGCTTGTCTAGCGACGGCAGCGGGAAATCCGCCTCCGCCGACAACTTGTAGTCCCGCACCGGGGTCACATGCAACTGAGCCGACGGGGATGTGAATAGTGTTGTACTCGCATTGGCGGTTAACTGCGCTCCACCATTCTTGGACAGAGACCTTTGGTAGATAAAGTTGAACGTTGAAAGATTTGGAGCCGTGGTTCCGATGGCATAAGTCTGCGTTGTGGACTTTGGAAGAGCAACAGAAGACTGATTCGTGAAAGTGTATTCAAAACTGAAAACAGGAGATTGATTAATATCGCTCTGCACCGACTGATAGCCCTTTTGATAAGCATCGAGAGCCGTTGAGTACTTTGTGCCGGCTTGAAGTAGGGTAGGATCTTTAGCGACGGGCGCGCAGACTTTCGTGTTGAAGTCCGTCCAGATGCTGTCCAATTTTGTGGATATCTGGGTATCCTGCAATGTTGAAGCATCCTTAGTCGTTTTGAGATAACTCTCCAGGCTGCTTAGAGTGTTTCTTGTATTACCCTGCCATTCTGAGTACTCATTGTGGTAGGTGGTCGATATTACTGGCAGAAAGTCCTGAACTGCATCGGGGAGATTGGTTGTCTTTGCGTTGATCCATCCTGCCCATGCTTCTCGCCACTTATTATCACGCGGATCGCGGTGGTTAATAAGGTCGATGTGGGCGGTTGCGCTCCCGAATGTACTGGGCGAAGCGGTGGTTGAAGATGAGGTCGAGGATGAACTCGAACCAGTGTTGAAACTGAGTGAAAAGGAAGCCTTTTCAACTACGGTGAGAAACTGGTTGTTCGGCCAGGCATCAAAGCTTTTCTGATAGCTTTTCGTACTGAATGCTTTGATCATATTCGGGATATTCCCGTTAACCGTCGTCACGCTTCCGCTAACAGACTGGGTCAAGCCGCCATATTCCTCGGCCAGGCCCAGGAGCCATGGAACACTTCCCTTGCTGGTTGTGGAAGTGCTGCCGGATGCAGCCGCAGGTGCGGTTGTTTGCTGGTCGGTTCTGGCCTGCGTTGTAGATGCCTGTGCAGTGGACACTTGCGCCGGGGCCTTAGCTGCGGAGTTGGCCTTAATGGCCTTGGCATTCTCATTTATCCAGTAGGCCGCAGTCCCGAACAGGTCGAGTGACCCCGGGATGTTCGTGCCGTTTAGCGCCTTGTAAGTCGCTAAGATATTCACCAACTCCGTCTGCGAGGTCTGGCAGACTAAGTTCTGGCTAACCGCGCTCAATGGGAGGGACACCGCCAGGAAAACAAGGGGAAGAACAGAGATGCGCGTATTCATGTAAGATTCTCCTTCACTACCGTTAGACAACGAAATTGTATTGAGTGAGGATTGGGCCTGCCCCTTTCGGAACGGCAATCGGAACGGTGATAACCGGGTCGTGTGGATTTGTAAGCGACGAAAATGTCTGAGAGTACAAGGCGACAGGGTTGGGATCACCAGCGGCAATGGCCTCGTTGAAGGAAACCGCAAAAGTTATGGAGTTTCCGGGGGTGGCCGGGCAAATGAAGATCCTCGTGTCGGTCAAGTGGATCAGGTCCTGAGTCGCACTGGCCCACGTACCTCCGACGGGAGTAAACGGGAATTGAACAAGCAGAGGAGGCTTGTTCACTGTGGTGACAAGCATGATCTTCTCGGAGGGCTGGCAATTGAATTGATTTGGAATTAAAGGATCTTTTTGCATTCGATCTCTCCTGGGAGTGTGGCTGTTGGGATTCAACGCTTGGATCAGGAACCCCTCCGCATGGACAAAACCGGGAGGAGTGAAGAAGTTGGGGACCGACCTTAAGGAACATATATAAACTAATTCAAAAAATGTCAAGCGAAAAAATAAGGCAGGAAACACGATCCCGGCGCATGGCTGAAGTAAATATATGTGCTCCTGAGGACTGATCCGAAGCTATTGCCGTGCCTATGCCGGTGAGCGCATTCCCGCCGGTGACACGTCAAGGCTCAGGTTTGTCCCCGCAAGTCGATACGCGTTCATCGCATCGCCCTCGACAAATCTCAATTTCTGCCAACAGCCGCACCCTCACACCAGCACCACCAACTCGCTATATTGCTTCAACCGCTCATCCGTCGTAATCAAATGCACCGGCATACTTATCGCCTGCGCAATCAGCAAACGGTCAAACGGATCGGAGTGATGGAGAGGCAACTTCGCAACAACAATTGCGTGTTTCGATAGAACAGGCAGCTCCTGAAAGCCGTTCGACTCAATCTGCTCGAATAGTTCCTGCGGGTCGGCATTTATCTTTCCCAGACGGACCTTGATCGCAACCTCCCACATCGAGGCTGAAGAGACAAAAACCTCCTCGGCATGATTCATTAACTCGCGAGTTGCAAAGGAAACCCGGTGAGGCTCATAGAAAGACCAACAGAAGATATGCGTGTCCAGCAGAATCCGCATCAACGTCCCTCAAACTGCGCGAGAATTTCATCCGGAAGCGGCGCGTCAAAGTCCTCCGCGATCCATCCCTTTCCTTCTAGCGCCCCAAAATTGATGTGCCGCTTTTCTTTTGTGCGTAGGCTGGTCAGCCGCGCCGCCGGCTTTCCAGCGCGCGCAATCACCACATCAGTTCCGCTGGAGGCCAGATCGACCAGTTTCGACAGTTGGGTCTTGGCTTCGTAGATATTGACGGTCGGCATGGAAGGTCGCCTTGACTAAGTCTAGTCTAGTCTGAATTTCGGCGTTTTGCAATAGTTTTCCGACCGTTTCAACTCGGAAGAAGCGTTGAAGAGGATGATTTCGCTTCCCAAATTGCCCACTTTTACGCAAAAAACCTCCGCTTTGAAGCAGAGGTTTTTGGCGCGGAAATGTTACTAAAAGTCGCCCTCTACCACCCCAAAACGTAGGCAAAAATCAGTGGCGCGACAATCGAAGCATCCGACTCGATGATGAACTTGGGCGTAGTCTCGCCCAGCTTGCCCCAGGTGATTTTTTCGTTGGGCACGGCGCCCGAGTAGGACCCGTAACTGGTTGTGGAATCACTGATTTGGCAGAAATAGGCCCACAGCGGCACATGCTCCCGCTGCAAGTCCTGGTGCAGCATCGGAACCACGCAGATGGGGAAGTCACCGGCAATTCCGCCCCCAATCTGGAAGAATCCCAACGGCGTCTTCGCGGTTGTGGCCGTATACCACTCAGCCAGCTCCATCATAGACTCGATGCCCGTCCGCACCGTGTGTATCTTCTTTACATCCTGTGAGATACAGTGACCGGCATACATGTTGCCCAGCGTCGAATCCTCCCAGCCCGGCACAAACATGGGCAGGTTCTTTTCCGCCGCCGCCAGCAGCCAACTATCTTTAGGATCAATCTGATACGACGCCTTCAAGTCTCCCGACAGCAAAATCTTATACATGAACTGGTGGGGGAAGAATCTCTCCCCAGCCTTGTCGGCTCTCACCCATTCTTTGAGCACTTCTTTCTCAATCCGCCGCATCGCCTCCATCTCTGGAATGCAGGTGTCGGTGACGCGGTTCATGTGCCGGCTCAACAACTTAGCCTCGTCCGCCGGGGTCAGATCGCGGTAGTGCGGCACGCGTTCATAGAAGTTGTGGGCCACCAGGTTGAAGACATCTTCCTCCAGGTTTGCCCCGGTGCAGCAGATCCCATGAACCTTATCTTGGCGAATCATTTCGGCCAACGAAAGCCCCAATTCTGCCGTGCTCATAGCCCCGCCTATGGTGACCAGCATCTTCCCGCCCGAAGCAAGCAGCTTGTTGTAGGCTTCGGCGGCATCAATCAGCGCGGCGGCGTTGAAGTGGCGATAGTGGTGCTTGATAAACGACTTAATCGAAAACATGATGCTCTTTTCCTACTTTCCAACCCTAAGATAACACAGTTGGTTAGGTCTTCTTCGCCTCCAGCAGCGCGTTGACCTTGGCTATCACCGGAAAGGCGTCGGCGACATAGACCACGTCAGCCTTGCCGCGCGTCCAGCCACAATTGGGGTCCAGCGAAATCGCCCGCCGGTCGCCGATAAAGCGCCAACCCACCACGTGCGGCTCCTCGCCGTGGCAGCAGGTGGAGAGGCCCTTGGCGTGGCGCGGCGTCGAGCCCGTCTGCCCAATCTGGTTCATATGTGTGAGAAAGGGGAGCACGGGTTCGCCTTCACCCCCCTGATCTACCAATGACTTACTGCTGCCCAGCGACGCTCCGGTAGCCCGCAAGAAGCCTAGAATCAGCTCTCCAGCCTCACCCACATGCACCTGGCCGTCGGGCTGCTTCTTGGTCCAGCCAGCTCCCGCAACCAACAGCATTTTCGCATCGGGACGGATAGTCTGCTGACCAACTTCCGGGGCGCGGAAGCCGTTGACGGTGGTGCGTAGCGCCGGCAACGTGACTGCAACCTGCTCAATCTGAACAGGTTGACTCTCGCCAGCAAAGGCCGCATGGGTGCCCGCATCCAATAGCAGAAACCAGGGACGAACGCTCCGGCTGATGACCGCCTCGACCCTCTGGCGATAGAACCAGCGCGTAGCCTCCACAGTTTCCGTCTCGCCCAATGCGGTTATATGAGTATCGACGAATCCGCCCAGCCGGTGCGCCACGCCCGCCGCAACCCGCGTAAAGCGCGAAGTGCCTGGAGCTAGAACGATGGTGGCCTTGGCCGCGCGGCAAAGTGCTTCAGCAGCAACAACATCCGAGGCATAGCGCGCCTGGGCAAAGGCCTCGCCGAAGACAGCCAGCAAGTTCGCTCCAGTCGAAGCCAAAACACTGGCCGCAGCCGCTGCGTCCTTTGCCACAATGCCAATGGCCAGCGGGGCCGACAACCGCGCCGCCAGCTCTTTGCCCGCTGTGACAGCTTCCAGCGAAGCGCGAGTGAGTGCGGAGCCGGATTCGGCTGAGACTTCGTCGCTCAAGGCTGTATGAGTCAGTACAAGAATGGTTTCCATTATTCGGCTCCAATCCACGCAACCAACTCGGCCGCAATCTGGTCAGGCGACATGTCTTTCACCACGCGGGTCTCGCGCTGCTGCTTGGGCAGGCTAACTGAAACATAACGAAGGCCGTTAGGCTCGAGCCTGGCGGCTTTGGCCTTGGCCAAGGCAGGCATGATGGTGCGCATATTCGCCATGCCGATCTGCGGATTGTTGCGTGGCTCGGCGAGATTGCCAGTGGCCCAACCGAGAACGGCGGGAGCTCCGGCGCAAACCGAGACTTGGTGCTTGCCGCCCTCGACGCGTTCTAAGACTTTAAAGGAACCGTCGTCGCGCAGAGTGATTTCATCCACGCCCTGAAACTGGTCGGTAATGCCGAGGCGCTCGCCGACAAGTTGCAGCGTCACGCCCGCGCCGCGCGTGGCCGACTCCCATCCGCCGAACAACAATAACTTGCCACGGTCGAGACCGGGCAGAGCGGCGATGGTCTCAGCCAGTATCGCAGCGGTCGCGTGCGCGTCGGGAAAGCCGCCGATGGGTCCGTCGATGGGAACCAGCTCGAAGGGTACCTTCTGGGCTACGGTCATCATCACCTGTTGCAGCTTTGCCTTGGGTCCGAGCGAGACCAGCCAGAGCTTGCTACCGGGGTTCCTGGCGGCCAGGCTAGCCGCTTCATAGAGCGCGCAGGCAGCCCAGGGGTCGAGAACCGCGGGCAGGACCATCTCATTTTTCAGCCCCGGACCGGCAGGCCCGGTCACCGGCTCCAATGTTTGCAGCGGATCAGGAACGATGCCCGCGCAAACCACGATGTGCAGTACATTTGCCATGAAAAGTTTCCTTCTTCAAAAATTGATCGTAATCCTTCTGCATTGAAAGGGCACGGCTTTAGCCGTGCCAAAAAATGTCAAATAAAAATCCTGGGCTTTAGCCCCTGAGGGAATGAAAACTCAGAACAACGCGACAGACTACTTCGAAGGTTGAACGAAACCTGCTCCTACCCATCCGATTGCGCGAATCGTACCCCATGGGATTAAGAAACCAAAAACAGGAAAGAGCGCGACCAAAAGGTACAACCATCGATTTGGTGCTGTTGTCGGATAGAGCGTCTGGCCGTCCTCTGTCTCGATTGATTTAACCCCGTAATCCTTGGTCCAGTGTATGGTTTTAATGGCGCCCATATCGAACACACTTGCATCAATGGTCCCGTCAGGGGTCACGGATCTCCCACTTAACATTCGACGGCAGTGGTGCGCATTTTTCCCATGGTTGGTGCGGTTTACTACACGGCGGCAGTGCAGTGATACGCTCCCCAGTCTGAGGATCGATTTGAATCCGTTCTCCTGTCTTTGGATCAATCTGTGGAATATTCTTGCTCTTCACCGCATATTTCGCCCATTTATCGTTAGGGATTGTCTGCCAATCGTTCGGCTCGGCCTGAAGGTTTTTGCGTTCTTGTTGTACAACATCGGAATTAGCTAGCTGATCAAACTTATTGTGTTGCGCCCTTTGACTCAGGACAGTTTGTAATTCGAAATATGAAACAAATCCGCCAAGTATCGCCCCTATTGCTCCCAAGAGCAGTGCCAACCGCCGCGTTCCTTCCCTGAGATTCATAGTTGCATCCTCAATCAGATTTGGGAGTTCCAGCGAAACCTTCCCTCAGGGGCTAAAGCCCAGCATATTTTTGTTTCATTTGCGGCACGACTGAAGTCGTGCCCTTTCAAAGCCACAACGATCAGTATAAATCGAGTGGTGAGTCTCAGTTTTCCGCCGAGTGCAGTCCGCCCGCTCCAGCGCGAAAGTCTACATTGGAGTGCTCGCCATCGGGGGATTGGCCGCAGTTCCACAGGCATGCGCCGCAATGAATGCACTTTTCCCTTTCGAAGGCGGGCGCGCCGTCCTCGCCCTGCGTGATGGCCTGGCCGGAGCACATGGCGACACAGGTCTTTTCGCCGCAAGTGATGCAGAGTTCAGGATTGCGGAAGACGACGTGATCGGCGAATCCGGGCATGGCTTGCACCTTGCCGCCGAGCAGCAGCGCGTCCTGCTGCGTGACCAGCAGGCGTCCATCGAAGGGAATCTCCGGCCAGCCGCGCGCCGTGAGCAGCGCATCGTGGAAGGAGCGGCCATCGGCAATGGCCAGTCCAACGGCGTGCTTCAGTTGCAGGTCTTCAGCGGATCGCGATGAGGTATCCCACCCATTTCGCAAAGAACGCGAAATGGATGGGGCACAGAGCGCAATCTGCTTGTGCGCCGGAGGAATGTGCGCGCTGAAAGAAAGTTTTCCATGAGACAGTCCGGCCAGCGCCATGCCCATCATGCCTTTGACGATGCCATCCTGAAAGCCGTTGCGGGCGTTCTCGGCTTCCTTTGCGCCGCGCTCGACCCAGCTTGCGCGGCGGCGTTTTTCATACGTCTTGGCCAGATTTTCCTTCGTAAAGGGCTCGCCGGCGCGCAGTAGTTCAACCACCGCTTCGCCGAGTTGCGTGCCCGTGGCCCAGGCCTCGTCCACGCCGGAGCCGGTGAGCATGTTCGTGCTGCCAGAGCCTTCGCCGATGCGCGCGTAGCCGTCGCCGCAGAGGTACGGCTCGCCGTGCTTGCCGGACTCCTCCAAAGATTTTGCGCCCCATGAGCGCAGCGTTCCGTCCTTCAGGACCTTCCACAGCGCGGGGTGCTGGATGTAGTGCTGCAAATAGCGATAGGCGGTGCGCGAGGGGTCGTGCATCCATGAGGGGACGAAGATGCCCACCGAGACCAGCCGCTCAGGATGGACGTAGAGGAAGCCGAAGATCTCCGGCTCCGGAAAACCAAAGCTGTGCCAGACGGTTCCGGGTTTCAGCGGAGTGTCTTCCGGCAATTCGATGACGAACTTCATGCCCAGGGCCCACTCGCGGTGGGCGTGGCCGGGCGGCAGGCCGAGCTTGTTGTCGATGGCCTGGCCGACTGCGCCGACCGGGCCATCGCCGACCACGGTGAGTTGTGCGCGGACATCCATTCCAGGCATGAAACTGTCGGTGGGCGCGCCGGATTTGTCCACTCCCTGATCGGAGAGTCTGACTCCATCAACTTTCTTACCAGAGAAGAGCGGCCCGGCTACCGGGCTGCCGGGCCAGATCTGCACCAGGCCGGTGGCCATCAGTTGCGAGCCGACCCACTGGTTGAACTGGCCGATGCCGAGCACCAGACCGCCGTGCTTGTTGAGGAAGGCGGGAGTCCAGGGCAGCGTGAAGGCATAATCTCTTACGCCGAAGAGTTTCCCTCCGAGACGAAGAAAAAAATCTGCGAGGCGCAATAACGCGGAGCGCCGGCTTGTACCGATGGGGTCGAGGAGGTACATCACGCGTTCGCTCGAGACCGGCGTGGCCATGGGAATCTCGGCCGGATTCAGGGCAGGAAAGCTGGCGCGGATTGCTTGAGAGCGCGTGACCACGCCGCTGACGCCAGAACTAATATCATCGGCCCGCTCGTAGCAGAGAACTTGCAGCGGCACTCCCGGCGTGACCCGGCTCTCGAAGGCCGGATCGGCGGGGTTTTCATTCCATGCCTTGGTGAGTGTGGTGAGAAAGCCGCCCGTGGCCGGACCAAAACCGGCGCAGGCGATGTCCACCTCCATGGAGGGACGGTCGATCTCCGGTAACTCTGCAGCTTTATCTTCTGCGCTCAAGCGGGCCTCCTGAGGATCGATCAATGGTCATTGAATAAGACAGCAAGTTAGCTTCCGCTTCGCGGAAATAGCGAGTTAACGGTTTGACGCTCAAGTATGAGTTCGTGGTATCCCACCCATTCGCAGAGAACGCGAATGGATGAGGCACGGGCAATTTGGCGAGCCACAGGCACGGAGGTTTTGTTTGGCACTCATGCGGGATAATCCAGCGCCTCGGGAATCATGACCTTGCTGAGGGTTTCGGCGGCGCGGTCCTTGGCCAGGCGCGAGCCGGTCAGGCAGGCGGTCAATCTGTTCTGCAGGCGCAGGAAATCGGCAGAGCCGGCGCAACCGGCGCAGGGTCCGGCCTTCTGCGGATGCGTGCCATCGGCGGCTAATACATCGAAGGCCATGGCGCTGATGCCCGGCATGGTCTCCTCGAATTCATCCAACTCACTGGCCAGGAAGCAACTGCGGTGCTCCTCTTCGTCCCAGGAGGGGTGGCAGTTGTAGCCGAAGACCAGTTCGGCGCAGATGCGGGAGACCTCGCCGGCGGCCTGTGCCGCCTGCGTGTGACAGAGGTCGCTGAGGAACTGCACGGTTCCTTGCAGGCCTTCGGAGGCGACGGGATCGTCGGGGCCGCGGGCTTCCAGCTCTAGCACGTCGAGAATCTGCGCGCGCGAGGCAACCAGCCAACAGAGCGCATCCGCTAACGCAAAAGTCACGCCTTGGCGCTGGCCGTGATAGAGCTTGCCGCCGCTGGGATCGGTCGCCTTTTGCAAATGGCCCAGCGTCCATAGCCACATCTGCATCGCTGACGCAAGAGTACAGGCGCCGGTGCCGGGCTTGCTGGAGGCGATGCGCCGCATTTCGGCGGTCCAGGCGCGGAACTGGGCGAGGAAGACTTCCGAGGTCATGGTGACGGTCAACTGGCGGCGCTGCACGGCTTCCGGGCCTTCGTAGGTGGCTTCGAGTTGGGCGTCCATCCACTTGGCGCCGAGAAATCCGGGGCAGTCCTCGGTGATGCCATAGCCGCCCATGAGGCTGACGGCCTCGCGCAACAGATTTGCGCCGTGGCCGGTGTTCCACAGCTTGGTGGCCGGGCAGAGCACGTTGGCCTCGGCGTCCTTCAGTACGTAGTTCACAAGCGGATCGGATTCCAGCGCATGGCGGCGAGGGGAATCCGAGCCCTGAGCCTTGAGCAAGGCAAGCTCGATTGCGCTCTGCTCACTCTCCCGCAGCGCTTTCAGCTCGGCGCGTCCGCCCTGGATGCCACGCTCTTTCAGTATGGCCGTCTTCTGCTTCTCGATAGGGTCCAGCTCGTCGAAGAGGCGCGCGGTGGCAAAGCCCAGCGAGGTGGCCGCTTCGCCGGTGGCCCAGACGTCCACCAGCCGGTGCAACGCGTCTTCGCGCTGCTGAATGCCCTGCTCGTAGCGCACCGAGCCGGGTGTTGTGCCTTCGGCTCCGCGGAAGCGCCCGCGCTGGTAACGGATGACCGGCTCAACGGCCGACAGCAGCTTGGCCGCCGTCATGATGCCCACCGGAACGCGCGTGCGCTTGAAGACCGCTTCGATCACTTCGCCGTGATTGTAGTTGGGAACGATGACGCCGTCTTTGATGGTGTATCCGCCCACGATACGGCTGGCGGGAACCTTAAGGTTGAAGATGGGATCGCCTGTGGAGGAGAGCTGGTGAACCAGCTTTTTGGTGGGCGTTCCGTGGTCGAAGATGCCCTCGTCGGTCTCTTCCAGAATAACCATGCAACTGCCCTTGATGCGCGGGTCGTCGGAGACGACAGCGGCGGTGACGAAGTTGGCAAAGGCGATGTTGGTGATGAAGCGGCCACGCTTATCTACTTGCAGCCAGGGTTCCTCGCCTTCCTTCCACTCTGCCACGCGCATCTTGCCGCTTAACATGCTGGCGTCGACGCCCACGTAAGGAATAGGCTCGGTGAGCGCAAATGCGCCGCGCCAGGGAATGCGGTCTTCGCCCGGCTGCGGTGGCGCGGCGAGGCTCTTGTAGTGGTTGACCTGCTCCGGCGTGCCGCGTTCGTGAATGGGCGAGAGAGCCAGGAAGCTGGCCAGGCTGGCCGTGGCCGCGCCGCCATCGACCCAGGCCAGCTCAAAAGCTGCCAGCGACAAGGCCAGGTTCTTGGGCCCGACGATGAAGCCGCCCTCTTCCGGCTCCATGAAGGCCGCAGTAACGCCTGCGCGGTCAAAGGCTTCCATCATCCCGTTCTTGCCTGGGGTCCATTCGTGGGTATTGCGCTCGCCTGCGGCCACCAGGCGCGCCACCGTTCCCCGCGCCACGCCGCGCGCCGACTGCACCAACATCTGCAAATCAAAACGGTCCGCAAAACGCCATTGAATCTGGCGCACCGCGTCTCCGGGGAGAGTATGCATGATTTTTGAATCGGATACCGCAACCGAACCCATATTTTTTCCTCAAGAATAGGCCTTATTGTGCCTGATAAGAGTGGTTGCGGCAAGTGACCTGTATCACCTTGTCGCGTCTACTGCGAGACTCACTGAAAACGGAAGTTGCAACGAATCCATCTACATGAATACGCGAATGATTCTGCCTGGACGCGGCAGAGGGTTCTTCGAAGTGTGACCGGCATCACTTCCGACCGCGCAATAAAGCCTATATGACAAGTACTTGACCGGGAAAACCACAAACAACCGGCCAAGGAGCAATGCTATGACTCATGGAATCAAAGCGGCTGCCGTGATCCTGCTGGCCGCGCTTATTGCGGTGCCCGCCTTCGCGCAGGCGCCCGGTGCAGACGTCTACAAGGCCAAGTGCGCCATGTGCCACGGCGCCGACGGATTGGCCGCCACGCCAATGGGCAAAAACATGAAGATCCTGTCCTTCAAGGACCCGAAGATGCTCAGCGCAAGTAATGCCCAGTTCTTTGCCTCGACGAAGAACGGTCTGAACAAGATGCCTGCTTACAAGGACAAGCTGACCGATCAACAGATCAAGGACGTGATCGCGTACATTCGCATGCTGCAGAAATAGCAGCGCGCTAGGGCAAGTTCCAGCCGCAAGGCGCACACCGGGAGAGACGGGCCGCTGTTCGTTTTCTCCCGCGCCTGTGCCGGGGCTGGCGTGAATGCATTAGGCCTGAAAGCGTAAGAATTGATCGGAGCCGAGATGAAGACTGCTTCCTCTATTGCGCTCGTCCTGGGGGCGCTTTTGGTTGTGGCGACGCCGTGTGCCGCGCAGGCGGAGGCCGATTGCCTTGGCTGCCACGGGGACAAGGTGGATGCCGGAATTTTTCACACTAGCCTGCACGGCAGCATGAAATGCGGCGATTGCCACAGCACCATCAAGGATTATCCCCATCCGGATCAGGTGACGCCAGTCAAGTGCGAGAGCTGCCACACCGGCGAGGCGGAGGGGCTGGTTGGCAGCGTTCATGCCAACCGGGCCGAACATCCCTGCACCAGTTGCCACGGCGATGCTCATGCCATCTTTCCCAAAAGCGATCCCCGGTCGGCGGTCTACCCGCTCAATATTCCGCGCACCTGCGGCAACTGCCACGGCAACGATGCGCTGGCCAAAAAACATGGCCTGCCCAACGTCTACCCGATGTATCTGGATTCCATCCACGGGTTCGCGCTCAGCAAAGAGGGACTGCTGGTGGCGGCCAACTGCCAAAACTGCCACGGATCGCATCACATTCTGAGCCACACAGATCCGCAGAGTCCCACCTACAAGACGAATATTCCCAAGACCTGCGGACAATGCCACGCGGGGATTACCGCCAACTATCTGGGCGGCGTGCATGGCAAGGCGGTCGCGGCTGGCGATCTCCATGCGCCTGTCTGTTCGGACTGCCATACGGCACATGCTATTTTGCAGCCGACTGAAGCTACATTCCGCATGCAGTCCACGCCTATCTGCGGCTCGTGCCACAAGGACAAGCTGTCCACGTACCGGGACACCTTCCACTCTCAGTTGGGCTCGCTGGGCGGCTACGTGGAGACCGCGCGCTGCTGGGACTGCCATGGAGCGCATGATGTATTGCCTGCGTCCGATCCCCGCTCTCCGATTGCTCCGGCCAACCTGGTGGCCACCTGCGGCAAGTGCCATGCGGGCGCCAACGCCAGCTTCGTGCAGTATCAGCCACACGCCAACGCGCACAATCGCAAGCTGAACCCGGCCCTCTACTTTACCCGCTTGTTCATGAACCTGCTGCTAGCCGGGGTACTGGCGTTCTTCGCGATTCACACCATATTGTGGCTGATCCGCTCACGATACCATCAGATCAAAACACGGTCGGCAAAGGGAGGCAAGAATGGCTGATCTCAAACAAGATGCAAGCAGCGCGCAAGGCCACGCGGGGGAACGGTACTTCATGCGCTTCACACGCGCACAGAGATACATGCATGCCGTCCTGTTCACCACCTTTCTGGGACTGGCGGCAACCGGACTGCCCATGCGCTTCAGCGAAAGCTTTTGGGCGAGGAGATTTGCCAGCGGCGTGGGTGGATTCGGGACCATCATCTTCTTTCATAAGTTCTTTGCCGTGGTTTTGACCGTGGCCTTTCTCATCCACTTGAAAGAAGTCTTTACCCGTGGGCTGGTCCATCGGGAAAAGGGAATCTTCTGGGGAAACACCTCCATGGTGGCCAACTGGAAGGATGTAAAGGACCTCTTCGGTCACATGCGCTGGTTCATCGGATTGGGGCCCAAACCGCAGTTTGAGCGGTATGCCTATTGGGAGAAGTTCGATTACTGGGCGGTCTTCTGGGGCATGGTGGTCATCGGCTTTTCAGGATATGCCATGTGGTTCGCTCCCTTCTTTGCCCGTTTCCTGCCCGGCTGGGCGTTGAACGCCGTGCTGGTGATTCACAGCGAGGAAGGGCTGCTGGCCATTCTGTTCATCTTTTCCATCCACTTCGTCAACACCCATCTGCGCCCGGACAGTTTCCCCATGGACATGGTGATTTTTACCGGTGTGGAGAGCGAGGAAGAGTTCAAGACCAAGCGTCCGGAGGAGTATCAAAGGGTTGCAGCCGAGGGAAAGCTGGAGTCCAGGCTGGCAATCAAGCCGCCGATCTGGCTGCTCAATTTCTCCAAAGCGGTTGGTTACACGGCCATCTTTATCGGCCTGCTTCTCCTGGTGCTGACCCTGAGCGCGTATTTCGGGGGCTGAGCAAGCATTTAAGCTGGTTCAAGCACCTGAGTTCAAAGGAGGGTATGGACTGAAGCTCATACCCTTCACTGCATAGGTGATAAGAAAATCTTAAGGTGGTTTCGCTGGCGCCTGGCGTTGTGACTCCAATCACTGCGGGCTTTGCCACCAAGGCGTCTCCTCAGAGGCGTGAAGACTTCCAGAAACATCCTCGCCCAAACGCTCGCTATATCCCTTTTTTTTTGCGCCAGCGCAGCCCGCGCCGAGCAAAAGCTTAAAGACAAGGACTGCCTTACCTGCCACTCCGATGTCGTGGATGAAGGCAAGCTGAAACAATCCATTCACGGCGGCATGTTCACCTGCGTGGATTGCCACAAGGATGTGAAGGGGCTGGTCCATGAGACCACGCCGAAGAAGGTCACCTGCGCCGAGTGCCATGCTGACGCCCAGCAGGCTTACGAGCACAGTCTGCACTCCAAGGCGAAGCCGGGCGCTGCCCAGGCTGCCAACTGCCAGGACTGTCACGGGGGCGCGCACGAGATTCTGGCCGCAACCGATGCCAAGTCGCCGGTCAATCATGACAACATTCCCGCCACCTGCGGCCGTTGCCACGGGCAAAAGTTTCTGATGGAGTCGA
>Ga0326727_10008923_pt1 | contig 25078 bp, 12 predicted proteins | sample MB2enrmetagenome_FD_207643 | JGI IMG/M metagenome (GOLD analysis project Ga0326727, IMG submission 207643) | Lab enriched peat soil microbial communities from McLean, Ithaca, NY, United States - MB29MY | ecosystem: Environmental > Terrestrial > Soil > Wetlands > Peat | place: USA: New York... | reverse complement strand
CGGATTCCCACATTCCCACAGCGACGACGGCGGCGGCGTTCCTCCAAATTGGACAGGAGAAGAAAAAACAAAACCGGACAGATCACGTGCTATAAAAACCGGACATCTTGACAAGCTAAGAACAGGTGGCCATATCTCCGCCGCTTTCGCCGTGCGCCCGCGAATCCATCATCACGATGTTGTAGCCATGGCGAAGCAGGAACTCCGCATGGCCCAGCACACCTGACCGGTTGTCCGAGACACCGTGAAACAAGAGGACCCAATCCCCCTTTGGTGATTGCGGTCGTATTTTCCAACCGCGCAATTCGATCCCATCCGGTGCGCGCACGGAGAAGTCCTCTTTCGTGGCCCCGGTGCGCTTAAGCATTTCGTCGGTTTGTTGAGCGCGCTTAGGATTCAAGTTCAGGGGATGAAGAAGGCCCGGCCCGAGCACCCAGCCGACCAGCGCCGAAGCTATGCACGCCAACAAAAGCAGAGCGAGTATCAAGTATGTGAAGCGTATGTAGTGGGTGTTGCGCATCGCGTCTAGGTGACAATTCTATCAAATCCCCATGGCGTGCACGGGCTAATAGCTGGTGCCGAAAATCATCAGAGTGGGGAGGCTGGCAAAGAGGGCTACTCTGCGCGTCAGCGGTAGGCTTCCTTTACCACGCCGCCGTTCCTGAGGTTATAATCCCGCAAGCCCGACAGAGCACGAGCTGATGTGCGGGGTGCTTTACAGAATTTGGAGACGGCATGGCTGAAACTCCAGCCCTGGAAACTTCCAGCGCAACTGGAACCGAGCTCATCTACGGCCTGGACGACCAGCCGCCTTTCCGCGAAACGCTCTTCGTGGCTCTCCAGCACGTGTTTGCAGTGTTCGTAGGGATCATTACCCCGCCCCTGATCATCTGTAATGCGCTGAAGTTGGATCGGCCAAACACCGTTTTCCTGGTGAGCATGTCGCTGTTCGTTTCCGGGCTGGCGACGTTGCTTCAGTCGCGAGGTCTTGGCCCCATCGGGTCGCGACTTCTGAGCATCCAAGGCACCAGCTTTGTATTCCTCGGCCCCATCATTTCCACCGCCGGCCTGAGCCTTTCGGCAGGAGCTTCGCCCCGGACGGCGCTGGGGATCATTTTCGGTTTGTGTCTCGCCGGGTCGTCCGTGGCGATCATCATCAGCCAGTGCATCCGGTTCGCCACGCGGATCATCACTACCCTGGTCACCGGCACCGTGGTCACGCTGATCGGACTTACGCTCATCGAGGTTGGAATGATCACAATGGGGGGCGGATTTGACGCCCAACGCGACGGCAGCTTTGGCAGTCCCCTCAATCTGGTCTTATCAGGGATAGTGCTAACCACTATTGTTATACTCAACTGTAGCCGTATCCCGCAGTTGCGGATGACCTCGGTAGTACTGGGACTGGCGGTGGGGTATCTGGCGGCCTTTCTCCTCGGGAAGGTCGATCTCCACGGGCTGCGCGAACTGCCGCTGGTCACGATTCCTTTTCCCCTGCATTACGGGCTGGGTTTCAGCGCCGGCGCCTTCATTTCCTTCGCGTTCTTGTACCTCATCACGGTGATTGAGTCGGTCGGCGACCTTACCGCGACCTCTTCTCTAACCAACCAGCCCATCACCGGCGACCTTTACTTCCGGCGGTTGCGCTGCGGCATTCTGGCGGACGGCATCAACTCTCTGCTTGCCGCCATTTTCAATTCCTTTCCCAGCACAACCTTTGCGCAAAACAACGGAGTCATCCAATTAACCGGTGTGGGTAGCCGTTACGTGGGCACGTTTATTGCGGTGATGCTGATGGCGCTCGGCCTGTTTCCCGCCGTGGGCGGGCTTGTCCAAGCGCTTCCCCAAGCGGTCCTGGGGGGCGCGACCATCGTCATGTTTGGCACCGTGGCGGTGGCCGGCATTCGGATTCTGGCGGGCGTCCGCCTGAACCGCAGGTCTTCCCTCATCATCGCGGTCTCGATCGGTCTGGGCCTCGGCGTCACGTTTGTCCCGGACATTCTCCATTTCCTGCCGGAACTGCTACGCCACACCCTCTCCTCCGGAATCGCCACGGGCGGCATGTGTGCGCTGCTCCTCAATACCATCCTCCCCGGCGAAAGATGCTGAGATCGACGCTCGTGTTGATGCTGGCTTGGCTTAATGCCTCTGTCGCCGCGTGGCAATTCTATGGTATCGCATCACAGGTTCTTGCATAATCGGTTCATTACAGAAACCCGCAGGAGGATAATATGAAGATCTTCCGCACGTTGAGTTTGTCGCTCGGCATGGCCATAAGTCTCGCCGCCTATGGGGGCACGCCCCCAGAGAACGAACTCAAGCCGGTGGCGGTAGCAGTTTTCAAGAACGGCCTGGCTTTCGTCGTGAAACAAGGAGATCTGCCCCTCGAGGACGGGGCGGGAAAAATCGCGCCTATCCCCGCCGCGACCTTGGGTTCGTTATGGATCACCCCGAACGACGCCAAGGTCACTTTGGACGAGGTCGTCGCATACCGTTACAGAGTGGCGGCACAACAAAACCTGACGGCGCTGGCGGAACTCCTCATGGCCAATGCAGGGAAAGTCCTTACGGTGGGGTACGGTAATCAGAAGGAGTACACAGGAGAAATCGTGGGATTCCGCGAGCCCGAACACCCGGCGCCCTCGGGAGATGGCGCTTCGGCGTCGCCCCTTCCGGCGCAGAGTGTCCCCGAGTTTCTGCTCCTGAAGGTGGAGGGTAAACTACTGGCCCTCTACTTCCGTAACATCACGCAAGTCACGTTGCCGGCTGATCCCGTGCTCCAAACGCCGCACGAAGAGGAAAAGAGGGCGCTGCGCTTGAAGCTCAAAGGCGCAGGGAGCCGGGCCAACCTGACCATGGGGTATCTGGAAAATGGCCTGGGTTGGACACCCTCGTATCTGGTTTCCCTCCAAGACGACAAGACCGCGCTGATCACGATGCAGGCGGTCGTCCTGGATGACGCCGAGGACCTAAAGGATACGGACGTTTTCTTTGTCGTCGGGGTGCCCAACTTCGCCTACGCGCAGATCCCTTCACCCATGGCGTTGCAGCAAACCCTCCTCGACTTTATCCAGGCCGCCAATCGCAGGGATACTTCCGGATTTGCGGGCCGCTACTCTAATGCGCTCATGGCGCAAGGCGTCGTGAACATGGAGACGGATCAAACGATGGGGCCATCGCCCAGTTTTGAAACTGCCGTCGAGGAACTAAAAGGCGCGCCGGAAGAGGACCTCTTCCTGTATAGCCGGGGCGGAGTGACTCTGGCCAAAGGCGAGCGCGCCACTTACAATGTCTTTTCAGGAAGCGTGAATTACGAGCACATCTATCAATGGGACGTACAGGACCAGCCGCGCGTCGATGGGTTCGGAAACGTGCAAAATATCCAGAACACCGGCAGCCCCGACCGGACCGAGCGAAACAATATCTGGCACGCCCTGCGGGTGAAGAACAACACGAAATTTCCTTGGACGAGCGCGCCGGCGCTGGTAATTTCCGGAACCAAGCCGGTGTCACAAGATACGCTCCCCTATACACCCAAGGGTGCGGCGTCGAACCTGAAGCTGACGGTTGCCACGGACCTGCGCTCCAGTCACGATGAACGAGAGGTCGCACGGCAGCAGAACGTCACCCGGCGGCAGGGTTATACCTACGATGAGGTGACCGTGGAAGGAACGCTCAAAATCAAGAATTACAAGACCAAGGATGTCCGGGTCAACATCACCAAGACCCTGCGAGGCAGCGTGGATTCTCAGACCGATGACGGAAAATCTGAAAAGCTCGGCGAAGCCATCTCCGTCGACAACCCGTTGTCGCGATTGACGTGGGAGATCACGCTCAAAGCGGGCGAGGAGCACGCCATCACCTATCGATACAAAGTGTGGGTCCGGGGGTAGGTTTCAAGCCGGCCGCGCGCAAGGAATTCCAACTTTGCGAAACAGAGGTGGATCGGAACGGGTGGCCATCACCGTCAATCCGCCGATGATTCGCCGTGCCTTGGTCTGGCACCGTAAAGCCGATGGGCAGAAGGCTGCCGACTGCTTTTTTGATGAAATCGGATCGGAGTCGATCATGACAGTCTTTAATCGTCGTAAATTCATGCAAATTTCATTAGCCTCGTTCTTTCCGAACAAACTCCACACGGATGGCGCATCCGGCGCTCCCGCGCGGATCAGCGAAGCCGGCAAGACGGTCCGCGCGGAAGGGGCAAATTACCTGTGGGAATGGTCGCAGGAGACCGATCGCTTCCGCATTTTGGACCTGCAAGGGCTCGTGTTGGCATCGGGTCCGCTTCAGCCGGTCGTGCTCGTGCAGGCCGTGGGGCAGAAAGGGGCCGAGACCTGCGCCGCAGGCCGGCTGTCGGGCCATGAAGTTCAGGGCAACCGGGTGAGCTGGACCTACGAGGGCGTCAACAAATCCGCGAAATTGTCCGTGGCCTGGCGCTTCAACGAGTATGGGCCTTGGGTGGAACCGGCGATTTACCAGACCACCGCCGCTGAAGACGTGGTGAGCATGCATTACTTTGCCGAAGCCGGCGGCGAGCGCGTGAAACCCTCGCTGGAAGTGAATAACCTGGTGCTGCCGGGAATCAGCGAGTCTCCCGCGATCAGCCCTCTCGCCAACCGTGGCCTGGGCTGGGACCTCACCAGTTGGCTGGGCCGGGGCGCTCCGAGAGGGATGAGGCTGGACCAGCAGTGGGGATTGCCCGCTCACTACTTTTGCGGTTTCCGTGGACACGGACTTGCGGACGGCGCAGAGGTCCCCGCTGGCAATTCTTCCGAGGCATTCTGCTGCGGGCTCGCGGAACTTCCCAATGGGGATTTCTTCCTGACCCAGCAGCGCGGTCGAGGCAATCTGACACTGGAGCTGCGTGGCGACTTGTGGGGGCACTTGCGCGGTCCCGGCCGCTTTACTTTGGGCGCCACCTTGTTCTGGGCTTTCGGCCCTAACTTCTACGAAGCGATTCGCCAATATTATCTGGGCCTCGTGAACGCGGGGATCGTCCCGAGGAAAACAAATTCCGCCCGCAAGAACGCCGCGGCGCTGGCGCCGCAGTGGTGCACTTGGGGTGAACAAGTGGCTCGGCAGAAGGATTCCGGGAGGCTCGATGAAGCCGCCTTGACGGCCATGTACGATGAGCTGAAGGCCTCCGGCATGCAGGCCGGAATGTTCTCCATCGACGACAAATGGGAAGGGAGCTACGGCAGTCTGGAACATTCCCCAGAGCGCTTCCCGCACTTCGAACAGTTTCTTGACCGCGTGCGCGCGGACGGCCATCGCCTGGGATTCTGGGCCGCCTTCATGCGCTGTGAAGATCCCGCGGCGCTCGGCCTGACCCCTGCTCACATGTTGCGCCGCACCGACGGCCAGCCCTACAAACCGGGAAAATACTATCTTCTCGACTTCACCCGCCCGGAAGTTGCCAGCGTGCTGCGCGAGCGGGCGAACAAATTCGTGCGGCGCTACCAGCCGGACTTAGTCAAGTTCGATTTTGGTTACGAAATCCCGGCACTCGATACCGTGGCCCCGCACGATATGAGTTGGGCGGGCGAACGGCTGCTGTGGAAGGGCCTGGACGTGGTCGTGAAGGCCTTGCGCGAAGAGAACCCCGACATCGTGGTGATGTATTACGAACTGTCGCCGCTTTTCGCCGAGCATTTGGATTTGCACAGTCCAGACGACCTGTTTATGGCGAAGGGAGAATTTGACCTGGAAGCCAATCGCCGGTTTTTCTTCAGCAGTCTTTGCGGGGAATTCGGCATGCCGACGTACGGCTCGTCCGGATACGACTGGGTCAGCGCGCCTTCCATCTGGTTTGACTCGGTTGGCGTGGGAACCCTTGGCTGCCTGGGAAGCTTTTTCGGAAGCGCCACACCCGGCGACGGAGCGACCCCGGAGCGTGTGGCCAAATACAACGGGCTGACCCATCTGGTGCGCCCCTCCAATCAGTTCAGCATCGTTCCGCTGGACGCGGAATTTGAGGCGCCCACGCGCGGCGCTCACGCCTCCTCCTGGGCGCGAATGGAAAATGGCGAGGCCGTGCTGGTCGCCCTGCGTAAGCAGCGCCTGGTTGGAGGCGCGGGGGCGGGAAAATTCCGCGACCTCGTTTCGACGAATGCGTCCGTGGTGGTAGCCGCCCGTTCGGGCGACAGCCTCGCGCGAGCCACGAAGCTGGGTGTCGTACCCTATGGAGACGGCGAGCTTACGGTAAATCTCAAAGCCGCCGTCGCTTCCGCTGAGGCGATCGAGCACTACTTCGGCGGAGCCCGCCATTCCAAGTCCCTCGCCTTCGAGAAGGGGTACTTGCGAGTCCCCTTTCGCGAACGCGCCGAGAACGGCTCCCTGGTCGAGTGGATAGAGATCACCATCCAGGGAGGATGATTCGGTCATCGGGCCATCGGGGGATTTTGCAATCTGCGAGTTGGGCTTTCAAGGCAGGTAGCAGCTAGCGCGGACCTGTCATGGAAGTCCGCGGGTTTCACCGACGGCTAATGATAATGGACCGCTGCGAGTTCTCTCTCCGCGTTTACGCTCCGTTCGCTCAGCTTACCTTGAATGTCACGCTATTCGCTCCCGCGGTTAAATCGTAGTGCTTGCCGCGGAAGGGGAGGCCGGTCAGTTTGCCCTCGAAGCCGGGGGGCAGGCTGGACTCGACGAGCATCTGCTTCCCCTGCCAATCCGGCTGGAATCCAAAGAAGGAGCTGACGATGAGTTCGCTGAACACGGTTCCGATCATCGTGTGGGCGGTCATGGCGCCTCGGCCGGCGATGCGCACCGGATCGCTGTAATGAGTGCCCAGCACTTCGTGCGCCTGCGCGTATGGGCCCTCATGCGTGACTCGCTCGAAGCGATAGAAGGCATCGAGCGCTTCTTTCCGGTAGCCGAGCTTACAGAATGCTTCCAAGGTGAGGGCCGGCCACTCGTCGTAAGCGCCCATGGGGCCATGGTCCGGGCGATCGGAGCCCGGCGCGGCAGGGTCTTCGAGCGACAGGGCCCGCATCCACCACTCCGTCATGAGCTCGCGCTGGACGAAAGCCACCATCTCGCGCCGCATCGAAGGCGAAAGGTCCTCCGCCATCCACTTGACGACGGTAATGAAATCGTACACGTGACGAACTTTGTGAACTTGGCCATTTGGCTGCGCGCAGAGCCAAACGCCCTCCACCGGCACATAGAGTTTCAGGACAGCCGCCGCCAGGGACTTGGCGCTCTCGCGCAATTCCGCCGCTCCCGGCGCGTCGCCACGCCACTCCAGAAGACTGGCGAGCATTCGCATCATCCCTACGTTCGCAGCGTTGAGCGACGCTACCTCGTGGATGTAAGTCGAGTCGCATTCCAAAAGGTTTCTCGCCTCGCCGTAGTCAGCCAGTTGCCCGCTCCTGAGAACGAGCTGCTTCCAGCCGGTCACCAGACCCTTCATGTGCTCCAGAACCGTCTTGTCGCCCGCCCGCTCGTCGAGCAGAGCAAAGTCGCCGGTGACGCGCAAGTAGCCCTGGAGCAATCCAAAAACGGAAAGGTTGTTGGCGGAATACCAACGTCCGCGGCCTTCCCCGCTCAGGCAATCCTGTGCGTACCATCTGTAAACATCCAGGGTCAGCCAGCGTTTCAGTTGCTGCCGCATCATCTCCGGATCGAGCATCGACATGAGCAACAGCGTGTTGTCCCAAAAGTAGGTGACGGTCACCGCAAACTGCGGCCCGCCGGTTACCATGATGCGGGGCTGAATGGGCAGGTTCGTGCGCAGCATCTGCACCCTGGACAGAATACCCATGTAATAGACGCGCCGCATCGCTTCGTCGGGCGTCGTGAGCACCGGCAAGTTGCCGGAATAAAAATTGTTTCCCGGGACAAAAACGTCAGCATAACGCTTTTCCCATTGCGCTTTGGCGACCGCGAAGGTCCGCTCAAAGTCAGCAGCCCACCTGCCGGCCAGGGACACCGGTTCGTCGTCAGCGTTTCCCACCGCCATGACGAAATCGAGGGTGCGCTCTTCGCCGGGATTGACGGCTATCTTCCATGCCGCGCGGCCGTGGGTCCACATCGGTTGCAACTGATCGGGTTTTTGCCTGAACGCAAATGCTACCTGCGCAGGGGATTTGGCATGGCGGACCAGCAATGCGGTTCCACCCTCGGCCAATGCGGCGGCAAATTCATTCGGGTCTTGGGGCCGGGGGAACCGAAACGCCCAGTCAGAATCGTACCGGGCGATATATCCATTCAGATCGATGTTCGCTTCCACCTGCTGCGCCGAGCTTTGGAGATTCCTGAACCTCAACCGAAACAAAACTCCGCGGCTTTCAAAGACCATGCGGACGGAACTTTCCACCTCGAGGTCTGCGGTGCGGCCCCGCCGGAGAATCTGATACGCATACCAACGGCTTTCCTCCGCCTTCAATTCTTCGCCGTTAATGCGGAGATAGCCGCTGTGTTGGCCCTGCGAAAAAGGGGGAAAGGTAAGCTCCGTAACCGCCAGGAGATTGTCCGTCACTTCCAGAGCCCCCCAGAAATTATTGATGGCGGGATTGATTCCCAGGGCGCTCATGCGCATCCAGTCCCCGCTCAGCGCGTCGAGCGACAGAACCCCTTCCTCGCCAGCACCGAGCGCGGTCGCATCTCGCCGCATCGCAGGGTGCATCGCCAAAGGGCCGGTAGCGCCCACCAGGCCCGTCGCCATCAGACTTTGGAGAAAATCACGACGGGAAGCACCGCCGTGGGAAGAGTCCGGCTTTTCGTGTTTGGGATTCATGGAAGACACCCTAAATCGGCGTTAGGTTGCGACTCATCACTCGGCGGTCGCGGTTTCGAACTCGTCCGGCCGGTGCTCCCGCGAATACCGGACCATGGCGTGCAGGTTTTCGGGCGGCGTCATGGGGGGTACTTCGCAGCCCGTGCCCACGATGTGGAACTTTCCGCAGGTCTCGTGGCATTGCCGGCATGCCTCATAGACTTGCTCCGGGCTTCCTTCCAACATGTCGGTGATCGTCGAGACATTGCCGAGAATAACGCGGTCCGGCCCCAGGCAGGCCCGCGCCTCCGCCAGATGTGTGGGCGAATCCAACTCGAAGATCTGCACGGGTAGTTGCTTCATTTGCGGTATCAAGGCGTCGGTGTTTCCGCACATGTGCAGCCGGACGAGGACCTCCGGATGCGCCTTACGAATGGATTCGACGACGCGCAGTTGCCGGGGGAACAGAAACTCGCTGTAGTATTTTGGGCCCATCATGCTGGCCGCGGCATCACTCATGCCGATGGTATCGGCGCCGGATCGAATTTCCGCCTCGGCATAGACCACGGCCACCTCTGCCGTAAAATCGAGCAGATCCTTCATGAAGGGGGGGTCGTCCAGGAAATCCGTCATGCTGCGCGTCAAGCCGCGTAGCTCGGCGGCCAATGCCAGCGGGCCTTCCACCCATCCTACGATGGAGACTTCACCCCCGAACTCCTGGTGCATAACTTCAATCCCTTTGATCCGATCGTGCATGCGACCGCCGCCCAGCGGGTCAGGGATTCGGAAGGTCTTCAGGCGCGCCTTGTCGAGGAGGGCCGCGCGCTCCTCGCAAATGGCAGGGCCCTGGTCCTCGTACCAATTGATGCTTCCCTCCCCTGCAATGTCGATCACCTCGCGCGCCGGGTCGGAACACGTCAGCAAGCAATCGATGCCAAAGTCGTGCACAAGCTTGCTCTGCGCTGCGGCCATCTTCCGGCCGTCCCGCGTGTAGTCGATAAAAGGAATGCCCAGATGCTTGGCGGCAAACATCATGATGACCGGCTGCACGGGAAGGTGATCAACAGGCCGGCCCGCGATGAGTGCGCGGATCCTCTCAAGAGAACGCATGAAAAGCCTCCGGATAGGTTTTTGCGGCTATCTGCAAACCAAACAACATTAGCAACTTAATTGCCAATCACAATCGACCATCACTTGCTTACCGGCAACCAGCCCGGATAGGTGGGTGGCTACCTCGGGATGGGGGTCAATACACGAAATCCACGAACGGTTCGAAGAAGATATGCTGGGGGCCGGCAAGGTGCCCGAAATAGGGTGAGGTAACGTTGTTGTATACGTCCCGCGGATTTAAGTGGTTGGTGAGGTTATAGATGCTGATAGCTCCCCGTATGTTGTGGTTCCTCACCCAAGGCAGGAACCGAATGTGAAAGTCCTTGGAAAGCTTAAGGTCAATGGACATGAAGATGGGAAGACGCAGGCTGTTGGGCTGGGCGGCGTAGTTTTGCAGCGCATCGACCGGCGAATAGGGAAATCCGGTATGAAGGTCCACAACCGGGCTGGCGGTAATCTTCCAGGGAATCTGGACCCGTCCCCAAGCTACGAATCGATTCGGGACGTCGGAATTCAATGCCGAAATAAAGTTGGGACGGATGATGGGCTGCTCGAAAGGCACATACTCCTGGGCGAGGACGTTCAGGTCCCCGCGCGCCGCGCTGTGGACATAAGAAAAATTGATGTCCGCAAACTTGCTGGTACGATAGCGCACAGTGGATTCAAACTCGCGGTACCGCGCGCCGGCGCTGTTGGTCATGAGAAGAAGTGGCTGGGTCCCCGGCGTCTCGTGCGGCCGTACAAGGAACAGGTCATAGGTGCGGCTGGAGAGGTAGCTGAGCCGCAGTGTGACGCGCGAGTGGATCTCGCGATCAAATTCTAAATTCCAGGTGACATCATAAGGCGTACTGTCCAAATCCTGCCCGGAAGGAAGCACCTGAAGGCCTCCTTTACCAACCAGCGCGTAAACATTCTGTAGGATAACGGGCGGTCCCAGCGGATTTCCCAGCGTGTCAAAAAGCGTGACGACACGAGTGGGATTGCCGGTAAAGCTGCCGGCCATCAAGGGCACGCCGGCGTAGAAGACGCCGACCCCGCCGCGCAAAATCGTCCGATTGTCCTTGCCCGGGGCATATTCGAAGCCCAGCCTGGGTGCAAAGGCCGCCGGCTTTCCCAAGGTCTGTCCGGAAATACGCAAACCGGCGTCGAACGCTAACCGGTCATTGAACGCCCAGTGATCCTGGGCGAACACACCCACTTCCGTATCATGAGCAGCCAGCAATCCTGGCCCGGTAAAAGTAATTTGCTCCGCCAGCGAGCCATCCACCCTCAGCACATTGACGGGCGCCGAGGTGCTGACGCCGTCGAAGGTGCGATAGACGCCGTCAATCCCGACTTTCACCTCGTGCTTTCCGTGCCAATTCCAGTGGGGAAATTGAAAAGTCTCCCGCGCCTCACCCCGGTCGCCGGTGCGGGTGTAGGCGTTGAAGAAGTTGCCGCCCCAGCCGTTGGGGGTGACCTGCATGTCCGCTACTCCCTGCCCGTGGCCGTAGCTAGAGAAATTGGTGTACTGGAGCGTGGTGCTCAGGAGTGCCCCCGACGCGAATACGCGCCGATCCTTCATGCCAAGAGAAAATCCGCGCTGGCCGTAGTTTGAGGACGCGCTTTGCGGGACCAGAGAATTGATGTCAGCGAATTCCTGCCGGGTAGGAAATAAGTGCACATTGAACGTCAGGAGGTGTTCCGATGAAACAACATACTGGAAATTGGTGAAGGAGTTGAAGCCCTGCCGGATGGTTTGATTGTGCGGCCAGGGCAAGCCGCGCACCAGTTGCTTGTCCATGAAATAGGTGAAAGATTCCGACATGGTCAACCGATAACCTTCGAGCGGCCCACTAAACCTGATGCGAGGGCTGTTGCCGGCAACGCCCGAGAGGTGGCCGGCTTCCACCCGGAACGAAGGCACAACATCGTTCAATTGAAAATCCCACTTGTTGGAAGGAGGTTTGGTGAGCACGGTGGTCAGGCCGCTGGAAAAGTGGCCGTATTCGGCATTGTAGGGCGCCTTGGACACCTCCACGGACTCGATGGCATCAATGGGAAGGTCAATGGAGTAACTGCCGGTAATAGGATCCACCATCTCAGTGTTATCAATCAGCAGCATGCTCTGGCTTTCCACTGAACCCTTGATGTTGATCTTCCCATCGGGTGTGCGCACAACTCCCGGAACCAGGGGCAAGGCCGCCTGGAATTGTTCTTGCACCAAGGGCAAGGTATTGAGTTGCTGGGAGGTCACGTGACGGGTGGGAGTTGCACTTTCCATGGCGAGAGGCGCCGCTTTATCGTGAACCTCGATGGTCTGCCGAAGTTTTTCCAATTCAGGAAGGACGACTTGCAAAGCCTCTGAATTCGCCGGGGGCACTTTGAGGCCATTCTGGCTCACCGGCAGGTGTCCCACGGCCGCGCACGCCAGGTCGTACATACCCGGTTCGAGGCCGGGAAAATCAAATCTCCCTCGCTCGTCGGTGGTCACCCCAATCCCCTCTGCCCGCAAGCCGACCCCCGTCAAGGTGCAGAGGGCATCCGCGATGGGCGAGCCATTCGCGCTGACCACCACACCCTTCAATTCCTGGGTTTGGGGCAGCGGCCATGCGACCGCCGCGGAAACCATCAAAGCGAGAACCACCCCCATCGATTGATGGGGCAGAACGCCATTTTTCCAGGGCATAGTCAGCAACTGCAACGCAGGTTTCAATCCGAGAGTAGCATAACCTCAAGCCGGTTCAAAATGAGATGAGGCGATTGGGCAGTGAGAAAGCCTGTGTGCGAACTACGATTCGCCGGCGCGGCCGATGTCGCTTTCGTGAGAATAAGGGATGGGTTGAGTCAGCCGGAGGTATCGTAGAACGGGGCGGCAAAACTGCGCCCTTGCTTAGGAATTCTATGGCGGCAGAAAGGTCAAGCGCAGGTGAGCTTCCCCGCGATAGGCGACAGGAGTTACGCAACCATGTGTTTAGCCGGGCGCTACCGGAAGATGCCAGTATGTCCGAGGGAGTAGCGGCCGGGCTGGGGGTACACGCACAAGCCATGGGGGCCTTTTCCCACTTTGATACGGGCCAGCAAACTCCCGGTCGTGGTATCGATGGCGTAGACTTCGGCGTTGTAGCGTCCTGACAGCCACAGGACCTTGCCGTCGGTGGAAACTCCTCCCATGTCGGGGCTGCCTCCTCCGGGGAACTTCCACGTGGTCACGACGCGGCGTTCGGCAAAGCTGATGAGAGAAACGCTGCCCTCGCCGCGATTCGAAACGTAAAGCACGCGCGAATCGCGGCTGGCATACAAACCATGCGCACCCTTTCCGGTGGGAACAAATCCTACAACTTTGAACGCATCGCCATCAATTTCGTGCACACCATCGGCGAGCATATCCGCGACGTAAAAAACCTTGCCATCAGGAGAAAGCTTAACATCCTGGGGCATACCCTGGTTCGCGGGATTTACTCCTTCCTTAACATATTCCTCATCGAGATGATGTTTAGGGTCGTGCGACATATTTTGGTGCGGAAGTTTCAATTCCCCAATCAAACTCTGCTTTGCCACATCGACTTTCAGCATCGTCCCGGAAAATTCGCAACTGGCAATCAGGTAGCGCCCGTCCGCGGAAAAGTCCATGTGATCAACGCCCCGGCAGGGCACGTCTAGAGCATGTTCGAGCTTCATCGTCTGGGGATTGAGGAAGTCGAGCTTACGCTTTGCTTCCGCCACTACAATGGCGTATTTGCCGTCCGGCGTGTAGTACATGTTGTAGGGGTCTTCAACGTGGACGGTCTCGCCCTTCTTGCCCGTGGCGGGGTCGATTTTGGTGACGCTGTCTCCCAGATCGTTGAGCACCCAAAGCGTTTTGAGGTCATAGGAGGGCGTGACATGCTGGGGTTGGTGGCCCACCGCGAAGTGGTCAATGATTTTATAGGTTGTGGGATCAATAACGTCGACGGTGTCGCTGCCGCTGTTCGGCACATAGATGCGAGAGGGATAATCTTTCACCGTAGGGCTCAGGCCGCCGGGCCGATCAGCCGCATAGATGTCGTGCGGGTCGAGTACCGGGGGCATTCCGGGCAAGGGGGCGGCCAGATCAGTCGCGAGCCCTGCACCTATCCCCTCTGCTCCGCCGGCTCTTAAACCCAGCGCCGCCAGCACTGCGACAATACAGACGAAAAATGCCCGGGCCGGGCTTCCCCATTTCATATTAAATTGCCACCCCGCTCGCCATTTCGGAGGATTCCGCGAAGGTAACTGGAAACTGAAGCTCGCTGCCGTGCCACAACACAGAATACCCTGAATCCTTTAGCAGTTTACTCAAAAACCTCGCACGGGTGAAAGAAGAAGATTTTGGAACGACGCCAGTCTCTGTTTCGTTGCAGAAGGTTGCGGGCAGATCCCGCCAATAAAAGCATTGAATAGCACAGGAGCAGGTAACTCAAGGTATACTGCCAGCCGGAGACGCAGCGCGATCACTCCACAGAGGAGGTAGCTTACCTTTGCGTTACAGTTTGGCGATGGTGGTGTTGTTGTGCGCCGCCTGCCTGGAAGCGGGCGGTGATGCTTTGATGCGTGTGGGGCTGCGCAGCACGACCCACGCGCGGGCTGCCCTGTTTTTCCTACTCGGCGGCCTGGTCCTCACTTTTTACGGATACGTGGTCAACGCGCCGCCTTGGGACTTCGGGCGGCTCCTGGGCGTATACGTGGCCTATTTCTTCGTCGTGGCGCAATTGATCTCCTGGCTAGGATTCGGCCAAAAACCCACTCCCATGATCCTGTTGGGAGGAGCCCTCATCGTCGTGGGCGGATGCGTGGTGTCTATGGCGCGTTGAATTCCGCGACTGCCTCGATCATGGCGCGAATATTGGCCCCGGGCATTCCGGGGCTGACCCCGCCGCCCAGAGAGAGTATCACCCCTTCCCTGCCCGCCTCTTGCAGAAGGTTCAGCGTTGCCGTTTTGACTTCCGCCGGTGTGCCGCGCACGCCGATTTCCAGCGGGGATACGTTTCCCATCAAACAAATCTTTCCTCCCGTCCTCTTGCGAACTTCGTTGATATCCAGTTTGTGAGTCCAATTCAGAACGTCGAAGCCCACCTCGGCCAAATTTTCCAGGAAGGGATCGATGCGGGCGTCGTTGTGGTACACCTTCACCCAGGACGCGGGAAAGCTGGAAAAGACCTTTTGCAGGTAAGGATGGGCGAACTCCTCGTAATGCTTTCGGGAGAGAAAACCCACGATGTCGTCGAGGACCAGAACGCCTTCCACGCTATCGCCCACTGCCTGCGCCTGGGCTTTGAGCCATTGAACGGTGGCGTTCGTAGTGTAAGACAGGAGCTTGTGCACACCGGCCGGGTTATCCATGATGTCCATCATGAACGGGGTCAGGCCACGGAAGAAGACCGCCAGGGCCAGCGGGCCGCGCGCAGCGACGACGGGGATGGTGTATCCTGCCTCGAAGATGCGGCGCTTCTGCGCCCGGTACTGGCGGAGCGCCGCAGGCATCAGTCCGTCCGTCTGGGGGTCAATTTCCGGAAGTTGGTCCAAATCTTCCAAATGGAACAACATGGGCAATTCGGAAGGAGTTTGATCCGCCGGGAACCGCACTTTGCCCCCTAAGGCGGAGGGTTCGATGGCCATCCCATATTCCACCCACCAGGAAGGGAAAACGATAACTTCGGCGAATTCCTCGACGATTCGGAGGTTGGACTGAAACCAAACCTCCGGGTCGAAGTAATAATCAATGTGCTGAATGCCCAGATATCCCGGTATCCAAGGACTGTCCATGATCAGGGAAATCGGCACGCGGTCAGTGTGCTGGAATTTTGCCGCTGCCTTAAATTGTTTCCATTGTTCGGCCCGCATTGTTTGGTCCTTATTCCACCATTCTCTAGATTTCAGATTCGTCCGCAATTCCGTGCGCTGAGGTTAGCGGCTTCCCCCGTTCAATTCAACAGGAATTAGGCGCCTTGGTCAATCGAGCCGTCGGGTCATCAGTTCATCGGTTCATCGCCTCATCGGATCATTGGGTCATTGAATGATTTGTGATTGGCGATGGGTGATTGGCGATATTCGCCGTCAGCAAGTCGATTCATCTTCTCACCTGAAACTGCCGATGACCGAAGCGAGGTAGTGTGGGCCGCCGGGTTGATCATCAGCGTCCAGCGTTGTCCGCGTTTCCGCCCTCGGACCTCCGCTCCTGGACCTCGGACTCTCTATCTCGTCACTCATCACTCGCCAGTTCACTTTGGACCGGGTCATCGAAGACATTTAGACGCGGTATATGGTAGGGAGAAGTCGCAATTCATCCTTCCGAATTGAAAATTCATAATTTCAACTTTCTCCTTTATTTTCATCAACTTCTGCTCAGAATGATTTTAACTAGCTTTGTTTTCATAAACTTCTGCTCAGAGGCGAAAACTGACATTTTTTCTACACTATTTTTCAATAACTTATAGACGGTGAGCCTGATTTTATATCCCCCGTTTTTTTCGCCACTTTCTAGGAAAATCACGCTAACTTGCTTACTTTCAATGACTTGACCGTTTGTCCGGATCGTGCCGAGTTCCACTAACTACCTTTATTATCATCAACATCTGTTGAGGAAAACTTTTGTTTGCGATTGTTCTCAGCCTCATTTTCACTCCACTTACCCGACAGCAATGGATAGGTGCTAGGTGCTAGGTGTCAGGTGTCGGGTGTCAGGAAACAGGGCCTAGCAGCAAGCTCGATGCTAGGGAAAACCTGCAGAAACCAGTCCGGTGTCGAGCACTTGGCCCTGACACCTGGCACCTGAAACCTGACACCTCTCCGTGCTGCGCCATTTCACGCCGACAGAGTTGTCCACATGATGATGCTGCTCTTTGGCGGCCAGTGCCTCCTGGTAAACATATAAAATCGATAAACCCGAGGATATTTTGCCCGATTAATCTTTCAAATTTCCTACCGGTAGTAATATGAAATCTGGAATTCATCTTTTCGCTAATTCCACGCTTGTTTCAGGGGGGCGGGGTAGACATTTTGTCTGCCGAATGCAAGGTTCACCCAGGAGAGACCGAGATGGGCCCACAGAGAGCGCGGAGAAAAACCCACATCGTCTCCGTGCTCATTAGGGTCAGATGTTTCAATGATCTATCCTCTGATCGGATTGCGCATCAGAGCAAAAGTCTGCGGCTGCGGCTACGTTGCGAATTCGCGGCTATGGAATCGCAGAGCTTTGCTCTGCGCAATCCGGGGCCCCGGGTTTTGGTGCGGAGGAGGGAGGCGAACCGCAGAGCTTTGCTCCGCGTAATCCAGCACCCGGACTTACTCCGCGGCTTTTGGTTTCTGAATGTAAATCGACCTGGGATGGTCATCATTTGGCACTCCGGAGGAAGGCAAACGGCGCGTGACTTCGCGCTTCGGCAGTCGTAAATGGCAAGACTAAGCGCAACATGGAAATGCCGGGCTGAAGCCCGGCGCTACGCCTCTATCCGACTCTAAAACAGCAAGCGGGGCAGAACGTTTTCGCTCTGCCCCGCCTCACTGCCTCCAGCCTTTTGGTCCTACACTGGAGGACCCAATCGCGACAGCAAACTACCAATAGAACTTCAAAGCTAGTTGCATAATGCGCATGTCAAATGCCTGATTGCTGTACCCGAAAGTGCCGGAAGTAATCGACTGATTTCCCGGGGACAATATATTGCTGGTGGAATTGACGGACCATCCCGGAGGAGCCATGTTGGTCTGATTGAAGAGGTTGAAGGCCTCCACGCGGAATTCCACCTTCATCTGCTCCTTGATGGGGAAATACCGGACCAGCGCCGCGTCCACGTTGAAGTAGCCTGGACCCAGCAGCGAGTTTCGACCCACGTCACCGAAGGTGCCGGCCGCTTGTGCCACAAACGAAGCAGGGTTCAACATTTGGACATAGTTCAGCTTCGACGAGTTGAAGGCATACTGGTAGGGGTTTCCGATCACGTTCGGCCGGTCGAGGCCGAGGCCCGACAGGGAAACGTCTGTGCCGGTGGTCACATAGTACCAAGGCCCGCTCCGGGCGGTGATGATGGGAGAGAACTGCCAATTCCCGGCCGCCCAGTTGGTCCACTTGTTCTGGAATCTCGGCATGCTGGCCACGAGGGAGGTATTGAAGTTGTGCAGCAGATGCATGCCGCAATTGCCATAATCCGCGTTGATGTTATAGGGACTCTGGAAAATGGGCCCGGTCAATTCTCCCCGGAAATCCGCAAGGCTAAGACAATGAGAATACGTGTAATTCGAGAGCAGGCTGAAATTCTGGCTGAACCGGTGGGTGACGCTCACCAGCAAAGCATTGTAAGTAGCGTTGGCGCTGAGTTGCTGCGCGATGGTCCCGTAGTCGATCCCGTTTGTCGCATTGGCTAAATACAGGACCCGGCGCTGATTCGCATTGCTTGTGCAGCTAATCGGGTACAACCCCGTGCCGCTGTCCTTTGTGCACCCATTGCTGCCGGCCTGTTCGCCCGGGATATAAACTGAGGGGTTAACTTCGTTTGAGCCCCAGAGGTGAACCGTATGGCTTCCCAGGTACGAAGCGCTGAACAACCAGTTGTGCGGGAACTGGCGCTGGAAGCTCAAGCCCCATTCCTGTGTCTGCGGAATCTTGGAGACCAGTTGGAAGTTAACGTAAGAGCCTGCCGCAGGGTAGACATAGTTCTTGCTGGGTGGGAAGGGGAGGGGGTAGGGATCAGTGGTCGCGGTACTCCCCCAACCATAAGGTGAGGTGAATCCCGGCTGACACGTACCCAAACTGCCCGCCGCCGTCGAGGTACAACCGTTCGTGCCAGGATTTGTAACAGTGGCGGCTCCCCAGGGAGCCGCGTTGGCGAAGCGGTCGGCATAAAAAGTTTCCGGCAGGTCATAGAAAATACTGTAGGAGCCGCGCAGGGTTTGTTTGCCGCTTCCCGTCATGTCCCAGGCAAAGCCCACGCGCGGTTCGAGGAGGTCCAGGGCGTTAAAGGCGTAACCTTTGGGAATTCCCGGATCGCCGATAAAAAACAAACCTGGCGGCGAGTTGGTGTATTGGCTGCTGTGCTGATTGGCGTAATAGCCCGTCATGGAGAAGTAATCTCCCCGCCCGAATACGTCGGTTTCCGGAAGGAAAGGCTCCCAGCGAAGGCCCGCGTGAACGTTGAGACGGGAATTAACACGGTAGTCATCCTGAGCGTACGCGGCAATATAGTTCTGCCGGAAGCCCATCGCCGTCGGCATGCTTGCGGCGTATTGCTGGAGCGCACCCAGCATTAAATCGGCCAAAGCATCTCCGGTGTAAGATCCATTGAAGGAGAAGGTGCCGTTGCCATCGTAGACGTTGCTGGAATTCAATTGATGGCGCATCCACTCACCCCCAAGAACCAACTGGTTCTTGCCGTGGATCCAATCGACGTCGTCCGCCGCTTGCGCGGTATTACGATTAAAGAATGCCGGCGCGCAGGTTCCACACCCCGAGCTGAAGTAGTTGCTTGCCGAAACGTAGATGAAGTTAGGGGAAAGTTGGGGCAACTTGGATCCGTCGGGGTTGATCACTCCCACGGACGTCACGTCCGGCACGCCCGGGTCTGTCCCGCGATTGTCCCGTAAGCGTGTCCACGAGAGGTGTGCGCTGTTGATAATGGTCGGGGAAAGCGACCAGGTGTGGCCGAGCACCATCGCTTGCACGCGTTCCCAATTTCCGGCTGAGGTGGTAGTTAGCAGACCCAGTCCCGACGGGTTGTAAACGGGCGGTGCCTTTAAATCCGAATCAAAATACCGGCCATAAAAGCTCTGTTTGGAATTAATGGTCCAGTCCACACGGCCCAGAAACTGGTCTTCATTCTGAGGCGTGGGGATGCCGTATTGGATCTTGCCGCACGGGTCCGTGGATGACGGAACCAATTTGACATAACTGAGTGCCGACGCGTTGAGAAGCGTGGTAGGCACAATGTTCCCGGTAAACGCCGGTCCGCCGGTGAAGGGATCCTTAAGGGTGCGAGCCTTCGACAGACAAGGCGTGGCCTCCAAAGTGCTGAAGTTTCCCTGTAATGCTGCGGCGGTGGGAACATAACTCGTGGTGGTGCCGGGAGCGGTGCGCAGGCGCGTGCCCTGGTACCCGCCGAAATAGAAAAGCTTGTCCTTCTTGATCGCCCCGCCCGCCGTGCCGCCAAACTGGTTGCGGCGCAAAGTATCCTCCGCTGCGGCGCCATAAAGACGAGCATTAAACTGCCCGTTGCGCACGAATTCAAATAAATCCCCATGAAATGCATTCGTGCCCGATTTGGTCACAAAGTTCGCGGTGGCGCCAGGGTGAACGCCGTAGCGGGCCGAAAGCCCGTTGGTCTGTACACTGAACTCTTGCAGCGCGTCAGGGGGAGGAAGAGGCAGATTGACATTGGAAAACGGGTCGTCATGGTCAGCCCCATCCAACAAGTATTCGATGCCATTCGCCTCACCCCCTGCCACGGAGATGGTGACCGAATTCAAATAGTTCTTGCTGCCGGTCAAGTCGCCGCCGTTGGGAACGAAATTGGTGGCCGCCCCCGCGAGGATCACCAGTTGCGTGGGCAGGCGCCCGTTGAGGGGCAGGTCATCGATTTTCCGCTGGTCGATAACTTCGGAAATCGACGTGTCCTGCGTCTGCAGCATAGTGGCGCCGGCGCTAACTTCCACCGCCTGCGTTACCGCGCCCACTTTCATGGAAATGTCGAGGGCAACGTTATCGCCCACTTGCAGGACGATTCCCTTTTGCACGTAACGCTCGAAACCACTTGCCTTAACTTCAATACTGTAAGCTCCCACCGCAAGGTCCGTCAGGAGATAATCACCCGACGAACCGGAGGTTGTCGTCCGGACTGTCCCCGTGTCGACGTGGGTAGCTTGGATGCTGGCGTTAGGAACAACCGCGCCCGTTTGATCCGTCACTGTCCCGTGAATCCGGGCGTTATTGACGGCTTGGCCGCGCGCGGCGCTCGGATAAATTAGAATGAGCCCCAAAACCGTGAGTATAAGAATCCCTATTTTTGTCCTCACTATTTATCTCCTTTCATTGGTCTGCAACATCGGATTGGCGAATAAGAGGTCCCAGACCCGCTGACGAGGCCCGCTTCGCGGTATGCAGAATACTCAATTCGGAAGGTGACTCGGGGAGAAGATCGAGGCCTTCCATGCTATGGCAGGTCCACAGGTCCAACCAGATTTGCGGATCACCTTCTGCCCATTCCACCTCCGGGCTGAATGCCTTTTTGGGAAACAGGAACCTCTCTTTCCAGACCCTCGACGACCGCAACTTTCCAAGTTCCCCTTCCAGACGCATTGATCAACACGCCAAACGCAAGAAGTGGAACGCAGCGAAAATTATCGCCATTTTATGGAATCATCATTACATTGTCAAGAAAAATTTCTTGCTATTTTGAAAAACTTGCCATTTATGGTCTTTTTAGCCGCCAATTGCGTCCGCTGCTGTCCGTCGTCAATTTCGATGCTTCCCGTGAGAAAAACCACAGCTCCGGAAGTTTCTAACTCCCGCATGTGCGCGTGCGTGGAAGCCCTGAGCATCCTACATTCCATGTATGTCACTCAATATAAAGTACGTTATCTATATTTGCAGGCATGAAGTACAGCCCGATGGGGCTTTCACAACCCCGCTTTTAGGACGATGCCATTCCCCTCGCTCGGCATTGTATTTTTCGCAAATTGGCGTGGAATCCCAGAGGGAGGTCGAAACCACTTTGAACAAACCAGCGCTATCGTAGATTCTGATGAAGGTTTTATGGGCAAGCAGCGCCGACCTGAACTCCAGGTCCGGGCTCTGCTTGCCTCTGAAACAGCGAGCGGGGCAGAACGTTCTCCGCTCTGCCCCGCCTCGCCAACTCTAGCCTATTGGTCCTACACTGGAGGACCCAATCCCGACGGCCGTACTAGAAGTAGAACTTCAAAGCAAGTTGCAAAATGCGCATGTCAAATGCCTGACTGGTGGAGTACCAAACACCGGAAGTAGCATTGGGAGTTCCCGGGCCCATCAAATTGGTCTGTGAAGTAACTGAGAATCCTGGGGGCGCAAGGTTGGTGCGGTTAAACAGGTTGAAGGCCTCCACGCGGAATTCGACCTTCATCTGCTCCTTGATAGGGAAGTACCGGATCAGCGCCGCGTCAACGTTGAAAAAGCCGGGACCCACCAGCGAGTTTCGGCCCTCGTCACCATAGGTGCCCGTGCTGGTTTTGGTGATCGTCCCAGGAGCGTTGGTCCCGTCATCGAAGGCCGCAGGATTCAAGATTTGGGCATAACGGGTGGTAGCAGTGGAGTTCGCCGTGCTATACGCGAACAGGTAAGGGTTTCCGACCACGTTGGGCCGGTCGGCGCCGACGAGCGTTCCAGAAATGTCCGTCGAGCCGAGCCCCACGTAAAACCAGGGCCCAGTGCGGGCGGTAAGGATGGGAGAGAGTTCCCAATTCCCCAACACCCAGTTGGTCAACCTGTTCTGGAATTTCGGCATGCTGGCCACAATCGAGGTATTGAAGAGGCTGTCGAAATTCATGCCGCAATTACCGTAATCCAACTGGTCGTCATTGGGGTCCATGAAACTTGGTCCGGTCAGTTCTCCCTGGAAATCCGAGAGGCTGAGACAATGGGACCAAGTGTAATTCGTGAGGAGGCTGAAATTCTGACTGAACCGGTGGGTGAGGTTGACCAGCAAAGCATTGTAAGAGGCGTAGGAGCCTTCAAACTGCTGCGCAATGGTCGAGTAGTAGCTGCCCGGGTTCACGCTCACTCCGTTGATGGTCTGAGTCTTACCGGCCGTGTACAAAGGCCGTAGGGCGTTGGTGCAGGCCCTGGCGGCCGGCGGACAGGCATCAGCTTCGTTTCCGGCCCAGAGGTGAACCGTATGGGTCCCGAGGTACGAAGCCGAGAACAACCAGTTGCCCGGCAACTGGCGCTGGAAGCTCAAGCCCCACTCTTGCACGGAAGGAAGCTTGGAGGTCAGTTGGAAGTTAATGTAAACGCCTTCCGAGTTGGCGCCACCAAAGTTAAAGTTCTTGGGAGGCGGGAAGGGGAGTGGGTAGGGGGAAACGGTTGCGGTAGCGCCCCAACCGTAAGGAGAGGTGAAACCCGGTTCGCACGTACCCGCAATGATAGCAGCGTAGGTGCAACCATTGGTTTTAGGATTCAAACTATTGTTCCCTCCCCACGGGAAGGCGTTGGCGTACCGGTCGGCATAAAACGTCTCCGGCAAGTCATAGAAAATACTGTAGGAGCCACGCAGGGTCTGCTTGCCATTCCCCATCATGTCCCAGGCGAAGCCGACGCGCGGTTGGAAAAGGTCGAGCGCGTTATGGGCGTAGCCTTTGGGAATTCCCGGGTCGCCGACAAACAACAAACCTGCCGGCGATTCCGAGTATACGCTGCTCACCTGACCGGAGTAAAAGCCCGACATGGAGAAAGTGCTTCCCCGCCCGTATATGTCAGTTTCGGGGAGGAAAGGCTCCCAGCGAACGCCGGCGTGAACGTTGAGGCGGGAATTGACGCGATAATCATCCTGAACGTAGGCGGCAAGATAGTCCTGCCGAAAGTTCATCGCCGTCGCCATGCTTTGGTTGAACGTGTAGGGGGTGCCGAGCAGCAAATCGGCCAAACCATCGCCCGTGACGGCGTTACTGAAGCCATAGACGCCGTTGCCATCGAAATCGCTGGGAGAATTCAATTGATGGCGGATCCATTCACCCCCAAAAACCAATTGGTGCTTGCCGCGGATCCAGTCAACGTCGTCGGCCGCTTGCATGGTGTTGCGATTGAAGTAACCCGGCGCGCAGGTTCCACACCCCACACTGAAGTAGCCGGTTACCGTCGTGTTGAGGAAGTGAGGGGTTATTTGCCAGAGAGGGGAACCGTCGGGGTTCTCCACTCCGAAGGCCAGATTGTTCGGTACGTTCGGGGCCCCGCCCCGATTGTCCCGCAAGCGTGTCCACGAAAGGTGTGCAGTGTTTATGGTGGTGGGGGAAATCGACCAGGTGTGGCCGATCACCATCGCTTGGGCGCGTTGCCAGTTGCCGTAACTGGTGGTGGTCAGCAGACCCAGCGGGCCCGATGGGTCGTAAACTGGCGCCTGCCGGTAATCCGTATCAAAATACCGGCCATAAAAGCTTTGTTTGGAACCGATGGTCCAGTCCACACGGCCCAAGAATTGGTCCTCATCCTGGGGCGTGGGGATGCCATAGCTGATCGTGCCGCACTGGTTCGTGGATTGCGGAACCAACGCGAGGAGCTTGAGTGCCGACGCGTTGAAAAGATTGGTGGGAATGATGTTCCCGGTGAAGGCCGGTCCGCCGGTGAAGGGATCCTTGAGGGTGACAGCGGTCGACAGGCAAGTGGTAGAGTCCAAAACGCTGAAGTTTCCCTGCATCGCCGCGGCGGTGGGAACATGACTCGTGGTGGTCGCCGGGGCGGTGCGAAGGCGCGTGCCCTGGTACCCGGCGAAGTAGAACAGCTTGTCCTTCTTGATCGCCCCTCCTGCCGTTGCGCCAAACTGGTTGCGGCGCAAAGTATCCTCGGTCGGGGCGCCGAACAGGCGGGCATTGAAATCGCCATTGCGCACGAACTCAAACAAATCCCCATGCATAGCATTCGCGCCCGATTTAGTCACAAAGTTCGCGGTCGCGCCGGGATGAACGCCGTAGCGGGCCGATAGCCCGTTCGTCTGCACGCTAAACTCTTGCATGGCGTCGACGAGGGGGAGAGGGAGGTTGACGTTGGAAAACGGGTCGTTATGGTCAGCCCCATCCAACAAGTAATCAACGCCATTACCTTCGCCGCCCGCCACGGAGATGCTGACTGAAGTCAAATAGTTCTTGCTGCCGGTCAAGTCACCGCCGTTGGGAATGTAATTGGTGGCGGCTCCCGCCATGACCACAAGTTGCGTGGGCAATCGTCCGTTGAGCGGCAGGTCATTTATTCTTCGTTGGTCGATAACTTCGGAAATCGACGTGTCCTGCGTCTGCACCATAGTGGCGCCGGCGCTAACTTCCACGGCTTGCGTTACCGCGCCCACTTTCATGGAAATGTCGAGGGCAACGTTATCGCCCACTTGCAGGACGATACCTTTTTGCACGTAACGCTCGAAACCACTTGCCTTAACTTCAATACTGTAAGCTCCCACCGCAAGGTCGGTCAGGACATAATCACCTGACGAACCGGAGGTTGTCGTCCGGACTGTCCCCGTGTCGACGTGGGTAGCTTGGATGCTGGCGTTAGGAACAACCGCGCCCGTTTGATCCGTCACTGTC
>Ga0326727_10008922_pt1 | contig 25079 bp, 24 predicted proteins | sample MB2enrmetagenome_FD_207643 | JGI IMG/M metagenome (GOLD analysis project Ga0326727, IMG submission 207643) | Lab enriched peat soil microbial communities from McLean, Ithaca, NY, United States - MB29MY | ecosystem: Environmental > Terrestrial > Soil > Wetlands > Peat | place: USA: New York... | reverse complement strand
CTGGGTGCGGTGTTTTTTGGCAATTTCAAAAAGCGGGTTGAGCAGGTGTTCCGAAGAGATAGGGCCAAACGGATTATCCATCACTAAAACGCTGGAATCCTTATCTTCCTCGGCACCCGCAGCCTCCAGGGTCCGTGACCTGGTGTAAGCCATTAAAGCTGAAAGCACCGAGAAGTAGACAACAAACTTTTCCCCGCCGGAGTTCTCACGCACTGCGTCTTCCCAAGTCTTCAGACTGCTGTTTTGCATGTTTAAATCAATCTTAAAGACTTTAACCGGAATCTGTGAATTGCCCAAATAGACATTCAGCAGTTCTCGGCTGTACATCAGTTTCGCAATGGCCTTTTTGACCTCATCCTCGCTTTTTTCCTGTCTCGTTTCCTCCCGCACCTTGGAGATACACTCTTCGATGTATTCCTTCATCCGCGTACCTGCGGCAGCGCTGGAATCCAAGGCCAATTCAATCTTCAGCATTTGCACGGGCCTGCTTCTTCCTTGTAAGCGCACCTTGGAATGATCAGATATCCATTCTATTTCTTCATGAAATCTCATGCCGTGGAGCAGGCTCTGCTGAATCATGTCTCTTTTGTTCCGCTCTAAATTGGAGAGCTGATTTTCGTGAAGTTTGATTAATTCCCTGAGTTTATCTTGATGCAGACTCATCCGTTCATAAAGATAGTAAAAGTCGTCAAAGTCCATCTCAGCCTTATCCCAAAGCAGGTCAAGGCCTTTAAAGATATTGCTGATGTTGATATTTCTTTCCCGATAGTCCGCTTTCATAGCGGTATATTTATTTCTGAGGGCATCGGCTTGAGTCCGGTTCTTGGTTTTGGCCTTTTGATAGTTTTCTCCTAACCCTTCGGTTTGCGCCCTAACATCCTGCTCCGGCCGGAAATCATTTTCCGGGTCAACCTTCACGCCTTTGAGAAAAGAACGGATTTGATCCACCAGCTTGTTATAGTCACCAATTTGGCGAGCTATCCGGCCGAGCTCCTGATCCAATTTGTTTTGCTGGGCAGCCAGCTTTTGACGGCGTGCTTGGAAATCCCCCTTAATCTCTTCTTGACCGAGTGGGGCTTCTGCCCCCAGCTTTCTCACTTCCTCCGCCGCAATCCGACAGGCTTCCTGGGCAGCGCCCTCGATTGTGGCGGCTTGAATCGTTTCTTTCTGCAGTTTCTTACTTAATTCTTCCAAAACGCGGATCTCTGAATTAATGGCCTCAACCGCTTCTTCAGTATAGACCACCCCGCAATAGTCCCCTTCGGAGAGCCCAAGCTTGTCCAGTTCTCTTGCCTTTTTGGCACATTCCGACTGCAGTTCAGTTTTACGTTTTTCCAGCAGCTCTATTTCCCCGGTATACTTGGTCTTCAAAGCTTGTAGTCTTTCTTCTAATTGTTCTAAAGTACCCTCGATCAGTTCCGCTTCCGGTGCCTCCTGATAGGTCGTGTACTTTTTCTGAATTTCTTTTAACTCTCTTTTTTTCTGCTCTATTGCTAAGCTTAAGCTCCCGATTTCTTTCCGTAATTCAATCAGGTGTGCGGCCAATTCTGCCTTTCTCGCTTCTGCACCTGTAATCCCCTCACTGACTTCGGCCAGTCTGCTCCGACAGGGTTTGGTAAGCGGTTTCTTTTTCAAGCCAGGATTCAAACATTTCAACGGCTGCCTGGGCCTGCTGCTGGGACTCTGTTGTCTTCTTAAGCGTTTGCTCCAGTTCTTGCTGAGCAGCGCGCAGGTTAACTTTTTCCTGTTTCAAAAGATCTATTCCGGCTTGCAGCGTTTGGATTTGCTTTTCACTGGCCGTTTTCCTTTTCCCCAGCTGATAGCGATCATCCGCCTTATAGTCAAAACGCCCGCAGATGGCTTGTTTAGCGACTGCTTCGTTGCGTTCCTCGGTATAATGCTGATATTGTTCCAAGGCCTCGGTTTGCTTATGTTTCAGTTCTTCCTCAAGCTCTATCAGGCCGGCATTGTCAAAGACTCTGCCGATCATCGATAAGCTTGTCATCAATCAGTCTGATCCGGAGTTGATCCATGCCCTGCCCATACCTCATGACCGGATAATATCTGGCCTCACCGCCATTTTGCAGAATATCCTTAACGATATATTCGGTCAGCTTGTGGATGACTTCCGAAGTCAGGTTGAGAGCATACTCAGGGATAATCTGAGCGACAAAGTTGGCTAGGAACAACCACCGCGCTAAAGCGTCCTCCCAAAGACTGACGAATCCTTATCTCCATTTTACAAGAAATTTTGCCAATTCCATAAAATGTATTTCCAGCGCCTCTGTTAATTCGAAGCCCTCTTCAATTTCAAATAGTCGAAATACACTATGGTAGTTTCTCGTCTGAAGGATGTAATTAATATCCAAGATATTGATCGTAATTGTTTTTGCTAATTCTTGGTATGCCATTCCTTCGTTCAATTGAAGAGTATACATTTTGGCCCAATAGAATAAGGTTCGTTTTTCCATATCATGATGGTTTGCCAATTGAATTTCAATATTAACTTGAATTCCTTCGGCAGTCACGGCCCGGATATCCAGTACAGATTTTTTATCATCTTTATATTCTTTATCAAGTTCATTATTCAATAATGTGACCGAAGTAATCCTATTTTCTTGAGAAAGTTTGAGTGTGGCATTTAAAAATGCTATAAGTATTGGTTCGTTACCGGGTTTACCAAATATAAGTTTAAATGCATAATCTATTTTCAGATCGATTAACTGTCTCATAGCGATATTATCCCTGCTCTTCCATGTATTCTATATCATACCATAATATGGAGAGTACGGTATATTGATTTTGATTTGTATTCCCGAAATGTTATGATTACACTGAAGCCCCCGAATTTAATCTGAAGATTGGAACATGACTGGAGAATAGCAAATGGAACAACAATTGTTAGAAGCCTTAAAAATCAGCAGCATCGAATTGATCAGCCTTGTCGGACCGTTATTGGTCATCGGATCACTTTTGGGCATCATGGAGCATAAGGCCAACGGGTATGTCTTTGCCGCGTTGGGGAATAAAGGGATTTTAGCTACCGCTTGGCTAGGGACCCCGGTTCACGAATTAGGCCACGCCTTGATGTGTCTTATTTTTGGCCATAAACTTAACGACATAAAATTACTGATCCTCAATCGTGCGGACGGTACTTTGGGATATGTCTCGCATTCCTATGATCCTAAAAGCGTCTATCAAACCGCGGGTAATTTTTTTATTGGCATAGCCCCCATAATCAGTGGTCTTGGTGCCTTATTTCTGGGCTTGTACTTTTTGTTGCCTCACTCTTTCCAAGTTTTTGAAGTCTCATTGCAGGCCAATGTTTTATCCAAACCCTCGGAACTAGCCTTGATTAAAGGACTTGCCAAGTCCAGCCTTATCTTAATCAGAAGCCTTTTTACGACGAGCAATTTATTCAACCCTAAATTTTGGATTTTCCTGTTGATTGCCATCAGTATTTCTTCGCACATGGCGCTAAGTTGGGCCGATATCAAAGGGGCAACTCAGGGACTTGTTATGCTTTACATAGTTTTATTTATGATCACCCTCCTGGGCAACTATCTGGGCGTCAATGCCTATAGCTATATTTCGCAAGTAGATCGCTATAACGCCTATTTTCTCTCTTTTTCTGTACTAGCCTTGATCTGTTCCGTCTTGACCCTGGGCTTAAGTTTTATTATTTATCACCTTAAAATCCCAAGACAACTGTGGAAATATTGAGCAGCCATATTATCTTATTGCTCTTTATCCGAAAATTATTTCAGACCTGCTGCCCTTAATTATTTACAGCGGTTAGGCATATGAAAGAAAATAACAAGTCATGATGCCTTGAATATTTTGCGTCAGATAAGGAGGTATGTTCCCCTCATAGCGGGGCTATTAGGGGAACATACCGACGCAGTATGACACAAAATAGACTGGCAGACTGACTAGTTATTTTCTTGAATGTGCCTTAATTCAGACCTGCTTTACTTCGGAGCTCAGAACTGATTGCAGCAGTTTCACCAAGGGAATATCCGCGGGAGCAAAGTCATACTGTTCTAACTCCCGGGGATTAAGCCAGGCGATCTGACTATGCACTTTTAATATGAAGTCCCCTGCTTTCCATTGACACCAAAACGCGATCAGTTTGATGGTTCCGCTGCTATAGTCATAGAGGCTCTCCCCGAAATAGTCCAAAACTTCTATGTCCACCTCGAACTCTTCCCTAATTTCACGCTTTAGACATTCCTGCAGCGTTTCACCCGGTTCGATTTTACCGCCCGGGAACTCCCATTTGCCCGCCAGATTCTCACCCGCTGCTCGTTGGGCAATCAGGATGTTATTTTCTTTCAAGATAATGGCTGCAGTTACTTCTTTCATGACTTTCAATCCTTTAGTTTTAGTACTGAATACTGAGTACGATTACATCCGGCTAAGCCTGATTTCCCAGTTTATTCTGCGGACATCACAGTTCCACCATGATCGGTTCATGTCCGATATAGGGCAGAAACTTGGTAAGCAGGTCTGAGGTTCTAAGCTTCAGGCTGGAAGTATTGACACATGGATGACAGCCCAGGTATTCACTGTGCAAAACTTCCCTATCAATCAGCAACTGTACATGGTTGCTTTCGTCGTTCATAAGACCCAGGACACTGACCGAGCCCGGTTTTATCTTCAAGTGCTTTTCCATCTCTTCGGCCTCGGCAAACGATAATCTGGATGAATTAATTTGTTTGGATAATTCCTTCGTCCTAAACTTCTTACGACCGGGCATCATCAGTAAATAATAATTTGTTTTCTGCGAGTTGCAAAGGAACAGATTCTTGCAGATTTCGATTTCTAACAGCTTTTCCACCTCATAAGCAGCCTCAATGGATGGAGTTTCAGCATGATCCAATCGGAAATAGGGAATCCCCAGTTTTTCCAGTAAAGCGTAGGTCTCCATTTCTATTAGGGAACGATTTGCCTGATCTGGTTTTGTCTCATAAAGAGTTTGGTCTCCTATTATGTTTTGCATTACGTAACCTTCTTTAATTAATTAAATTCAGATACAAACCATTATACCTATCTTGCTAAGAAACTTAAAATTGGGGGTGTCTTTCTTGGATGAAACTATCTTAACGGCCATTATGACTAGGCAAAATACACAAACAAAGGCTATACTTGCTACTATTATTCGAACGGAAGGCTCAACACCACGTGATGTGGGAACTCAAATGTTGGTCATAGACACCGGTCAAACCCTTGGAACTATTGGAGGTGGAACCACGGAAAAACTTATCTTCGATAGAGCACTGGCATATTTAACTTCTGACAGTGATTTTAAAACTGAAATACATCATCTCGCGATTAATCGGGAGACAATGGCGGACAGATTATCAGCATGTGGAGCTAGTATTGATGTCCTCCTGGAACCGGTTCAGAACTTTGATTTCTGGGAATTTGCTTGGAATCAACAAATAAAGGGAAAGGATGCGGTGATGGTAACCTCCTTGTTTTCCCCTTACACTAAGTGCATCTTGGATTCCCAAGGCAATCTTCTATTCGGTTTGCCGCCCAAAGAGCTGGTACTCTCTATCCAAAAACTGCAGGACATCTTTACCCGCCTGCATTCAGTCGTCCTCAATGGTGAAGAATATAGCTGGTTGGTGGAACCGGTCTTAAGAACAGAGCGGTTATTAATTCTCGGAGCGGGCCATGTAGCCAGAGAAGTCGCTTCTTACGCGCTGCCGCTTAACTTCCAAATCACGGTTATTGATGATCGGGCAGCGTTTGCTCTTCCTGAGTTTTTCAGCGGGGCAGATTCGGTGATTTGCAGTGATTTTGCGCCGGGAATTAAGAATTATGAACCAAACTCTGATACCTACGTTATCATTGTGACCAGAAGTCATCAGACGGATGCAGAATGTCTGGAAAATATCCTCAATTATTCAACCAAATATGTTGGCATGTTAGGCAGCAGAAAAAAAGTAAGTGCTATTGTAAATTATTTACAAGCCAAAGGCTACACTTCTCAAAATCTGGCTCGTTTAAAAGCGCCCATCGGGGTAGCTATAAATGCTCAAACTCCAGCAGAAATTGCTATCAGCATTCTCGCTGAGATCATCTCCGTGCGAAGATCTGGTTAAGTCCTGCCACCTCTGCGAACATCAATTCAGTGGCTCATTTTCCAAAACTGCTTAGCTTTTTAAGTTGTATTATATCATCATCGTGAGTAGCGGTTTTACGCACTAAATAATTAACATCATACTGAATTTTTTCAAGGGTATTTCTAGTCTCGGTTCCGAACTCTAATAAACCACCTGTTTGTTCTTCTATCGAGTCAACCTTTCTTTTTACTTCCTTAACGTCATGCTTTATATCGATAACGTCATCCTTTAAATTGGCAACGTCATGCTTTATATCGGTAACATCATCCTTTAAATTGGCAATGTCATGCTTTATATCAGTAACATCATCCTTTAAATTGGCAACGTCATGCTTTATATCGGTAACATCATCCTTTAAATTGGCAACGTCATCCTTTAAATTGGTAATGTCATCCTTCATATTGGCAACGTCATCCTTTATCTCGGCAACATCGTTTTGTAGATTATCAAATCGTTTATCATGTTGGTCAAGTCTCTGATTAATTTGACTCAAGTGATTCGATAATTCTTTAAAGTGCGTTAAGACTAATTTTTGAAATTCTTCATTTTCCATAGTTTAACTCCTTTCTCTTACAGATTGTATCTTTAAGTTTCATAGCTGTTCGAGTATAAAGTTTATGGTCGTATCCCTGCAATTCCATACTAGTTTTTTGTTACTTCTTGAGCCAGTGAGTATATTGTTTTTATAGATCTTAAAGATATTTCGTCATTATCATTAAGATAGGATATTGTGCGATTATTCCCCATCATGCTTTTAATGTCTGGCAAGTAAAGTTCTTTTTCCGTAAGTAGTATCGCTTCGCTCTTCGGCTGACCGTTATCAGCAGGCAAAAAATAAAGCGTTATAGTTGACTCTTTTGCAAGAGCATTTCCGCTGTCTAATACTTTAATATCTTCATCTTTACTAAGTTTCTTGACGTTAACATGATTGAGGTTATCAATCATTTCCGAAATCATATTGGTATCTGTGAATTTCTTCTGATAAGAACTTCCCCTATTTATAATTAATACACGAATTTCCCCTTTTTCGATTGGATTAACCTTGCTTGTCAAAACTGACTCTGTTGTTCCGCACCCCGTAGCTATCATTAAAAGAGTAATGACAATTGCCATTAATAGCAACTTTTTTGACAAGCTCATCACATCCTTACAAAGAATATCATATTTAGATTATATACGGTTGTTGCACATTTTCCTACAAATGTGCAACAATAAAGCTCCAAGAGTAAATCCATTCTAATCCAGACAAAAATGCCCGCCATTATAAAACTGACAATTCTCAGAGTGTAATAATCTGATACCCTTTTTCTATATAAGCTGCCATAGAGGGATGCCCGTTCATATCTTCCCCAAGCGGAATTCCAACGGTCTTGTTGTAGTCAAGTACACCCATTTTTACTGAGCAGGCTTTACAAATACAGTCAATTAGACCTTTTTCTTTGGCCTTCTTATACATAGGATTCCCTGATTCCTCCATCTCTTTAACCAACTTTACTGCTTCTCCCTCGATGACAATCTTGGCCTCCATTCCTTTGCTGTCCAGGTCAAGAGTATTTAAGAGCACGTGGACAAAACACATTGGGTTTCCGTTAAACGCAAAAAAAACAAACTTATTCATTTCAACCACTCCTTCATTAAGTTATACAGTTCTTCAATGACTTACATTGTAAAGCATTCTGCAGAGTATCTCCGGCTTTTTATTAAATACTTCATTATATCGTAGCATAGCTAGGTGAAATATTACCAATAAAATCTCTGAACCAATAACAACATGTTCTCAACAAAAGCTTGTTCGGCAAAGACTTGCTGTGAATTTACAACAGAATGCGCTGCTCATTAGCCATAACTTATAACTGCTCCGAAAAAGATCTTATAATCCTCCTAGGAAATTTGTCGAATGATCTAAAATAATCTATTATAAAATGAAACTAAAAACGAAAGAGGAGATTTAAGCGTGGCACAGAACCTACCAACAAGAGAACAAGCCTTCGATCTATTGTCCAAGTACAATAAAAATGGCAGCCTTATCCTACACGCGCTGTCTGTAGAAGCTGTAATGCTTCATTTTGCTGATCTGCTTGGAGAACCAGAAAAGGAAAAGTGGGGCATCATCGGCTTATTACACGATATCGATTACGAAATGTATCCTGAGCAACATTGCCAAAAAGCCAGGGAAATACTGCTGGAGCACGATTGGCAGGAGGACTATATCCATGCCGTGGAAAGTCATGGTTGGGGGATCTGCTCTAATGTAGAACCTGTTCATAGAATGGAGAAAATTTTGTTCACGATCGATGAATTAACTGGTTTGATTGCCGCTACAGCTATGTTGCGACCCAGTAAAAGCATCCTTGACCTTGAACTAAAATCCGTTAAAAAGAAATGGAAGCAGAAAAGCTTTGCTGCGGGAGTCAATCGAGAAGTCATTGAGCAGGGTGCCAAAATGCTGGATCTGGACCTTGACTATATCATCACAGAAACAATCCATGGCATGCAAACAGCAGCTGAAAGTATCGGGTTAAAAGGAGAACTATAATTTACTTCTGAAACTTTTTCTCCAACTAGCCCTTTTGAGCAAGTAGACTCCAATAATATCAATCACCAGTTTCTGGAACTTCCTCCGCCCCCGCCTGAGCCGCCACCGCCACTGAATCCACCACCGCCTCCGCCTCCGCCGCCTCTACCTCCTCTGCCCCAAAAAAGCATGCCCAAAATTAATCCAAAGAAAAAACCGTTAAAGGCGCGATGATCGATATATATTAACAGGAGGAACAGGAGACCAAGAAGTACCTCAGCCCAGATAGGCAGGGGATTAGACGCAGCAGATGCAGCTGCCTTGAATGCATGTGGTGAATTGATCTCCAAGCTTACCTGATACTCCTTAGCTACCTCCTTAGCTAAGGCACTGTAACCATTCAGAATTCCTCGGTTATAGTCATTCTTTTGAAAATAGGGGAGCATATATTCATCCTGTATCTGACCCGTCTTGGCATCCGGCAAGGCCCCTTCCAACCCATAACCGACCTCAATCCGGGAGACCCGATCCGTTGGCGACACTAAGATAAGTAGTCCATTGTTCAATGTTTTATCACCGATCCCCCACCCCCGCAGAATTGATAAGGCATATTCCTCAGGGGCCGTTCCACTCAGGCTGTTAACTGTGACGACGACAATTTGAGCTTTCGTTTTCTGAGCCAGCGAGGCCGACGTTTGAATAATAAGTTGTTTAGTTGTTTGATCAAGTACATTGGCCTGATCTAAAACATAAAAGTCACGATTCGGTTGAGGGATACTTAGGTCTGCTGCTCTTAAAGGGGTGGCAATTGCGATAAAAACCAAAATCAACACCGCAAGAAGGGGTATCCTCTTCATGTGGTTCTTCCTCCATCTTACTCTTTACTTCTAGAATTTAACTGCTGGGGCATTTTCTACATTAACAGTCGGTTTGAAGTAATCCCTTGATCGAAAGCCTAAGATTCCAGCATACAGTGATGTCGGAAACGTCTTAATTTTGGTATTATAAGACTGAACCGAATTATTATAGTCCATACGAGCTGTAGCAATACGATTTTCTGTACCGGCCAGCTCATCCTGTAAGGCACGAAAGTTGGCATCCGATTTTAGCTGTGGATAGTTTTCGACGATCGCTAATAATTTTCCCAGTGAGCCGGTTAAAGCCTGATCTGCGTTCGCTGCATCTGCCACAGTTTCGGCACCTGCCAATTTTGCTCTTGCTTCCGCTACCTCAGTAAAAACTGTTTTTTCCTGTGCGGCATATCCCTTTACTGTCTCGACCAAATTGGGAATCAAATCCGCTCTGCGCTGCAACTGGTTTTGCACCTGACTCCAGTTCTGATTGACACTTTCCGAGGTCATTACCAGGTTATTGTAACCTGAGATCAGCATCACGCACAGAAGAACTATAATACCAACCGGAATTAACCACTTTTTCATCATAAATCCACTCCTACTTATTCATTAGACTCATATTCAAGATTTTATCTTATTTCACCTTATCTTATCACACTCACAAAGGGGAATATCTATCCCCTGTATTTTTTAGCTAATCCTTTTAAGAAATTTCTGGCGTATTTATCCCCACACTCTTTATAATTCTTATGTCCTGCCTTTCTTAAAAGAGCGCTTAATTCTCCTTTAGTTACAATGACTCCTGTTTCTTTTAATATCTCCAGCATATCTTCGCTTGTAAGGGTTAGCGCTATTTTCAATTTCTTTAGCAAGATATTATTGGGATTTTCATTATTTTTTAGTCCCGGTCCTTCAGGCTGCCCTGGTTTTGCCTCTTGCTGCCCTCTTTTAAAGATAATAAAACCATTCAAAAAGGACTCTAGCGTACTGTTCCTGCATTTTATATTCTCTTCCTTAGCTTCTATTTCGTCATGATCGTCAGCTTCGTCATCGTAACGGTAAGTGTCTTTTGATTTGATGAGCAACTTTCGTACTATTTCTTCTGTCAGTTCAGTGCCCCCAAGTTTAAAGATCTCAACCATTTCTTTATCCCTTAAATTCAGTGCATACCTTAATCTGATTAAGATATCATTATTATCCATCAATAGTCCTCCTAAGTCTTTCTTAAACGATACCTTCATTATAGCATGAATATTTTCGTTGGACAGAGCCACCGAATCTACTGTGGGTTTCCTGGTAGGAGGTGGTTGCGAAGGTTGCCCTGTCCCGCCTGGAACAATAGTGTCCATCATTCCACAGCCTATGTCAAGAACGCACATCCCCCGATTAACATGATTTTTCAGTACCTTCTTTGGGCTATGAATAATACTCCTTACAGGATTCAGTAGATCATTTTAGTAGGATCCGGCCTTACAATTTCATATTCAATCATAACTTCAACGTTATTTTTCAGCACTAGCCACACAGGGGATATTTCCTCTGCTTGCTTGATAACCGTTTGAAGGTCTGACTCTACGGCATCCATTGATTCCAGAGTCACTTTAAGCTGGATCGCTTGGAGTGATAAAGGGTTTTCTCGTCGTATCCCGTTGGCCTTCACTTGAAAACCAGCAATCTCTTTTCCCATTTTCCGCAATAAGTAAACCATTGCCGTGCTGACACACCCTGTAAAGCTGATCAGAAATAACTCCAAGCCTCGAAATCCCTGTCCATCGCCAAAAGGCGGTACGTAGTCTAGGGTCAGTGGGTGATCAAGGTTAGATTCAGATACTCCGATAAATTGAACCTTTTGATTGACTAGTCTTAGATTTACTTCCAGTTGATTGTTACTCATTTCAGTTCCTCCCTTAATTCTTGTACTACTTCACATCATAATCTATATTCAGAAAGGACCATTGGATTATTTGAGGATTTTCACATAACAGGTACGCGCACGGGGACCGTCAAATTCACAAAAATAAATACCCTGCCAGCGTCCTAGGAGCAATTGCCCGTTATGAATAATGATTGTCTGGGATGTCCCTATGGTACTCACTTTCAAGTGGGCCGCGGAATTCCCTTCAAAGTGCTGATCTTCCGCTTTATTCCATGGGTAAATCTCGTCCAAACGCCGGAGAATATCCCGCTGCACATCCGGGTCGGCATTTTCATTGATTGTTATCCCTGCTGTAGTATGGGAAGAATATACTACGACAAGCCCCTCTTGAACCTTTTCCTGTTCCAGGAACCTCTCGACTTGGGCGGTTATGTCAATCATTTCGTCTCGTTTCTTGCTCAGCAATTCTATCTTGTAAACCATAGCTGCGCCCCAACTCCTCAAATTGATTTTAAACTTTCTTCCATAAAAATAAATATAACCGTAGATGCTAATCCGTGGATACAGTATATCGGGACGACCTAGCAATCGAATCTCAATTAACTTAGTATTGAGCTTCTATCTCTTTAATCCACCGATAAAGCTCTTTATTTACAGGTGTCGAAACACTGTATTTTTCCCCGAATTCCAATACCGTACCAGAAAATAATTCCACCTCACTGAAACGTTTGGCTTCCATATCCTGACGCATGGAGGGCTTGCCTTTCGGATTTAAAAAGTCTAAAATATTCAGCCAATAGTTTAAATCGGCCTCTGTTAAATTAATACCTTCCTTTTCGGACAGAACTATGACCTCTCTCATTGCTGCAATCATAGTATCTCTTGCCGCTCCCATTTTTTGAATTTCGCCATAGTTGCTCTCATAGACTGCAACCGTTTGGTTCACACCTACATTGAGCATAAATTTTCCCCAGATCCGTTTATTCATATCGGTAACTGCTTCATAAGGTACTGCCATGTTTTCGAAAAATTGAGCAACCCGTTTTACGCGTTGTGAAACAAACCCTGGTTCCCTTTCTCCAAAGACAAGCATCCCCCAATGATCATAGGTTAAGCGATTCCCAACTTTAACTGCATCCATTCCCTGAGCTGTACAATAGAGGATTTTATCCATCCCATAAGTTTGTCCAATAATCGTTTCGCTCGTGATTCCATTCAATGCAGATAAAATGATTGTCTGTTCCCCTACCTGATTCTTAACAGCTTGGATAACCTCATTCAGTCCATTGAACTTCACTGCAAAAATAAGCAGATCGGCTGGTTCTCCCAGGTCTTCAGGTTTCAGATAATTGAACTCGCAACGTTCACCATTACAATATACAAAATCACTTTGATACCTTCGGATTCTTTCTTCATCAGCAATGATCCTTAAATCTCCTCGGGGCATTCTCTTGGTCAAATGATGACCAAACAAGATTCCTAATGCCCCTAAGCCAATAATAGATACCGTTTTAATCTCCATAGTATTTCAAACCTTTCTGGAATTTTCTGTTGGATTTATCTAAAACAATGACCCCATTTCCCTAAAAGGTAATACGTCAGCGTTTGATTCATACCTTTCTTTTTTCGACGGATCTTACTTGATCCCTTCCACCAATCACCAAATCTTTAAAAAACTATACAAAGAGCGCCAATCAGTCTACAAACCTGATTGACGCCCCACAGAGCACTCCCATCTTTACCTTTAATATCTCCCTTTGACCTAGTAAAGCGATAACTCCCACCTTTTTCCTAAAGCGACCCATAAGTTGCTTTTATCTACGGTTATACCCTCTTTGCAGGAGAAAAAAGCATTAGTTTCCAGAGCATCGATAATGTCTCGATTCCCTCCCTCTGCTCAGTTAGGAGGAGGACCACCATCAGGACCGCCGCCCAATATAGAACCGGTCGCTTTGGTCGTCTTCGAGGAGCTCGTACCAATAACGACTTCTTGCCCTTCTTTCAAACCATTTTTGATTTCCACATTCGTTCCATCATCCAAACCGGTTTCCACCGAAACATATTGAACATTCGCAGCATTCTGCCCACCACTTGAGTTTGTATCCTTGGCTGTTTGTGTGGTTTGATCCACTTGGCTGGAGCTTTTGACACTTGTTGTTACGGGCACAATAACTTCTTTCTTATCTCCTATAGTTTTGATCGCTCCACTGGGAACGGTTAAAACATTCTTTACTTCTGCTTCGGTGATGCTTACATTAGCGGTCATCCCTGCCCGAAGCAAATCATTGGCTTGATCCACTGTCACTGTAACAGCAAACGTTGTAACATTTGAAACAATGGTCCCTTGAATTGCTACTAAACTAACAGTTCCGCTGACCGATTGATCAGGGTTTGAGTCAAGAGTAATGTCCACTTTCTGTCCTACTTTGACCTGAGCTATATCCGACTGAGCAATCGAAGCATCCACTTCGAGTTTATTCCCCGTAGGAGTGATCGTAATAATTGAAGTAGCATCCGACTGTTGTCCCAGCTGAAACGGCACAGTGACAATCACAGCGTCCACAGGGGATATTATTTCAGCCTTCTCCAAATCCTTTTGCGCACTGGCAAGCTGGACCTGAGCTGAGGCAAGATCGGCCTCAGCCGACGCAATGCTTCCTGCTGTTGGGCCTTGCTCTTGCAGAGCCAATTGAGCTTGAGCCGACGCTAAACTAGCCTGGGCAGAACGTTTTTGCGCCTGGGCAGAAACTAATGCCTGAGTCGCTCCGCCATTTTGAGCATTCTGAGCAGTCCTAAGAGTTGCTAACGCCTGATTAAGAGCTGTGGACGATGCGGTACCACTCTGCTGTGCTTTGGCATAATCGTTACTAGCCTCTTGAACAGTTGCCTTGGCCAATAAGACCTGGTTAGCTAAATAATTCGGCTCGGCGTTCTGTTGAGCAGTGGTTAAACTCTGCTCCGCAGTAGCTATCCCCTGCTCCGCCTGAGCGACTGCCGACCGGGCCGAAGCGAGCGTTTGGGTATTAAAAGATTCTTTAAGGGTTTGAAGTTTGGCCTGAGCAGACGTTACGGCTGCCTGCTGTGTTGTTAAAGCCAGCTGAAGACTTGAATCATCTGTTTTGGCTAGCACTTGCCCAGCTTTTACGGTTTCACCAGGCTTGACATACAGGGCCACGATCTGTCCGGCTTGTTTAAAGGTTAATGGAATTGAATAGGGGAAACTAACCGTTCCGGTTGCGGTAATCACCTTGCTCACGTTTCCCAATTGTGCTTTTGCCGTGATGTTCGGGGTCACAACCGGTTTAGTCGCAAAATGATTATAGCCCCAATAACCACCTCCTAGGAGCAAAATACCTACTATACCAATCGTCAGCCATTTCTTAGCAAACCTTTTTTTCTTCATATTCTTTCTCCTTTTTTCTTCCCTAGCTGACAAACTAATTTTCAAAGGTCAAACATCAATCAGCAAATTTATGATGTATTAACTAGCGATGAGAGTAAAATCAATAATATTTTTAGAGCTCTTCGGTATTTATAAAGGAATTATATTTAGCATACAACATCAAGTTGAATTACATCTGAATGAAAGCTGAGAACCAGCTGAAAATACATTTATCACTTCAGAACCATTTTCAGTCCAGAAACATCCAAAAAATATAGAATGCCCAGACATAAAGTCATAGGCATTCTAAGTTACACCCTTAATAAAAGTGTTACTGACTGGGTTCCGATTCCAACTTAGTCTCAAAATCTCCTTTTACTGCCTTCACATTTCCCACAGCTAAAATATCTTACGCCTCTGATAGGTTGGCGTTACCAAAGCCCTAACCCAATAATAGGACAAAGTGTGCTTTATAAAAATAGAGGACTCCGTAAAAACTGCGAAATCCTCTAAGTTGTATTTTATTAAGTACGTTGGTTGATTGTGCTTTGTTAAGCTTGAATATCAATTTTGTTATTTGCTGTAGAATTAGCAGTCGTTGAATTATCATTAGAATTGCCTTGGGCGTTAGTTTGTGTTGACTGATTACTACTTCCGCTTTGGCTGGAATTCTTTGATTTTAGCAATTGAATTTGTGCTTGGATTTGTGCTATTTGAGCTTCTAATGCTTGTTCTTTTAGCTGTTTTGTTTTAGCATCATCCTTACTTTTAGTCTCAGCCGTAATTTGTTTCTGAAGGTTTTGAATTTGATTCTGTAGCTGTTTTACAGCACTATCATTTCCAGATGAAGAAGTGTTTGATGTAGTAGATAGTGATGAAATATTCATATAAGCTCTCATTCCTTTCGCATGTGTTCAAGTCAGCAACAGCGGTTTTAACTACTATTTCAATACAATACATCATATTAAGTTGCATTACCGTTAAGTGTATTTGAGGAAACCTTTTAAAATTATAGTTTTATTATACAATAACAGTTCAAAAGTTTGCTGAAAGTTTGCTGAAAGTTTTTATATGTCCAAGGTAACTTAACAAAGTGATTATCGGCCTTTCCATTTTAGTTTTTAACGCCCGATCCGTGGCTGGGGACAAAAGATATCAGGTACAATTATTCTTGCTTATCCACAGGGATACTTACATAAAATACAGCTCCTTTCCCTTCGGCACTTTCCACCCGAATTGTCCCTCCATGGAGTTCCACAATCGATTTTGTAATAGCTAAGCCTAAGCCTGCCCCACCATATTTTCGGGCCCGGGAAGGATCACTGCGATAAAAACGATCGAACAGATAAGGCAAGTGTTCTTCTGGTATGCCCGAACCGTTATCCCTCAAAGTCAGTTCAACACCAGCGGAGACCTTATCCAACGAAAGCTGAATTTCCCCCATTTCGGGATCGGTATACTGAATCGCATTATGAAAAAGATTCAAGATCAACTGTTTCATTTTATCCTCGTCAAATCGGCATCTCAAATTGGAAACGAGTTGCAAACTGACTTTTCGATTTTCTGCCAATAGCCTCAACTGCGGTGCCATTTCCTCAATTACAACGTCAAGTTCTCCATCGGTTAGTTGGTTAATGGGCGAACGATCGAGCTTGGCGAGTAGCAGAAGGTCTTGAACCAGCTTTTTCATACGTTCTGATTCCGCATACATGCTCTTTAAAGATTTGTCCAACTTATCCGGCTGGTTCATAGCACCGCGGAGGAGCACCTCTAAAAATCCGTGTATAGAGGTCAAAGGAGTGCGCAGTTCATGGGAGGCGTCGGCGACAAAACGGCGCATTTGCTCTTTTGCCTCTTTTTCGGCTTGAAAAGACGATTCCAGTCTCTCCAGCATTCCATTAAACGAGATTGCCAGACGATCAATTTCCAGTTGCCCTTGTTCAACAGGTAACCGTTCGGCAAGATTACCGGCATCAATTTTCTCCACCGTATATTCCATCTTCGACAAAGGCACCAATGTTTTTCTCAACACAGGTATAAAGGCCAACATACCACCAATTAAAGCGAGCAACGCCAGAGACAGAAAAGTAACCAGTTGTTGGATCAACATGTCCTTCATAGGCTTTGTACTCACACTTGCTTGGATTACTTCGTCAAAAGGGCCTCTCGTCTGAATTGGTTGCAGAACGAGCAGTTGCTCGCCACCTTCAGTTTGGTTCACTATCTTATAAGTAATTTTATGGTTGGAACCCATAGCGTCTTGATAATCTTGGTTTGCAAGCTTGGGCGGCGGTGTAGTGTTTATAGTAGAATTAGAAAGCACCGAAAAGTTCCCCGCTCCATCAATAAGAGCAATTGTAGCGTTTGGCAAAAAGAAAAAAGGGAAATGACTAGGATTCTCACTCGAAAGGTTAGCGTTTGGATGATTGTCGTTTGGATTAACTGGCTTGTCTTGAATATTCGAATTGCTGTCGGGACCGTTAAACCTCATCTGCTCCCAGGCGGGTGGGGGAATCGCTTGAATCTGGCTTTGTATACTAGACGCTTCATTTTCGTATATAAACCCCCGCATAAACAAGTATTGAAAAAAGCCGATTATCCCCAGTAACACGGCCATAAGTAGTAAAGAACGGGATAAGAGCTGAAAGCGAAGAGAATTCGGAACGATAAAACTCCGGAGGCGATCTTGATATTTCATTTCAGATCAACTCGGTATCCTGCTCCACGCAAAGTACGAATTAAACGGTGCTCTTTGTCATGTAACTTATCCCGCAGCGAGCGGATATACACCTCCACGATATTTTCATCTCCGCCAAAGTCATAGCCCCAGACCTTATCCAATATTTTAGATTTACTGAGGACCAAACCTTGATTAAGCACCATAAATTTGAGCAGTTCATACTCGGTTGTAGAGAGTTCCAAAGCCTTTTGATTGAAGGTAATCTCTTTGCGCCTATCGTCAATTCGAAATGCTCCAATCACAACCTCTCCAACCAGATTGGGAAATTGATTGCGAAGTCTAGCGTGAATACGTGCTAACAATTCCTCAAAGCTGAATGGTTTCATCATGTAATCATCTGCCCCCAAAGTCAGTCCTTTCACCCGATTATCCACTTCATCCTTAGCCGTCAGCATGATAATCGCAACATCCTCTGTCTTTTTGAGCATTCTGCAAACCTCAAATCCATCCATGCCAGGCATCATGACATCAAGAATTACAATATGAGGCTGGAATTGTTTGGCGAGCGTTACTGCCGTCATCCCATCTTGAGCAGTTAAAACATCGAACCCTTCCTCTTGAAGTCCTATCTCTAAAAATTGTAAAATATTCGGTTCATCATCGACCAGTAGTATCTTAATTTCTTTTAAATCTCGCATCTTGTAAGTCCCCTTTATCCAAGGTTCAGCTGAATTGACTTTGTAGTTTTGCTGAAAGTTGGCTGCATTTTTGATGTTTGTTATCGTAATAATAGCAAAACCAGATCCACTTGTAAAAGTAAATTCGTTCATCTAAAGCCGAACATCAATATTTTCAGTTAACTTTCAGCTTACTTTCAGCTTACCTTCAGTTTGTTATTGCATAATGAAATTGTTTTACAAATACATTCCGTGAGACAACTACAAATTGAAAGATAGTCCATAGTTCAACTGGGACAAGACTAAAATCCTCTGTTTCCACACAAAGAAACAGAGGATTTTAGTCACTATAGGACAGAGTTATAGATTGAAAATGATCGGGTGGAATAAATTGACATAGTCTTCTATTCGTCAACATACTTCCATGGTATACTTGATTAGATTCAATACCAAACCATAATTGATAATCTTGCAATTAGCCAAGGAGGATATTCTATGAGCGAACTATTTGAATTTCTTAATGATCAGGTACCCAGTGATTTTTTATTTGAGGAAGAGGACAAAGGTTTTAATACCGTGCTTAATGAACATCCTGAAGTCAAGACTCTCTTGGAGCGCAGGCATCTTTATCCTGAGATGTTGACGATCAACGGGGTAAATCCTATATTCCATGTTCTGATAGAAGGTATTATTGAAAACCAACTTCAAAGCCACACCGGTGTTAAGGCGGTCTGTTCCAAACTGCAAATAGAAAAGAAGTTAACTCCCCATGCTGCTCGAGCCTGTATCGCCGGCGTCTTTCTGCATGACTTTTTTACCGTTTTAACTGAGCACAAACCTTTCGATCAGGAAGCGTTTGTTCGTCGTCTAAGCTTAATCGGAACTGATGTAGGCAGCATTGGCAGAAATGATCGCTGCCCATGCGGAAGCGGCGCGAAGTTTAAGCGCTGCTGTGGTCCCTATGCCGAAGCTTTTAACGTTTCCCCACTGGCAGGAAGAATAGACTTGGGATGTGGATCTTATTTTTTTGAGACCCCGGCAATTATCGAGGACCCCCTCGATCCAATTTTTCAGCTGGAGGCACGCTATCATATCGCTATTTCTATGGACGCTCATAAAGACTTAGAGGGTGCAGTTAAAGTACTTAAAGAAAATATTGCCCAAGCTGAATCTTATCAGAGAGGGAATTTTCTAAGAAATGCCTGGCAGGATTATATGTCATTTTGCCAAAACTATGAACAACTCGCCTGGGAATTTTTGGAAGCTGCCGATCATCTAATCACAATAACAACTGATGATGCTGAAAAAGGAACTATAATCTGCGACAAAGCAGATTTCCTCGCCCACCTAGGAAAGATGAAGAGTGCAGAGACTGAATATACAAACCTCTTCAGTTCTATTCCGGAATATTATTTTGGCCGCTACCGCTATGCCTTAATGTTGAGCGACAATAATCGAGAAACTGAGGCCATTCAATTCCTAACCGACCTACTTAACCTGAAGGGCACCGACTATCAAACCCATGAGCAAGCCCTGTCTCTCCTCGAAGTTTTAGGAGGAGACACATCAGAATTTAAACATAGGTACTAATTGCAGCAATAACCAATTCATTAGCCTCTAAGTCTATCTCTGTTCGAACCCCTTAGCTGAGGCGAAGCGATAAAACACCCTTGGGAAATCACGTAATTTACCAAGAGTGTATGTTCCAGATCACGAACTCCTCCTTGTGCCCTATGTTCCGGTTATCTGACACCTGCCCATGTTCAGACTCAATCCTCGGCGCTCAGCGATCCACCTAAATGCGTATTGAGAAGGTATCCGGTGATATCCGTCTAAGAGAAACAAGGATCAATTCAGCCTCATTTTTGGTGAAGTATCCAAATATAAGTTGCAAATTTACAGGCTGTCTCCAAAATCCGCCCGGAATTTATTGACTAATTGAGATTGCCAGTCTGAAACGGTTCCCAATCTTCCAAAGAAAAATCGCAAAATCTTTGGCTCGTCTACAAAGGTTAATCCCCCAATTAACTTGCGGTTTTCATAGAGCCAGCCAATACGGTCAACCGCGTACTTCACTTGAGACAGGGTAAACACTCGACGGGGCAAAGCTAAACGCAAGAGCTCCATATTGGAAAACGTTTCATTCCCGCTTTCATCCCTTTGTTCTGACAAGGTTCCACGTTCCATACCCCGAACTCCACTCACGATAAACAGCGCTGCACCTAATGCACCTGCGGGATATTGATTCTGAGGAATATGATCAACAAATTCCATCGCATTGAGGTGGCAACCTAAACCACCGGGCGGGGTGACGACAGGTACACCTTTTTTCAGTAGTTCTTCTGTCATATACGCGATGAATTGTGGTCCCTGATTAATCATATTCTCATCCATGGTCTCATCCAAACCAACCGCCATGGCTTCCATCTCGCGAACCGACATTCCGCCATAGGTTAGAAAACCTTCATAAAGCGGCAAGAACTCGCGGATCTTCATGTAGAAATTCTCATCATCTGTGCAGATTGCGCCTCCACGGGCGCTCCCTAATTTACGAGCCGAAAAATAGATAATATCCGAAAGATCTGAAAGAGCACGAGTAATTTCGCGGATGCTCATCTCTTTACATTGCTCTTCCCGCGTTTTAAGGAAATAGAGGTTATCGGACAAGAGGCTGGCATCCAGAACGATCATAATTCCATACTTGTCGCAGACTTTCCGGACTTCCCGCATGTTCTCCAGAGAGAAAGGTTGTCCGCCAATCAGATTGGTCCCTGCCTCTAAACGAACAAAAGGCACATTCTCAGCGCCGTACTTTTCAATAACCGCATTCAATTTCGCAATATCCATGTTCCCTTTAAAGAGATCCTTGCTGTTGACGTTCAAGGCCTCAGCAATGGGAATTTCTTCGATAGAACCCCCATTTAAAACAATATGGGCTTTAGTTGTGGTGAAATGATAATTCATCGGCACGACCGATCCAGGTTTTACGAAAATTTGAGAAATAATATTTTCACAAGCTCTCCCTTGGTGAGCCGGTAAGAAAAACTTTTTACCAAAGACATCAATCATCTTATTTTCGAGTTTTGTAAACGTCTCGGACCCGGCATAGCTATCATCTGCCTCCATCATGGCAGCCAATTGCTTATCGCTCATAGCATTTACTCCGCTATCCGTGAGCATATCCAAAAAAATATCGCGGTTCTTCAGTAAAAACGTGTTATTGCCTGCCTCAGTCATTGCTTCTAAACGGCGTTCAATTGGCACGAGATTTAATTTCTGGACAATTCGTACCTTGTGCATTTCGAGGGGAATATTTTCCCCATAGAAAAATTTAACTTCTGACATCCGGGTCACTCCTCTTTCAACTTTTTGACATTGTTGCAGGAATTAAGTAGTTCGCCATCATTATTGGCGACCTCCTTACTTAAAGAGCTGGTAAGAGGAAGAGAAAAATAAAAAAACACCCTGAGGGAGTGTTAGAGGCCAAAATTAACCTTCTTTTTTCTACCACCCTACCGTCAAATCATACAAAACCAGCATAATATTGATCTCCTACCTATCCTACAAATTTATTATATAATAGCCTAATCTTTTATGTAAAGGTAAATCAGTTAAAAAATACAAGCGAATCTCAAATTGCTAAAGCGCTTGAGATTTCTTATGCTGTATCAAGATTTTTGTGCTCTGGGCAGAGTAAATGAAAGGGAACTCATCATGTGAGCTACCGATAAATGGATAATTTGGAATTATTCTTCAGTCGGAAAAAGCTTACGAAGCCAGCATTTACTCAGGGTAGGAAATTTCGAGGTTAGTCTCTTCATGAAGAATCGGTCTAAGCCGATTTCATAGGAAGCTGATCCCAGCATAATAAGGATGAGAAACCCAAGCGCCATTTGGGGATTAGTTGAAACGGTGCCTGTAAGTAAATAGGCGAAATTCATCATCATTCCAAAAATAGCGGCCAAAATTGTAAAGCAACCTAAAATAAGGCCAATTCCAACCAAGACTTCTCCGCTTTTTACCAATAAGGCAAAAATTTCGGCGTTTGGCATAAATACATGGCTGATTAACCACCCCCAGGTATCACTCACGTTGGCATGAGCGGCTGCGGCGGAACCTTTGGCAGCCAGTAACGCGTCATGCGTTTGCGCTAGGCCACTTTTCAGGAAGCCGGCTACAGCTTTGGCGTCAAAGCCGGTCTGCCATTTTTCGAGGCCTGCCGTTATAAAGGCATATCCTAAATAGAGACGGAGCAACAGAGCAATAATCGCTTTAATCGGATGTTTCATGGAGTAGTCCTCCTTTTTAAACTTGATTGGTGTTTCTTATAAGAAACAGCCATTCAAACTGCCCAAATCAATTTCTGTTTCTCACAGATATCTTTCAGAAAAGTACGCTGGGACCCATCCTTGAAGTGTACTAAAATCTTGTTCCCCTCATCTTGAGCAATGACTCCCTCGCCAAAGGCTTTATGTTGGACGATCAACCCTGCTACCAGAGTGCTCTGCAAGGTCGGTTCTTCTGTTCGGATAACATCTTCCGGCTTTTTCCCTTCCATAACAAGGGATACCTCGCGAACAAAACGGGAAGCTTTGACGCGTTTATTATGCTGATAATCCAGCGAACATAAGGTTAGCTGCCGTTTGGCCCTGGTCATCCCGACATAGAAAAGGCGTCTTTCTTCTTCCAGCAAATCTTTCTGCCCACTTTGGTCTGCCTTAATCGCCTCCCGCTCCGGAATAACCCCCTCGACCAAGTCCACTAAATAGACCTGTTCCCATTCTAAACCTTTAGCCGAATGAATCGTGGAAAGAGTTACGGCATTACTGTGCTTATTTTTACAGGAAGCTTTCATATGCCCTTCAAGGTCGGATAAACGCCTGGCAAAATCCACTATGGTAGGTTCATTTTGCGCAATGGAGCTCAAAATATCCAAGAGACTTCCAATATATTCTTCAGAAAAACCTAACGCAGCACAGATTCGCTCAACCGCTTGATCATACCTCAACTGGTTTCTGATAAAATGAATTGCCTTAGCCGGAGGTAGAGTGTTAAGCTCTTTAAACTGTCCCTTAAGTTCTAAATACCCACGTTTATGCTTCAACGTAGTTCCTGATTGTTCCGCCAGGATTTCAAAGATGGAACGGTCAACTGGTCTTTGCTTAAGATATTCGAGCTGTTGCTTGCTGATCCGACAACTAAGCTTAGTCCAAATCCGTTCAAAGGTCGGTAAGCTTTTATCACTAAACGAGAAGCGCAGGAAGTTTAAAACATCATTAATTGCCCAATGGGAGAAGAATCTCAGTTTTCCTGTCTCTCTCATATAAAAAGGAATCTCAGCCCTGCTTAACTCATCGGCTAAGCTAATTGCGGATAGATTATTGCGGTAAAGCACACCGATCGTGGATAAATCATTTTGGCTGCTTAGTTTCCGGGTTAAAAACTGATGTTGCTCCTTGATTCCCGGAAAGTGCCCCAGTTGAAGGATATCCCCCTGGGGATTCTCAGTGAACATTTCTTTATCAAAGCGCAGCCTATTGGAACGGATGAATTGACAGGACACCCCCACAATTTGCGGGGTGGAGCGGAAGTTTTGTTCCATGCGCAGAATCTTCGCCCCAGGGTAGGTCTGTTCGAACTTTAATAAATACTCCGGCTCAGCCGCTCGAAACCCGAAGATGCTCTGGTCATCATCCCCAACGACAAAAATATTTCCTTGAGGCTTAACGACGATTTCAAGGAGTTTATGTTGAAGAAGCGACGTATCCTGGCTTTCATCGGTCAGAATATAGCTAAAGCGCCGGCGATAATCCTCAAGCCGCTCGGAGTTTTCGTTTAACTCTTGAAACGCAAGGGAAAGCATATCATCATAATCAATCAGCCGTGGCTGGCTATTTCTCTTATACCCCTCATAGTCCTCATAAATTAAGGAAAAGTTCTTAAGATCCGGCTTATTAAACTCTGCGGGCTGGCTTAAAGTATTCTTTACATAACAAATAGTGTTCTGCAGTTCTTCCAATTGCTCGTCCGTAATCGTTGAAGAATTATGCTTTTCAAAGATTCTCTTCAAAACTCCGGTCTTGCTTTCAGCGCCTGTTTGTTCCTCAATAATCTCGAAGTGTATCCCGCTTTGACGAAAGGCTGCCCTTACGATCTCATAGGCAAAACTGTGAATCGTTGAAAATCGGATATCACGAGCCTGGATGCCGCTATCTGCATTAGCTCCAAAGGTTTGGACAAATCGCTCACGCATTTCTTTGGCGGCGGCCCGCCCGAAGGTTAGACAAAGAATTGTTCGCGGATCAACCCCTTTTACCAGAATTAAATAGGCTAAGCGAACAGTCAGAACCGTCGTCTTACCCGCACCCGGAACCGCCAGAAGTAAAAGCGGACCCAGATTATGGACTACAGCCGTCTTTTGTTGCACCGTTAAATTAAGGCCTTTAGTTTGGATCACTTGGAAAAATTCCTTCACGTTTAACAATTTGCTGCTCCCACTTATGTGCTTAAATTCTTATAATACTTATAGTTTATCATTGCCATTAACAATAGTATATATTCAATATATTCAATCCAAAAAAGAGAGCGTTTAGTTAACACTCTCTCAATACAGAAATCTCTCCAGGGTAACCTAATATTGGACATCTGTTAAGAATAATCCTTTGGCTTGAGCTAAGGGCCCAGCTTCCCAGCGTTTCTTTTCATCTAATATCTTTGCCACATCGCTTGGTTTGAGATTTCCTTTACCTACTTCAATAAGTGTTCCCACAATGATTCTTACCATGTTCCACAAGAATCCATTGCCGTTAACTTCTATTGCTAAAAGGCCGTCTTTTTCAATTATATTGATATAATTGATCGTTCTAACCGTCGATTTGTCACTACTTCTTGCGTTAGTAAAGCTCTGGAAATCATGACTGCCAATTAAGACCTCTGCTGCATTTCTCATGGCGGTTAAATT
>Ga0326727_10008921_pt1 | contig 25080 bp, 33 predicted proteins | sample MB2enrmetagenome_FD_207643 | JGI IMG/M metagenome (GOLD analysis project Ga0326727, IMG submission 207643) | Lab enriched peat soil microbial communities from McLean, Ithaca, NY, United States - MB29MY | ecosystem: Environmental > Terrestrial > Soil > Wetlands > Peat | place: USA: New York... | reverse complement strand
GGCGCGACTTATGTTTCAAAAGAGGAACTACTATCTCGCTCTGACGCAGTCAGCATACATCTGGTTCTATCGCCCCGCTCGCGTGGGCTGATTGCCGCCTCCGACATCGCACGAATGAAGCCGGGTGTGATCCTGATCAACACCTCCCGCGGTCCAATCGTAGACGAGGCGGCACTAATAAACGCAGTCCAATCGCGCCGCATCGTCGCTGCGCTCGATGTCTATGACCGCGAGCCGCTGCCGGCGAACCATCCGCTGAGAAACACGCCCAACACGGTCATGACGCCGCATCTCGGCTACGGTGTGCAGGAGACCTGGACAGAGTTCTACACGCAGAGCATGGAAAACGCACTCGCCTTCCTGGACGGAAAGCCTGTGCGCGTGATAAATCCAGAAGCGCTCCGTGTCGTCTGATTTGTCGAACTCAAACATCCAACGTGATTTCCTGCACATTGACAAGGGGAATAACTGCATTGGGCGCACTGCTCAGCCGCGTGACGAAAGCTGACTGAATGAAAGAGATTTCCTATATTTCTTCTATATAAAATCTTAGGTAGAAGGAATTAGTGGAGATCACATTCACGCTGTCACTTTCCGTCACATACCCACGAATGCTCGGGTTAGGGTTTGCCAACGATCAGGTCGTTGTTCCAGAGCGCCAGGACGATATCCATCTGGCTATTGTGCGCCTTCTCCGCCCCATTCGTGACGGCCCGCCACAGTGCACTTGTGGACCGGAGCTGGGTTCCTTCAGTTAGGGAAGGTCTGCACAAGAAGGAAAAGCTGGCTGTACAGGTTTCCGTGTCTCCCCGGTCTCAAACGAGACCGGGCACCTTCAGTCAGTAGGATTAGGGCCACCCGCCATTAGCGTGGCTGACGCTTGAACGGTGAACAGCCAAGGGGCTGGTTGAGCTACTATTTAATAAACTTTGGCAATTCTTGGAAAGCGAGTTATGAAAAAATTCTTCTATTGTCTTTTGTCTTTTCTATTCACTATGCAGATTCAGTGCATGGCTCAAAGTACTTCGCATTGGACGGTGCAGGATGTCGTTCAAAGGGGCATACTCGGCATCACGCAGAAATATGCAGAGTTTAAGATTGGCTCTCCAGCGATCACGGAAAAGACCGACCATTTTGGGATTCAACGAAACATATATGAGGTCAGCAACTGCTATGTGACGCTAGGGATACAGAAGGGGATTGTGGTGAGCGTTCGCATGTTCGTCGGTAAAAACTGCGATCTGGATGTGAGCGATGAACTTCGCAAGCCAGGAACCAAGCTTTCACAAACGACCTTTGAAGATTGGGGACGACCGGGAGAGATTCATTTTGTTGATCCAGACCAGTTTCCTCCTTGCAACGGATGTGGAGAATACGGGGAATTCGTGTTCGGGAACTTCGATGCGCGTGGAGCGAATGGCATGGTGGAGAAGCAGTTGGGGGGAGGAGATTATAGCGATAAAGTTTTTTATGTAGGGCTTCAGCACTGGAAAGATATGATTTGGAATTCTGGCATTGACACCGACCATCTACCCCTGACAAGTGACGTGCTTTCCCCATGCCCGCTGCAAAAGTTTGATGAGGCAGGCTATCAATTGATGAGTAAAGGAAAGATCAGCAGCATTGGCTTTGGTTACAGCGGCACCTTGCAGCCTGCATGCAGCGCGGAAACTGATCAGCGAATTAGGACTACGGGAGACTTTATCAAAATAAATAGAAAGTGAAGGGACACAGGGAGGCGGTTGGCCTCAATCTCAAACCGTCGTTCCTCAACAAAATCAGGCAGCCTCCGGTCCCTCGCATTTGGGACCGGGCGAAACGCAATTCAGGATCTCATTTCATGCTAAATCGCCAATGCGCTCACCGACACCGGATTAGTACCGATATGTCGGCCAGCGTCCTGGGATCTCATGACCGAGTCGGGACCTAAGAATCAAACCGCGTCTCTCCTTAACATCCAGATGCCAAGATTAAACATGGACAACGCTGTTGTCCGCGAGGGCTATACTGTTACATTCCCTCAGCCGCCGAGACGATCCAGTTCAAATTCAACAATGGGGTGCCTGATATCTGAGCCGCAACGGAAACATTATGCCCACATCCAATAGATCATGAGTTCATCGGATGCACCCCTGATCGCGTCGCCCATTACCTCCGCCCCAGACCGTTACTCCTTCCGGTTCGGCTTCGAAAACACCTATGCGCGGTTGCCGGAGCACTTCTATGCGCGTCTGGATCCGACACCGGTGGCAGCCCCGCATCTGATAAGGCTGAATGTGGAGCTGGCCCGGAGCCTGGGCTTGGATCCGGACGCTCTAGCGAGCGAACGCGGACTGTAGCGCGAACTCCTGCGCAATCATGCCTCCCATGGAGATGCCAAATACATGTGCGCTTTCCACGCCTGCGGCATCAAGCACGGCGGCTGCGTCTGAGGCCATCAACGCAATTGAGTAAGGACCCGGCGGGCTATAGCTCCGTCCTGCGCCACGATTGTCCAGAGCAATCGTCCTGTATTTCTTCGATAAAACTGGCCGAGTACGATGCCATGCACAGGACGGATAGCCCAGCCCCATAATGAGCAAAAGAGGGTCTCCCTCCCCGATTTCATCCCAGTAAATCTTCGCTCCTTGGTCACCGCGAATGCCATGAAGGTTCCTCTGTCCTGAGATGCCGCCTCCATTCTAGAGTGCCGCTTAACAGCTCAGCAACCGAGTCTCCTGAAAGTGAACCCGTACTTTGCGGCCAGCGAAACCTAGTGAAAAGCAGTACAATCCGAGCGAATAGGTGCTGAAAAGGGAGTTTTCTAGTCGAAAGAGGCAGATATGGATCCGACTTTCTCTTGGGTGCCTTCGTTGGAAGTTGTACGGAAATCAAATTTGTATGCACTTATGCGGGAACAGCGCGCGGCGAATTATGCCGAGATACATCAATGGTCAGTGCGGAATCCAGAGGCATTTTGGGAACGCACAATCCGGGCGTTGAATATTAAGCTACGCAAGCCGTATACCCAATTGCTTGATCTTTCGCATGGTGTTGCTCACGCTGAGTGGCTGAAGGGCGCGGAACTGAATATCGCGGAAAGCTGTTTTAAGAGCTCACCGGACAGCCCCGCCATAATCACCCAGCGTCAGGACAAGCGCCTCGAAACGATCACCGTTGGACAGCTTGACCGTCTCAGCAACCGCGTCGCGAACGGGCTGCAGGCGCTCGGTATTTCCAAGGGGGATGCCGTCGCCATCGATATGACCATGACGGCGGAGTCAGTCGCCGCTTACCTGGGCCTTATCAAGGCTGGAGCGATCGTCATTTCCATCCCTGATAGTTTGCCTCCACAAGAAATTATCAATCGCTTACACATCGGAAATGCGAAAGCAGTTTTCACTCAGGATGAAATCATTCGAGCGGGAAAGTCTCTGCCGATGTATGAAAAGATTCGCGATGCCAGCGCTCCCCTGACCATTGTGCTTTCCGGGAAGCCGGATTCGCATATCGATCTTCGCGCTGGCGATTTACGCTGGAACACTTTCTTGAGTTCGAATGAGCGGTTTCAAGCTGTGACATGCGCGCCTGAGGACCCAACCAATATCATCTTCTCTTCGGGGACCACTGGTAATCCCAAGGCTATCCCGTGGGATCACACGACACCAATCAAATGTGGCTCAGACGGTATGTACCATCAGGACATCAGACCGGGGGATGTCGTCTGTTGGCCAACCAATCTGGGTTGGATGATGGGGCCGTGGTTAGTTTATGCGAGCCTTTTAAACAGATCGACGATTGCGTTGTACGAAGGTGCTCCTACGGAAAGAGGTTTCTGTGAATTTGTGCAGAATGCAAAGGTGACGATGCTAGGTCTCGTTCCCAGCATCGTAAAATCCTGGCGCAGTACAGGCGCGGCAGAGGGCTTCGATTGGAGTCATATAAAAACGTATAGTTCGAGTGGCGAAGCCTCGAATCCCGATGATTATGCCTGGCTTATGAAGCTCAACCAGCGGGATGGATCCTCCAGGCCGATCATTGAATATTGTGGCGGCACGGAGATCGGTGGCGGCTATGCGACCAGCACGGTGACCGAGCCGCAAAGGCCTTCGGAATTCAACGCCAAAGCTATGGGCATAGATTTTGTCTTCTTGAATGAGGACGGGCATTCCTGTGTTCCCGGTGAGGCTGGCGAAGTGTTCATCCGCCCTCCCTCGATAGGCCTTTCGACGCGTCTGTTAAATGCAGATAATGACGCCGTCTATTTCGCCAACTGTCCTATCCTCGACAACCGTCCTCTGCGGCGGCATGGCGATCGGATGATTGTGGGCGAAGGCGGACGTTTCCGCTCCGATGGCAGGGCCGATGACACGATGAACCTTGGTGGTATCAAGGTCGGATCAGTTGAAATCGAGCGCACCCTGAATAAAGTGGATGGAATAGAGGAAACCGCCGCAGTTGCCGTACCACCCCCGGGCGGAGGCCCTGACCGGCTGGTTATTTTCGCGGTGATGAAAGAGGAGTGTAGGCCAGTGCGGTTGGATGCCTTGAAGAGCGAAATGCAGCAAGCAATTAAGAATCTAAACCCGCTCTTTCGCGTGGAGGAAGTTGTGGTTGTAGATAGTCTGCCGAGGACTGCTTCTAATAAACTGATTCGAAAAGCTCTACGGAAAGTACTTGCCTGAGTTGCGCTAGCCGCCGCGCTGGGGTCATGACTCTTGAGCACAGGTGCGCGCAGGCTTCTCTTGCGCGGTCCAGCCACCGTCGGCTAACAACGGTACGCCGGTAATATTGTCGGCTCCGGGACTGCAAAGGAAGACCGCTAGCGCGCCCACTTGCTCTACGGTTGTGAACTTGCCAGATGGCTGCTCGGTAATCCGTTCGCCGCCTTCCAGCACTACGCCCTCCCCGGGGACAATCTGCGCGATGGGAACTCCGGCGGCAATCACCGCACCGGCTTCCCGTGCCGCATCGCAGAAATAGAACGAGACCATGCCCATGCCACCCCTCACATAGCCCCACATGCCCGTATCCGACAAGGCCAGCGACCATCCGCGCGTTTCCAACGCCGACGGGGGACCCGCTCGCGCCTCCTAAGGTGCCCCCAACTTGAACTTAGTACTGCGGGAGTGAGTGCCTGACTACATGGCTAGGAGGCGGCCCCGCAGTGCTGCTGCTGTCCATGTTGGTGCCGTCGCCGAAGTTGGCTCGGATTTGAGCAGGTTTCCCATCGCCGCTCCCTATGCTTCCTCCGTTGAACAGAAAGCAGCATACCGCCCCAGGCCAATACGTTCAGCTTCCCTACCTTATTTGAACCTTGAGGCCGCGCCTTGGAAGGCAGTCTTGACTTCAGTCCAGACCTTTTCTGCACCTGTCTTGAGGTCCTCCCATGCATCATCGCCGGCGGTCCTTAACTCCTGCAATTTCGTCCTGGCCGCATCCAGCTTGCCCTCCAAGGTTGCGATCGTTTTGTGGTACTCAATCTTTGCCTCGGCCTTGGCCTTGTCCGCTTTGGCTTTGAGCAGACCGATCTCGACGCCCCATTCCTTCAACTGCGTATCAAATTTATCTTCGTATGCTTTTCGTTTATCCGTCATATCAACCTCCTTGTGGTTGAAACGTTTTGCCTCTCATGACCCCCGCTGTCCCACGGGCAAGCCCGTGGCCACAGGCTAAAGCCTGGGCATTGCGGATGGCGCTATCCTGGAGCTCTCGATCGTTTCCGTCGAACCGCGTCAGGCATGCTCCGGAACTCTCATTGAAGGCCAGGCCGAACTTGGCCTGTGGCGCTGTCGTGGTGACCGCTTCATACAAATCTTCCACCGTCTTGATGAAATGCGATTGACCAACAATGATGTTGGCATCGGCCGGAAATTCCATGCGAACCGACTTGATCTCGATCATAGTTGGGCCTCCGCCCGTGACTACAGGATACCCCTCACGCTTCGATCATGCAGCGCTGACGGGCTGGGCGCTCGGGTGTATTCTTTGTCGGAGGTTTGCCATGAAGTTCGAGCAGTTCTCATTTGGGCGAATTCGTATCGATGGCATTGAGTACGGCTATGACATCGTGATCGACCGAGGAGAGATTCTCAAGCGCAAGAAGAAACCATCAAAGAAGTTTCTGACCCGTTTCGGTCACACGCCGCTCTCTATGGAAGAGGAGATCCCGTGGAAATGCCGTCGGTTGGTGGTCGGCACGGGTACCGGAGCATTGCCAGTCATGGATGAGGTCAGACGTGAAGCCGAGCGGCGCAAAGTTGAATTGATCATCCTTCCAACCGAAGAAGCCATCGAGTTTCTGAAGCGGCGCGATGAAAACACCAATGCCATTCTCCACGTGACCTGCTGAGCGTTAAATCCACCCGGCCGGCGCCGATATCCAATCGTACCCCCGTTGTCTCTGAACCGGAGACAGCACATCCAGCTGACACAGCTGTCCTGTACAATCGGGCAACCATGAAATTGTTGGCAAAAGCCGGCATTCTGACGTTCGTCTTGATGCTAACGATGGCCGTGCATGCCGAACCGGTCTCGCAGCTTCACCCCACCGGTTACATCAACGACTTCGCGCATGTTCTCCAGCCGAACACGGTCGCGCAAATGGAAGGTGTTTGCCAGCAGATCGATCAAAAGGCTCACGCCCAGATTGCCGTGGTTACCATCAACTCCTCAGATGGTGCCGATATCGAGAGCTATTCCGTCAACCTCTTCAAAAGTTGGGGCATTGGAGACAAGTCAACCAATCGTGGTGTTCTGATCCTGTATGCCATAAAGGATCATCGTGCCCGCATTGAAGTTGGCTATGGCCTGGAGCCGATTCTGCCTGACGGGAAGGTCGGAAGTTTTCAGCGGGAAGCAATACCTCTGATGCGCAGCGGCGATTACAGCGCGGCCTTGCTGCTGGTCACCAATCGAGTCGCGGGGGTGATTGCGCAAGATGCCGGCATCACGTTCCCCAACGTACCGCCCCCTGCTACAATCCCCCCGTCGGAAAATCCTCAGCCGTTTCCGCTCGGCGGGATCATTGCATTTGGGGTGATCCTGCTGATCATCCTGTGCACTCCTCTTCGAGGCGTGTTGTTCTGGCTTCTGCTTAGCCAGGTTTTTGGTGGGCGCTCGGACGGAGGATGGGGGGGCGGGGGGTTCGGTGGCGGCGGCGGGGGCGGCTTCGGAGGTTTTGGAGGCGGCAGTTCCGGTGGTGGCGGGGCAAGCAGCAGTTGGTAGTGAGCGAGGATGAGATGGTTCCTGACAAAAAGCTCGAGGAGTTTGTAAAACGAATGCGCGAGGCAGCCGGGGATAACCTGGAGAGCGTCATCCTGTACGGATCAGCCGTGGCGGGAGATTTTCATTCCGAATTCTCCAACCTGAACCTGTTCTGTGTGCTGCGTGACAGTTCGTTCGCGGCGTTGCAGGTCCTGGCGCCGGTAGCACAATGGTGGGATGGCCAGAAACAGCCTCCGCCACTCTTCATGACGCGCCACGAATTGGGATCCTCGACCGACATCTTCACCATCGAACTGCTGGACATGCAGCGTCATCATCGGGTCCTCTTCGGAGAAGATGTACTGCGGGGTTTGCAGATATCTCTGCATCGTCATCACGTCCAGGTGGAGTATGAACTCCGTGAAAAACTGGTTCTGCTCCGCCAACAACTGCTTCTTGCCTCCGGCAATAAGAGCCGGTTATGGGGCATACTGGTACGTTCCGTGTCTTCCTTCGTTACTCTTTTTCGTCACGCTCTGATGGTGCTTGGTCAATCGGCTTCGGTGGGAAAGCGCGACACGGTCGAAGCCATAGCGGAGCACCTGAAACTTGATGTGTCCGCAATTCATCAGTTGCTGGACGTTCGGGAGCACAAGGCCAACCCCAAGACAGTGGATGTGAATGACCTCTGCGCGCGTTACCTGACCGTGGTGGAACAGGTCACGGCCGCAGTTGATGAGGCGCTGGGCGCGGATGCGTCCGCCAGTTCGTAACCGCATTACACTGATTTGCTCAGGAGAACGTATGAAGAAACTGTGGATTGTAATTGGCGTTGTGGTTCTGATCGCGTTTTTCTCTTTTGGACAGTACGTAACCGTTCGCAATACGCTGGTGACGAAGAATGAAGCGGTCAAGGCCGCGTGGTCACAGGTGGACATCGTATTGCAGCGTCGCGCAGACCTTATTCCCAACCTGGTTGAGACAGTGAAGGGGTTTGCCCTGCAGGAACAGACCGTGTTCGGTGACATCGCGAAAGCCCGCTCTGCGTTGCTTTCGGCCGGTACCCCGGAGCAGAAGATCGCTGCCAACGGGCAACTCGATGGAGCGCTCGGACGACTGCTCGTTGTGGTCGAGAATTATCCGCAACTGAAGTCCAATGAGAACTTCCTGCGTCTGCAGGACGAACTCGCGGGGACCGAGAATCGCATTGCCGTCGAGCGCAAGCGCTACAACGATGCGCTGCAGGACTACAACACTTATGTCCAGATGTTTCCGAACAATGTCTTTGCCGGCTGGGCTGGATTCCAACCGAACCGCGCCTACTTTGAGGCAACCGCAGAATCTCGCCAGGTTCCCAAGGTGAGCTTCTCTAGTCCCAGCGCACCGGCTGCACAACCCGCTACTCAGCCCCAGCCCGCGAAGTAGTGCTGGCTGAGTCGTGAACGAATGAACCTGACCTTAGCAGGAATTCGAGCGGAGTACGTCGGCAGTCACCAGTCTGTCCTCCATAGTGCTCCATCGCACCGCGAGGGGAATTGAAATGGCGAATTCATCGGTGATCAGATCTGTGTCTGGAACCCCACCCGAACCCCAGGAGGGATCGTACCAGTACTTGAAAACTTGGATTTCTAGAACACAATGTGCGGACCTATTCGCGCGGAGAACTCCCGCAATGGACGACACCTCGTCCCGTGTGGTTGAAATGCTTTTGAATCCGTACGCGTTAACAACTCCATCGTCCGGTTGTTTCTTTCCAGTTCTTCGGCGTAACGGACTACCGCGGCCACGGCTTCGTCGTTATAGTTCGCCAGCGTGGCGGGCGATGATGATTCGTCATCGACCATCATGTCCTCAATTTTGAGGTCGTCGTCTTTTGTCGGCATTTACTGTTACTCCTTATCGTTAGTGCAGCTAAGCCCGTTCAAACGGCGATGTTCCATGCATGTCAAGCTTCGGCATCCCGTGGTCTGGTTAGCCCGACAGCCAGGACAGTCGCATGCCCATTTGTTTGCCGCTATATTTTTGTAGCTGGGATGAAACCACCACGCCCATTCGACGTCGCCATAGCGATCCACAGCCTTGTACCGGTGGTCACACCGGTTCGCCGGTTGACAAGTCGTTGCCTTGCGCGTCGCCTTCGGCCAGGACTTTGTATTCGCGATACGCGACCTGCTGGTCGTCGATCCACAGAGCCATGCGGTCTAAGGTAACGGCGAGTCTTGATCATCGAGGAATAGTCGTTGTTGATAGCCGTGATCCCAGAACCAGAGTGCGTCATCGGCAGACTCGAAGAAGTACTGCTCATCAACGAGCGATTTGCCGCCTTGAGCCAAGAAGACAAAGTAAGGCCTGGCAGACGGACTTTCGGCAGCGACCATATCTGCCCACGATTTGTACTTCTTGTAGCCCATGCTTTTGTTGCGAATGCCCGCGGGCACCCAGAAAAAGTTATCGATGCTCATTTATGTTCCTCTACTCTCTTCGTTTTAATCTGGCGGTGGTCGGTGAACTCGGAGCCGTCAGCGAACTTATAGCGACGGGTACAGAGGGCATCGAGACAATCACGCCCGATAGCCTGGCTTTCGATGCTCACCGTGAGGGCGTAAGGTTGAGCCCCAAGCCCTGTGCGAGCTGGGGCTAGTGTTGGTTATCCTGCGAGCAGCTCATCGCTCTGCAAGAGCTTCCCATCGGCGTACAGGTCGATTGGATCGCCCGCCGAGTCGAGTACGGGGGCAGCGAGCATCTGTTCCCACTGCGCTTCGCCGAACTCAGGGCTGGGGTGCGGCTCGAATCCTGTGCCTACCTTCAAACGGTAGCTGACAACGTGTCCGGCGAGCTTCCACTCTGAATCTGGAAATTGCTGTACGTACTCCATGACCTCGTTGCGCTTGAAAGGGTATTCGCTGACGAGCAGTGCCTGCTGTGCGAACGCGCAGCTTCGAGCGCCGCGGGAAAGGACAACCGCAATGCAGTCTGGGGAGATGCCATGCCAGTTGTGCGTTTTCGATCGAAAGCTCAGTGAGTCCAATAGCTCGCGGAATTTACTCATTGTTCTAGCTAATCCTCCATCTAGTTTGTGGTCGTCTGACTTGCCGGGTTTCGACACCTGTCACACCTAAGATCCGTCCAATGCGATTTTTCGGAACATGATTTCCCCTTCTGAGCAAACCGCTCGGTGCACTGCTGGGGTTAGCCTTTGTTCGTGAGTACTTACTGAAGGGCCGCTCAGTTACACTGCAACGTAGTTTTAGCTACAGAAGCCGGCCACGAGTTTCCGTCGTTCTTCGAGTTGCTACTCAAGACCGTCGATATCGGCGAGTGAATCAGCATCAATCTCGTCAAGCAATGGGTTCGCCTCCGCAATTTCGGCGGAGCTGTACCTTTTCCTTTTTTCAGCTATTTGGCGGAGCAAACGCTCCATACAGTGGCGATACTCAATCGCTTGGGCTTCCGTTGAGCGCCTCTGCTGAGCCAGGTCCGCAGCTGACAAGTTCAGCTCTCTTTCGAGCTTCGCGACCTCTTCGGGATGCCCGCAATACCACATCAGGCGATAATGCCGCTTCGCGTGCTCGATGGCGTTCATACTGTCAACGTACTCGTCCTCGGCTCGCATCTCCGCGTGCTCCGACCCCATCGGCTCCTCACAGTAGTTAACTTGATCGAAGTCCGCCGGCTTTTCGAAGGATACGAAGGGAAGCTGTCGCAGCTCTGCGCGCCTGTTGGCCTCGATGAGCTGATCCAAAAACGAATTGAACTGATCCAGCTCCGTGTGGCTCATGTGGTCAACGTGCTCGGAAAATAGCCTGCGGTTGATGTAGACGCGGCCGCCTAGCTTGTTGTCATCATCGTGAAACGTTAGTTCGGTGATGTTGTCCATTACGTATTTTCTCACTTCTGGTTATGCGACATTCAGTGCCTCGCTGGCGTTGCCGGTGGTCAAACGCCCTACTCCAAGCGCTCGGTGTTGTCGTCCTCCTCGTCCGCGCCTGACTCCCAGGGGTAACGCCCGAGCCAAGGGCCGGACCAGTTACCGGCTTCATTCCCCAACTTTGGAATCTTGGCCGTTTCTAGTTCCGCGGGGGTTCGTAGGAGCCGCACATTCACAAAACCTTGCTGGGCGAGCTTTGTTTCAAAACCAACTCGCCCTCCAAAGAGATCCCCAAAGGCAAAATCGTTAAGAAGGATCAGGCCATGCTCGCCTGCATGCTCCGCGTACCAAGTTGTGATCACCATCGTGCTCTTTCCGATGCGGGCGATCGCCCCCGGTACCCGGCGGTCATCGCAGAGATTGTTGTGTTCCCCAGCGGGGCGATACATTGCGGTACAGCGCATTTAGTCAGTCCATCCATGGGCATTTCGTGACTCCTTTTGGGGCGCTAAATCGACGCCGGTGGGTGGTTGGTTACGGTGCCGCAGTCGTGCGTCAAAGTACTTGCTCCGGCTGGGTTGCAGGGCCGTCGCTCTCTTGCGCGACGGGAACATAGTCGTACCCCACATCGGTCTTGGTGCGACGCGCCAGTCCGGCAGCTACCTGCGCCTGGCTGAAGAACGCCCGTGCATTGAATTCGCCCGAAGCGTCCGACCACTCACTCTGGTCGACCCCGTCATCAGTCCACAGCCCTGCGCCGCGCATGCGGTCAGCGATCTGGCGAATTAGGTATATGCGGATGCCTGATCGTGCAGCCAAGGACTCGGGATTGGTTCCGCACTCGGTAGCGAAAGCCAATACACAGAGTGCATGTACGATCGTTGCCTTTTCACGGTGGTTTGACGTGTTGGTTGTGCCTACTCCGGCGGCTCCGGTGTCCTCCGTGTAAGTCCGTAGGCCTTCTTCCCCCAGGGCAAGCAGAGCCTGGTCGATCAAGAAAAGAAATCTCAACCTGCCGTCGTCATACAAGCACCGACGGCGGTCAATGCCGGCTTCTGTCCACTCGCCGGCAGCGCGCATCTTGTCGGCAATCCCGGCTACAAATTCCTCCGGCAGCCCGCTTCGTTCGGTGAGGTGCGGTATGTCGGTGCTCTGCTCACTGGCCGCGGTGAGTAACACGATCATGGCTTTTCTGATTCGAAGGTCTTCTGAATCATTACCTGGTTTAGAAATCGTGTTCCGAAGCTCCTTGAGCTCGCATTCAATCTCATCCATCGTTTTTTCTCCTGTGCTTTCTTGTTTTGCGTTTGCGTGGGTCTTGTATTCGTGGGTTATGCCGGATCCCGGTGGAACACTTAGGGCGTACGGGTTCGGCAGTGCCTTCGTCCCGCCGCGGCGAAGCCCGTCAGTCGGCTCGTTTACATACTGTTTATCCATAAGTTGAGTTCTGAGTCGATGAATACTCTTCGCACGATTATGTTGGCAGAGGATTGCTTGCAATTTTTTGTGTTTAATTGTCAAGCATGGCGGAGACTGCATGTGCGGGACGTGGAAGGGCTACATGGTTCCCTGCCCCGCCCAGCAACGTTGAAACCAACGGCTCGGATAAAATAGTTGATTGTGTTACTGATTAACGGATGACGTTCTGAGTTGAGGCGGTGTTGCTGTAGTGAGGTGCCCAATCGTCGCCGGGCTCGGTGGCGAATCATTGGGGAACAAGCGCGATTGGAAATATTTTGTTAAAAGTCGCTTTTTCTGGACGGGTTCTCGCCAGCGTTAGTGACCTTCGATTTGGCCCTTTCTTGTCGTGCGGCCTTACCGCTCAGATGGTAGTGCTCATTACTTCGATAAAGGTGTGAGCACTTGTTCCCACAAAAAACAGCCCCACTCCGTTCTATCGCAAACACTTCATCACAACGGCGGCAGACACCAAGTCCTAACCGCCCCCTTCGCAGGTACTCAAGACGCAACATGCAGTAAAGCGCGTGTATGATTCCGTGCCCGATGTTATATGCGTCCAGTGGAGGTAACTCAATTGGCCTGTCACTTGTCTGGAACAGGCGAGCCGGAAATTTGTCGAGGATAGTGCATAGATAAGATTCGGCTAATTGGGATACTGCGCTGGTCAAAGACACCTTGCTAACCTGCTTGAGAGCTTCACCCATCTCAAAGAAGTCCTCCAAAAGCAGGGGAATCTCTGATGCCGTGTCTCTGCAATATTCGAACATCTTCTCAGGACTGCGCTCCTTATCCTCTCTTTGGATTTCTGCGATCAGCCGGGCGACCACCGCGAAATATTCCTGTTCAGCGCGTAGGTCAGCTAAATTCTGTCTCACTTCGAGCTCTACTTCATCACCGGGATCCAAACTTTTGATGGAGGTGATGCAGCGGGGGATGAAATGCTCTTCCGTGGTGCGGCCATTCTCCTTGACCACAATTTACATGCCTCCACGTTTGTTAATGATCTCCGCAGTGCGTACCACCTCGGAAGGCTTCGCTTGTTTTTTTGCTCCCCAGTGGACATGGACCGGGCCGCTCAAAGGACCCCACGTCTGCACAAATTCGATCAGTTTGGCGTCCGTCGTGGCATTCGCAAACGCCACGTGCGGTGGCTTTTTCCTTCGTCCCTCATCCTGACTCCAGCGGGCCGCAGGTATGGACTGCTTCAGAAGGTCGGCCTCGACTGCAACATCTTTTCGAGGGGCTACGGGGTGTCGCTTCCCCTTGACGATGAGGGTGCCCCGTTTTTGCTCGACGCTAATTTCCGTGGCCCAGACCGGTGTTGTAAACTCTGGCTTCTTCTTATTTCTACCCATGCTACTGCTCCCCCTCACCGTGCTTGACAATTTTACAAGTAATTTAACAAGCGTACGTCTGGCACGCTTTAGATCGCGTGCCGAAGAAACATTCAACTCGGGGACAAGTGGGCGTACACTCTCCCGCAGAGTCACCGATGCCGTGGAAAGCAGAAACCATGGCTCGACGGCGGTATCAAGAAGGGAGCATCAGAGAACGCGGAGATTCATGGGAGATTCGCTGGAAGGAGGATGTGGAGAAAAACGGTGTGATCGAAAGAATTCATCGCTCGAAATCCATTTCCAAAGCGGAGTTCCCAACAAAATCTCTCGCGAAACGCGAACGCGATAGGATTCTGGAAGAGGCTGGGGTCAAAAGTGAGACCTACTTCCCTTCCCGGCTCGGAAGCTTCGATGATTTCGCGAAGAGGTGGATCACTGATGTTGTGGCAACAATGTCACCCTCGACCCAGTCCGGGTTCAAGAGCGAACTCAAGGCATGGAACCAAGCTCTTCGCGTTGAGAAGAACGGCGAGCCTGTGTCCATGCCGATGAGAGAACTTGACGGTGGCGTCATTCAGAGCGTGATTACGCAGTGGCATACGGGTACTCGTCTTAAACAGGCTGGGCCGAAGGCCATAAAGAACCGGGTGGGGACACTGAGGAACGCTTGGAAGTGGGCACTCGAATGGAACTTTACGAGGATGCAATTTCCGGCGAACCTGCGACTTCCCTTCTGGGATAAAGACGAGGCTAAGGCGAAGCGACCAGCATACGGAATGGAGACAGCCAAGCAGATTATTGCTGAGGCTGAGTACCCATACAACCTCCTTTGGTGGCTGACGTATGAGCTTCACGTTCGTCGGGGCGAGATTTGTGGGTTGGATGTCGGACACGTCAATCTGACCAAACGAGAAGTCACCATTCGGCGCAATCGGGTGATGTCCGCCGTGAAATGCACGAAGGCCAGAAAGGCAAGAGTGTTTGGTATCAGCCCGGAATTGTGTGAGGCGTTGCAACCGTTAGTCTCGGGTCGTAAACCTTCAGAACCGCTTTTTCTATCGCCTGAAGGTATGCGGCTGCACCCCGAGAACCTTGTGAAGCGCAAATTGAACCCGTTACTACAGAAGCTCGGGTTGAAGGTGAAAGGCACCGCACTTCACGGATTACGTCACGGTGCAGCAACAGAACTCGACCGCATGAAGGTTCCAATGGCGACCCGAATGAATCGTCTCGGTCACTCGGACGAGCCGACGACATTCCTCTACACACACGCCGCAGGAGAGGATGACGTGAAGGTAGCCGCTGCGTTTGGCAAGGAGTTGTCGAAAGCTTTTACGCAAAGTTGTACGCAACAGCAGGATGGCAGCGGAGGAGATGAAGAAATGCTACTGGGAACTGCTTGACACATAAGCAGTTATTGAAGTGCATAGGCTGGGGTTTCGGGGAAATTCTGGTGGCTCATAACCCAAAGGTCGCAAGTTTAAATCTTGCCCCCGCAACCATCGGAAGTGTGATGGCGTCGCCGTTGAGCAAAGCTCCGGCGACGCTTTCGTTTTCAAGCGTAAACCAATCTCCCTCAGCGACATAGAACTTCTGTCCGTTCTCTTCGGTCGGATGCATCTTGATCTCGGTCACGTGCTTGAGAAGATGCATTTTCGCGCGCTCAGGATCGAGATGGAGAAGCGCAGGGAGCGCCTCAATCGCCCCTGTAACGTGCTTCCGCAACCACTTCAGATCGACGGGAACACTGAGCTGTGCCAGAGCCTTGACGGTCGCCTCAGCTTTCTTCAGTTCTGCCTCTTTCTTTGTCTATGCCTCGATGAGGAAGTCCGACCCTCCGCTCTTCGCAATGGCCTCTGCCAACCTCTCCATCTCAAAGCGAAGCCGGCTCTGTTTCTGTTGCGCTTGTGCGAGCTGCTCCTGCCCTTCCTGCGAGGTAAAGCCCTTCTTTAACTCACTGACCGTGTAGTCAATCGCCGCCGACTCCTGAAGCCGAATGCGGCTGACGGTGGCCCGCGAGGCGCCGACGGTCTTGGCTATCTGGCTCAGCGACTCTCCCTGGGTACGGTGCCGGATGCTGTCCTGATGCAGGAACCGACTGTTCTGGGCCCCCGCCCGTCGAGGAACGGGCTCCCCTATAAGGCCCTCTTTGACCTGCGTTGTGGCAGACGGCCTCCGGCTGGGGACCATTGACTTGGACGCGGCCGGTAGGAGCGTCCTGCCATGGGTGCGAGCCAGGCGGCCCGCGATCTGCAATGTGCAGACCATTGAGGGTAGAACACAGGTGGGTGTAGGTGTCAACTAAGGTTGAAAGGTGGCGGCTCATCCGGGAGTCCCGTCACCCATCAATTGATCCACGGCTGGGTTCCCAGATCCGGACTTCAGGACCGCGTCGCGATTGAGATCGGCGTTTGTACTAATCCGATGCCGGCGACGCTGGATGCCTGCTGAGATTACTGCATTCGCCCGATGCGGATTTCCTTTACCAGCCGCACACTGCGGTCGATGTAGAAATCAGATCTGGAAACGATGTGATAGCGGCCGGAACCTGCGCCAAGCACTGCACCATCTTCGCGGTCGGCCAGCAGGACGCTTTTGCCTTCAGGCGCAGAGAAAATTTCACTGCCGGAAAAGAGCGAACGATAGCCGTCCGCGGCGGTCACAAGGACCCAAGTCTTGTTGGGATCGGTGCCGGGAGGCAGCATCGGACGAAGCAGGGCATCCAAACTGATTCCCTGCCAGGTGTGGCGGCCGTGGAAGCCTTTGCCCAGACCAAAGGTAGTGTCCTTCCAGACGGACCTAGGCATGCGACGACACTGCTGTGGTGTTAACGGAGTTTGTTTCCCGTCAAGCCCGACGAGCATAGGAACATCGATCACCGTTTTCTTCGCAGCTTCACGCGTATCCTTCACCGGGATGCCAACTTGGTGAACGCTGATTTCAGTTACATCATCCACAAAGCGTCCGCTGGAGTCGTCTGATGAGGTCACAAGTAGCCATCCCTGGGGCACCGACAATAGTGGGGCTTTTTCTCCGGTGTGACAGGCAGAACAACTTTGCAGATTCAACCCTCTCCGCTCTTCCGCGGTGCGCAAAATTGTTGGATTGCTGTTGTCATTTTCCAATGGCATGTGATGATGAGGAAACAACAATCGCGCCCTTTCGGCCAGCAGCGGCCCACCATCGTTCGCTAGATAAGCCTCGCTGTAGGAAAGCAGGATTTGCTCGCCACCGCGTCCCTTGACGGTGATGAACGTGTCCAGCGCTTCGTTGAACCCGTCATCCTCCTTCTTCACTTGGACGCGATCGAGGATATCTTTCAGCGCGTAGCCTTCTACTTCCATCGTGCAACGGTATCCGCCATTGCTTCCCGCCACCTTTACCAGCCGGCGATAGGTGGGCAATCCGCGGGTCAGCGCGGCGTCGAGTTGGCCTGGTCGCGCCACTGCACCCTTCAGGAATACCGCGTTAGGAGAGGCATCGGGCTGAGCAGCGGCTTGCCCGAGTGTCGCCGCAAACAGGAATATTAAGACAAAAATTCGCACAATTCCCCCTCTTGCACGAGGTGGAAACAAACCCTGCCACGTGCGAGTAATTCCTACGAGTAACGCCTATACGACACTGTCCTTCAAAAACACCTTGTAAATTACTCGCGTAGTGAACTAATGTCATCAAGATTCTTTTGACAAGGATGAATAACTATGTCGCGCAGACCATACTTCGTTCTATTTGTTCTTTGCGTACTGGCGTTTGCCTGTCCGCTCCTGGCCCAGACAGAAAGGCCGCTAACGTGGCAGCAAGATTTGGACTACCTGGCTAACGCTTCCTCCGTCAACCCGGTCGAGGTGCGTGCCACATTGGGAAACATTCGTACCGAAGTGGAAAACTGGCTAAAGTTACATCCCGACTCCAAGATCAAGCTACCCCCGGCGCTCGCGCAGACAGCGAGCGCAGATCAGACTGGAAACCAAATCAAACTGTTGCAGGAGACGGTGGCAAGCATCCTGAAGGAAGACCCCAACCGGCCCTTCCATCTAGGAACCGCCGAGGTTAGTGTTTCCGCCAAGACATCCGAGCTTTCTCCTATCGCCGACAACATCGATCAGACGGAAATCCAGCTCCGTAACGATCTGAACGTGGCCCAGGCGGTGACTGACCTCCCCGGCGTGTCCATCGAGCACCTCTATTCGGGAAGAAACCAGGATGCGGTATACGTACGCGGGTACGGTTATGAGCAGGTTCAACTCTATGTCGATGGTATTCCCATGAGTGTTCCTTATGACGGCTACATGGATTTCAACCGGTTCCTGACCAGCGACATCGCCGAAGTCCAGATTGCAAAGGGCTTCTCATCCCCGCTGATAGGGCCGAACGCGATCGGCGGCGCCATCAATGTGGTCACCCGCGAGCCACAGAAGAAGCTTGAGGGCGAAGCGTTGATGGGAACCGGGTCCGGCGACAAACTGCTGTCGTCGCTACGGATCGGGAGCCAGTGGAGCCGCTTTTTCTTACAGGGAGGAGTCGACTGGCTGCAAACCGACTACATACCGCTCTCAGGGAATTTCGTCACCAACCTGGCACAGCCCAACGACCAACTCAATCACTCCAATCAGCAGGACGCCAAGTACAGCGGCCGCATCGGGTTGACCCCGAGGGGACATGACGAATATGTCTTCAGCTACATCAATCAGAAGGCCAACGAAGGCATGCCACTGTTTACCGGCAACGACCCGCTGGATCCCTGCAGCGCGACGAGCAACCCCTATAAGCTAACGTGTTGGATGGGTTCGCCGTATCGCAAGTGGGCTTATTGGGACAACATTAGCTATGACTTCCACTCCAGCACTGGCTTGGGCGACAAGAGTTCTTTCAAACTGCGCGCTTTTTACGATCAGTACCCCAACCTAATGGCCTTTTATACCGACGCTTCGGAGCTGCCCTCCGTCATCAACCTCGGTTACATGACCAAATACGACGATCACGCCGACGGGTTTATCCCCGAGTTCACAACGCGGCTTTTGCCCAGAAATATCATCAGCGCATCATTTTTCTTCAAGGACAGCACACATAGTGAAATTCCTTTGCTAACCCCCGCCACCGGTCCGACTTCGCTGAGCGACCGCGAGCAGGAGACGTCGATCGGACTTCAGGACGCAATCTCCATATCCGAACACTTCCAATCCACCCTTGGGTTCAGCGCCAATCACCTCGACGGATTGCGCGCGACCGATGCCAATACGTACGGTCCGCTTACGTGCAATGGCGTAACTGGAACGTCCTACACTGCCTGCACCCCACACCTTTGGACCTATAATCCTCAGGCATCCGTCTCCTATTCCTTGGGAAGTTCGGGCAAGCTGTTCGCCGCGTTTGCAAGGAAGAGCCGGTTCCCGCTTATCAAGGAACAGTATTCCTCCTATCTCGGCTCGGGCGAGCCCAATTACAATCTGAAGACCGAGTTCGCCAATAACTGGGAGTTCGGCTATTCACGCACCTTTGCGGGTAATACGGTAGCACAGGTGGAGTTGTTCCGCAGCGACCTCCGCGATGCGATCGAAAGCATGCCCATAGCGGCATCGAACTGCACCTCACCTAGGAACGGCTATTGCACACAATGGCAAAACGTTGGCAAAGAAACGCATGAAGGTGTCGAATTCACGGTTCGCAGTACCCCCTTGCCGCGCCTCACCCTGGATGCCAGTTACAGTTATCTAAATAAGACGATGAGCGACATCGCGTGCGCCCCCAATACCTATCTGTCGGTCAACGGGGTTCCCACCACGCAGCCCAACTACACTTGTCTGGTTCCAACCGACATTCCGAAGCATAAGGCTGTGACCGCTGCTACCGTGCGGTTGCCCTACCAAGCAACGCTGTTTGCGAGCTTCCGCTACGAAGCCGGCACGAAGCAAGTAGATAGTTACTCGACGAGCCGGACCAGTCCGTACTATTACCAGGTAATCCCAATGTCGGACTTCGGAACAATGGATCTGGGAGGAACGGGTCACCTTTATAAGGGCTGCAGTCTGCAAGCCGGAGTGAAGAATCTATTCGACCGGAACTACTACTACCAAATCGGTTATCCAGAGGCAGGCCGCAACTGGTACCTCAACCTACGCTACAAGTTCTAGTTGCAGCTTCATCGGTGTATCCAGACTTCCAGCCAGCAACATGGTTGCGAAGTCTGGGTACGTCTTTCGCAGGTGAAAGTTGGTGCAGTATGTTAGACGCAAAAGGCGGCGCAGGGTTTCTCGGCTCAAGGTTTGCGGCTCCCACACACCGCCGATATTGAAGCTGCTACCGCGATGAGGGACTGGCCATGTGGGAAATCTATGATGATTTGATAGCAGCCGTTCCCGAAAGCTCCACCGTGTCGGCCTGCATGGCCGGCTTGCACTGGTTCCTGGTCCGTTCGGAGAGCGTGGGTTTGGCCATGGCGCCGCGAGAGTGCAGCGGAACCCTATCCCGGGCGGGACGTATTGCTGGCATGAAAACTCGCGACTTGGCCCACTGGGTAAAGTCGTGGAACCCCCGGGAGGCAGCCTTCGGGCTGGCCGCCATCAATTCCGCTCTCAACGCGCCCTGGATCGTGGAGCAATCCTGCAACATCTCCCTCCAGCAGATGCCGAATGAAGACGTGTTTACTTATCTATTCGAGGAACTTCGGGGCAAACGAGTCGCGGTCATTGGGCATTTTCCCAACTTGGAGCGACTGGCGGAAATCTGTGAGCTGTCGATTCTAGAGCGCCACCCCGCTGCGGGCGATCTTCCTGACCCGGCGTGCGAGTACATTCTTCCGGCTCAAGATGTCGTCATCAGTACTGCAGCCACACTGATGAACAAAACGTTGCCACGTCTTCTCCAACTGTGTCACAACGCCCGTGTGGTTATCGCTGGGCCCAGCACGCCGTTGACGCCGCTATTGTTCAACTATGGCATCGATCAACTCGGAGGGCTGGTGGTAGAAGACCAGGAATTATTATGGAAAGTGGTGCAGGAGGGCGGGCAGCGGAACATCTTCGAGCACGGTACGCGGATGGTTAAAGTGGCCCGGGTCATCACCGGTAATCGCGAGGAGCCTGAATGAAGAAAACCCAGTGCTGGAAGTCCGCTCTTGCCTACTGGCTGATTTCGACAATTTGTATTCCACTGGCAGCGGCGCAGGCGGGTGGAGGGGCACAGTCCGGAAGGACGCGTTGGATCGCCGACATGATCGGAAGACGAATGCAGGTTCCGGATCCGCTCACCCGAGTGGCGTTGTTCGGCGGCCCCACGGGACAGATCGCATATATTCTCGGGGCCCGCAACCAACTATGCGCGGTCACAAGCACCCTGAGAAGTTCCGAGCTGGTAAACGCCTTCGATCCCACAATCAAGGATCTGCCGGGGCCCAGAAGTACGAGCGGCCATCTCAATCTCGAAGAGTTGCTGCTCGCCAATCCTCAGCTTGTGATCGCCGGCGACCTGGATGGCTCAATTGTAGAGAAGAAAACCCGAATTCCTGTTGCTTACCTCGATAGCAACATGAATCACGGGATTAGCGCGCTCAAGACAGAGATTCGTTTTTACGCCTCGGTATTCCAGAAAGAGGCGCGCGGCGAGAAGTACATTTCATACCTTGATAAAACACTCGCATTAGTAAGGACCCGCACGCAAGCCATTCCGGAGAACAAGCGGAAGAAGGTCTTCAATGGATACAGCCCCACCCACCTGGTCACTTTGGGCGGCGATACCTTCATGCATGAACGGATTCTGACCGCCGGCTGTCGCGATGCAGCCGAAGCTATTAGCACCTCGGGAGCCAAGGAAGGCCTTCATGTTGGCCTGTCGGAAATATCGTTTGAAAGAGTCCTGGGCTGGGATCCGGATGTCCTGATCATCGACTCGGGAACGCCAGAGGACCTCTATCGGGATGTGCGCTGGAAGAACGTCAAGGCTGTGCGCAACCGGGAGGTCTACAAACAACCGGTGGGGGTCTTCATCTGGGACCGGCCTACAGCGGAAGCGGCCGTTCTGTACCCGTTGTGGCTCGCCAAGACGGTTTATCCGGAGTCTTTTCGTGACATTGACATGGTGGAAGAAGTTAAGAGGTTTTATCGCGAAATTATGTCCTTCAACCTGAGCGATGCCCAGGCACGCACGGTACTGACCGGAAGCCTTCGTATTAATATTCCAGGGATGCAGGGAAAATAGGGACGATGTCCATTGCTTCCGAAGAGAAGAGGATCCGTGCCGCGATCGCTCCTGGGAAGCTGTTGGTCTTTCTGACTGTTCTGCTTTTGGTAGTCGGAACGGTATCGCTCATGTTGGGTCAATTGAGGATTCCTCCCGGTACCATTGTCAGGATTTTTGCCTCCCGAATCTTCCCCATAGCGCCAACGTGGCCGGCAACGGCAGAATCGATACTGTTTGACGTGCGCCTCCCGCGAATGCTGGCGGGCCTGTTGGTGGGCGGTGGGCTTGCCATATCCGGGGCAGCGTTTCAAGGATTGTTTCGCAACCCTTTGGTCTCGCCACACATCTTGGGCGTGTCCGCCGGTGCCGGCTTTGGGGCCGCGCTGGCGATCCTGTTCTTCGGGACCATCTCGGCTATCCAGATTCTGTCTTTTGTCTTCGGCCTGGCGGCGGTCGGCCTGACCTATGGCCTGAGCCGGGTCTACCGCACGACTCCCGTTCTAATGCTGGTCCTGTCGGGAATCATCGTGGGCGCCCTCTTTTCCGCGGCGACATCGCTGCTCAAGTACATTGCTGATCCTTCCAACAGCATGCCGTCCATCGTGTTCTGGTTGCTGGGCTCTCTCAATAACGCCTCCAATAAGGATCTTATGGTCGTGGGGCCCATCATTGTCATCGGAGCGGCGGTCCTGCTGTTAATAAGCTGGAGAATTAACCTCCTCGCCATGGGAGAAGAAGATGCGCGGGCGCTTGGAGTGGATACGGTCCGCACACGGGCAGTCATCATCATCTGTGCGACCATGATCTCTGCCGCTTCCGTGTCTATGGGCGGCATCATCGGGTGGATAGGATTAGTGATTCCGCACATCGGCAGGATACTGGTTGGTCCCGACAACAAAATACTCCTGCCGGTGGCTGTCCTCATTGGAGCTTCCTATCTGATCGCGGTCGACACCATAGCAAGGACCTCGATGGAGACGGAGTTGCCTATTGGTATTCTTACCGCGCTCGTGGGTGCCCCTATTTTCGCCTACCTGCTTCGAAAGAACAGGTCGGGATGGTAGAGAATGACATCGTTGATATCCGTCCGCGATCTCACTTTCAGTTACACCGGAGATATGGCGCAAGCCGTCTTCCGCCAGGCCGAGTTTTCGATTGGCCCTGGTGATATCTTTTGCCTTCTAGGCCGCAATGGCACCGGAAAATCGACCCTCCTCAAGTGCGTAAGTAATGTTCTGCAAGGTTGGCAAGGCAGCATTCTGCTGGCAGGGAAACCGCTTTCCACAATGAGGCCATCTGAGGCCGCCAAGGGAATCGGTTATGTGCCTCAGAACCAGGTGTCCGCCTTTCCCTTTCTGGTGAAAGACATTGTAGTGATGGGAAGGGCTCCCCATCTCAACGTGTTTTCCGCTCCCTCGAAACGGGACCGGCTGATCGCCGACCAAGCGATGGAAACCACTGGCATCCTTGCTCTCGCGGACCGGCCCTGCACGACCCTCAGCGGCGGCGAGTGGCAACTCACGCTCATTGCCAGGGCACTCACCCAGGAACCGCAAGTGATGGTTTTGGACGAACCAACCTCGCACTTGGATTTGGGCAACCAGATGAAGATCCTTCGGGTGGTGAAAAGCCTCGCTGAACGTGGGCTCGGCATTCTTATGGCGTCCCACTTTCCCGATCACGCCTTTGTAATTGCCACACAAGTAAGCATTCTGGATCGAGGACAGATCGTACATAAGGGCACACCGGACGAGGTCATTACCGACGAAACCATGGGGAAGACCTATGGCGTGGATGTGAGGGTACTTCATGTTGGCGAAGGGGTGGACCGAAAGGCCTGCTTTCCCCTATTTAGCGACACCTCGGCTGCGATACAGTCCGGCGAAGTGCACGCAGAGACGGTCGTGGGGAATCGAATCATGCCGGAGAGAGCGCAAGCAAAAGGGGAAAGTCGATGAGATATCGTCAACCTGTCACGAGAATACTCTTCTGCGCGCTGGCGCTGCTGTTCGGCGCCATTTGTTATTACCAGGCGGCGGGGGACAGTAAGCCAGCGCAGGATAGTAGGCCAGCACCCCCCGCAGCCGGCGGAAGTAGTCCCTTCGCACTGCGAACCGATCTTGATGAAATTGAAAAGGACAAACGGGCAATTCCCTTCCCGCCTGACGCCACCTGCCCCGCCAATTTGCACCGAAAATCACCCCGAGGTTGCCGTCGTCGTACGCTGCCAGCAATGACGTGCTGCTTGCCGAGGCTCTTCCGTTTGAACTCCGGAAATCCGGCCCCCCGCAGCCAGTGCCACAGACGCTCTCCAAGAACGCAGGAGACTCTCGTCTTCGACCGGGCATTGCACCCGGATTTTTTAGAATAAAATAAATAGCAACCTTTTCTTATCCTCTGGCATCAATCAAAGCGGCTGGTTCTCTGCAAAAGAGGTTGGAGTGCAGGCACCAACCGGGGCTGAAAAGCCTATTTGGCCACAGTCAAAGAGGAACGCCGCTGAAACGCGTGCTTTTTGACGGCGGTCAAAGAGAAGGGCGGGTTAAACGACCCGCCCTTTTTCCATATCATTGCTGCCGTGATTGAGGGCAACCTGTTCAGCTTCTCTGGCTTGAACCATGCGGCTGGCGAGTGGCGAGACTTAGCCGCCTAGCCTAACCCAGCCTAAAAACACGAAGCCGGGCGCAGTTGATGACCACGCCCGGTCGAAATAGGGAAGCGCCTTTTGGGGGGAATCAATGCGAGTTCTCTTGGTCGGAGCTACCGGAACGATTGGCAGTGCGGTAGCGGCGGCTCTGTCACCGCACCACGAAGTCATTCCAGTTGCCTACAGCAAGGGTGCCAACCGGGTTGATTTGGCTGACCCCGCGTCAATACGCGAGATGTATCGCAAGCTAGGACGCGTCGACGCCGTTATCTGCGCGGCTGGGGTGGCCAAGTTCGGCCCTTTGCAATCGCTAACGGATGCCGACTTCAGCATCAGCCTGTCAAACAAGCTGATGGGGCAAGTGAATCTCGTTCGCTTGGGCTTCGACTATGTGACCAACGGAGGCT
>Ga0326727_10008920_pt1 | contig 25086 bp, 27 predicted proteins | sample MB2enrmetagenome_FD_207643 | JGI IMG/M metagenome (GOLD analysis project Ga0326727, IMG submission 207643) | Lab enriched peat soil microbial communities from McLean, Ithaca, NY, United States - MB29MY | ecosystem: Environmental > Terrestrial > Soil > Wetlands > Peat | place: USA: New York... | reverse complement strand
TCTCCGAGCGGAGGCCGGATCCCCAGCCGGACCTCGTGAAGCGGCTGCCAACACCTTGGAAGATCCTCTTTTGTCTTGCATTTACTGCATTTTTCTTCCTTTACTTCTTTAATGCACTGGCTCCGGAAGTCAGCCCGGATGGCTCCGGCTACCATCTCGAAAATGTGGCGCGTTATTGGCGTCTACATGGGTTCGCGTGGGACCACCGGACCCTCTACAGCGCACTCTCGCAGGGCATGGAGATGCTGTTCCTGGTGGCCTTCACTTTCGGCCGCCACTCCGCCGCCGCCCTGGTGCACATGGCGTTTCAGGCGGCTCTGCCCTTCCTCGTGGTGTTCTATGGTCGGCGCTTCGGCATCCCTCAAGTGGGTGTGTGTGCCGCCTTGCTGGTGTATGCCAGCCCGGTAGTCGGCATAACGGGAATTTCGGCATACAACGACTTGGCAGTTGCAACGCTGCTTTTTACCGGATTTTATCTGCTTCAAGTATGGGATGAAACAAGAGACTATAGGCTATTGATAATATGTGGCTTGCTGTATGGATTTGCATACGGCGTCAAGTATACGGCGATGTTTGGGATGGTGTTCGCCGTGGGTTTTGTCGGGCTGCGTGCCAGGCGTTTGCGTCCCATACTTCACGTCTCGCTGGCGGCTTTGCTGGTGGCTGCTCCCTGGGCGCTGCGCAATTGGTTTTGGTTGGGAAACCCCGCGGCGCCTTTTCTGAACGCATGGTTTCCCAATCCTTATTTCCATCCCGGCGCCGAGCGGGACTACCTCACCGGCCTGGCGCACTATCCCGCGGGCATTCACTCCTGGAAGATCCCGTTTCAACTCACGGTTATGGGCGGGCTCGTGCCCGGTATGATAGGCCCTATCTTTCTTCTTGCGCCGCTCGCTCTGTTCGCGATTCGCCAGCGCCACGGGCGGCGTCTGCTGGCGGCGGCGGCGCTCTTCGCCATTCCGGCTTATCTGAACACCGAGCCGCGCTTCCTGATCCCGGTGTTGCCATTTGTGGCTTTGGCCATGGGATTGGCCATAGTCGAGTGGCGCGGCGTGCTGCCCGCGATGGCGATTCTGCAACTGGTGCTGTGCTGGCCAACGGTGCTCTCGCAGTATTGCGCTCCATATGCCTGGCGTCTGCAGTCGATTCCGCTGCGCGCGGCGCTGCGCAAGCAGCCCGAGGCGGAATTCCTCCAGAGCCGGATTCCCGAGTACGGGTTGAAAGTACCCATCGAAGGCTTCGTGCGTCCCGATGAAAGAGTCTTCTCCTTCGAAGGGCGGCCATCGGCCTATTGGGATCGCGACATCATTGTCGGCTACGAATCCGCGCTGGGAAACTGGGCGCAGGACACGCTGCTTTCGGCGGTCGAGCATCCCCCCAGCATCCAGCAGCGATTTCGCTTTACTCCGGTGAGCGCGCGGGGTGTCCGTGTGGTCCAGATCGCTTCGGCCGGGAAGAACTGGACGGTCTCCGAAATGCGCGTGCTTTCCGGGGGCGGGGAACTGCCGCGAGCCCCAGGGTGGCGTTTGAGCGCCTGGCCTAACGGCTGGGACGTCCAGTTTGCATTCGACAACAACCACGCCACCCGGTGGTCCACCTGGCAGCCCATGCCAGCGCGCGCGTACCTGGCGGTCGACTTCGGCCAGCCCCAAAAAATCGATGAAGTGGTGCTCGAGTGCGTTCCGGCGCGTGATGCTCGCCTGCACGTTGAAATATTCAACGCGCAGGGGGAGTGGGGGGCATTGGCAGGCGATCCGGAGACCCTCGGCTTCGACCCGCCTCCCGGTCTGCGCCGCGCCGCCGCACTGGCGCTGAAGACGCGTGGTTTCGCATACCTTCTCATTAACGATTCCAACTCGATCGCCGGGGACATGCGGAAGTACGTGCACTTCTGGGGCATTGCGCCGGTGGCCGAAGCTGCGGGCGTCGATCTCTACCGGATCGAATAGGCGCTGGTCGAACGCAGCCACCGATGGTGCTTTTCAGCCACCGGTTGAATTCGCTGGCTGCACCTAAACTCCAGAAAAGAAGTTCGTTCCCATTTGGCAGTCACCGTGCGATAGAACGTGGGAATTCGAGAGATCGCTTATGGCACGCATGAACAACCACCGATTGCTGACTCTGAGTGCCGGGGTGCTTTTGGCGGCGGGTATGCTGGTTCCGGCCCGCGCGCAGGATCCCGACGATCTCAAACGAGCGGTTGCCCGTATCAGCATCATGGATGGCGAGGTTTCGGTTCGCCGCGGCGATACGGGAGACTGGGTGGCCGGCGTGATCAACGCGCCGCTGCTCGCCGACGACCGCATTGCCACGGGCCCCAACTCGCGCGCCGAAGTGCAATTCGATTCCGCCAACATTTTGCGCCTGGGCGGCAACGCGGAAATCCACTTGGCGCAGTTGGAATACGGCCATTACCAGATCGAGGTGGCGCGCGGCACGGTAAACTATCGCGTGCTGCGGAATTCCTCGGCCAATGTTGAAGTAAATACTCCGAGTATATCGGTAAGGCCATTGAACCAGGGCACTTATCGAATTACGGTAACAGCCGCCGGCGATACCGAACTGACAGCGCGGGTGGGCGACGTGGAAGTCTTTACTCCGCGCGGTTCCGAGTGGGTGCGGGCGGGCCAGACCATGCGGGCTCGCGGCGCGGCTGCCGATCCGGAGTTCCAGATCGTGGCCGCGATTCCTCTCGACGATTGGGATCGCTGGAACGAAACCCGGGATGCGGCGCTGACCCGTTCGACCAGCTATCAACATGTGGGACCGGGGGTGTACGGCGTCGAGGACCTCGACCGGTATGGCGTATGGAGCGAAGTCCCACCATATGGTCCGGTGTGGCGGCCGACGGTTGGAATCGGGGCGGGCTGGGCTCCATACCGCGCGGGCCGCTGGGTTTGGCTGGATTGGTATGGGTGGACATGGGTGAGCTACGATCCCTGGGGTTGGGCGCCCTATCACTATGGCCGATGGTTTTATGAGCCGGCTTGGGGCTGGTGCTGGTATCCGGGCGGAATCGGGATGCGGCATTACTGGTCCCCGGCGCTGGTAGGGTTCTTCGGCTACGGCGGAGTGGGAGTCGGGATTGGATTCGGATTTGGATTCGGCAATATCGGCTGGGTTCCGCTGGCGCCATACGAAGTGCTGCACCCGTGGTGGGGCCAGGGCTTCTACGGACGGCCTGGGGTTGCTATCGGCAACGTGAACATCGCCAGCACGTTCCGGAATGCGCGCGTGGCGGGCGGCATTTCGGGGATGGCCGCGGCGGATTTCCGGAGCGGGCACTTCAACAGTATCGGACGAGTTTCGGCTGATCAGGTTCGCTCGGCGGGCCTGGTAAGGGGGCAAGTGCCGATCGCTCCCAGTAATGCCAGCTTGCGCTTCTCGGACCGGCAGGCAGGCGCGGCGCCGCGCGCGAGCGGGAACACGAGGTTCTTTTCGCACCAGGGAACGGCTGCGCCCGCGGCGCGGATTCCGTTCGCGCAACAGCAGCGTAACTTGGAGCAGGGCGCGGGGCGTGCGTCCGCGGCCGCAGGGGGCGCCCAAGCGCAGAATCAGGGTTGGCGGCGATCCAGCGATCCCGCGGGCGGCGCGAGCGCTGCGACACGTGGCTCCGTGCAGAATGACCGGCCATCCAGGGCGGCGGAATCCAGTGGTAGTTCGGTTGCTCCTCAACGGAGCGGCACGAGCGGCGGATGGCAGCGGTTCGGCGAGCCGGGCGGCAGCCAGTATGCGCCGCGAGCCGCGCAGCCCTCCACGCCGGGTGGAGGGGGATGGAATCGCTTCGGAAGCACGGGATCGACGCGGCCGTCCACTCCGCAGTCGCAGCCGCAATACGCGCCCAACCGCCAGAGCGCGCCGCAATACCGGGCGCCCAGCAGCAGTGGAGGCGGAGGGCACTACAGCGCGCCGCGGTCGTCCGGCGGCGGCGGGGGCGGCCACGCGTCGGGCGGCCACGGCGGGCACCATTAGAGTTCGTAGAGGCTTCATTTCGTTTCTTCCCTTAGGCCCGGTCCTGGTTCAGCGGGGACCGGGCCGTTTTTTGATCCCTCGTATAGTTAACATAATATCCGTTATGGATACTAAAACTCGGCCCCAACGTACCACCCGCCTTTACAACCTTCCCCCGGTCTTCGTATCTTGAAGCCTTGGAGCCCTGATTCATGCACATCGTCCACGTTCACATTCACGTCAAACCCGAATTCATCGACGCCTTCCAACAAGCCTGCATGGAGAACGCCGTTAACAGTCGAAAGGAGGCTGGCATCGCGCGCTTCGATGTCCTCCAGGTCGCCGACGATCCCGAGCGCTTCGCCCTCGTGGAGGTTTATCGCGACGCCGCGGCGCCCGCACGGCACCGCGAGACGGCGCATTATCAGGCTTGGGCCGCCGCGGTGGCGGATATGATGGCCGAGCCGCGCACGCGCACCATCTACATCAACGTCGATCCGCCGGACCAGGGTTGGTAATGGCACGCTTCGAGTTCGCCACCGCCGCCCGCATCCTTTTTGGCGAAGGTACACTCGCCGAAGTGGCCCCCGCCGCCGCCGCCCTCGGCCGACGCGCGCTGGTGGTTACGGGCACCCCGCCCGAGCTCGCGGAGCCTCTGGTAACCGCTCTCGCCGCCGCCGGAGTTTCGCCAGTCCCCTTCCCGGTTTCCGGCGAACCAACTGTCGGGCTGGTTAGTCGCGGCACGGAATTCGCGCGCGCCGAGAAGTGTGATGTGGTGATTTCCATCGGCGGCGGCAGTGCCATCGATGCCGGCAAAGCCCTGGCGGCCATGCTAGGCAATCCCGGCGAGCCGCTCGATTATTTGGAGGTGGTGGGCCGCGGTCAGCCTCTCCTTCAACCTTCAGTGCCGTACATCGCAGTTCCCACCACGGCCGGCACGGGAAGCGAGGTCACCCGCAACGCCGTTCTGGGATCGCCCGAGCATCGCGTCAAGGCCAGCCTGCGCAGCGCCGGTATGCTCGCGCGCCTGGCGGTGGTCGACCCGGAGCTGACCTTGGGACTGCCGCGGCCGGTGACCGCTTCGACCGGCCTGGACGCTCTCACGCAGCTCATCGAGCCCTATGTTTCGTCTCGCGCCAACCCCATGACGGACGCCTTCTGCGTGGAAGGCATCCGCCGCATCTCGACGGCTCTCCCGCGCGTCTCGGAAAACGGCGCCGACCGCCAGGCACGCTCCGATATGTCCTGGGCCAGTCTCTTGGGCGGCCTGTCGCTGGCGAATGCCGGTCTGGGAGCGGTGCACGGCTTCGCGGCGCCCATCGGGGGCATGTTCCCCGCCCCGCATGGCGCGGTATGCGCGGCCTTGCTGCCGTACGTCATGGCCGCCAACTTCGAGGCCCTGCGCCGGCGCGCGCCAGAATCCGCCGCCCTGCGCCGCTACGAGGAGATCGCCCGCCTGCTGACGGGCCGGCCGCAAGCAGCTATCGAGGATGGCCTCGAGTGGGTAGCGGCGCTCTGCCGGCGGTTGGAGATTCCTCCGCTCGGCGCCTACGGGGTCGGCCCGGCCGACATTCCGGTCCTGGTGGAGAAAGCGGCCCACGCCAGCAGCATGAAAGCCAATCCCATCGTACTGACTGCCGAGGAGCTGAGCGGCATCCTGGAGCAGGCGATTTAAATCAGGTATCACATCCCGGCCCAAACCCGAAACGCCTCTCTGTATCTTTTTCTGAGGGCGCCGCGTCAAATAGGTGATTAGGGTGTTTCGGCCCCAGTGCGAGCTGCTCGCCGCTCCACCCTCTCTTTTCCAGCCAAGTAGCTTGTGATGGTACAAACCAGCTTGAGGGCGGCTTGCACGCCGGTTGGGAACATTTTAAGATAACGGTGTAAGTTTACTCCTAATTCCGGGGGAGCCACATGATTTACTCTCGTTCGGCCGAATACGCGATCCGCGCTTTTGTGCACCTTGCACAGGTGCCGGAAGGCAAATATGCGATGGTGAAGAACATCGCGGAGCAGGAGGAAATCCCGGCTCATTTCCTGGCCAAGATCCTCCAACAACTGGCGCGCAAGGGATTACTTCGCTCCAGCAAGGGTCCCACCGGCGGGTTCGCGCTGCGCGTGGATGCCGGTGATGTGCGGCTGCTGGATATTGTCGAAGCCCTGGACGGCCTGGCGCCGTATCAGCAGTGCGCCAGCGGGCTTGCCGAGTGCAACGACGACATGCCGTGCTCCATGCACGATAGCTGGGTGGCGCTGCGTTCGCGTATCATGGATTATTTGGGGCGGAATACCATCGCGGATCTGGCCAAGGCGCTGGAGCTGAAGAAGAAGGCCCTCGCCCAGACCAAGCAGCGCAAGAGCCGCCGCGCCGTGGCCGCTAAACGGGCTTAGCCGGGTATTTCAGGGTATTTCAATTCAATCGGAGGGACAATGGGACAATCCGTCCTGGTCCCCATGGTGGTCGAACAGACTTCCAGGGGGGAGCGCGCGTACGACATTTATTCGCGGTTGCTGAAAGAGAACATCATCTTCCTGGGTACCCCGATTGACGACCAGGTCGCCAATCTCATCATTGCCCAGCTTCTTTTTCTCGAGGCCGAAGACCCCGAAAAAGACATCTCCATTTACATCAACTCGCCCGGCGGCTCGATCACGGCCGGATTGGCGATTCTCGATACCATGGCCTTCATACGGCCGGATATCGTGACCATCTGCGTGGGACAGGCGGCATCCATGGCCGCGGTCCTGCTGGCCAAGGGGACCAAGGGGAAGCGCTTCAGCCTGCCCAATTCCCGCATTATGATCCACCAGCCTTCCATGCAGGGGTTGGCGGGACAGGCGGCCGATATCGATATTTACGCCCGAGAGATTCTGCGCATGCGCGAGATCCTCAATACGATGCTGGCGGATGCCACCGGGCAGCCGGTAGACCGGATTGCCAAGGACGTGGATCGCGATTACATCATGGAACCCGATGGCGCCGTGACATACGGCATGATCGACCGGGTGATCGCCAGCCGCGACATGGCGCCCATCGCCATCAAGGGCTGAAATTCGAACGGCTTACGGCAATTCAGCGAGAAACCGGTCGATATCGTCCGGGCTGATGTAGAAGTGCGGTGATGTGCGCACCCAGCCGTTTCGGGGGGCTGTAATCATTCCGCCTGCGCGAAGCTTCCGGACGATGGCGGACGCTTCCCAGCCGGCCTTTCGGAAGCTCACGATGCCGGCCCCGTTTTCCGTTGTCCGTTCGCCCAGCAGCTGGTAGTCTTTCGCACGCACGCCCTCGGCGATCCGGTTGCCGAGATTTTGGATAACCGGGGCGATTTCTCCTACCCCGACTTCAAGCAAAAACTCGATTGCAGCCCTTAAGCCGAAACATCCAATAGTATTTAGAGTTCCACACTCATAACGGCCAGCATCCGCTCGGAGGGCCATATCGCGGGAGCCGTAATCGTTGTATTTTGCAACGTTCGTCCAGCCGAATTCGATCGGGGTCACGCGGTCCTGAAGTTCCTGATTTATGTAGAGGATGCCGCAGCCTTCCGGTCCCAGCAGCCACTTGTGGCCATCGGCCGCCAGCGCGTCCACGCCGCAAGCCTGAACATCGAGCGGAAAGGCGCCTAAGCCCTGGATGGCATCTACCATAAAAATGCAATGGTTACGTCGGCAAATCTCACCAATCGCTGGAAGAGGAGCGCGGTATCCGCTGAGGAACTGCACAAAGCTGATGGAGAGCAGGCGGGCGCCCCGGCAGGCCTCTTCGATGCGTTCCAGGGGATCCGTCACGGAAAGCCACGTGACGGCGACGCCTTGCTCTTCCAGGCGCTTCCAGGGAAAGTAATTGGCCGGGAACTCCTCGCGGAAGCCCACCATGCGGTCTCCCGGCTTCCAATCGAGGCCCAGCGCCACGGTGGCAATGCCCTCCGAAGTGTTCTTGACCAGGGCGATTTCCGAGCGCCCGGCGCCCAGGAGCCGGGCGGCGGCCACGCGCACGCCTTCATAAGCGGCCAGCCACTGGTCGTAGTGCAGGCTGCCGAATTCCAGGCAGTCCTGCGCCAGGTGTTGCATGGCTTCGGCCGCCCGCCTGGAAAGCGGGGCCACGGCCGCGTGATTGAGGTACAGGAGGTGTTCGCAGACCGGGAACTGGTCCCGGTAGCGCTGCCAGAGGGGCGGCTGATCCATCACAGCTCCAGGGGCACCACGGTCAATTCGGTAATGACGGCGCGGGGCGGCAGCTTGGCGCAGGCCAGGATAGCTTCGGCAACGTTCTCCGAGGTCATGGCTTGAGCGCGCTGCTCGGCCGTGGGCTTGACCGGGCGCTTATCGATGAATTCGGTATCGATCAGACCCGGGCAGACCACTGTGGTGCGGATGTGGTTTTCCTTCTCTTCCATGCGAATGCCATGAGCCAGACCGATCAACGCGCGTTTGCCGGCCTGGTAGGCGACGCCCGAAGCATCCGGCGTGTGGCCGGAGATGGACGAGACGTAGATGAGATGTCCGTGGCGCGCTTCGCGCATGGCCGGAAGGACAGCTTGCGTGATATAGTAGGCGCCGTTCAAGTTGATGGCCATCATCTCGTCCCAGATGGCCGGCCGCAAGCGGCGCAGGTAGCGGTCCGGAGTGTTCATTCCGGCCACGTAGACCATGATATCGACCGGCCCGAAAGTACGGCGGGTGGCGTCGGTCAGCCGCTCCATGGAGTCGAGGCTGGCGGCATCGGCCACCAAGGTTTCGAGCGTGTGCCCTTGCGCCGCCATTTCGGCCTTCAGGGCGGCCAGGCGATCTTCGCGGCGCGCGGCGGCCATGACTTTGGCTCCATCGCGCGCCAGCAGAACGGCGGTGGCGCGTCCCACACCGCTGGACGCGCCCACCACCAAGGCTACTTGATCTTTCAGAGAAACAGGCATATATCGCGATAGGGGAAAGCTAATGGTAGCTCCTTATGGCGACAGAAGCACCTTCAGGGTGCCCGGACGCGCCGCATGCTCGAAGGCACGGGCCGCCTCGCGGAGGGGATAGCGCGCTTCGATCATTGGCTCGACCGGAACGATCTGGCGGGCCAGCAGCGGCAGGGCGTCCGCGAAGCGTCCGCAGCGCGATCCCACGATGGTGATCTCGTTGACGACGATGGGCGCGGCGTCGAAGGAAACCTCGCCGTCGAGGGTCGATTTCAAAATGACCACGCCGCGCGGCCGGCACAAAGCCGCGGCCGCGCGCAGTCCCTCGTGGCTGCCGGTGGCTTCCACCACCCAGTCGAAGGCCGCCGTCGGCAGAGAGCCGGCTACAAGCTCGGTGGTGACGCCGGCGGCGGCTGCAATGCGCAGCTTGTGCTCATGATGCCCGAAGAGCCGCACCGCGTAGCCGTGGGCATGCAGGAGCATCGCCGCCAGCAGACCCAGCTTGCCATCCCCCAGCACGGCCACGGGCTCGCAGGGCCGTATGGAGACCTGCTCGAGAATCTCGCAGGCCGCGGCCAGCGGCTCGGTGAAGACGGCTCGCTCGGTGGGAATGGCGTCATCGAGCGTGTGCAGGTTCCGCTCCGGCAGGGTGAAGAACTCCGAAAAAGCGCCCGGGTGCCCGGCGATCCCCAGCACGGTGCGGTTGGGGCAGTGCCGTCCGAGCCCTTTGCGGCACCATTCGCAGGCCGCGCAGGCCAGGTTGATCTCGCCCACCACGCGCCGGCCGGTAAGCGAGCGGTTGTCCGCATCCACCACTTCCGCCACGAACTCGTGCCCCGGCGTGCCGGTGAAACCATAGTAGCCGCGCACGAGTTCGAGATCGGTGTTGCAGATTCCGCCCACCAGCAGGCGCAGCAGCGCAGAACCTCGCGGACGCGCGGGCATGGGAGCCTCACGAACCGAAACCACGCCGTCTTCCAGGTGAACAGCCAGCATGCCCTTATAATAATGGCTTCATGCCAGCCGAGCTTGCCTGCTTCGAGGCGCATTGCCGCGCCCATTTTGCCATCACCGAGGTTCTGTATAGCTGCCCGCGCTGCGGTGGGCTGCTGGAAGTGGTGTACGATGCTCCCGCATTGCCCGTGGACGAGCTCCGCGCGCTATGGCGTATGCGGCGAACCTCGAACGCACCGCTCGACCAGAGCGGCGTGTGGCGCTATCGCGAGCTGATTCCGTTTCTGGACGATTACTCGAGCGTGCTCACGCTGCGGGAGGGCAACACGCCGCTGCTCGAAGCTCCCCGCGCGGCGCGCTACGGAGGCCTGGATCGGCTGGTCTTCAAGCACCAGGGCTTCAACCCCACCGGCTCTTTCAAAGACAACGGCATGACGTGCGGAGTGGCTCAGGCGCGGCGGCTGGGGCGCCGGCGGGTGGCCTGCGTCTCCACCGGCAACACCTCGGCTTCCATGGCCGCCTATGCCAGCGCGGCGGGGCTCGATCCGGTGATCTTCATCCCGCACGGCAACATCGCGGTGGGCAAACTCGCGCAAGCCCTCGAGTATGGCGCACGCACGCTGCAGGTGGAGGCCAACTTCGACCAGATCCTGGCCCTGGTGCGCCGCATGGCCGACCGGCTGGGAATCTACCTGCTGAACTCGATGAACCCGTTCCGCATCGAGGGCCAGAAGAGCATCATGACGGAGATGCTGGATCAACGCGATTGGCGCGCGCCGGACTGGGTCGTGCTGCCGGGCGGAAACCTGGGCAACAGCTCGGCCTTCGGCAAAGGGCTGCGTGAGATGCGCGACTTGGGCCTCATTGACCGCTTGCCGCGGCTGGCCGTCATCCAGGCGGAAGGCTCGGCGCCGTTCTATGACCTTTGGCACGCGGCCGACCGCTCGCGCTTGAACGCCGTCGGGCATCCCCAGACGCTGGCCACGGCCATCAAGATCGGCGATCCGGTTTCGTGGCCCAAGGCGCTCAAAGAGGTTGTCACGTCGGGCGGCGTGGTGGAGAAGGTCAGCGAGCAGGAGATTGCCGACGCCAAGGCGGTGATCGGGCAGTGCGGCATCGGTTGTGAACCGGCTTCGGCCGCCACACTGGCGGGTATACGGAAACTGACTGCGGCGGGCACTATGCGCGCGGACGGCGATGTGGTCGCGGTGCTTACCGGAAATGTCTTAAAGGATCCCGACTATATTTATCGGTATCATCTGGGAGAATTGCAAGATCCTGACGGGAAAGCGATTATCTCGCATTTTGGGAATCCACCGGTTATCGTACCCAACGATGAGGAGAGAATCGCCAAGGTTGTTGAACGCTAAACGGGCCCTTTAGCCAGAAATTGTACTGAAATCCTATAGTTTCCTATTGTTTTGTCTTAAACCTTCTGGTACATATGTACTGTATGGCCGCCAAGGACACAGTGCCCCCGATCCCGCCTCGGGCTTTGCGCCGTGAGCTGGAGAACTTGTACGCCCGGCGTGGTGTGATCGACGACGTGATCGCGTTGCTGGAGCAGTACAAGCGCTACCGCGCGGAGCCGGTGGCGGAACGAGAACTTCGGAGCGCCTGAGGATTTCTACTTCCGCAGGAGCGCTTCGATGCGCCCGGCCAGATCGGCGTGATAGAAGCGCACCACATCGACCAGGTTGATATCTTTTGGGATCCGCACCTTCGCCGCGGGCCCCCAAAACCTGGGCCTCGCGCTGGCGTTTCCGAAATGGATTGACATGCCAGTATGAACATGCCAAGCTAGCCCAAAGGCCCTCTAGCCAACTGATATGCCTCATGTTACGAAGACGGCGGAGGTGGCGCGAAAAGAAGCCAGCCTCGCCGATCAAGCGTACTATATGGTTCGCGAACGCATTCTCCGGGGCCGGTTTTGCCCGGGCACGGTCCTCTGCCGCCGCAAACTGGCCGGTGAGTTTGGGATGAGCCTCGTGCCGATTGCGGAAGCCCTGCAAAGACTGGAGAGCGAAGGCCTGGTGGAGAGCCAGCCCCGCGTGGGCACGAGAGTTCGCACCCCTGGCGAGGATGAAATTCGAGGGCGCTACGTGGTCCGCGAAGCCCTGGAGGCCGAATCCGCGAAGCTCTGTTGTCTCCACGCCTCTTTCCAGGAGAGGATGGAACTGCGGCGCTTAGGCGATCAACTCGATACGCTGTTCGCCCGCGTCCGCGAGCGGGAGGATGACCGCGACCTCTTCTACGCGGTCCAGGAAAACCATACCAATCTCCATTTGCGAATCGCCGAATGTTCGCGCTGCGTTCAACTGAAGAAGGCCATCGAGCAGAATCACGTTCTGATCTACAACTGGTTCTTCGACAGTTCCACCCGTGGCCGTTTTCTGCCGCCTCGATTTCACCAGGATCTCATGGAGAAAGTGACCGGCGACGACCCAGACGCCGCGGAGGAGGCCATGCGTCTGCACGTTCGCTTCGGGCTCGCATCCGTCGTGGAACAGTTGGCCGGGACTACCGCAAGCAGCGACTGGCGCCGCAAACGGAAAGAGCCGCAGTAGCCGAGTTCTACCCATCTACTGCCATATTAGGGGTGCTGTTCCGGGCATTTTTGCGCAACGAGGTTATCCGATCCCCGTTTGATTGGCCTGCATAATATGCGAGTTCGCGCTTTACATTCCGCCGAAATTGTGATATGACAGTAAGTAAACGATAGCGAGACAAATTGCGCCCGGAAACGCCTCTGCTTAGCTGGGGTTTCCGGGCGCATTTTAATATCTTCATCCAGTCGCCTGATGAACCGGGCCCGCCGGAAACGGGGGGTCTCACAGCAGCGAATCGATATAGGCGGTGAGCTTGGGGTCCATCCAGTCGGCCGGCTCGGCGAGCTTCTGGAGCACCTTCCCCCTGGCGTCAATGATGTAGGTCTCGGGGTACATGTAGGTGCCGAAATCCTCGTGCAGCTTCAGCTCGCGCGCGGTCAAAAAGGCCGGATTGAACTTGCGCAGAAAGGCGCTGTACGCCTGCGGGTCCTTATCCACGCTGACGCCCAACACCACCACTCCCTTGGGCGAGTATACTTGCGCAAACCGGCTGAGCGAGGGGGTTTCCTCAACGCACGGAGGGCACCAGGTAGCCCAGAAATTCAATACCAGGAGCTTGCCGCCGAAATCGGGGACCGAGACGCGCTGGCCGCTATCGGCCTGGATGGTGAAGGACGGGGACCTATCTCCCGCTACCACGACGTGCTCGTGGATGGACGCGTAAATCACGTAGGTCAGGGCCGCCAGAAGCACGCCCATGGCGATGCGCAGCAGCCGGTCTATCTTGGTGGTTCGCATGAGGGGAAAGCTATAATGAAATTGTATCGCGATAGAGCGCCTGGCATCCAACACACGATGCTCATCACCCGGAAAATCGAATTTTCAGCTTCGCACGTCTGCCGGAACCCGGGGCTTTCGGAGGAAGAGAACCGGGCGCGGTACGGCATGGCGGCCAACCCGCACGGCCACGGCCACAATTATGTGGTGGAGGTGAGCGTGGCCGGCGCCCCCGACGGAGTGACGGGAATGGTGCTCGATCTGAAGGAGCTGAAAGCCATTCTGAACCGGGAGATCGTGGAGCCTTACGACCACCGTTTCCTGAACCGCGAGGTGGCGCCTTTCGACCGCGTGGTGCCCACCACCGAAAACATCGCCCGCGACATCTGGCGGCGCCTCGATCCGCACCTTTCGACGGGGGCCACCCGGCTGCATTCGGTGCGGGTCTATGAGACCGCGGATCTGTACGTGGATTACTTCGGAGAGCAGCCGTGTTCCGCGTGACGCGCCGCTACGAGTTCGCGGCTTCCCACCGCCTGCATGCCGCTGCGCTAAGCGAGGAAGAAAACCGGCGGCTCTACGGCAAGTGCAACAATCCTTATGGGCACGGCCACAACTACGCCATCGAGGTAAGCGTGCGCGGTCCGCTCGACGAGGCCAGCGGGCGCGCGGTGGATACCGCCCGGCTGGACGATCTGATCGCGCGCGAGGTGCTGCGGCCACTCCACCAGCGCAACCTGAACATCGAGATCGCCGCTTTCGCCCGGTGCGTGCCGACTTCCGAGAATCTGGCCGCCGAGATCGGCCGCAGATTGAAGACGGCCTGGAGCAGCGAATTCCCGGGAAGATGGCCGGAATTGGAACGAATCCGCATCGCCGAGACGGCACGGAACATCTTTGAGATCGGAGCCGATGAAATCGAATAAAGCCAGAGTAGAAGTGATGCAGACGCCGCGCGAGGATCTACGGATCGCTCCGCTGGTGAAAGACATCCTGCGCTTGCTGGGAGAGGACCCCGCCCGCGAAGGCCTCCAGCGCACGCCCGAGCGGGTCGAGCAGGCGCTCAAGTTTCTCACCAGCGGTTACCGCGTGGATGTCCGCAAGCTGCTGAACGGCGCGCTCTACGATGTGAAATACGACGAGATGGTGGTGGTGAAGGACATCGAATTCTTTAGCATGTGCGAACACCACCTGCTGCCGTTCTACGGCAAGGTGCACGTAGCCTACCTGCCCAAACAAAAGGTGATCGGGCTGAGCAAGATTCCGCGCATCGTGGATGCCTTCGCCCGCCGGCTGCAGATTCAGGAGCGGCTGACGCAGCAGGTGGCCGAGACGATCCAGGAGGTGCTGGACCCGGTGGGCGTGGGCGTGATCTGCGAAGCGCGCCATTTCTGCATGATGATGCGCGGCGTGGAAAAGCAGCACTCCGGCGCCATGACCAGCGCCATGCTGGGCGATTTCCGCGACCGCAAGTCCACGCGCGACGAGTTCCTGTCGCTGGTAAACCACCGGGGCACCTCGTTCTAGTAGACTACATCCATGCCTCTCGTCCTGAACCGGAGAGCGTTTCTCCAGGGCGCCGTAGCCGCGGCCGCGTTTGCGCAATCGAAGAACGGCGCTCGTGCCGCGGCCCGCTGGGCTTTCCTGTCGGATATCCATATTCCCGCCGATCGCGAGGACCGGTACCGGGGCTTCTCGCCCATCGCCAACCTGGGCAAGGCGGTTCCGCAGGTGCTTCAAGCCAATCTGCAAGGGGCGCTGATCACGGGAGATCTGGCACGGGTCCAGGGATTTAAGGATGACTACCAGGCTGTCAAGGGGTTGCTCGATCCCGTGGCGGCGCGCGTGCCGCTGGCGCTGACGCTGGGCAATCACGACGACCGCACAAACTTCTTCGCGGTCTATGCTCCCGCCAGCCAGAGCCCGGTGAGGGACCGCCAGGTGACCGTGGTAGAGGCTCCGCCGCTGCGTTTCATCCTGCTCGATTCGCTGCTAAGCACCAGGCTCACCCCCGGTTTCTTGGGGAAGGACCAGCGCAACTGGCTGGAGCAGTACCTGAAGAGCAGCGATGCGACTCCCACGGTGATCTTCGTCCATCATCCGCCCGACGACGCCGACAACAATCTCCTGGATAGCGACCGCCTGCTGCGCATCGTGATGCCTGTTCGGAAGGTCAAGGCAGTGGTGTTCGGGCATAGCCACGTTTACCGTTACGACGCGCTCGAGGGCCTGCACCTGATCAATCTTCCGGCCGTCGGGTACAATTTCAACGATAGCGAGCCGGTGGGCTGGGTGGAAGCGCGCATGGCCGCCGAAGGCGCGGATCTCACACTGCACGCGATTGGGGGCAACACGGCCCGGGATGGGCAGATGAAATCGGTGGAGTGGCGATAGGCCGCTTCGGCCCGGCGCTAACTTCCGGCAACTTGTTTATCGGCGGGAAGGGGTGCAGGCTGTTCATGAGAGGACCCGGCTCCCTCGCGAGCCGCATGATCAGCACGCCCATTCCGCTCGAAACGCACCAATCCACGAACCTGGACCAGGCGGCCATGGAGCGGGATTTGCGGCAGATCCATCGCCGGCTCGATGAGTTCGAGCGCGACCTCGCCGACTATTACGCGGCCGCGAGTGGAGGCACGCCATCCGCGCCCGTCCCGGCTAGCGAGGCCTGATGCGCCCGCCGAACTTCAGCTACGTGCGTCGATTCTCCGCCGCAGCAAGTCCAGCGCCATCTGGGTAGTGAAAGTGCGGATGCGCGTGCGATCGCCCAGGAGCATGCGGCGCACTACATCCGCGCCGGCGGCATCGGCGATCGCTACGTAGACGGTGCCAACGGGGACGGGCTGGCCGCCCGGACCGGGAGATGGCTCCGGTCCCGCAGAGCCCGTTACGGCAATCGCATATGTGGACCCTGTCCGGCGGCGCGCGCCTTTCGCCATGGCTTCCGCTACCGGTTTGCTTACCGCTCCGAATTCGTCGAGCGTCTCGGGGGGCACACCCAGCAGCTCAATTTTCATGGCATCGCTGTAGGTGATGAAGCCGCCCACAAAATAATCCGAGCTTCCGGGCGTCCCGGTCAAACGCTCTCCCAGCATCCCGCCGGTGCAACTCTCGGCCACCGAAACCGTAGCGCGGTCGCGCCGCAACAGATTGCCTACCACCACTTCCAGCGGATCGCCGTTGCGCGAGTAGATGCGGTCTCCCAGCAGCAGGTCGATGGGGCCGGCCACCTCGGCCAGCAGGGCGTCGGCTTGGGCCGGCGTGGCGCAGCGCGCGCGCAGGTGGACTTGGAGATCCCCGGCGGCCGCCAGTATGGTGGTGGCGGGGTTCTGGTATTTCTTGTAGGCCGGGGCGATGAGCTGGTCGAGGTCCGATTCGGTCATGCCGGACACGCGCAGAACGAGCGTGCGGATGGCCTGGCGGGGGACCAGGCGCGTCAGGCGCGGCAGGCACTGGCGCTCGAACATGGCGCGCAATTCATGGGGAGGGCCGGGCAGCAGCATGGCCACGGCGCCGGCTTCCTCGATCCACTGGCCCGGCGCGCTACCGCGGTCGTTGGGCAAGATGTCGGCGCCTTCGATGACGAAAGCCTGGCGCTTGTTCACCTCCGCCATCTGGCGGCCCATTTTGGCGAAACGCTTCTCGAGAGCGGCGGCGATTTCCGCGTTGAAAACCAGCCGGCGATCGAGCGCCTGGGCCACCGCTTCGCGGGTGAGGTCGTCTTCGGTGGGGCCGAGACCGCCGGAGAGAATTAGGATTCCCGAGCGCGAGAGGGAGCGGCGCACGGCGTCCGCGAGGCGGTCGCGGTCGTCGCCGATCACGGCTTTGGCCACTACCTCGACGCCCAGGCCATTCAACTCGCCGGTGAGGTAGAGCGAATTGGTATCGACGCGCTGGGGCGTCAGCATCTCCGATCCGACCGCGATGATTTCGGCGTCCATCAAACCAGGGTGAAGCCCTTGATGCCCACGTCCACGCGGTAAATGGCGTTGCTGCTGGCCACGGCCATGGCGCCCGAAGGCGTGAAGGCCAGGCCCACGATGCCGGGCCCGGAGAGGAACAACTCCGCGCCGCGGTCGGCGGCGATGCGCACCACGCCCTTCCGCCCGCCCAGGGAAGCAGCCACGTAGAGGCGGCCCTCCTCATCGAAAGCCATACCCTGCGGCCGGCCCAGGCCGCGGTAGAAGACCTCCACCTGGCCCTCGTGCGAGATGCGGTAGACGGAATCGAAGCTCGAGGTGGTGGGGCCGGTCACGTAAAGATAGCGGTCCGGTCCGAATGCCAGGTGGTACGCGGCGATGGAGGGTTCGAGCGTGGCGAAGACGAAGATCTGACGGTTGGGGCTGACTTTGAAAATGGTGCCGCTGCGGTCGCCCACGTAGAGGTTCTGTTCCTGGTCGAAGGCGATTCCCGTGGCGACTCCCATGCCTTCCACGTAGACCGACATGTTGCCGGTGGGTGTGACCTGGTAGACCACGCCATCGTGGCGGCTGGAGATGTGCAGCAGGCCCTCGCCATCGAAGGCGAGACCGGTGGCATTCATCAGGTCGTTGATAAAGGGCTTCATGGCGAAGTTCAGGTCGATCTTGAACACCGCCACGGGCACCTTCTGGCCGCGCGACCCGCTGAAGGTAGTGTAGATATTGCCCAAGCCGTCTACTGCGGGGTTGGCCACGGGGTGGAGGCTGTCGGCCACCAGGACGCCAATATCGCAGGCCCACGAGTCGCTCGATTGGGTTCCGCTAGCGATGACCAACTCTCCGGCGGTGGCGCCTTCCGGCACGCGCGCAATCACCAGCGAATCCGAGCCGATGATCACCGGTGCACCCACGTCGCCGAGGGTCACCCGCGGCCGGTCCGCCTTGGCAAACCCTTTTCCCCGAATCTGGAGCTCGCCGCCGGCAATGGCGGCGGGAGGTGTGACCTGGGAAATCTGGGGCCGGGAGTCGGGCGATTTCCGAAGAGCCATATTCTTCAATATAGCTTGAACCATCCCGCGAGAAACAAGACAACTGCCGCGTATATGCCGGCCATTACATCGTCGGCGACGATTCCGAGGCCTCCGGGCAGGCTTTCCAACTGGCGCACGGGCGCGGGCTTCCAGATATCGAAGAGCCGGAAGAGCAGGAAGGCGGCCAGGCAGCTCTTCCAGTTGAGCGGGTGAGCCCCAACCAGCGCGATCCACTGGCCGATCACTTCATCCACCACCACGAAACCGGGATCTTCGATCTTGGCGGCGCGCGCGGTCACGCCCGCGGCCCATACGGCCGGAGCGAAAAGCAGGGCCGCCAGCACCAGGAACTCCCACCAGACGAAGCCCGCGTGGCGGTAGAGCAGCGCGCCAATGGCCAGCGCGGCGGCTGAGCCGACGGTGCCGGGAGCAAAGGGCGAGAGGCCGCACCCGAACCAGGTGGCGATCAGGCGGGCCGTCACGAGCCGCTTATTCATCCTCTTCTTCGCTCTTCGATTCTGGCTGCACGGGGCTGGAAACCACGTATTTCTCCGAGGCCCAGTTGCCCAGATCGATAATGCGGCACCGCTCCGAGCAAAAGGGAAAATCCGGATTGGTAAGATTCACTTGTTTCTTGCAGATGGGGCACTTTACGGTCATAGCGCGATCTGGAAGAGCGGCGCCGGCGCGAAGGCTGGCGGCGGCTCGGTGGAGGCGGCCAACCCGCCCACCACGTCGTAATCGTGCGCCTCGGCGATGCGCAGGCGGCGGATCTCGCCCGGCTGCGGGGGCGCGCCTTCGAAATCGTTGATCAGGGCGACGCCATCGATCTCGGGCGCCTGCGTGGGCATGCGCCCCTGCCACAGCAGGTCGGTCTCCTTCGAGGGGCCCTCCACGAGCACGGCTACCTCGCGGCCCACCAGTTGGCGGTTGCGCGCGCGGGCGATCTTGCGCTGGAGAGCCATCAAGTGGCGCTTGCGGTTCTGAATGGTGCGGCCATCCACTTTGCCGGAGAGGGCGAAGCTGGCGCTGGTATCTTCATCCGAGTAGGCGAAGACGCCCAGGTTATCGAAGCGCGCGGCTTGGACGAACTGGCACAGCTCCGCGAAATCTTCGGCCGTCTCGCCGGGAAAGCCGGCGATGAAGCTGGTGCGGATGGCGACGCCGGGGATGGTGCGGCGAATGCGCTCGATGAGCTTGAGGAAGATATCGCCCGAGCCGCCGCGTTTCATGCGCTTGAGCACGGGGGCGCTCGCGTGCTGCAGCGGCATGTCGATGTATTTCACCAGCGAAGGGTGCGCGGCCATGGTATCGAGCAGCTTCTGCGTCACCCGGTTGGGATAGGCGTACAGGAAGCGGATCCACTTCTCGCGGGCGGTCTCGATCCGTGCCAGGCGCTCCAGAAGAAGCGGCAGGCCATCGGCCAAGCCGAGGTCCTCGCCGTAGCAGGTGGTGTCCTGGCCGATCAGGTTGATCTCCCGCACGCCCTGCCCGAAGAGCCGCGCGGCTTCCGCGATCACCGATTCGAAGCGCCGGCTGCGGAAACGGCCGCGATACTGCGGGATCACGCAGAAGGTGCAGGGGTGGTCGCAGCCCTCGGCGATCTTAAGGTAAGCGAAGTGGCGCGGGGTCGCGAGCACGCGCGGGGTGAGGTCATGGTAGAGATAGGGCGCCGGAGCGCCGCTGGCGACGGGGGAAAGCCCCTCGCAGGCCGCCACGATGCCTTCGATCTCGTTGGTGCCGACGATGGCATCCACCTCGGGCATCTCTTTGCGGATGTCACCGCGATAGCGCTCCACCAGGCAACCGGCCACGATCAGCCGCTGGGCGCGCCCGGTTTTCTTGAACTCGGCCATCTCGAGGATGGTATCCACGGATTCTTTCTTAGCCGGGTCGATGAAGCTGCACGTATTGACCACCAGGACATCGGCCTCGCCGGGATGGGGCGTAAGCTCGTGGCCCTTGGCGGCGAGCAGGCCCATCATGACTTCGCTATCGACGAGGTTTTTGGGGCAGCCCAGGCTGACGAATCCGATTTTCAAGAGAGTATCCCAGGGGAAAGAATTACTGTATTTAGGATAGCAGGGGTAGCGGGGGTGGCTCCACGGCCGAAAGCGGGAAGTCGCCATGCTTGAGGAAATCGATCAGCTTGAGACCGGTTCCGTGAGGGCTGCACGCGCGAGCGAGCCAGCGCCCTCACTGGCCGCCGGAGGCTTGGGGGTTGTTGGGAGTGGTTTCCCGGAAGGGTCTTCGGGCTCGCGTGGCATCGCTTCAGCCGCTCGGGCGCGGCCCCGCCCTCTGCGATGGGTCGTTTTTGTATGCTTCCGATGGCCACGGTGGCGTCGCGATCAGCATCCACCGCAAAAGCAGCTACAATCTACTCATGCGACCGCTCGCTCCCGTGCTTGTTTTCGCGCTCGTCAGAGCATTCGGCGACGTGTGGGGCCAGATGGCGGGAGGCCCACCTGGCGGAGAAATCGCAGCCGTCGTCATCGATCCCAAAGATCCCGCGATCGTCTACGCGGCTACCGACTGGAGTGGTGTTTTCAAGAGTATTAACAGTGGGGAGAATTGGATTGCGATTAACGCGGGGCTCACGAAGTTAGCTGTCCATTCTCTCGTGATCGACCCACACAACACGGAGATACTTTACGCGGGAACGGCCGGTGGCGTCTTCAAGACATTGGACGCGGGAAAGAACTGGGCTGCTTGCAGCACGGGTCTCCCCAAAGATCCCATCGATTCCCACATCACGATGTTGGCCATCAGCCCTTTGCAGCCACGGACCCTATATGCTGGCACGTTTAGGCGAATTTTCAAGAGCGTCGACGGCGCGCAGAATTGGACCGCTATTGCGCGGCACCCCGGAATCACACAGAACTCCAGCTACATGGCTCTCGCGATAGACCCGAGTTCCCCGGACACGTTGTATGTGGCGGGCGGTGATAGAGGACTGGTCAGGAGCGTCGATGGAGGTAGGAGTTGGAGGACCATCAACAGGGACAGGGCCGCCACCGTCGTTGTTGAGCCGTCGATCCCGGCAACCATTTACGTGTCTGGTTCTGGCGGCGGAGAGATCCTAAGGAGTACCGATGGCGGTCAACACTGGAGCGCGTTCAAGTCTATTCCGGAAAGCTACGCGGTGGTTCTGGCACCAAGTCTCAAGGGGCCCGCAAGACTTTACGCTGCGGTGTCTGGCGGCCGTGTGCTGGACAGCAAAAACAGAGGAGAAACGTGGACTGAGCCGGTGGCCGCCACGAGCAGCGAGATCAAGAGCCTGGTGTGCGATCCTGCCAACCAGGACGTACTCTACGCCGGTACAGCAGGCGGTATCTTGAAGAGCGTAGATGGAGGCACGACATGGCATCCGGCCAGTTCCGGGATTACTAATTCGAACATCTCCGTCATTGCGGTTGCCCCATCCCAGCCTGGCACCGTCTACGTGGGAAGTTATGGCGCAGGCATCGCCAGAAGCTCCGATGGCGGCAAGAGCTGGACGCCGGCCAACTCGGGACTGACGAATCCTGGCATCTGGTCGTTGGCCGTAAATCCCGGGGACGCCGCGCGCGTATACGCCGGAACCTTCAAAGGGGTCTTCAGGACCCTCGATAGCGGAGGAACCTGGTCTGAAGCAAGCCGAGGGCTACCGGACGTAGCCGTTTGCAGTTTGTTCATCGATGAATCCAATCCAGCTGTGATCTATGCCACTGCCTCCTCCGATGGGAAGGCGTTCAAGAGTACGAACGCCGGCGATACCTGGGAGGATCTCAAATTCGGGTCTCCCAGGCTGGGTGGGTGCGGAGTCGTAATGGACCCGGCGAACTCCTCTGTGCTCTACGCTACTTCGGAGAACGGACTTCTGAAGACCCGCGATGGTGGACGGAGCTGGCAAAAGGATCGCGCCGGATCGAACACCTTCGCTCATCTATGGCGCGATAACACGAGTCTCGCAGTCGATCCCTCTGATCCGGCCACGCTGTATGCCGCGTCGTCGGCGGGTGTATTCCGAAGCCCTGACCGCGGCGAGACGTGGAATGCGGTCAGCACCGTCACCCCGCCCACTGGTCTCCGGCGGTACCTCCTCGATCCGACGGACCCCAGCATCATCTATGCTGAAGCCGAACTCAAAGGGCTGTTCAAGAGCACTGATGGAGGCCAGCACTGGAGGTCGATCAACTCGGGCCTTCCCGGTCTCGGCACTCGTGCCTTGGTCATGGACCCGACGAATCCCCGGGTCCTCTATGTTGGGACATTCAAGAGGGGGGTCTTTCGAAGCGCGGATGGCGGGGAGAGTTGGCAGCCCACGGGCACGAGGTACGAACGGGCCATGACGGCACCCAACTAGGCCGGAACCACGCTGACTCCGGTCCCTCCGTCTTTACGCAGGGCTGGTCGCCAAACCGAAAGCGCGCCAGATGGACGAAGCGTCCCGAAGGCGCGGATCGTCCCGCGCCGCTCTTCGAGCGTTCACGAATGTCTGATGCGCGCTCGATTTGCGATGGAAAGAAGCGCCCGAAGTGCGTCGTTCACCGACCTCGAATCAGGGAATGCCTGAGTCAACTCCGGCTCAAGGAGTACCACATTGGTGCCGGCCTGGTATCGGTCCACGTACTTGCCCCGAATGCCGCCGGAAAAATCGTATTCCGGCCTCATCTCCACAGGCGCCCGCTTAGAGCGGGGCTTCTTTGTATTTCCGGCTTTCATACTTTGTCGCGGCGCGAGCGCTGATCAATCGCGCCCGCTCTCCTCTCATAGTATGAACCACCACCAGCAGTCTTTGCTTGCTGGACATGCCGATGATGACGAAGCGCTCCTCCCCGGCGCTGTGATCCGGGTCTGGAATCGTAATCGAGAGCGGGTCTCCAAACACCGTGCTGGCCTCCGCAAACCCAACCCGATGTTTGCGGCGGTTGGACTGGTCCTTTCTCGGATCCCACTCGAATGGCAGTCCCTGCATCCCCTTGAGCTTAACGAATTGCAGATGTCATGGATTGATGGATCCCATACCTGCTGACCAGGTTCAACACAGCGACACGCGCCGGCCAGGGGGTCCGGGGGCCAGATTGCGCCCCCAGAGGTCTGCCCCACACCGACGTCAGAATACCCGGTACGGAATCGTCGCCGGGGCCAGCAGCAGATCCATTAGTTCGTCGTCCATCTTGACCAGGGTGAGCGAGGCGCCGGCCATCTCGAGCGAGGTGCAATATTCGCCTACATAGCTTCTGGCAACCTGGATGCCGCGGGCGGCCAGTTGCTCGTGAGCCAGGCCGTAGAGCAGGTACAGCTCGCTGATGGGCGTGCCTCCCAAGCCATTGATCATCAAGGCGACGCGGTCGCCGGCGTGAAACGGCAGATCGGGAACCACGGCATCGAGCAGCAGTGAGACCACTTCTTTGGCCGTCACCGCTTTGGCCCGGCGCCGCCCTGGTTCGCCGTGGATGCCGACGCCCACTTCCATCTCGTCTTCGGCAATCTGGAAGAGCGGCGCGCCTTTGGCCGGCGGGGTGCAGGAGCTCAGCGCGATCCCCATGGTGCGAGCGGCGCCGTTGACGCGCTTACCCAGCGCGACCAAAGCGTCGAGATCCGCGCCGCGTTCGGAGGCTGCGCCGACCGCCTTCATCACAAAGAAATTCCCGGCGACCCCGCGGCGTCCTACGGTGTGGGTGGAATCTTTCACGGCCACATCGTCGTCGATGATGAGGGTCTCGACCCGTATGCCATCGGCCTCTGACATTTCGCGGGCCATTTCGAAGGCCAGCCGGTCTCCCGTGTAGTTGTTGACCAAGTGGAGGACGCCCTTCGGTGAGGCCAGCAATTTGGTGGTCTCGTAGACATAATCCACGGGAGGGGCCGAGAAAACATCGCCCGGACAGGCGGCATCCAGCATGCCGGGGCCGACCAGCATGACGTGGGCCGGCTCATGGCCCGAGCCGGAGCCTTGCACGATGGATACCTTGTTATCGCTCGGCGCATCGGCGCGCATGATGAGGTTGTACTCGGGGACGTAACGCAACGCGCCGGGATTCGCCAGCGCGATCCCCTTCAGCATCTCGGGCACGAACTGCTTTGGATCGTTCACGAACTTTCTCATGATTTGGCCACCCCTTTGGTTGCGTGGTAATCGCGCCAGGCGGCGCTGAGACATCCGGCCATGACAGCGATGGCAACGGCGCCCGGATCGGGGGATCCGATGCTGCGCTCCCCCGTATATGAAGCGCGGCCGCGCTTCGCAATCATGCGTGAGGTCCCGGTGGCCGCTTGTTCGGCGGCCTCAGCGGCAGCGGCGAGCGCCTGAACGCCGCCGCCGTCCTGGTTGGCGTCCGCGCGCAGGCCGGCCTCCAGGCAGTCGATGGCCGGAACCAGGGCGTCGAGCAGGGTCTTGTCGCCGAGCGAAGCGCCTCCCCGCGCCTGGATGCCTTCGACCGCTGCGCGCAGCATCGCGACCGCGTCTTCGGGCGCCAGCGCAAGCTTATCGCCGGCCGCGCTTCCGGCCCGCAGAAAAGCCGTGCCCCAGATGGGGCCGGATGTTCCACCCACCCGGCTGGCGATCACGAGGCCGATCTTCTTGAGGAACGCGCCGGGGCTCGAGCGATCGAAGCCGTTGAACCCTTCGATCACCTTCTCGAAACCGCGGGCGAGCGAGTAACCGAAATCGCCGTCGCCCACCACGGAATCCAGTTGGCAGAAGTAGCTCTCATTGGCAAGAGCGGTCTCGGCGATGGTCCGCACGATCAACTCCACCGCGGGCAAAGAACCATTCGCCATATTCACCGAGCCACGCTATGCGAAAGCAGCGCTTCCAGGCCGGACACCTCGAACCAATCTCCCGGCCGGGCCGCCGACCGGTTCTCGAGGACCACGCACTTCTCTCCGCCCGGATCGCCCAGGCAGGTCAGCACGATGGATGCGTGGGAGAAGTCTTCGTCGCGCGTGTAGCCGCTGACGGTCACCACGCAGCGCATTCCCGCGACGTAAGCGGATTCGACGCCGTTATTGGAAT
>Ga0326727_10008919_pt1 | contig 25086 bp, 21 predicted proteins | sample MB2enrmetagenome_FD_207643 | JGI IMG/M metagenome (GOLD analysis project Ga0326727, IMG submission 207643) | Lab enriched peat soil microbial communities from McLean, Ithaca, NY, United States - MB29MY | ecosystem: Environmental > Terrestrial > Soil > Wetlands > Peat | place: USA: New York... | reverse complement strand
TGCTCAGTTCCCCAAGCGAGAAAAGCACTGCATCCATAATGTTGGTTTTTCCACTTCCGTTTGGGCCAGTTATGGCTGTGAAGCCTTTATCTAAAGTTACCTTGATGGTCTGTGGCCCAAAAGACTTAAAGCCTTTTAACTCGATTTTTTTAATGTACGGCATTCAGTCTTTATCCTCACGGCAAGCGGTCTATATTATATTATTTTAACATCTCATCAACATACGTATAAAAGCTTATAGCATTAGCTCAGGTTTTATACCTGTACACTGGAAAACCATTTGGGTCTCTGCAGAAAGTTTCCAGTGCTCTGTGAGTTGGAAGATAAAAAATCTGCTTTTTTTGAATTGCGTTCTTTATAGTCATAACCCAATTTTGCTTGCGGAATTCACCAGCTAAATTGACTCCCTTCGTCCCACTCTTGCTTTTTGATAGCAGAGAGAACAAGCGAATAGTAGACCCCTTTTAGGATTCTAAAAAGCGGTTACTTCCATTTTGTGAGTATTTCCTCTCTCTGGAATGTAACCCTGCTGACAAAGAAGACAACAATAGCTATAATCAAGATAATACCTGCCAAAATCAGCAGATTCGTGTCATTGAATACAAACAATCCAAGTTCAGATGCTATGTATACTCCAAAGAAGGGGAGCGCGGCCAGCATTCCCATTTGTTGTGCTGTTCGCACATCGTTTACTCTAGATGAGATAATGATATTTAGTTCAACGCTGAGAAGACATATAAATGGTGCCACAAGCAAGATCGCCCCCATGTGCCAGTTAGGGTAGTAAAGAGAATGCAGTGTACTTTGCGTCACCAAATCCATGAGCGACATGTATATCACTGAACCAGCATAGATCGCCGCCAAAGGTACGACGAGCCCTGAAATAGTTTTGCCCAAAAGAATTTCACCGTCGGTCATCGGCGTTGCCAGAAGCGGTTCCAAGCTCTTCTGGATCTTCTCCCCAACTAAACTGTAGGAGGCTATAGCGGCGGGAATTACGGCTGATCCTATGAGAAACCATACCGAGAATGCGTCCATGTACCTGGGAAGAGTTAAGGCGTTTATTCCATGGCTACTGCCTCTACTCAGTCCATATTGCACAATTAATGGGAACGCAATTCCGACAACAAGAGGGAAAACAATGGTGACATAGATGACTGTACTCTTCCGTTTGAAGATCTTGAAGTCTTTTGCGGCAACTGCCCAAGCGCTTTGCAGATCCATGTTTTCTCTCATCCCCTCACTAGTTTCAGGTACACATCCTCTAGAGTTGACCCGACCTCTGTTACGAATTGCACGTGCCCGCCCGCCGCTTCAATCGCCTTTAAAATTGCTGGATTCTCTTTCTCAGGGTCGCTGACATCGATAAGAAGGCTATTATCAGTTATCTCTGAAATTTGAAATCCGATTTTCTTGACCGCTTCCACAATTACATCATCTACACGCTGAAGCTGAACTTTTATCTTCCTGCCAGATAGCGAACGCCTCAACTCTTGCGGGGTGCCTATCGCAATTAGTCGAGTTTTCAGTATCGCTACCCGGTCACAGATCTTTTCAGCCTCATCCAGAAGATGTGTGTTTAGGAAGATTGTTCTCTTCTGCTTTTTCAGCTCGAGGATGAAGTCTCTAACCGTCTTAGAAGCTTCGGGATCGAGGCTTGCAGTTGGCTCATCCAAGAATAGAACTTGTGGGTCATGTATGAGGGCGCGGGCTATGGCGAGTTTTTGCTTCATCCCCTTGGAAAAGGTTCCTGCTGCTGTGTTTCTCTTTTCCCACAGCCCCAGCATCTTGAGAAGGTATTCTATTTGCTCTTTCCTTTTCTGTTCGTCGAGCTTGTAGAATCGACCGTAAAAATCGAGATTATCATAGGCGCTCAGTTCTTCGTAGAGACCGACATTTTCAGTCAGTAGACCGATCATTCTTCTTATCTTCTGTTGATCAGCTTTGTTTCCGACTTCGTAATTTCCTATCTTCGCAGAGCCGCTGGTCTTTGATATTAGACAGCAAAGCATCCTTATGGTGGTGGTTTTTCCTGCACCGTTGGGTCCGAGGAAGCCGAAAACTTCGCCATCATCTACATGTAGGGTAAGGCTTTCTACGGCGGTTAGGTCTCCGAATTTTTTTGTAAGGTTTTCTGTGTCAATCACTACGATCACCGAAAGCGGAGTTATTTTCATCTGTCTTTAGTGACTCTGAATCATTTGTTATATAAGCTTTCAAGTGAACATGGATAATTTTTTTCAACTAAATGGAAACATTCCGATCTGTACCCACAATTCCTAGCATATTCAAAAGGAAATCAATCTGCAAGTTTAATAGGGGATACTGAAAACTATAGACAGAAAATTAATATTAGGCGCATGTGCCTAAGATTTAGGAAACATTGGTGACGTAATTGAGTTTTGGAACAAAAGTTTTTAGTGGTATTCAAGAAGTGTTAGTTTTAGCGTTAATGATTGTGGCGGTTTTTGGGCTTTTCTATGTTGACATAGGCATAATGTACAAGGTTGGCATTGCAGCAATGGTGTTCTCAGTAATCTTCCTAATGACATTGGCAACCCAAATTCTAAGGCAACAAAAAGAAACCAAGCCAACTGACTAAAACAACGTTTTTTCACTTTCACTCTCCCCTCCCCTGTTCCGCAATGTCGTTTCTACGATGCTTTAAAAAAGGTTAGAAGCGTACATGCTGCTTCGTCTATGAACAGGGAGAGCAAAATAGAATGTCTCAAAATTTAATTGTCAAACCTGCAATGGCTCAGCAACTATTTTCTTTAAACATGCCAGGTGTAGACGAGCTTTTTCCAGGATTTGCACTAGGCGACTTCGCCGTGCTCTATGGGTCACCATCAGTTATTTCATTAACTTCTCTACTCTGCATAAGAGCGCAGTTGCCAGTGCAGCTTGGCGGCTTAGGAAGCAACGTTGTCTTTATTGACGGCGGAAACACGTTTAGACTCTACAAAATCGCCCGTTTAGCCCAACTTCACCAGCTTAACCCAAGGCAAGTGCTTGAACGCATCTTTATTTCAAGAGCATTCACAGCTTACCAATTAACTTCTCTTATACTCGATAAACTGGAAGAAACCATAAAAAACTGCGATGCCAAACTCGTGGTTATTTCAGACATAGCAGGGTTGTTTTTAGACAGTGACATTCCACATGAAGAAGCCCAAAGAGTCTACAGCCAAGTCGTTGGTTACCTTTCAAGCTTTGCGAGAAAACACCAAATCGTCCTAATCGCCACTTACCTTCCCTACTCTGACAACCGGAGAAACAGTTTACTTCAAGAAATAACCTGCTCAAAAGCAAACGCAGTATTATCCTTCAGCAAAACCACTTACACACGCGAGGTAACATTGGAGAAGCATCCATTTTTCGTTTTAGGCACCGCTGAACTTCCATCCGAAAACCTGACACTAACTGACTTCATGGGCGCTTGACGTGGGTAAAACAGTTGAATCATACCGCATGGCAATTGAAGACGAGATACGCCGCTGGAACGGTTTCGCAAAAGCACTCCGCAAAGAAGACAGAGAAGCCTTCGACATACTGATAGATGCATGCAGAAGCTACGCGTCAGCAGGAAGCAACGCCACTCAACCGTTACCTTTTGAACCAATGCTAATGTCAATGCTGGTCTCACAGCAAATCCGCTTGCAACGGCTGCAGAAGGAATTAGATGGCATCAAGCAAAAGCAGCAGCTCGGCGGCTCCTAACTGCGTTAAAGGATGGCTACTTGATGTTTACCCTTCTGACGTCGGCAAAATCGCGGTTTGGGTGATAAGCGAAAAAGGCGAAAGAATCAAGTTCACTGACACGTTTCAACCCTGCATTTACATCTCGGGCAAACAAGACGACCTTGAACGCTTAATCAGCCGACTATTTCGCAATCAAAAAATCGCTTCATTAAAATTCGTGCAAAAATATGCTCAAGCTACAGATACTGAAAAGTCAAGGGTACTGGAAATAACTGTTAAGGATTGCAGGCAAATTCCTTCTTTAACGCTTGAAATTTTAAGAATCGGCGATTTCTTGCGTTATGAAATTCACAATTGCGACATGCAGAATGACCGTTCATACCTTTTTAGCCGTGACTTGTTTCCGCTTGCATTTGTGGAGTTAAAAGTGACAAAATCAGGCTTGGATTACACGCTTTTGGATTCGGTTGAAAGCACAGACTACGTTATTCCTAAATTGCAGGTAATAAAGCTTGAAGCGAAGGTTGCTCAGAGGGGAATTATTGCTAATTTTGATGATGCCATCGATGAAATATGTTTAAAACAAGAGGGCAAAGAGGAGGTCACCATTGATTACGGTGACGAAGCCACAAAGCTGCTGCAGCTTGTTTACGCAATAAACGAGTTAGACCCTGACATAATCTTAACAACCGCTGGCGACTCGTACCTTTTTCCCTACTTAATCTACAGAGCAACCGTAAACAACCTCTTAGACAAGTTCCTCTTAAGCAGAGATAACAAGCCTTTTAACCGCAAAATTTCAGCGGGCAACACCTACTTTTCATATGGTCGCACATTTTACAGGGCAGGCACCATGCGGTTATATGGAAGAATACACATCGATGAAAACAACACGTTCATCATAAAAGAAGCAGGTTTCGAGGGCTTCATTGAGATAGCACGAACCTGCAGAGTACCCCTACACACGGCTGCCCGATTCTCGATAGGCTCAAGCATGTCTTCTATGCAGCTCTACCAAGCCATAAAAGATGACATCTTAGTGCCCCGAAACAAAAGGATTCCCGAAGCCTTCAAATCAGCCCTTGACTTGCTCGTTGGTGACCGTGGAGGCTTAATTTTTGAGCCACGCCTAGGAGTACATGATTCGATAGGCGAATTAGACTTCTCTTCCATGTACCCAAGCCTAATGGCTAAAAACAATATTTCAGCTGAAACAGTGCTTTGCAAATGCTGCCCTGATTCGCAACTGCGGATTCCAGACTTGAATTATCATATCTGTACAAAACGGGTTGGAATAGTGCCTAAAACTATCAATTTAGCTTTAACCAAGCGGCTGCATTACAAACGTCTAAGAGACGAAACAGGCGACAAACAGCTAAAACAAGCGTACGATATGCGTCAGACAGCGTTAAAATGGGTTTTAGTCACATGCTTCGGCTACTTAGGCTTTAAAAACTCAAAATTCGGCACCGTTGACGGTCACATTGGCGTTTGCGCTTTTGGCAGAGAAGCTTTTCTTAAGGCAGCGCACATTGCTGAAGATCAAGGTTTTGAGGTTGTTCACGGTATTGTCGATTCGTTGTGGCTCAAAAAGAAAGACGCAACCATAGAAGAGTACTATGACTTATGCCGAGTAATTACTAAGGAAATAGGCGTTCCCATAAACTTTGAAGGCCGCTACAGATGGGTGGCTTTTCTGCCTTCCAAACTGCACCCGCGTATTAGTGTTTTAAACCGTTACTTCGGAGTCATGGAGAACGGTAAGGTTAAAATTAGGGGCTTAGAAGTGCGGCGTAGGGATACTCCAAGGTTCATTTTTGACGCCCAAACCGAAATGATCAACGTATTAGCCTCGGCGAATAATTCAGTGGAACTTCACGGGAAAATTCCTGAGGCATTAAAAGTTTTAAAGGCTTATAGGCAACGGTTACTTAATGGCGAAGTTCCCGTCTGTGACTTAATAGTTACTAAACATCTGTCTAAACAGCCGAAAAACTATAAACAGCATATTAGCCAAGTCATCGTAGCTCAGCAATTAATTAAGCAAGGCGTGGAAGTTCATGCTGGCAACAACGTGAAATTCCTTTTCACACACTCTGAAGATAAACGGTATGAGCGCAGAGTAAAAGCTTTGCAGCTTATCGAGAAAGGCGTAAACCCAGACGCGAAAAAATACCTGCTAATGCTTTATGCTTCAACCGCTAACCTGTTAAGTTTCTCAGGCCACACCACCAAAAAAGTATATGACGCAGTTAAGGGGCAGCACCAAAAAACCCTCCAATAAACAAAAAACGGTTTTCTTGGGCACATACTCTTGCGTGGTACATGTAGTCCAAATCGTTTGGTTGATTTGATGGTATTGGTTTTGGGTCTACTTTTTCACGGTTACGTTTCTGTAAATCGATTTCGCCTCTTCGTTGAAAGCCATGTGTTGATGTGCTTCATTTGCTCTTGGTGAACGACGTGGTTAGATTTCTGCCTAATTATTTTACTAAATTTTTATAAATAGGAAATTACTAATTAGTTAATTAACTAAAATAATAAAGTAGTAGCTTAGATAATTGAGGTTTCGTGATCAATATGAATTTAGAGAATGCGCTCGTAAGATATGTCGATTATTCAAAGAACATCGAGTTGGTTGCGAGAGATGTTATTTTGAGAGAGGGGAATTTTATCAATGCCATAATAGGGCCAAGACGGTCTGGCAAAACATCTTTGATGCTTTTGTACATGAAGAGTCTGGACATTGAGAAGAGCAACAAAGTATTCGTCAACTGTGAGGACATAGATTTTGTCGGAATAACTGTAAATGATCTGAGCAAATTGGAAGAAGTCATGTATCGCGTATACAAACCGGATGAGACAAAGGATATCTATCTCTTCATTGATGAAGTACAGTCTTTTCCCGACTGGTCCAGGTGGCTCAGGACCCTTTTTGATCAACAAAAATACAAGATCTTTATAACAGGATCAACCTCGGATTTATCATTAGACAAATTGCCTTCGGAACTGCGTGGTAGAGCTATTAACACCTTGATTCTGCCTTTTTCATTCAGTGAGTACCTTAGGTCAAAGAGAATAACGCCAGAAGAATACATGAAAGCAGATGAGACTGGAAGGATCGTTGGAGCTTTGTCTGAGTTCTTGGACTTCGGTGGGTACCCAGAGATTGTAAAAAGTGAGGGTCCTGTTTTGAAGCATATATTGCTCTCCGAGTTATACGCTACTGTAATACAGCGGGATCTCATAGAGAAGTATGGCATAAGAAAGGCTGCTGTCTTCAGAGCCTTCATAAATTCGCTCTTCGGTTCAACCTGCAGAAACGTATCAATTCCTGCGATTGTGGGTTGGTTTGAATCGCAAGGAACAAAAATAAGTAGTGTGACGGCGCTCAATTATCTTAATTACGCGCAGTCCGCATTCCTTTTCTTCCTGATATATCCATACTCGAGAAAGATAAAAGAAAGAAACACCAAACCAAAGCTCTACGTTTCAGACTCAGGAATTTTAGGGCTTTTTGACTCAGACAAGGGGAAAGAGCTCGAAAACGCTGTCCTTGTAGAGTTGATGAGACGGCGAGAGAACGTTCACTACTATAAAACCAAGTTAGCTGATATAGATTTCGTGCTGACCAAAGAAAACAAGGCATGTGAACTAATCCAAGTCAGCTACAGTATAAACGATCCAGAAACATACGCAAGAGAAACTAATTCGCTTTTGGAAGCAAGCGAGAACCTAAACTGCGGCAACCTCACCGTAGTAACCTTCGATGAAGAGAAAAACATTGAACGAAACGGTAAAGTCATCAGGGTGACACCCGCATGGAAATGGTTTCTGAAGTAATTAACTCTGAAGATAAACGGTATGAGCGCAGAGTAAAAGCTTTGCAGCTTATCGAGAAAGGTGTAACCCCGGACGCGAAAAAATACTTGGTGCTGCTTTATGCTTCAACCGCTAACCTGTTAAGTTTCTCAGGCTGCACAACTAAAAAAGTATATGACGCAGTCAAGGGGCAGCATCAAAAAGCCCTCCAATAAAATTTTTTTCTTTCTGCTCCATTAGGTTACTATCTCGGTTAGGACTATAAGCTTGGGCTGTAGACTCCAGTTCAACCTGGTATCATCAACAATTCATGCTTAACGCTTACCGATTCATGAAACTATGAAAATGAGGTAGGCGTTTTTTCTTTTTCAATGGTCACGTAATTGGTATTATTAGCAGGCACCGCGATGAAGTGATTGTTGTGTATAGTGCATTTTTTATTTCTGCTGAGAACAGGGACTTCTTGGGGATAAAGCATTGTTTTAAGCATTATCCATGCGTCAATAAATTTTTGTCCTTCCTCGGTTGTAACGTACTTTTTTGTTTTAGGTTGCAGTTCCAGAAAATCTGATGTTTGAAGTTGCAGCAGGTAGCTCTCAAGCAACTTGAAACTTGTGTTTGTGTTGCGTAAAATGTAGGTTTTTGCCTGAGGCATTTTGCACAGTTCAAGAATGTCGTACAAGACTTGCAGATGGTTTCTTCGATTCTCAAAAATCAAGGTTCTTTTCAAGCACTCCACCGCTTGGAGGATCATTTAGCTTCATTGGTTGTACAAACAGTTACCGTTTGTCTGCCAGATGAATCTATACGGTAATATGCTTGAAGTTGTTTTTAAACTTTCCTGAAGTTATCTGCGCTTAATGATTTCTAGGCAAAGTACATAATGCGTAGATGAGAAATGCTGAATCCAGAATGTTAGGCAATAATGGGAAATAGACCCTCTGCTGATGATTGTAGATATCTTGCATTTTGCGCTTTGAAGGCAGGTTTGTTAAGTTATTCTAGTTGCTGTTTCTATGAGGAATCCTTTTTTGCCGATTGTGTACGGCAGGCTTCTTGAAGGAACAAAGGTGCCTTTCATCTTCTTTACCATGATATCTCGATGTGTAGCATCTGTTGTCCACGCTGTGTTGAATAATATTACGCCGTCGGCGAAGTGTTGCATCGCGGTTTCAGCTTTTTGATCTTGCATCCCTTCAGTTAAGAGAAGCAAGTGATATTCTTCGCTGCCTCTGTTTTGACGAGACATTGCAGTGAGCAGGTTGATGGCTTCTTCGATCTTCCGGGATAAGAGTACTTCGGAAAGTGAATCTAAAATAATAGTTCGATGTCCCTTCATTTCTTCAATTACAGTTTCTACCAGATTATCGGCTTTTGCTAAGGTTTCAAACTTCCAGTTTCCAGCAGCTTCTAGCGGTGCGATATCCCAGTTGTAGGCGGCCATATCTTCTCTCACGTTGTCAGGGGTTGCATTTACTGTAAAGTATGTTACCCCGATTTGTTTTGCTCGCGCGTAGGCGATTTGTCTGGCGAAGACTTCATTCCCCGAGCCTGGTAAGCCTGTTAGAAGTAATATTTTAGGCGGTAAACCTCCAGTTAAGAATTCGTCGAGGCCTGCGATTCCTGTTTTAACAAGTTTCATGCTTATCTTCCTTCTACATGTTTTACACGATTTTAGTTATAACCTTTTTTCAACCGCAACAAAAGCGCAATAATCTATGGTTTTCTCCAAACTTTAATTACAGTTACTGTTTTAGTGTCAGCTCTTTTAAGCAATGTTTCGTAGTTAGTCTTATAAAAATTCAGGTGGAAGATTGTTTCATACCGCTTTTTAAGCAAGCGCCCGAGAGTTTCCTTAAGAAAGGAGAGCTTTCTAAAATGATTTTTCGTAAAATTCGTAAAAATTTGAAGGCGATTTCGCCAATAATTTCGGTGCTATTGATGATTGCTATTGCAGTCGTTGCCTCACTTGTAGTCTACGCTTGGGTAATGGGCTATATAGGTTACCAAACCGGTAAGACAGGTGATTCAGTAGTGATTCAAAGCGTTGTTTTCTCCACGCCGACCGGTACGCCTCCCACTGAAAAAGTCTCGACTGTATATCTACAAAATATTGGTAGTACTACTATCACAATAAACCCTGCTACATGTCTGTACGTCAATGGTCTGCAGGATACGGCAACAGGTCCGACAACTTTAGCCCCGGGAACTACTGCAACACTGGTCGATGCAGCATCTAATACTTCTTTAACCAGTGGACAGACGGTTACGATTAAAGTTACCACGTTAGGCGGAACATACAGTCAAGTAACTCAACAGGCTCCTTAAACAGGTTTTAAAACTCTCATTTTCTATCCTTTTTTCTTTTGTAGTTTTCAGCATAATTGAGGATTGATATTAACGGTATTTAACAAACAGATTAGACTGTTCAATCGAAAGAAGTCTTCAACTATTACGCAGGATACAGTTATGGAAAATAGTGTCGAGGAGACTTCACTTTCTTCTGATATAGATAATCAAAGCCTTGAGCATGGATCCAAAGCTGAGGTGCAAGCCCCCATTAAAGATGTTACTGTACTGGAAAGCTATTCGCTTAATGCGCCTTATGCTTCTGTCCAAGTTACCCGGGACACGGTTAGAGGCAACATTACATATGTTGTGGAAGAACCAAAGCTCAGCAAGACTGACTTGACAAGTCTTGGGCGCCTGAGAGGTATTCTAAACGAAGTGTTAGAGTTTAAACCAAAAGAGCTGCAATCAAAGCAGGCTGCTGAAGAATACCTGGTAAAAAAGAGCAATGAAATATTCGATAACTACCATTTCAGCTTAGACCCAGACACTCTTAGTAAGTTGCTCTATTATGTCATCAGGGATAATCTTGGTTTCGGAAAAATAGACGCGCTTATGCATGATCCATTAATCGAGGATATTTCCTGCGATGGAGTCAACGTGCCCATTTACATTTGGCACAGAAAATTTGAATCTATCCCGACGACCTTGCGTTTTGAAACAGCTGAAGAACTTGACACTTATGCACTAAGACTTGCTTACCTTTGCGGAAGCCATGTTTCAATAGCGCAGCCAATGCTTGATGCATCATTGCCAGATGGTAGCAGAATTAACTTAACGTATGGAAGCGAAGTTACCCGTAAAGGCTCAACTTTTACTATAAGAAAATTCAAGCTCGACCCCTTCACAGTCACAGACCTTGTTACTTTCAAGTCTCTCTCGCCAGAGATGGCTGCTTTCTTCTGGTATGCAGTAGAAAACCGGGTTTCGATTCTGGTGGCAGGAGGAATAGCGGCTGGAAAAACGACATTGCTGAATTGCTTGAGCATGTTTATTAAGCCAGATTTGAAGGTTGTCTCCATCGAAGATACCCCTGAACTAAATCTTCCGCATCAAAACTGGATTCCCGCTGCTACAAGAACGCATTTTGGGCTTGCAACAGAGACTGCGGATATCACCCTTTTCGATCTGCTTAAAGCGGCACTGAGACAGAGACCTGACTACATCATCGTGGGTGAAATCAGAGGAGCAGAAGCTTACACGCTGTTCCAAGCAGTAAGTACAGGCCACCTTGGAATGTCAACGGTTCACGCAGAATCAGTTGAGTCAGCTGTGTACAGGTTAGAGTCAGCGCCAATGAATATTCCAAGAACCCTTATCGCTGGAATAGACATAATTCTTGTTCAAAAACGAGTCGAATTAAACGGCAAACCAGTGAGGAAAACTGTCGCCACCTCAGAAATAGTGGGTTTAGATCCACGTTCTGGAGAAATTTTGACCAATGAAGTTTACAGATGGAATTCTGCGCAGGATACCTTTGATTTTACAGGTAGAAGTTACATTCTGGAAAAGGTAGCTGAAAAAACAGGCATGACTCCGGAAGAAGCAAGCGAAGAAATCCAACGTAGAGCTAAAGTGATCCAGTGGATGGTTAAGAACAATATCCGGAACTACAAGGACGTCTCAAACATAATCCGAAGTTACCTTGAAAACCCCGAGCCCATATTAAAGGAGGCTCTAAACAACGAATAAAACGTTGCTAAGCATATATCTACGAATATTCGACAAGATTCCAAAGAGCATTCTTTCCAAGTTTGACGGTTTACAACAAAACTTGGCTAAAGCGAACTTGAAGATTACCTTCCAAGTTTACATGGGATTAATGGTTTTCACATCAATTCTTTCAGGGATTGTAGCTTTCTCGCTAGCAATGCTTCTATCGTCTTCCGTTCCATTTTCTATCTTAATCGGTTTACTTGTTCTTCTTTCTTCATTTGGCCTTTGCTACGTTTACCCCATGTTCGGTATCTCTTCCAAGGCAAGGAAAATAGATGCGAACCTTCCGCTTACAGCAAACTTTATGGCAGTTCTTGCGAGTGCCGGTATGCCGCCTGAGCGCATTTTTCGTTCCTTAGCGAACGTTGGAGACGAATTTGGTTTAGGTGAAGAAATGCGCAGAATAATCGGGGACATTGAATTGTTAGGTTTAGACCTTAATGAAGCCTTGAATAAGGGTTCTTTGAGGTCAGCCTCACCAAAGTTCGGAGCAATGCTTGATGGCATTGTGACCACCACGCATGTTGGTGGAGACTTGGCTGCTTATTTGCGGGAAGCGGCTGAGAAGTATAAAAAAGTAAGAGTTGCATCGATGAAGAGCTACTTGGAGGGCTTAGCTGGCATGGCTGAAGTCTATGTTAGCTTCATGATTGCTCTTCCGCTCGCACTTGTGGTTATGCTTTCAATAATGTCCTTTTTGGGCGGTGGCGCATCAATGTTAGGCAACATTAACCCACAGGTGTTACTTTTGCTCTTAGCGTATGTGATAACGCCTGCAGGTTGCGCCGTACTCCTATTGATTATTGATTCGATGACTCCACCGAGGTAAAGAAAATGCGGCAGATATCGAAGAAAACAAGGCAGTTTGTCGTTGCTGGTTCCGTTGTGTTGATTTTCATAGATGTTGTCATATTGGCCGTAATAGATCGTAGTATCCTAACAGTTTATGCTAACGAAATATTCTTAGTGGCAGTCCTTGTAATCATAATCCCTTCCGCCATACTTGACTACGAAAATCAAAGATGGCTTTCAGCAATAGAGGATCAAATGCCTCTTTTAGTGCGCGGAGTTTCGGAATCCCAGGAAACCGGGTTAACCTTAGTTAAAGCATTGGAAAAAATCGTTGACGACAAAATGATAGGGCATCCGCTCTCTGACGAAGTAAAGAAGTTGACTCTTCAAATGTCTTGGGGAGCATCCTTCGAACAAGCCTTGACCAACTTCAAAGAGCGAGTCAATTCGCCAATAGTAAACAGATTCTGCGCTTTGGTGCTTGAAGCAAGCCGTTCAGGCGGTACAATAAAGAAGGTTTTCGCCGCTACATCGGGTTTCATGGAGGAAATGAAAGACATGGACAAGGAAACAAGCGCCCAGATGAAACCCTACATAGTCGTAATTTACGCGGCTTTTGCTGTCTTTATGGTTGTAGCAATCCTTCTTGTGCGGTCTTTCTTTGCTCCGATGCAAGGCGCGCCGCAAATCATGGGCTCAGCTTCAGTGGGTAGCATAAGCGGATTGAAAGACTTCTTTTACAAGGACATGCTGGTTTCCGCGGTTACGGGCGGGTTGATGGCGGGAAAACTTGCGGAGCGCAGAATAGCAGGCGGCTTAAAACACGCGATAATCCTAAGTATCGTAGGATATGCGATATTCTTCATTGCAATTCCGCCAGGTTGGGTGTGAAAACATGAGAAAACTTTACAGAAATAAAAAGGGTCTTTCACCCATCATTTCAACAATCTTGATGATAGTGGTCGTTATGGTTGGCATGACTTTACTGTTTGCTTACGTTGCTGTTTACGCTGACAATTACAAGGCGGGAATAGGCAGCTCCATTTTGGAGTCCTTGACAATAGAGGACGTTTGGATTACAGGTCCTCAAACGGTACAGCTTTCGGTCTACAACACGGGAACAACAACAAATTTGGGAACAAATGTTGATTTGACTGTTGCCTCGATTTACGTAAATGGCACGGCGTTAACCACTAGTTCTTCCTCAAATAACATTAACTTCAACGAGTTAATAGGTGCTGGCGATCATGTTCCGATTGATGGTTATTGGTCTAAGGGTTTCCAAAGTGGAAACACCTATGATTTTAAAATCGTAACCGTGAGGGGTTCAAACTTTGAAGCACAATACACGTACACTGTACCTTAACAAGGAGTAAAATGAAATTATGAAAAGGCTCATAAAAAATCGTAAAGGAACAGCTGAAGTGATCGGTACCCTGTTGTTCATTGTTATATTGTTATTTTTCTTCACAAACGTCTATCTGTGGCATGATGCAGCAACCAAAGATGCAAATCAACTTTTCCTAAAAAAGATTAATTCAACGTTTAAAATAGAACAAGCAGCTGGGATTATTGTCGTCACCGCTAACGGAGGGTCAGACATTGCTTTATCTAGATTATGGATAATTGATAACACTTTAAACGTGCATTACTATGTCAACTTAGGGAACGTGCAGGTGGCAGCGGGCCAGTCTTTCAACATTACTTTTTCAAATAATGAAAATTGTTATAATCCTCCTAGCCCGGTTAGCATTAACCTCCCGCAAGACGGTAGCATGCAAGTTAATTATTACCCACCTGGGTACTCCGTGACATGTACGGTTATAAATACTCTAGGCATAGCAGAATCCACCACTTTCCAGCCATAAACCACCTGAAATTGCCTTGTTTAGCCTCAATTCGGTTTTCGGATTTGTAATTTGGTTTTGAACCTTGTACTTCAAATGAGAAAAGAGAAGACTGAATAAAAGAAGACTAGAGAATTGTTTGTGACAAAGAGATCAGTATCATTAGCAGGAGTACCGCTGATTTATTTTTATTTTGACTTTGAGTAGCGTTCTCTAACTTGAATTCTCATTGGGCGAATAATGTTTAAACCGTTGACTATCCATTCGCCAACCTCTAAGCTGGATAACTGCTCGCCGTTGCCGCTAATCATGCTTTTGAGAAATGCTAAATCCTCCGGATCGTTTGTTCTTCCGACGATTTGGTTTACCATTTTAGATAAAACTTTTCCGCCCAGCACAGTTGGATGGGACGTGATGAGGATGGCTGCTATGCCGTTTTTCGGCGTTAGTATTTCTTGGATTGCCTGAAGCGGGAGATTTTCGGCATCCTCAACCACTAGGAGGAATGGCTGTATGGTTTTTTCTCGTCTATTTTTAGCCAACTCGTTTAGAATGTTCGCGTAGTACTCGCTTTTTTCGGTTAGAGTTAAGTTTTCGGCTGTTATTACGGTGACTTGGCGTTCTTTAATTTTCTTAGCTACTGCATCACTGCTCTCTTTATCGGCGTTGATTATTGCGGTTTGGAAGCTGAATGAATAGTTTTTGTCAGATGTTGAAGTGGTGCCTATTGTGGTGTATTCGTTGTTTGGGTCTAAAATGACTATGGGGTGGCTGGTTTTATTGGCAAGCTCTTCAATAATTACCGTTGCCGTATAGGTTTTTCCTGCTCCATCAATGGAAGAGATAAGGGTATGCTTGCTAGTAAGGTCAGCAGCATTTAAGTAACAAATTATTTGTTGATCATTAGTCTCCTGAGAAGCGCCAAAGATTTCAGCTTTGCCCAAATAAAGTGGCTGCGTACAGGCTTTTCCATCTGTTCCTCGGCTGAATACGTCTTCCAAGAATGAGGCGTAGGGCATGTAGATGCGGCTGCCAGGATTTGGCGGCACAAGTAGTTTGCGCAGTGGCTGAGATTTGTTTCTTAGGTCTATGTAACCTATTATTTGGGCTGTGGCCAACCTTTTGCCTATGCGGTCGCCAATAGTTGAGCCTGCAACCTCTTCATAACTGGTTATTTCTTTAATCTCAGCTAGCACTTGGCATGCGTCGCCGTATACTGGATGGTCAAGGCAGACTATGTCCTGTTTTTCGATGGTTTCGCGATTTTTTGGGGGACTGACTAAGAAGCTGAATTGAGTGGTGTTTGTGTCGCTGCTTAGTAATCCAAAATGTTCTTTTATGCGTATGTCCGCTAGATCCATTAGCGTTAACTCCCTAAAAAATAAAATTATACCTATGTACTTATTTTAACGGTGGAATTTTAATTTATCGGAAGGCAAATCATCGCTCAGATGCAATTAATGTATTTGGCAATGCGTTTGGCTGATTTGCTATTGAATTAGCGTTCATTTGGTTGTGGAACAATCATCCACCCATTCTTATATAGCGCTCAAACTTAACTAGCTCCAGCGGAGAGAAGGATTTTAGCGATTACTCTCCGCTCAAAAATAGAAAGGAGAAAAAATTTTTTGCGGAAAATATCTAAAATTAGACGTTCTATTAAAGCTATATCACCAATAATTTCAGTTTTGCTATTGATTGCGATTGCCGTGGTGGCTTCGCTGGTTGTCTATGCTTGGGTAATGGGTTACATAGGCGGCAGCACCACTAAAGCAGGATATGCTATAAATATTCAGAGTTTTGCGGTAAATCAGACTTCTGGTTATCTGATTGTTTATGTCCAGAACGTTGGTATAGGAGCAGTGCAGCTTAATCCCCTCAACGCTGTCTACGTAAATAGTACTTTGTATTCCATCGTTACATGGAATGGAAACCCAGCCCCAACAAACGGCGGGCTTATAACTCTTGCTCAAGGTCAAACTGAAGCACTCGCTGTTGCTTACTCGTATACTGGCGGGCAAGTTACGGTCAAAGTAGTTACAACTAGCGGAGCATTTGCACAGGTTACAGGCACACCCAGTTCAGGCAGCACACTCTATCAGGTGACTTTTGGTACGAGCGGTGGTGGCAGTGATTCAACGACTTCCCCGAGCACTACTCAGTTTTACACTGCCGGTCAACACGTTGGAATTAGCGCTACTGCTGGTACTGGCTATACGTTTTCGAGTTGGACTACTACTGGTCCGATTACAGTTGCTGATGCGAGTTCGGCTTCTACTACTGCGACTGTTAATGGCGCTGGCACGATAACAGCTATTTTCACTAAGACTAACTATCAGGTGACTTTCAGTACGAGTGGCGGCGGAAGTGATTCAACGACTTCGCCAAGTGGCACTGAATCTTACACTGCGGGTCAACAAGTTTCGATTACCGCTACTGCTGGTGCTGACCATACATTTTCGGGTTGGAGCGCTACTGGGTCGATTACATTTGCTGATGCGAGTTCGGCTTCTACTACTGCGACTGTTAATGGCGCTGGCACGATAACAGCTATTTTCACTAACTCAGTGGCCAGCATAATCATTAGTCCGAAACCCTCAACTATTCCTGCTGGTGGTTCTCAGAGCTATACGGCTACGGCTTACGACCAATACGGTAACAGCTTGGGCGTTGTGACCACTTCGACTACTTGGAGTATAACTTCTGGTGCTGGCGGTTCATGGTCAGGTGCTACTTATACTTCGGCTAACGCTGGTACGTGGACTGTCACTGCCTCGTATTCTGGTTTTTCTGATAAGGCTCAACTGACGGTGTTTGGTGCTGCTGCAAGCTTCTCGTTCAATCCTATTAGTTCGCAGACTGCTGGCACGGCTTTCACCATAACTATTACTGCTCAAGATGCCAATGGTAACACTGTCGCGAACTTCGCTGGTTCAGTAACGTTAACTGATCTTTCTGGCTCAATTAGTCCAATAAATATTGGTCCGTTTACCGATGGTGTCTGGACTAGTCAGGCGACTATCACGAAGACATTGCCAACCGGCACGAGTGATGTTATTATGGCGACTGATTCAAGCTTAAGTATTGCTGGAGAGAGCAGCCCATTCACTGTTAACCCTGGCACTGCTACAAGCTTTGCTGTTTCTGGTTTCACAAATCCAGTTACTGCTGGTAATGCGGGCTCTGTTACAGTAACAGCGGAGGATACATATGGAAACGTAGCAACTGGCTATACTGGTACAGTTAAAATAACTTCAAGTGATGCTCAAGCTGTGCTTCCAACTAATTACCAGTTTACAGCTAGTGATGCAGGCATACACGTTTTCAGTGTTACTTTGAAAACGGCTGGTTCACAATCGATTACTGCTACTGATACCGAGACAAGTTCAATTACTGGTTCTCAGACTGGCATAACCGTGGCTGCTAGTGCTTTGGCAAGCTTTGCTTTTGGCACTGTTAGTAGTCCTCAAACTGCGGGTACGCCGTTTAGCGTGACGATTACGGCTGTGGATTCTTATGGGAACACGGTTACAAGCTACAGTGGCACTCCCACTTTGAGTGACACTACTGCTACGATTAGCCCGATTATAACTAGCGACTTCGTAGATGGTGTTTGGACTAGTTCGGTGACTATCACGGCGGCTTATACGAATGATGTTATTACGGCGACTGATGCAAGTGCAGGCATTACTGGGCAAAGCGGTCAGTTCAATGTTAACCCTGGTGCTTTGGCAAGCTTTACTTTTGGCGCCATTAGTAGTCCGCAGACTGCTGGCACATCTTTCAGCATAACGATGACAGCTTATGATTCATATGGCAACGTCGAAACCAACTACGCTGGTCCGGCTACGTTAAATGATCTTTCTGGCTCAATTAGTCCGACGAGTACGGGTACGTTTACTAATGGTCTGTGCACTGTTTCGGTTATTGTCACGAAGGCGACTACAAATGATGTTATTACGGCGACTGACCCCAGTACAGACAATACTGGTTCCAGCGGTTCATTCACTGTTAGCCCTGCTGGTTTGGCAAGCTTTACTATCAGCGCTATTAGTAATCCGCAGATTGCTGATACAGGTTTCAGTGTAACAATAACCGCTTACGATCAATACGGCAACGTTGCAACAGGCTACATAGGCCCAGCGACGTTGAGTGATCTTTCTGGAACGCTTAGTCCGACTACCGCCACGTTTACAGCTGGTGTCTGGACTAGTTCCTCGGTGACTATCACGAAGGCGTATACAGCTGATGCTATAACCGTGACTGCAACTTCAGAAGTTACTGTTACAAGCAACTCTTTCAATGTCGTCGCCGGTAAACTTGATCACTTTGCGTTCAACCCTATTGGTCAGCAGATTGCTGGCACGGCTTTCACTGTAACTATTACGGCTGAAGATATGAGTGATAATGTCGTAACGAACTATACTGGTTCGGCTGGGTTCACTGATCTTTCTGGCACGATTAACCTGAAGAGCACTGGTGTGTTTAATAACGGTGTATTGCAAGCTTCGGTAGCTATTGCGAAGGCGTATACTGGTGATACTATTACAGCGACTGATGCAGTTTCAGGTGCTACTGGAACAAGCAACGCGTTCAATGTCGTTGCTGGTGCTCCTACACAACTTGTCTATGTTGCTGGGACATCGCAATCAATTACTACTAACACAGTTTCCTCAGTCATTACAGTTCAGCTTGAAGATGCTGATGGGAACGCAGTCACTGCAAGCAGCGGCGTTACCGTTAACTTAGCCACAAGTACAACCACCGGAACTTTCTGGAACAGTTCTGCCGGTTCCACAAAGATCACATCGGTCACGATTGCCAGCGGATCGAGCTCTGCAAGCTTCTACTACAGCGATACAGCCGCGGGATCACCAGTTCTTACAGCTTCTTCCACAGGCTTGACATCAGCAACCACAACATTTACTGTAAGCTCAGACAAGCTAGTTTTCATTGAGGGCGCAACCCAGACGTTGGCTACTGGTCAAACTTCAACAGCCATCGAAATTGCGCAAGAAACTCCGACTGGAGGTGCAGATTACAACATATTAAGCACCACAACTATTCAGTTGACAACCAGTTCTTCCAAAGGAGAGTTCCTTAGCTCGCCAGGCGGCAGCATTATAAGCAGCATCACCGTCGGAAGAATATCTTACGAATCTAGTACTTTCTACTACGTCGATTCAGCAGCTGGAACCCCAACGCTCACAGCCTCCGCAGGAGGATTTACACCGGGAACCACAACGTTTACCATTTATACTCCCGTTCTCAGCAGTTTCAAGATAACCGCCACAAGTTACACCGTAGCGGTTGGCACATCTTTCAGCATAACAATCACAGCTGTAGACCAAGAAGGCAATACCATGACCAGCTACATAGGCACAAACACATTGTCCGCTTCGACAGGATCAATCAGCCCAACAAGCACAGAAGCCTTTGCAAATGGCGTCTGGACGGGTTCGGTGTCGCTTGATACGGCAGGTAGCATAACCATATCGACATCGGGCGGCGGGGTAACAGGGACAAGCAGCGCATTCACTATTTACACACCTGTTTTCAGTGGCTTCAAAGTTACTGCTTCTGGTGGTGCCAACATTGGCACTCAGGCGGCTGGCACATCTTTCAGCATAACGATAACAGCCATTGATCAGGACGGCAATACTTTCACAGGTTACACTGGCACCAACACTTTGACCGTGTCTACAGGAACCATCAGCCCAACAACTACGGGTACGTTTGCAGCAGGCGTCTGGACAGGTTCGGTAACACTTACTAAAGCAGGCTCAGGCATCTCAATTTCAACAAGCGATGGAAGCGGTCACTCAGGAACAAGCAATACGTTCACCGTTAATGCTGGAGCCCTTTACCAATTCAGCTTCAGCACCATTGGTGGTACTCAGACTGCCGGAACATCCTTCAGCGTAACCATCACGGCTCTAGATCAATACGGCAATACAGTCACAAGCTACGGTAGTAGAACGACTTTGACTGAGACCGGCGGCGGTGCAGGCGGAACTGTCAGTCCATCATCGGTGACCTTCACTAACGGCGTATATACTGGCAATGTTTATGTGGAAAAGTCAGGCACAGGCGTCACCATTACTGCAACTCATGGCAGCACGAGCAGTGCGAGCAACACGTTCACCGTTACTCCAGGAGCTCTCTACCAATTCAGCTTCAGCACCATTGGCAGCACTCAGAGTTCTGGAACCGCCTTTACTGTCACAATAACTGCAGAAGATCAATACGGAAACACAGTAAGCTATTCAGGAACTCAAACCTTGGTCTGTAGTTATGGATCTGCAACTTTAACTCCCACAAGCGTAACTTTCGCGAATGGCGTCTGGACAGGCTCAGTTACTATTACGGTTTCGTCAACGCAGCACAATGTCTATCTGTACATTAGCGGCTACCAAACTAAGGACAACAGCAATACATTCACAGTTTAACCACCCTCGACTACCACTATCCTAACATCCCTCATTTTTTATTGTTTTTTTTGTGTTTAGAATTATCTATTTTAAACGGTTTATTTTCTCAGCAAATTTATAGGATTTTCTGATTGGGCATTATGTCAACCTGTGGAAACCAAAAGAACCGAGATCGCTTAAAAGAGATTCTGATTGGCCTTGTCTCTCGAACTTACAAATTATCTAAAGTCAGCCTGGAATCTTCTAATCAGATCGCACAGCTGTTCAGAAAATTAACACAAAAGGATTTAGTGTCGTGGTTTCACACTCGAAGAAGACCCTGTGCATCGCTGAGGCTAAAATTAAAAGCAACCACGTGGACTCTAAGGACATTGCTGAACTGGTTAGGTTGGACACTTTGTCGTTGACTAACTTTTCTACTGGAGAAATCACAAGCTAACAGAGAAGGTTAGACGTGAGGCTTTCCTGCTGAGGGAACGGGCTTTCCTGCTCTGAGGGAACGCGTCAAGTTGAGAGTGAAAGTCAAAAGCATTTTGCCGTATGAAGAGTTGAAGAGGCCATCTGATCAGGCTATTCACCAAGAAAAGTGTTGAATGGCTTTATGCCCTGAAACTTGATTCGATAGAACATTACCTGAGAATTCTTAAGCCATTGGATGAGGAAATCAGCTTCTATGACTACGTCACACTGATTGCAGAAGGAAGCCGAATTAATCGACCAGCGGATGTCCTTGTTATAGTTTCCAGAATTGAAAAAACGCCATTGAGTAAATAAATTTACCCAAACCTTACTTTATAGAGTTTGATCTCTAAGCAAAAAACGACGTTAGCATAGGCGTCAGAGTTGGTCAATGCGAGGTGTTGGCGAGCGCCGGGAACGATGCCCTACCTAACCCACCAATGTCAACAGGAAACTAAGTGAAGAACTTAACTAAGATCAAGGTGAGGTAATTACTGTATTCCTATGTTTAATTTGCCGCTGTTGAAATTGCCGCCATCGTTTTGTGTTTGAATTTGTTCAAGATTCTGAAAAGTTGTGTTTATTGTGATTGAAGATGTGCCTATGAACTCTATCGATGTGTTGCTAACAACAACGTAAACAATACCGTTGACGCAATTTAAGGAACCTTGGGGTCCATTGCCTCCTCCAGTATTTGCCCAATAATAAAAGAACGTGCTATTCATAAACTCTATATTCCAAATCCATTGTTGTGTGTTGATATCTGTTGAATTTTCTGCCCATATTGTTAATTCTTGATTTCCGCTTGTAACTGTCAGGGTATCGTTAAGTGTAACGGTATAGCTGCTTGAAACACTTACATCCCAGTAATCAATCTCGGCTCCTGTCATCATTGTTGTGGATTCAACTGTGTGTGTATTAGAATTTGGAGGCGGTGTCGGCGTTGGTGTTGGCGTAGGAGTTGGTGCTGGTGTCGCCGTAGGTGTGGGAGAAGGAGTAGGTGCTGATGTGGGTGTTGGAGTGGGAGCAGAAGTAGGTGATGGCGTTGGTTTTGCTACTGGAGTGGGAGTCGGAGTAGGACTCGGCGAAGGTGACGTAGGCGCCTTTGTAGGATTCGGTGTTGACAAAGAGGAAGATGAAGGTAGCTTAATCGCTATGAAGGCTGCCACGATACCACTAACAACGATAATGACGACCAATATGATAACTAACATTCTCGTAACGCCTGATTTCGAAGAAACAACGTGCAAAAATTTTTTTCTCCTTTCAGTTTTTGGAGAGTAATCGCTAAAATGCTTCTCTCCAGTTAAAGCTAGTTAATTTTAAGCGCTATATAAGAATGGGTGGAGGATTGTTCCACAACCAAACGAGCGCTAATTCAAAAGCAAAAATTGAAAAAGCGCCGGAGGGGGATCCCAGCCCCAATTTTACCAGTAAAAAATGAATTTTGATAAGTATCTTGAGGAGCGGGTCCGCTGGGATGCGATTAATATATTAAACGAATCCCAATTTTAACAAGCAAGCAAATACCAAAGCAACTTCGAATCACAAATGTTAGCGCAGGATGTGGGATTGCAATACCCTATTTTTCCGCAGGTATTTTTCCGCAGGTTATTTATTCAGACATTGCAATTTACGCTGCCTGCAGTGTTTCAGAGCAGTCACAAATGCTACATTATTTGTCGAAAAAAAGCCCTAAAATAAACGCACGCCCAAACGCAAAACTGAATGGATCCTACTCTACTTGGAAGACGTTTCCGCATTTTGTGCATCTGATGCTTTGCTTCTCAATATCTTTGGAAATTACCAAAAGATAACCGCAAGCAGGGCACTTGATTGCCAGTATCTTATTCACTGGTTCCGTTCTAGGGGCTGGTTCGGTTCGGGCTTCTGGCTCTGTTCTAGGCAACGGTTCTCTTCTAGGCTCAGGTTCTTTTCTAGCGTCGGGTTCCCATTTATTTGCTTGAAGAACGTTTGTCAACTAACTCATCCCGCTAGTAACTCCAAAACATCTGCCGCTTTTATGTTTACCTCATCGCGCGGGCTGTCTATTAATCGAAAGGCTTAACAGGTTAAGGCCCAGAAATGTTTTTGAGCGCGCATGCGCGTTCCTAAAATGGTTAAAAGTGGTTAAAAGTCCACTCTCCACGTTTAGGTTGCATGTTAACACATGAACTCTGAATGGAAACAGTTAACTGGCTGAACAACCAAAAGGTGAATTATGACCATTTTTAACCAATTTAGGAACACGCACGCGCGCTAAGAAGAAAGGGATACGATAGAAGTGTAATAGATGGAGGAACTGTGCCTAAATATTTATAGGTTTGCAAATATTTATAAAATCAGGTGATTAATTTGGAAAAAATGCTTATTGTGATAGTCGATAATGAGACGAAAGCATATGATGTGGAGAAAGCGCTTGGCAAACTAGACGAAGATGGTGAGATCACTGTTTACGGTGACGCAGTGATTGATAAGACGACAGACGGAAAAGTTGAGGTAAAGCAAACGGGAGAAGGTTTTCCAATTAAGACGTTGGGCGGGACAGCAATCGGCAGCCTAATTGGACTGTTAGGAGGCCCTATTGGCTTGCTTGTCGGCGCAGCTGCTGGCACAGCTGTGGGAGGATTATCTGACCTATATAGTGCAGGAGTCAGCGCAGATTTTGGACAAGAGGCATCTACTAAGCTAACGCCTGGAAAGTTTGCAGTCGTAGCCGACATCAGCGAGGAATGGGTAACGCCACTCGATACAGAGATGGAAAAATTAGGAGGCACTACTGTTTTACGTGCCAATAAAAGGGATGTCGAAGCAGAGCAGAGAAAACAAGACCAAGACGAAGTCAAAACAGATATTAACAAATTAGGGACCGAAGCCTCAAAATCGAGTGAAGAACATAAAGTTAAGCTCCAAAAGAAAATCGATGGTCTAGAGGAAAAACTTCAGAAACAGCAGGCGCAGGCTAAGCAGCGCCAAGAAGAGCTCGAGAAAGAGCAAAATGCCAAAGTGCAAGCGTTAGAAAAGAAAGCAGCCACCTCTAGCGGCGAGGCAAAGAAAACTATGAATTCAAGGCTCGCGGAACTTCGCGAGAGTTATCAAAAGAGCAAAGAAAAATGGGAGAAGTTGCGGCTGGAAAAGGCAACTGAGCGGTATAAGAAAACAGAGGCAAAACTGGAAAAGTTGGAAGCTGAAAAGGATAGCACATAAGAGCGAGGCACTAATCGCAAAAATAGATAACTACTCTTTTTCATTCCTCGACTTTTTTGTTAATAATAATAGCTTTGGAAGCGTGCGCTTAAACGCAAATAAGTCCCAAATGCTTGGGAAACGTAAAACATTAATAAACTTTACTAACTGCATAAGGCTTACTTTCACCATGTTTTTTCTTCATCTTTAAACGTAGAAAATCAATTTATTTGCGTTCTATAGCACGCTCGCTAAGCCAGCGAGGAGCACTGCGACTATACCAGTTACGAACACTCCGTCGAATGTGCCTGCTCCGCCGATGCTAGCAACTGGCGCGCCAAGGTCGGGGATTTTTCCCAAGTTCAGTAGGTCTGCGCCTATGAGTGCTCCTAGCGTCCCTGATACGTAAGCGACCACCGCTGGGTTAGAGAAGGAAAGTATAAGGGCGATTGTCGCGGCGGCTATTGGTGGGACGAAAGTTGGAGTTTCAATGCCGACTCCTTTGACGGGTTTGGCTACTAAATGGGTGACGATGCTCACCGCCACCACGCCTATGAGACTATATAGGACAATGTTTAATGAGGATATAGTAAGAAGGAAAATGCTCATTCCAGCAGGTATCAGTGCGCCTCCGACATTGACATCCACTTCGGTATATGTTTCTTGGGCTGGAACCCTTGGAATACGGTAGTTTATACCCATCCACCTAACGTATTCCTCGCGAACCAAAGGTTGGTTGGACTTAATCTTATACAAAGGAATGTTTATGGAACTGCCAAGCA
>Ga0326727_10008917_pt1 | contig 25090 bp, 15 predicted proteins | sample MB2enrmetagenome_FD_207643 | JGI IMG/M metagenome (GOLD analysis project Ga0326727, IMG submission 207643) | Lab enriched peat soil microbial communities from McLean, Ithaca, NY, United States - MB29MY | ecosystem: Environmental > Terrestrial > Soil > Wetlands > Peat | place: USA: New York... | reverse complement strand
AGCGCCCGGTAGTAAAGCGCGCGCGCGTTGTGCGGAGAAAGCTTCAATGCCTTCTCAAGATTCTCGGCTGCGTTGCCGTAGCGCTGCCACGAGAAATCGGCGATGGCGATGTTGGTATACGCGTCGGCGTAATCGGGCCGCAACTTCGCCACCTGCTCAAAGGCGTGGGCGCTGGCTGCGTACTGCTGGGCATCCAGCAACCCGATGCCGTAGTTGTTCCAGCGCATCCAGTCGGGATTGTCGGCCGGATCGGGCGCAGCTTTGTCGTTCGCGCCCACAACCAGCGTCCTCGTCCGCGAGGCCATCTCCACAATCGGCATCTCGTAGTGCTTGCCAAGACCGAAGTCAATGAAGTGCTGATTGAAGCGCCGGTAATTCACCTTCGCGGTGATGGTGATCGGCCCGGGCTCATCCTTCGGCAACGTAAATTCGTACCGCACAATCTGCGACCGGCCCGAAATGATCGTGTTGTTATACGCCGTCACCCGCGTATCCCACACCTGGTGCAGATCGTTCAGCGTCCCGCGCACATTTACCAGGCGGTTGGTAAAGCTGTGCGCCGACTTGTCCAGCGCGCCATCCGGTCCGATCCCGCCCGAATGCATGATCGTCTTGCCCGCTGCGTCCTTGGCCTCGAACTCCACCCAACTCTCGTAAAAATCGCGCTGCTCGGGAATCAGGTTGTGAGCGATACCCTTGTTCTGGATCACCACGTCCACGATCAGGTCGTCGCCGGCGGTGATATCGAAAGGCACGCTGCCCAGCGGTGCCGTCACCTCGCCGCCGTTGCGCTCAACGCCGAACAGGTCAACGTTCAGCACGCTGGCGCGCAAAAACTCAATCGTCTTCTGCATCTGCTCGTCGTAGCCGTAGTACTTTGAGAGCACCGTGTTTGCGCCCAGCCAGCGGTGCGACGCTATCTTGCCGGGCTCCTCGGTGTAGTCCTTCGTCTTGATGTCCTCAGGCTTCATGTGGCAGGTCTGGCAGGTCGAAACCGCCGGCTTCACGTAAAACGGAAGCGGGTTCTGCTTGCCGAACGACGACTGCTGCCACTCGTCGTAAAGAAAGATGGCGCGCTGCCATTTGTACTGATTCAGCTGCCGCGGCAGCGCGGCCTTGTGGCAGGCCACGCAAAACTCGCTGGTCTTGTAGAAATCCTTCATCACCGCCGCGGAATGGCGGTCGAGGTGTGCCAGGATCTCCTTGTCGGGAACCTCGCCGTAAATGGGGTTGCCCTTTCCATCCAGCAACACAGTGGGCTGAGCCATCACGTAACTGCCCGTCCCGCGCTTGTCGGTCTTCTGGATCGAGTGGCAAACCGTGCAGGTGATTCCATCGGCATCAAAGTGCCGGTCGATCGGCGAACCCTTGGTCAACGCGCCGCTCAACAGCGCGGTCGGATTGTGGCAGCCTTCGCAGTGGCGCGTGAATTCGATTCCCCGCTCGTTGCGCAGCAGATTGGTGTTTTTGATGTACCAGGGTGCGCGAAACGAGTTGGAGTGCGCGGTCTGCCTCCACTCGGCATAGGCCTCCTGGTGGCAGTGGCCGCAGTACTTCGCGCTCAAAAAGCTATTCGGGTCAATGAATTGCCCTGTGTCGGTGGTCGCATATGAGGGCAGAAACGGCCGGTCCGCGCCGAACGTAAAGTGATAGTGCTCGGCAACCGACTGCGAGTAGATGGCGCGATTGACCGCTGCATCGCTGGAGCCGTTGGTGTCGCTGGCGGCATAAGCCTTAAGGCCACGCCACGAACAGACGCCTGTGACAGTGACGGCAGCCAGCGCTACACCAGCTGCCAGGTACAAACCTCGAATGGCCAACTTATTTTGGGGAAGCATCGCGCACCTATTGTAGTTTTCGCGTAAGACACCTGCCATCGAGCCTGAGATACGGAAAAATCTCAACCGAAAGGTGGAGATGCTTGCGCCTTGGCCCACTTTTCTCACAGGCGACCGAGTACCGTTCCAATTCCCTCAGGATGACAACCTTTATTAATTCGGCCTCACGCATCCAGATATTAGGAACAGCGCGCGCTATGGTTCATTTTCCGGCGCCTTCGCTGATGGTCACAATGCGGTCCACGCCCGGCACGGTGAAGTGCTCCACCTTGCCGCTCGGCCAATGCACCTCGATGTCGTCCACATTCGTCGCCTGTCCCAGCCCGAAGTGCGGCCGCGGATCGCTGGTCGATCCGTAGCTTCCGCCGCTGAGCACGTCGCCGCGCTGCTTTATACCGTTGGCGGTCACATAAACGGTAGCGCCCACCGCATCGCGCGGGCTCTTCGCACCGCCCACAAGCTTCAACTCAAGCCAGTGGTTGTGGTCAGGCGAAACATTGTGCAGCAGCACCGGGTGCCCATCCTCGACGTTGATTACAACGTCGAGCTTGCCGTCGTTGAACAGGTCGCCCACCGCGAGGCCGCGTCCGGTAATCACATCCGCCAATCCCGATCCCGCAACCGGAGGCACCGGCTCAAATTTCTTGCCTTCGATGTTGTGGAAGAGCATGGGCCTCTCGGCCCAGCTTGTTCCCCAGGGCTGCCTGTCCACCTCAGGATAGACGTGCCCGTCGGCCATGATCAGGTCCTTCCATCCGTCGTTGTCGTAATCGAGGAACGCATCGCCCCAGCCGAGGAACGGCACCGTAATCTCGGCAATGCCAAGCTGATAGCTGATGTCGGTAAAGTTGGCGTCGCCGTCATTGCGGTAGAACGGCTTGTAATCGTCAGAGAAGGTGGTGTTGAACACGTCGAGCATGCCGTTGTTCTGGAAGTCTCCCACGGCAATGCCCATCGATGCCGTCTCGCGCCCGGCCTCGTTGAGCGCATAGCCCGAGGCGTAACTCACGTCTTCAAAGGTGCCGTCGCCCTTGTTCAGATAGAGATAATTCGGCGTTGAGTCATCGGCCACCAGCAGATCGGGCTTGCCGTCGTTGTTGATGTCGACGAACAGCGAGGTCAACCCGTAGTAGCCGGGCTTGTCGGAAACGCCCGCCTTCTCACTCACGTCGGTAAAGGTGCCGTCGCCGTTGTTATGGAAGAGATGATCGGACTCGCCTTTCAGACCGCGCGGTCCGCAGTTCACTGCCACGCCGCGAAAGGTGCAGAAAGCATTGGCCACGCCGTTCTCGCCGCCCGAAGGCAGGTTGTCGCGATCGAAGTGAACGTAGCCGGGCACAAAGAGATCGAGCCTGCCGTCGCCGTCGTAGTCGCCCCACGTAGCTCCGGTCGACCAGTTGCCGAGAGTGACGCCGGCCTTTTCGGCCACATCGGTAAATGTGCCGTCGTGATTGTTGTGGTAGAGCCGGTTCTTGCCCCAGTTCGACACAAAGATGTCGGGCCAGCCATCGTTGTCGTAGTCGGCCACCGTGCAGCCAAACCCCCAGCGATCGTTGGTCACGCCGGCCTTGGCGCTCACATCGGTAAATGTTCCGTCGTGGTTATTGTGGAAGAGCGCGGCGTGGGGAGGTGTCTCCTTGCCGTCGAGCGCGTCAAAGGTTGAGCCGTTCACTACGTAGATATCGAGCCACCCATCGTTGTCGTAGTCGACCAGACAGACCCCCGACCCATTGGTCTCGATAATGTACTTCTTCGCCGGCGTCCCCATCTTGTGGGTCCAGTGGGTCAGTCCCGCCTTCTCTGAGATGTCCTCGAAGACCACCGGTCCCGACTGCACAAATCCGCCCGCGGTGATGGGCCGCTTCTGCGCGTCGTACTGCGGCGCCTGCGGAGTTCCGGTGTCAACGCCACCGCCCGCCTGCGCCTGAGGCGCCGGGACCTGCATGCCTGACCCCGATGTTGCGAGGCGCGTGGACTGTGAGGAAGCGAATGGGGGAAGGGCAATTGCCAGCAGCGCTGTGAGTGTTGCCGATCGAATTGTCAGAAACATAGCAGCAAGTATAAGGGAGCGCCGATATGCGGGAGCATCCATCAAAAGGTTGATGCGCTCATCGGATCATCCCCACGCAAAAGGAGCGAAGCCCACGGGCCTCGCTCTTGACTCGTCTGCGGACTTGCCTAGTACAGCCTGAAGTTCACCACGACGGTAATCATCACCGGCACGGGCGTCTTGCCATCCTTCATGGCCGGCTTGAAACGGAACTGCTTCACCGCTTCCAGCGCCTTCTCATCCAGTCCCATGCCCAAATTCTGCACCACCCTCGGGTTCTGTGGAATGCCGTTCACGTCCACAATGATCGAGATCGTGCAACTGCCCTGGTACTTGGCGCGCCGCGCCTCATCGCTGAACTCGGGATCAACCTGTTTCAGCAGAACCGGCGCCGCAACCCCGCCGCCGATGTGATACAGCCCGCCGCCAACATTGCCGCCATATCCTGGACCGTAGCCGTCGCCGCTGCCCGATCCAAGCCCGCCCCCGCTGCCGGTGCCCATGCCGCCGCCGCTGCCGGTGCCGTTCGAAAGCACGATATTGCTTGAAGTCTTCATGCCGATGTCGGGCATCGTCGGATTGTCGGGCAAGGTGATGTTTTTCTGAACGTCAATGGCCGAGGGCATCGGAATCTTCGGATTCTCCAGGGTCTGCACCTGCGGAGGCACGACCGGCTGGTCCTCGAGCTTGGGCAGCTTGCCCTTGCTGGCTTCAAGCATGCTGCGGTCGCCGCCGCCACCACCGCCGCCTGCCTTGTCTATGTCTTTGGGCGCCTTGTAGTCGCCTACGTCGATGTTCGTCAAATTCATCGGCGCAACGGCCTTGATCACCTGCCTGACCCCGATGTACAGCACCAGCGCCAGGATCAGCCCATTGATGGTGGTGGAAATACCGATCGCCCATGGGTTCGGCTTGACCGCCATGCGGTCGGGAACCGGAATCGGAGTCGACGTGAGCTGAAGAGGAGGAAGCTTGGGCGGAAAAAAGACGTCGCGGATATTTTCGTAGAGACCCTGCCAGAGGGATTTCTCTTCGAACGCCTTTCCCAGGAAGGCGTCGAGCTGGTGGCTCCCAGCCGATTCTGGCGGCGTGCTCGTCACTGTCTGTGTCAGTAGCTCGTTTCCCATATTCGTTGCTGGCTCAGTGGCTCCCGCATGCACAGACTGCAGCTTCACCGCTTTCACGCCCAATAATCCATTATGCGCGATGCCGGGCGTGCTTGTCTCGGAGCCGCGATTCTCTTCCATGGGAACCTCAATATCCATACTCTCGTATTTCAGCCCCATCCGAGTTCCCATAAATAATAGACGCCTGCACCACCTACTTTGTTACCCAAAAAACAACGCCCGGACGTTTAAACTGAAGTTTGACCAAGTCTGCCACAAGTAATGGAGTTACGATGCCCCCTGCGCCGGAGTTGAAGGCGACGCTGACCCTTCCGCAGACCGCCTTTTCCATGAAGGCCAACCTGCCCCACAATGAGCCGCTTCGGCTGGCGCGCTGGAAGTCTCTGCGCCTCTACGAGGAGCTCCGCAAGGCCCGCAAGGGCGGCCCGTTCTATCTGCTCCACGACGGCCCTCCCTACGCCAACGGTCCCATTCACCTGGGCCACGCCCTCAACAAGGGGCTCAAGGACTTCGTCGTTAAATCCAAGTCCATGGCCGGCTTCGACGCACCTTACGTCCCGGGCTACGACTGCCATGGCCTGCCCATCGAGATCAAGGTGGAAGAGCAGCTTGGCCGCAAAAGGCTGGAACTGCCCGTCGCCGAGGTGCTGGCAGCCTGTCGTGCCTATGCGCAGAAGTACGTTGACCTGCAAACCGCGCAGTTTGAGCGCATCGGCTGCTTCGGCCGCTGGGACAAGCCCTACCGCACCATGACCCGCGACTACGAGGCCCGCACTCTGGAGGCCTTTTACGGCTTTCTGGAGAAAGGCTATGTCTATCGCGGACTCAAGCCGGTCTACTGGTGCATCCACGACCGCACCACGCTGGCCGAGGCGGAGGTCGAGTACGAGAACCACACCAGCCCGTCGGTCTACGTGCGGTACGCTATGCTCGACGACGGCTCTGCGCACGACGAGACGCTGAGAACCCTGCTGGCCGTCAATCAGGTCTTCACGATCATCTGGACCACCACTCCCTGGACGCTGCCCGCGTCGCTGGCCGTGGCCTTCCATCCGGATTTTGAGTACGTGGCGCTCAAACTGGAGGGCGAAGTCTACATCGTTGCCGCATCTCTCGCCGAGAGCGTCAAGTCCGCCTGCAGGGCGCTCAAGGACGCCGTCGAAGTCGCGCGCTTCAAGGGCTCAGCGCTTGAGAACGTCCACTTCCAACACCCGTTCCTCGATCGCACGGTGCTCGGCGTCCTGGCAACTTATGTGACGGCCGACACCGGCACCGGAGCCGTGCACACTGCGCCCTCCCACGGAGCCGACGACTTTTACACCGGGCAGAAGTACGGCCTCGACCCCACCTGCCGCGTCGACGCCGGCGGACACATCCACGTCGATCCCGCGGCCTGGCATCTGGCCCAGCCTCCCGCCTACGACGGCATGAACGTCTGGAAGGCCAACCCGGTCATCGTAGCCATGCTCGAAGAGCGCGGCGCGCTGATGGGCGGCGGCCCGCTCGAGCACTCCTACCCGCACTGCTGGCGTTGCCATCACCCGGTCATCTTCCGCGCCACCGAGCAGTGGTTCATCGGTATGGAAACGCCGGTGAAGCGCGCGGACGGCTCGGAGACGACCTTTCGCCAGTTGGCCATCGAGGAGATCGATAAGGTGGTCTGGGACCCGGCCTGGGGCAAGGTGCGAATCACGAACATGATTGCCACCCGGCCCGACTGGTGCATCAGCCGTCAGAAGTTCTGGGACGTGCCCATCGCCGTTTTTCTGTGCCAGCAGTGCGACCAGCCGATTCTCTCCGCGGAGTTGAACCGGGCCGTGGTCGCTCTCATCGAGCGCGAGGGCATCGAGGCTTGGCGTACGCCCGAAGCGGATGCGCTGCTGCCTGCGGGTTCGGTTTGCGTTCACTGCGGAGGCGCTAAGTTCCGCAAGGAAACCGACATACTCGACGTTTGGATTGACGCTGGCGTCAGTTGGTTTGCCGTAGCTGAAGCCGATCCCGACCTCAGTCCAGCCTATAAATCGTTCCAAGACGAGAGCGGCACGCAAGTGCTCTACCTTGAAGGCGCTGACCAGTACCGCGGCTGGTTCCACTCTTCCCTGCTCACCTCGGTAGCGCTGCGCGGCCGCGCGCCTTATTCTCACGTTGCCACCGCAGGCTGGACCCTCGACGAACAGGGCCGCGCCATGTCGAAGTCGCTGGGAAACGGCGTCGATCCTGTCGACATCGCCAACCGCATGGGCGGCGAGATCGTGCGCCTGTGGGTTGCATCGGTCGATTTCAGAGAGGACATGGCCGCCAGCGAAAACCTGATGGCCCGCTGCGCTGAGCTCTACAAAAAGCTGCGCAACACCTTCCGGTTCCTGCTCGGTAATCTGGCCGGATTCGACCCGGCGCGCGACCAGGTGGCCGAGGCCGAGCTATTGCCCCTCGACCGTTACATGCTGGCCCGCACCCGCGAGCTGACTGAGAAGATCGTCGGGCCGGATGGGAAATCAGGCTGGTATGGGACCTTCGAGTTTCACCGCGTCTACCAGGCCGTGAACGAGTTCGCCATCGTCGACCTGAGCTCCTTCTACCTCGATGTGCTCAAGGACCGCATGTACACCTTCGCGCCCTCGAGCCAGCCGCGCCGCTCCGCGCAAACCGTGCTGTGGAAGGTGACCGAGGCGCTGGCCCGTCTCGTCGCGCCCATCCTCAGCTTCACCGCCGACGAGGTCTGGGAGTATCTGCCTGCCATAGAAGGCCGCGAAGCGAGTGTGCACATGGCGCTGTTTCCCAAGCCGGAAGAGATCTACAGCGAGGATCCCGCGGCGCTGCTGGAAGAGTGGAAGGTGTTGCTGCATGTTCGGGATGAGGTGTTGAGGCTACTGGAGCAAGCGCGCCAGGAGAAGACGATCGGAAAGGCTCTTGAAGCGGACGTAGTGGTTAAAGCGGACGTGGCGATCGCCGCGAACGACGAGTTGGGAGCGCTACTCAGGAAATACGAATCAACTCTCAAGGAGTTGTTTAACGTCTCGGCGGCTGGGATCACCTCGGCCAATATTGACGCTAGCGCTGGCTTGGTGTGGCAACCGGAGGGTAGCGAAATTCACATCCAAGCTCGCTCTGCCTCCGGCGCCAAGTGCGCCCGCTGCTGGAACTTCATGCCCGACGTCTCCGACTACGGCATCTGGCACGATGTCTGCGGACGCTGCCAGGCAGCCCTGCGCGAGATGGGCATTGAACCTCCTACTGACGACCAGCCGGAGGCGACCGCGTGACCTGGAACGCACCGCGCCGTCTCCCCTGGCTTCTGCTCGTCTCCGCGCTGGTCTTCGCCGTCGACCGCCTGGCCAAGGCCTGGATCGTCGCCCACGTCCCCATGGGCGGCGCCATCCCGGTCTTCGACCACGTTTTGCGCATCTCCCATTGGACCAATGAAGGAGCGGCATTCTCGCTCTTCACCGGCTGGGCCTCGGCCCGCACGGTCAACCACGTCCTCACCGGCGTCAACTTCCTGGTCGCCGGCGGCGTGTTGGCTGCGCTCGTCCTGATGGGCAACCGCGTCAATTCTGTGACGATAGCGCTCGCGCTTATCCTGGGCGGCGCCATCGGCAACGTGCACGACCGCCTGGCCTATGGCGCGGTCATCGACTTCATCGAGGTGCACATCTTCACTTACCACTGGCCCGACTTCAACGTGGCCGACAGCTCCATCGTCACCGGCGCCTGCCTGCTCTTCCTCGATTCCATTCGCTCAAAGGAAAAACATCCCCACAACTGAGCGCTTACCTGCGGTTCTCAGTCTCCGCGTATACTTGCCAGTAATCTTGCCACGCCCTCGAAGAGCGTTGCTTGAAATCGAGGCGAAGGAGCTATTATGAACGGACTCCGCAGGACAGCTGTCATCATTGGGTTCACGCTCGCCATGTTGGGGGCACTTGGGCAAACGCCAGCCCCTCAGGAGAAGCAACTCGCCCAGCCAGCGGCGGCGGCAGTGGTCCCGGCCGATCAGCAAGCGACCAAGGAGCAAATCGAGAAGTTGTTTGAGGTCCTCCGGTTGCGCAAACAGATGGAACAGGTCATGGGAATGATGCCTAAGCTCATTGAGCAATCGTTCCAGTCTCAGGTTAAGAGCATCAACGCGAAGCTGCCGCCCGGAAAGCGGCTCATGCCTCAGGACCAGGCCGCCCTCACGAAGGTAATGGACAAGTACATGCAGGAGGCGATGAGCATCTATCCCGTTGATGACATGATTGCGGACGCGGTCCCGGTCTACCAGCACCACATCACGAGATCTGATGCCGACGCAATCATAGCCTTCTACAGCTCAGCGCCAGGCCAGCGCCTGCTCGACGAGCAACCGGCAATCATGAGCGAGTACATGAGCATCGTCATGTCTCACATGCAGGACCGGTCGAAGCGTTTGACCGACGAGATGGAGGCGGAGATAAACCAGATCATTAAGCCTGACCTGAACGACGACGGTCAGTCGCCCGCCAGACCCGAATAGCCCTGGCCTCTCCGCACCAATGACTGCTGGCGCCATTGGAACGCGAAACGGTCTTGCCTTTGCGCGTCGTTAAAATCGACGCGAGAGCCCAGAGTGCTACCAATCCAGGGGCTGTACAGAAGTCCAGCCCCTCGACTGATCGCTTGCACACCCTTACCGCGGCCGCCGCGCGTTCTGCTTGTCCGTCAGCTGCTGCGACTGTTGCTGATGCTTCTGCTCCAGTTGCTGTGTCTGTTGCTGGTGGCGCTGCTCCATCTGCTGCTTCTTTTCCTGGTTGTAGTTGCGCTGCTGCGCCCGCTGGTCTTCTTGCTGCTGGCGCTGGGCTAACCGCTGGTGTTCCTGGTTCTGCCGGTCGGCCAGCTGTTGCGCCTTTTGCTGGTACTTCCGGTCCAGACCAGAATTGCCCGTGCTTTCAAGGTGCTGCGGCTGGTGAGGCTGCAACTCGCTGGCGTGCATCGGATTCGAAGGACGCGCTCCCTCTCCACGTGGCTGGGCCTCGTGCGACATCGGCTGCGGATGGTACTCGCCGCCGGCCTCTCTCGACTCAACCACGCCGTGTCCAGAGAACTCGCCCGGCCGCGACGTTGCCGCGATCGGCGGCCGCCCCCGGTTCACCGACGCGCGAAGCTGCGGATTGCCGTGCGCCATTTCCAGATGCTGGTTTTGCGCTGCAACCGGGGCGATATGCCGCTCACCAGCGTAAGACTCCTCCTGCGGAGTGGGCCGCCTGTTTATGCCACCCTGGCCGCCGTTGTAGCTGATGTGGTTGTTGATGATGGTTGTGTTGTGGATAATCGTGTCGTCGCGGTAGACGTTGCGAATATGCACCTCGTCCACGTGCCACACGGCCGTGTTGTAGAAGAAGTGACCGCCCTGCCACCGGCCGCCCCAGAATCCGTCTCCGAAGTAGCCGAATCCATAGTTGATGCCGCCGTAGAACCCTACGTGCGGTCCCCAGTAGCCCTCATGCCAGAAATAGCCGCCCTCACCCCAGCCCCACCATCCGGGCGTCCACAAGAAACCTGGCTCGGGAGCGAGAACCCAGGTTCCCGGCACCCAGTAATAGCCGTCATCGGGATCCCACGCCCAGTAGCCGGGCGTCCAGATGTAATCCGGATCGGGGCAGATCGGTTGTTCATATACGGGCAGCGCCGGCGGTCCGAAACCAACATGGATGCCGACCCACCACTCCGCAGCCGCAGCCGGTTTCGCCGACTGCAGCAACAGCGGCGCCAAAAGCGCCAGAAGCAGAAAGTGCAATGTCTTTTTCATAGTCTTTACTCCTTACTCGATTACGAGTGAGTTGCGATTCAAATCCAAGCCGTAATAAAAGAGGCGCGTGAATCTTCGCATCATTTTCTCCACTGCGGGCGAGGAGTCGCTTGCCGCCACGAACTCACAAGGCAAAAGAGGAACAAGCCGGTTCGATGCACGGCCTCTCGGGCGGGTTGCAGTGCCGGCTTTTTCCGCCCCCGCCACCCGGCTGGCATTCTATCGCAATAAACCCGGTCGGGTGCATAAGAGTTGCGCGAGAATATAAGAGGCGCCTGGCTTGCAACTTACGGAAACAACGCCTCTTCCCGGCTGAACTACCCGTCACGGGTAGGCACGCACTCTCCCTCGGACCGGTCCCGCGAGCCCGGCTCAATGTGTGACAATCGAATGAATGGGCGCGCTCACCCCCGCCCGGCAAGCGCCTGTTTGTCCGGCGATTTGAAGGTGAATATTTCCCTTCCCGGCGAATCGCTGCCGCCTTGCCTAATTCTAATAAGGATTCTCATGGATAATCGTCAACCCTCTCCCTTGATGCGCGCGAATTTGATGCGCGCGGTTCTCGCATCTTCCGCCGTTCTCGCCCTCTGTTCTCTCGTCTCCCTTCCTTCCGCCGGTGCGCAGCGGCTGCCCACCACCGTTGTACCCACGCATTACAAGCTCTCGCTCACTCCCGACCTCAAAGCCGCAACCTTTTCGGGCGTCGAGCAGATCGACGTAAATATTACGCAGCCGCTCAGTTCCATCACCCTCAACTCGGCTGAAATCGCCTTCCAGTCCATCACCATCCACTCCGGCGGAGAACAGCAGTCCGGCGCCGCCACGCTCGATGAGAACAAGCAACAGGCCACGCTCACTTTTCCAAAGACTCTCGCCGCAGGACCCGCTACGCTCGAAATCCACTACACCGGCATTCTCAACAACCAACTCCGCGGCTTCTATCTCTCAAAAACCGCTCGCCGCAACTATGCCGTCACGCAATTCGAATCCACCGATGCGCGCCGCGCTTTTCCGTGCTTCGACGAGCCCGCTTTCAAAGCAACCTTCGACGTTTCGCTGGTCGTAGATTTCGGCGATACAGCCATCTCCAACAGCGCCATCGCGTCCGATACGCCCGGACCAGGCGACAACAAGCACACGCTCACTTTCGGCACAACGCCCAAAATGAGCACCTACCTCATCGCCTTCCTGGTTGGCGATTTCCAGTGCTCCAGCGGCAGCCAGGATGGCGTCGCCATCCGCGTCTGCTCCACGCCCGACAAGGTCGCGCTCACTCCTTACGGCGTCGACGTCGCCAAATACGTTCTGCACTACTACAACACCTACTTCGGTATTCCCTACCCGCTCAAGAAACTCGACCTCATCGGCCTGCCCGATTTCGAGGCCGGCGCCATGGAAAACTTCGGCGCCATCACCTATCGCGAAACCGATCTGCTCATCGATCCCAAAACCGCATCGGTGAAAACCAAAGAAAACGTCGCGCTGGTCATCGCTCACGAGATGGCCCACCAGTGGTTCGGCGATCTCGTCACCATGCAGTGGTGGGACAACATCTGGCTCAACGAGGGCTTCGCTACGTGGATGGAGAACAAACCCGTCGCCGCGATGCACCCCGAATGGCATGTTCCGCAGAGCGTCGCCGTCGAGGAGCAGGAGACACTCGATCTCGACGCCCAGCCAACTACGCGCGCCATTCGCGCCAAGGCCGAAACACCCGATGAGATCAACGAACTGTTCGACGGCATCGCCTACGGCAAGGCCAGCGACGTGCTCCTCACGGTTGAAAACTACCTCGGCCCGGAAATCTTTCGCAAAGGCGTGCAAGAGTATCTTGAGGCGCATCTCTACGCCAACGCCACGGCCGAGGATTTCTGGAGCGCCCAGACGCGCGTGAGCGGCAAGCCCGTCGACAGGATCATGGACTCGCTCATCACCCAGCAGGGCGAGCCGATTCTCAAATTCGGCGCACCGGCTAACGGCAGTGTCACAGTCGAGCAGAGCCGCTTCTTCCTCGATTCCGGCGAGAAGGTGAATCGTGAGCAGCAATGGACTTTGCCGGTCTGTTTCAAGACCGAGGAAGGGAATCCGTGTGATCTGTTGACACCAGAAAAATCCCGCCTCACGTTGCCAATGAGTCCGCTCTTCTTCGCCAACGCCGGCGGCGCCGGCTACTATCGCAGCGCCTATGCGCCCAGACAGACCGCCCAGATTATTTCGAATATCGAGACCTCATTGACCCCCACCGAGCGCATCAGCTTTACCGGCGACGAATGGGCCCAGGCGCGCTCCGGCGCAGCCTCGGTCGGCGACTACCTCGATCTCGTTGCCGATCTCAGCAAAGATCCGAACTCCGATGTCATTTCCAATGCCGTCGACGACCTCGTAACCATCTACGCGCAGGTAGCCGCATCGCCGGAGGAGCGCACCGGACTCGCCCGCTGGGTCGACCGCACCTTCACCCCGGTCTATCTCAAGCTCGGCCCGCCCTCCAGCCAGGACGACGACAACAAGCGCCAACTCCGCGCCCAGTTGCTGTATCTCATCGGCAGCTACGGCGCTTCGTCCGCCATCAACGATCAGGCACGCAAGATTGCCAACCAGTATTTCACTGACCGCGCTTCGGTCGACCCCACGCTGGCTGAGGCCGCGCTCACCGTAGCCGCGCGCAACGGCGACGCCGCGCTCTTCGACAAGCTGCAACTGGCCTACGAAAACGAGACCGATCCCGAGATTCAGAACGGCGCTCTGCGGCTGCTCGCCCGCTTCCGCGATCCGCAGTTGGTGAAACGCGCCCTTGATTTCGCAGTCTCATCCCAGGTCCGCAACCAGGACGCGAGCACCCAGTTCGTGATTGCCCTGCGCGACGTTGAAACCCGCAACCAGGCATGGGACTACGTAAAGGCGAACTGGGATAAAGTGCATGCCCAGCTCACCGAGAGCATGGGCGGATACCTGGTGAGCGCCACGGGATCGTTCTGCTCGGCTGCCGCACGCGACGACGTAAGCAGCTTCTTCGCCACGCACAAGGTCGCTGCCGCCGATGTCGAGCTCAAACACGCAATCGAGCACATCAACGGCTGCATCAACTTCCGCAGTGAGCAGGAACAGAACCTGAAAAAGTGGCTCGGCCAGCAGCCGCAGTAGCCCGTAATGGCATACGTCGGCGTTTCAAAACGAGCTAATGGAGAGCCCGCGTAAGCAGGCGCGAGAAGGTAGCCCCAGGCGCAAGCCTGGGATGAGAATCGCAGGTCGCGAAGTCAGCCCGCCGTGGCGGGCGAAAGAACCAACCAGCCCGCGCCCCATCCTCTCCGCAGTTTCATCGCGGAAAGGGTGGGAGAGCACGACTCACGGTCCACGGCCCACGGTCCACGGTCCACGGTCCACGGTCCACGAATCACGATTCACTTCAATACGGCAGGCTCTTCCACAAATACGGCACGTAGAACTCTTCCAGGCACCACGACAGCAGAAACATGATCGCAACGCCGAGAATCGTCCACAGGTAGATCCGCACCGGCAGCGCGGCCATCAACCTGCGCCCTGGTCCGTCGGGATAGAGCCACGGCTTTGCGAAGAGAATGCCGCTCACCAGCGCCAGGCAGCCGGCCAGCCCCATCCGCGCAGCGGCAAGAATCAGCCGGTCCTGCCAGTGGCTCCCGGGCACAAAGAATGCGCCTGCAACCACCGGATAGAGCGCCAGCATGCTTACAAAAAACGAAAGCGTCCTGGCAAATTCGAGGAGCATGCGCCGGACTCCACGGGCAGGCCGTTCCGCCAACACAGCTGAATTGTACGGCTAAATTGAATCGGAGAAACAGCCGGATTGCTGCGCGTTACTTCAAATCCCGCCAGTTCGGCCCGAAGCCCAGATCCGCGATCAGAGGCACGCTCAGCTTCACCACGCCTTCCATCTCCGACCGCACCAGCGCCGCAACTTCGTCCTTCTCATCAAACGGAACCTCGAAGAGCAATTCGTCGTGCACCTGCAACACCATCCGCGTCTTCAGCTTGCGATCCGCCAGCTTGCGATCGAGCGCAATCATGGCCAGCTTGATCAGGTCGGCCGCGGTGCCCTGCAGCGGAGTGTTGATGGCCGTGCGCTCTGCAAATCCGCGCTGGTTCGGGTTGCGGCTTTCGATATCGGGAATCGGCCGCAGCCTGCCAAACATTGTGCGCACGTAACCGTCCTTGCGCGTCTGCTCCAGCGTCTTCTCAATAAACTCCTTCACGCCCTGGTAGCGTGCAAAGTAGCGATCGATGTAGGCCTTCGCCTCGGCCTGCGGAATGCCCAGCTGCGCGGCCAGCCCGAAGGCCGAGATTCCATACACGATGCCGAAGTTCACCGCCTTGGCGCGGCCGCGCGTCTCCTTGTCCATCTGCTCGATGGGCACGCCAAACACTTCGCTCGCGGTCAGCGTGTGAATGTCGATCTCCTCCGCATATGCCTTCATCAGCAGCGGATCGCCCGAGAAGTGCGCCAGCAATCGCAATTCGATCTGCGAGTAATCGGCCGAGAGCAATTGCGTCCCCGGAGCCGCGGTAAACGCCGCGCGAATCTCGCGCCCCAGCTCGGTTCGCACCGGAATGTTCTGCAGATTCGGATTGACGCTCGAAAGCCTTCCCGTCGACGTCGCCGCAGCCTGGAAAGTTGTATGCACGCGCGAGGCCGGGTCGGCCAGCAGCGGCAGCGCGTCGACATACGTTCCCTTCAGCTTGGTCAACTGCCGGTACTCGAGCACCAGCTTCGGAACGTCGTGTTTTTCGGCAAGCTGCTCCAGCACATCCTGCGCAGTCGAAACCGTCTTGCCCTTGCCGCGCACCAGCGGAGCCGGCAATCCGAGATCCATAAACAACACCACGCCCAGTTGCTTGGGTGAGTTGATGTTGAACTGCTTGCCCGCCAGCTCGTAGATGCGCGCGCCTACCCGCTCAATCTCAGCGCCGAATCGTACGGCGAGCCCATCCAGCACCGCAAGATCGATTCGCACGCCCGCCTGCTCCATGCGGAACAGCACCGGCGCCAGCGGCAAATCGATCTCCCTGTACGCGCGCTCCACGCCGGCCTTCTCCACCTCGGCCTTCAGCATCGGCGTCAGCGCATGAATCGCGGCGGCAGCGGCCGCAGGAGTGGCCGGCGCAGGCTGATTGTTGCGCGCCGCCACATCGGCCAGCGCCTGCGTGGCGTGCGTCGGATTCAGCGCATACGACAGCAGCATCGTGTCGTCCACCGCGCCCTTCAGCGCAATCCCCTTCTCGGCCAGCACGTGCATCGCCAGCTTCACGTCATGCGTCGCCTTAGCAGTTGCCTCATCCTCCAGCAGCGCTCGCAACTCCGGCGTCAATTCAACCTTCAGCGCGCGTCCCTGCTCGGCGCTTACTCCAACCGCAAAGCTCGCCTTTTTCTCCGCAGCCTCCATCGCATCCAGCAACGACAACGTCTCCGGCACACTCTGCTCTTCATCGTCCTCAACGCCCGCCGCACCCGCTTCCGAATCGAGAGCAAATGCGAATCCATTGGCCCGCGCAGCTTTATAAAACGCACCGATCTGTTCCGCATCCGGCTCTTCGATGAGCTCAACCAAAGAGCCGCCTGCCGCAGGCGCCAATTCGCGCAGCATCGACGTGAATTCGAGCTCGGTAAACAGCTCGCGGCAAGCCTCAAGATCCGGCGGCTGCGTCTCCATCGCGTGCAAGTCAAGTGGCAGCGGCACACGGCAATCAATGGTGACGAGTTCCTTGGATAAGAGGACGGAGTCCCGATTCTGCTCCAGCGACTCGCGATAGGTCTTGCGCTTCACCTCTGCCGCCCGGTCCAGCACCGCCTCAACGCTGCCGAACTCCAGAATCAGGTCCACGCTGCCCTTGTCGCCAATGCCCGGCGCACCAGGAATGTTATCCACCGCATCGCCGCGCAGAGCCATCACGTCCACCACTTTCTCCGGCGGAACGCCCAGCACTTCTTTCACTTTTTCGGGATCGAGAACCAGGTTGTCCTTCTGCGGATTCAGGACCTTCACGCGCTCGTTCACCAGCTGCATCATGTCCTTGTCGCCGGAGACGATGTAAACCTCGTGCCCGCGCTCCGCGGCCTCGCGCGCCAGCGTGCCGATCACGTCGTCGGCCTCAAAACCCACCGCCTCAAGAATCGGAATACGCAGCGCATCGAGCGACCGCCTGATGTAAGGAATCTGCCTTCGCAAATCTTCGGGCATCGATTCGCGATTGGCCTTGTACCCCTCGTAGCTCACATCTTCAAAGCTCTGCGTCTTGCTGTTCCACTTGCGCAGCGGGCCCATGGCGCGCGCCTTCTCGTCGCGAAACACCTCGCCGCTGGGGTCGAAGACCGCGGCAAAGTACTTCGGCTCAAAGTCCTGCCGCAGCTTCTTGATCATGTTCACGAACACGTAGGTGGCGGCGGTAGGCAGCCCCGAACGCGTCGACATGGGCCGCGAGCGCTGCATCGCGTGATAGGCGCGAAAGATGAACGACATGGTGTCGAGCAGAAAGACGGGCGGCTTGGATGGATCGGTCACGGTTGAGAGTCTAACAGGATCGGAACTCGATTCCCTACTCCCTATTCCCTGTCTCCGTTCACTGTCCACTGCTCACTGAATCAACATGCAATCCCCGTAGCTGAAAAACCGGTAGCGCTCTTCCACCGCGTGCCGGTACGCGGCCAGCACATGCTCACGCCCTGCAAAGGCGCTCACCAGCATCAGCAGGCTCGATTGCGGCAGATGAAAGTTGGTCAGCAGCGCGCCGGATACTCTGAAATCGAATCCTGGCGAAATGAAGATCGACGTCTCGCCCGAATGCGCCACAAATTCCCCGCTGCCCGCCTTCCGCGCAATCGACTCGAGCGTCCTCACCACGGTTGTTCCCACAGCCACCACGCGCCGGCCTTCCCGGCTGGCGCGGTTCAGCGCTCCGGCGGTCTCCGCGCTCAGCGTGTAGCGTTCGCTATGCAGGCGCACGTCCTCGACGCGCTCCACGCGCAACGGCGCGAAGGTCCCCAGCCCCACATGCAGCGTCACGCGCGCAATCTCAACGCCTCTCGCCGCAACCGCTTCAAGCATCTGTGGCGTAAAGTGCAATCCTGCCGTGGGTGCGGCCACCGAACCGCGTTCCCGCGCATAGACCGTCTGGTACCGCTCACGGTCTGCGTCGGCATCGTCGCGATGGATGTACGGCGGCAGCGGCATGTGGCCGATGCGGTCGAGCGCCGCAAAGAAGTCGTCCACCGGAGCAAACTCCAACAGCCGTTCGCCAAATTCGCCGCGTTCGAGCACGTCGGCCTCAAGCAGAATCTCGCCCGATCGCGCTGGAAACACCAGCCTCTCGCCGTTCGCAACCTTGCGCCCCGGCCGCACCAGCGCGCGCCAGCGATTGCCGCGGGCCGGGGTCCCCGCGGACAGGTCTTCGTCAGCGGGGTGGGCGACCGGCGCCGTAAGCATCACCTCGATGCGCCCCGTGGGCCGCTCGCGCTCGCGCACCAGCGTTCGCCGCGCATACAGCCGCGCCGGAATCACGCGGCTGTCATTCAGCACCAGCAAGTCGCCCGGCCGCAGCAGGCTGGGCAACTCGGCAAACATCGAGTCTCGAAACGCCCCGCTCAATCGATCCATCGCCAGCATGCGGCTCTGACCGCGCTCCGCCGGCGGCTGCTGCGCAATCAGCTCCTCAGGGAGATCGAAATCGAAATCCGCGCACGTGGTGCTTTTACTCTCTGGAGGAGACTCTTCAGGCATCTTCTTTTCCAAAATGCTCTCGCGCCCGCAACCGCGCGCGCTCAATGGCGGCGTTCAACTCCTCGCGTTTCGCCGCAAACTCAGCCGCAGCCAGTTCGCGCGGCGCCTCTGTCCACCGCGCCCAGCTCACCACAATGCGCGTAAACGGCTTCGGTATCAGAAACCGGTCCCACGAGTGCATCGTCCACGCGCGCTCCGGCTCAAGATGAAATGCTCCAATCCGTGCCCCCGTCATCTGCGCCAGCTTGATGGGTCCCATTTTGGTGCGATAGATGGGCCCTCGCGGCCCATCCGCGGTAAAGATCGCCGGCCGGCCTGACTCGATCACGCTCTTCAGCCCCAGCAGTCCCTCGCGCGCTCCTCGCGAACTCGACCCCCGCACGGCGCGAAAGCCAAACAGGACAAGAATCCGCGTGATCAGCTCGCCGTCAAAACTGCGGCTGATGAGAATGGTTGCATGCGTGCGGCGGTAGTAAAGGGCGCAGGGCAGCACGCACTGGTGCCAGAAGCAGAAGATCTCGGCGCCCGCGCCCGCGCCGCCTACCAGCGGCGTTACGCCTTCCTCGGCAATCTCTTCAAAGCGCCACGTCGAACCCAGCAGCCACAGCAGCGCCCACACCAGTCGCGGAACAATGGCCAGCGCAAGACGCTGGCCCAGCGTGAATCTGGGTCTGTTTTCTGTGGTCACTGTTTCGATTTTAGCTATACCGCAGCCACCTCAGCAGCTCCGGCAGCGTGGCGCGCTTGCCGTACATTAATATGCCCACACGATACAGCCGCGACGCGAACCACAAAACCGCCCAGATGCTCAACACAAGCAGCAGCACCGAAAGTCCAACCTGCCACGCAGGCACCGCAAGCAGACCCATTCGCGGCAGCATGACGAGCGGCGCAGTGGGAGGAAAGATTGAAGCAGCAACCACCCAGGGCGCGCTTGGATTCCTGAGCAGAAACGGCAGAATGAAGAATGCCGTCCACGTGGGCAGCACGGCCAGCGTAATATACATCTGCAGGTCCTGCGCGGTCTCGCAGGTTGCCGCCAGGCCTGAGAAAAATGCGCTGTACAGGAAAAATCCCAGCACAAAATAAATTGGGAAAAACAGCCCTTCCATCCAGGTGAACTGGATCTTGATGTCGCCGCTCATCAGCATCGCCGCCAGGCTCGATCCGCTCAAGGCCACCACCGCAGCAGTCCAGATTGCAATCTGTGTCAGCCCCACGGCTCCCACCCCGAGCAGCTTGCCGGCGAGCATGTCGTCGGCGCGGGTTACCGAGAGCATCACCTCAAAAACGCGCGAAGTCTTCTCTTCGACAATCGACCGCGCCATGTCCAGCCCGTACAGCAGAATCGGCATGGTCATCAGGAAGGTCATCAGCATGGCCTTGTAAAAAGGCCCCATACCCTGACTTTTCCCCGTCCTGCCCGTCTCATACACCTGAATCGTGTCGATCGAAACCTTCGTCTGCAGCGCCTTTACCTGATCCGGCGTCATCCCCTTCTCTGACAGGCGCAGGTTCACAAACGCGGAATTCACAGCGGCCTTCAGTCCGCCAATGTCCTCGAGTTCGATCGATGACGCTGACGCAAACGTGATCTTCGGTGCGTCCGTCGTCGAGCCTACAATCGTCAGCAGTCCATCAACGGCCTTGTTCTGCACTTCGGCGGCCATGCCGGCGTGGTCATGGCCAGTGAACGGGGCCACGACATCGACCTTGTAACCATCCTTCTTATCCTCAAGCAGGCTGTTGCGAATGTCGTTCGCCAGCGATGCATTGTCGGCGGCGATCAGAATATGCTTGCCCGTGCCCATCTTTTTGCCCGTATACGCGCTCACCGCGAGCAATCCGATCAGGACTGCCGGTACCAGAACGGTCGACATCCTGAAGGCGCGCCCGCGAATCTGCTCCAGGTATTCGCGCTTTGCAATCAGCAGCATATTACGCATCGGCTTTGCCCCCTACCGTCTGGATGAAGATCTCTTCGAGCGACGGCTCGACCAGCTCAAACCGGTAGATGGTGGCCATCGACGCCGCCAGGTGCAGCAGCTTCTGCGAGTCGCCGCGCGGCTTCATCCTGATCTCCGCGTGACCTGAATAGTTGGTGGCCTCGGCAATCTGATCGCTCTTCATGAACTCGTCGCTGCCTTCAAACTCCACCACCACCCGGTCGCGTTCGTAACGGCTCTTGATCTCGCGCATCTTGCCCGAAAGCACTGCTGCGCCGTGATCGATCAGGCAGATAGAATCGCACAGTTTCTCCACCTGGTCCATGCGGTGCGTCGAAAACAGAATTGCCTTGCCTTGCGACTTCAGCTCCAGAAGCGCATCCTGCAGCAATGTTGCATTCACCGGGTCCAGCCCGCTGAACGGCTCGTCCATCACTACCAGCCCGGGATCGTGTAGCAGCGTCGCTATGAACTGGATCTTCTGCTGCATGCCCTTTGAAAGCTCCTGTGTCCTCTTGTCGAGCGAGTCGGCAATCTCCATCCGCTTCGCCCAGTCAACCGCGCGGCTATTTGCCTCCTCCGCGCTGAGCCCATGCAGCCGGCCAAAGAACACCAGTTGATCCAGCACCTTCATCTTCTTATAAAGGCCGCGTTCCTCGGGCAGGTAGCCCACGCGGTCAAGGCTGGCGCGGTCAAACGGCTTGCCGAACAGCTCAACCCGGCCAGAGTCAGGCATGGTTATGCCCATCATCATGCGGATGGAACTGGTCTTTCCGGCCCCATTTGGACCCAGCAGTCCGAACATCTGTCCGGCCTCGATGCTCAGACTAAGATGGTCAACTGCCACTTTGCTCTGGTAAGCTTTGGTAACTCCTGTCAGTTCAACAACTGGCATGAATTCTCCCGGCCTGATTGTGGATAGTGAGGAATCTGGTAACGGCCTTGGAGCAGTTTAACAAAAGCCGGCCCCTCCGCTCTTTTCCCTGCCTCGGTTACGTGCTGTTGAGCGAATTGGTTCCGGCGCGTCAAAGCGCGCGGCCAGAGAGGCAGGAACACTCTAAAATAAGATACTCATGATCGTTGTGACCTGGCGTGGGCAAAGAGTGTTTCTAAATAGAACAAGGCTCCACCTTTGAGGGACTTACACCGTGATACCAAAGAGGGACCAATGACCCGACAAAAGAGGGACTCTCGCACGCCCGATTTACCGCTAGATTGGTATAGGAACACTCAGGAGAGCCAGATGGCCACGCTGCTATCGATGCAGGAGTATGAAGGCCCTATTAATGTGACGAAGGAAGCCATATCGGGGCCTGATCGCAAGCCTCGCGGTCTCAAGGAGCTCGACATTCGCCAGGCGATCGTTGAAGAGCTCGTCCTCAAACTCCTTTATCTGGTCGGCTCCATCTCCATGCTCGAGCTCGCTGACAGCGTAAAGCTCAGCTACGAAGTCACCGACGACATCTTCTGCCGCCTGCGCTCCCAATCGCTTTGCCAGGTTAACGGCATGAGCGGCAACATCCCGCACATCGGCATCACCGCGCAGGGCCGCACCCGCGCCATCGAGCTGATGCAACAAAGCCAGTACACCGGCGTTGCCCCGGTTGCCCTTTCATCCTATGTAACGCAGACCCGCAAGCAGAGCGTGCAGCACGTTGAAGTGCACGAAGAAGAGGTCGATCGCGCCTTTAAGCACCTGGTCATCGACCCCGATTTGCTGCGCCAGTTAGGCACCGCCCTCAACTCGGGCAGCGCCATTTTCCTTTACGGTGCCGCTGGTACCGGCAAAACCACTGTTGCCGAGGTTCTCTCGCGGGTGCTCGCCGAAGATTCGGTGTGGATCCCTTACGCCGTCGAAGTCGACGGCCAGATCATCACCGTCTACGACCCCGGCATCCATCACGCCATCGAGTTGTCCAGGCCCTCGGGCCACGACGAGCGCTGGGTCAAGTGTCATCGCCCGGCCGTGCTGGTGGGCGGCGAACTCACCGCCGAGATGCTCGACATGCAGTACAACCCCACTTCGAAGTTCTACGTCAGCCCGGTGCAGATGAAGGCCAACAACGGCGTACTGATCATCGACGACTTCGGCCGCCAACGCCTGCGCCCCGATGAGCTGCTCAACCGCTGGATCGTGCCCCTCGACCGCCGCATCGACTTTCTCACCCTTGTTGGCGGCAAAAAGCTCGAGATTCCATTCGAGATGCTGGTCGTCTTCGCCTCGAACAACGACCCCTCCAGCCTCGTCGATCCCGCCTTTCTGCGCCGCATCCAGACCAAGATCAAGCTGGGCACCATCACCGAGGAACAGTTTGCCGAGATCTTCCGCCGCGTGGCCCTGGACAAGAACGTCACCTACGACGAGGGCATCCCCGAAGACCTCATCCGTTTCATCCGCACCACGCTCAACGAGGAACTGCGCTGCTGCCATCCGCGTGACATCGTCAACCAGGTCTGCTGGCAGGCACGCTACGAGCAAAAGGTCGCTCACATGGACCATGAGGCCCTGCGCCGCGCCATCCAGGCCTACTTCCCGATGATCTCGTAGCGATTTGAGTTAAGCGGCAAATCACAAAACGGGATTCGCCTCACGCGAATCCCGTTTTTCACTTCATCAAGGTCCCTCAGAGTCCCTCGGCCCCTCGGCCCCTGGTCCCTAGTCCCTAGTCCCTAGTCCCTAGTCCCTAGTCCCTAGTCCCTAGTCCCTATAAGACTCTCATCTCCTCCGGATCCCAGTTCACCACCGCGCCCCGCTCCATGCTCAGGTTGCTGAGCAGCGCCGCACCGGCTGCGCGGAACCCGAAAACCGCGTCCTCAACTACCGGCTGCCGCGACCGAACCGAGGCAAAGAAGTTTTTGAAGTGATCGTAGCTGTCGGAGTAGCCGTCCGGCGCAACGTACCTCTCAAATCCCGCCGCCAGCTTCCCCGCCGGGTGCTTGCGCGGATACTTGCGGTCGTACTCGGCCTGCATCTTCTTCTGCATCGCCTCGGTGAAAGTGTTGAGGGTCAGTCCTGGCTCGGTTTCGCGCGGCACGCGGTTCACGCCCACTCCGCTCCCCCCAATCTCCATCGTCCCTTCCGAACCCGTGAACACCAGACCCTCGCTCTCTTCGCCGCCGTCCACGAAGTTTACGTGCAGGCTCAGGTTGAATCCCTCGGGGTAATCGAACAGCCCCAGCATCACATCGTCCGCATCGCGCCCATCCTTCCAATAGCGCAATCCACCCGTCGCCATGCCCCGCGTCGGCCCCTTCGAGCCCGTAACAAAGTGCGTCCCGCTGAACAGGTGCACAAACAAATCGCCGGCCACACCGCTGCCGTACGCCTTCCACTTCCTCCACTGGAAGAAGTGCTCGGCATTGAACGGAATCTGCGGCGCCGTTCCCAGGAACCGCGGCCAGTCGCAGGTCTGGGTCGACGCGTCATCGGGCACCGTATAATTCCACGCGCCCATCGACGAGTTCCGGTCCCAGTACGCCGTCACCATGTTCAACTGCCCGATCGCGCCCGAGGCCAGCAGATCCTTGGCCTTGGCGTAGATCATCGAGCTTACCCGCTGGCTGCCCACCTGCAGAATCCGCCCCGTCGCCCGCGACGCCTCAATCATCTCCGGCCCGTCGTTGTAGAGATGAATCATCGGCTTCTCGCAGTACACGTCCTTACCGGCTTTCATCGCGTCCACGCTGGCCTGCTTGTGCCAGTGGTCGGGCGTCCCGACGATCACCGCGTCAATGTCTTTGCGAGCCAGGATCTCGCGATAGTCGCGCGTGGTGAAGATGTCGTCGCCCCACACTTCCTTCGAGTGCTCCAGCCGCCCGTCATAGCAATCGGCCACAGCCACCAGCTTCACGCCCGGAACCTGCACGGCTGTTTTCGTGTCGCCCATTCCCTGCCCGCCTGCCCCAATCAGCGCAATCTGGATGTGGTCGTTGGCGGCCACGGCCCTCGCCGGCTCATCTTGGATCGCCGCTAGAGCATGCACTCTGCCGCCCAGCACCGTCGCCGCGCTGGCTGCCCCCGTCACCCGCAAAAAGTCCCTCCGATTCATTCCCGACATTGCAATTTCCTCCCCGAACCACCATTTTCCCAACCCATCCACCATACACGGGTGAGCGGAGTTAGCGGTGTTAGCAGAGTCAGCGGAACTAGTACGCTGACGTGCCGACTTGCCCACTCGCTCCCTCGGCGTGCGCAGTTGTAGCATCCAATTGTGCCCAATCTCGATACCCCGGTGATGTACGTGAAGGGCGTAGGCCCGCGCTTTGCGGAGATGCTCGCCTTCAAGGGCATCCAGACCGCCGAAGACCTGCTCTACCACCTCCCTTTCCGGTACGAGGACCGGCAGAATCCCCGTTCGATCGACGAGTTGCAACCCGGCGAGACGGCGAGCGTAATCGCCGAGGTGCGTGGCGCGGCCCTGCTGCGCACCCGCCGCGGCCCCATCTATGAAATCACCCTCGGCCAGGGCCGCAAGGCGATGAAGTGCATCTGGTTCCACGCCACCTACCTCGACGGCAAGTTCCACGCGGGCCAAACCGTCGCGGTCTACGGCAAGGTCGAGCCTTCGCGCTCTTCCACGAATCTGAAAATGCTCCAGCCGCAGTTCGAGATCC
>Ga0326727_10008915_pt1 | contig 25092 bp, 24 predicted proteins | sample MB2enrmetagenome_FD_207643 | JGI IMG/M metagenome (GOLD analysis project Ga0326727, IMG submission 207643) | Lab enriched peat soil microbial communities from McLean, Ithaca, NY, United States - MB29MY | ecosystem: Environmental > Terrestrial > Soil > Wetlands > Peat | place: USA: New York... | reverse complement strand
CGCGTAGACCTCCTTGATCCCTTCCACCGAGAGGAGGCCGGCCGTCGGGAAGTCCGGTCCCGGGATCTTGGTGAGGACCTCCTCGAGCGTCGCGGCGGGCTTCTCCAACAGGAGGAGGAGCCCGTCGCAGACCTCGTTCAGGTTGTGGGGCGGCATGTTCGTCGCCATGCCGACGGCGATCCCCGCCGAGCCGTTCACCAGAAGGTTCGGCACCTTGCCGGGCAACAGGAGCGGCTCCTTGAGGGAGCCATCGAAATTGTCCCCCCAGTTGACCGTCTCCTTCTCGATGTCGAGGAGCATCTCCTCGGCCAGCGCGGAGAGGCGCGCCTCGGTGTACCGCATGGCCGCGGCGGTGTCCCCGTCGATGGAGCCGAAGTTCCCCTGGCCATCGATGAGCGGATACCTCAGGCTGAAGGACTGGGCCATCCGGACGAGCGTGTCGTACACGGCCATGTCGCCGTGGGGGTGGTACTTCCCGAGCACCTCCCCGACCGTTCGGGCGCTCTTGCGGTAGGGCTTGTCGTGGGTCACCCCGCTCTCCCACATCGCCCAGAGGATGCGGCGGTGGACCGGCTTGAGCCCGTCCTTGCCCTCGGGGAGCGCCCGGCCGACGATGACGCTCATGGCGTAGTCGATGTAATCTCGATGGATCTCCCGCTCGAGCGGCTGCTCCTTCACCCGGAGGTCCGGGGGTGGCGGCGGCGGGACGGTCGCCGGAGGCGTGCTCACGGTCGACCTCCCTCCGGCGCGTGGAGCTGGCCGGCCACGATCCGGTCCACCCGGTCCAGGAACTCCGTCCACCGCGGCGCCGGGACCGTCGCCCCGGAGGCGACGCGATGGCCACCGCCCTCGCCGCCGACCGCCTCGGCGGCCTCATTCAGCGCCGTCGCGAGGTCGAGGCCCTGTCCGACGAGCCACATCGTCCCGCGCCCGCTGACGCGGACCGGGCCGTCGCCGTCGCGGCTCCCCGCGAGCACGGGGTGGTGGGGGTCCAATAGGTAGCTCATGGCGAGCCCGGCCTGGGTGCCGGCGAGCGCGTTCTCCGGCGAATCGAACCACTGGATCGCGTTCATGCGGTGCACCGCGCCCTCCTCGATCCGTTTCAAGCCCGCGAGGATGCCGCTCCGCCATCCCTCCTCGGCCTCCCGGGCGCGCTCCAAGGCGGAGCGGTCCCCCAGGGCGAGGGCGATGCCGAGCGCGGGGGCCCCGCTACGGCCCGTGGCGTTCTGGAGGTTGGAGAGCTCCTCCGCGTCGAGCCCGAGCCGGGGGACGCTCCAACGCTCCTGGCGGAACAGCGCGACGAACTCCGGTCGGACCCCCTGCTCGGTGAGATGCGCCACGAGTGCCTCCCCCAAGAGGTCGCTCTCCGCAGGGGAGAGGCTCCCAAGGGCCTTCGCCGGGTCGATGCCGAGTCCCTTGATGAAGGGGTCGACCGCCTCCGGATGGTTCGAGAGCCCCCGGAAGTACGGGTCGATGCTCCGTCCGAGCGCGCGACCGACGGTGGGGCCGAGGAGCGCGAGCCGCGGGCCGCGACCCAACAGGTCGCGCCGGAGCGCCTCCTCGACGAGGAGGGCGTTCACTCCCCGGAACCCGCCGACATGCTGGCGGTCCGCGATGGCGCCGGAGACCCCCCAGGGGGCGTTGTCCCAGTTCCGGGGGTCCAGGAAGATCGTGTAGAGCCAGGTCAAGGTCGCGGCGCACAGCTCGCTCATCCCGTCGACCCCCCAGTCGAGGGGGTTGACGAACGCGACACGCGAGGGAAGTTGGGCGACCGCCTCCGGGTCCGTGTACTTGTGATGGTCGAGGATGAGCACGGGGTGGGGATGCGCGGCGTACAGCTCCGGCCAGCTCGAACCGGTGTCCACCACCCACACCGGCCCGGCGGTGCCCCGAAGGAGCTCCTCCATGTGGGCGCGCCGGACCCCCTGGAACGGCGTCGCCTGCACGCCGTAGCCGAGGCGTCGGAGCGCCCGGATCGCCGAGGCGGCGCTCGCGATGCCGTCCCCGTCGTAATGGTAGATGATCCTCCATCGACCGGGGTGGCCGAGGAGCACTTCCCGCGCCCGCGTGAACTCCGCGGTGTACTTCGGATCCGAAACGAAGCTCTCGGGCCCCGAGGGCATCACTCCACCTGAAGCACCGCGCTCGCGGCCGTGTAGCTCCAGTTCTCGGGCAGCACCTTGCGGCGCCGATAGTAGTGGGCGAGGCGGCGGATGCGGGACTCCATGAGCTGGAGGCCTCGACGGTTCGAATTGTCGTACGGATGCTGGGCGAGGTGGCGCTGGAGGTGCACGACGCGCTTGATCAGCGCTTGGAGGTCTTCCGGGAGCTCCGGGGCGATCCCCTTCTCCTTGAGGAGGGGCGTCAGGCGGTGGCCGGTGACGGCCCGTACCGAGGGGATCCCGTAGCTGTCCCTCAAGGTGGTCCCGACCTGCGCCGCGCTCGCCCCGCTCTTGGCGAGCTTCACGGCCTCCTCGGTGATCTCCTCGGGGTCGAGGGTCACCCAGCTCGGCTTGGTGAGCGGATAGGGGCGCTGGGAGCCGGAACGGCCCTTGCGCCGGGAGTGGATACGGGACACGGCAAAACCACAACGGTTCCGTACTTAACGCTTGGCGCGCGAGCGGGGGAAGAGCCCGGGGCTCTCGGTCGGCCGGTCGAGCGTCAACCGACCCGGTCGCTCTTCTCGAGCGCTTCCATGAGGAACTGCTTACCGGTCACGGTGATCTGGTAGCGGGTCGCGACGTCCCGCTGGCGCTGCCAGGAGTAGTCCGAATCCCCGGCCACCTCGATCATCCCGTTGCGCAAGAGGAGCCCGACGGCGAGCGGGATTCGGGCCGAGCCGTTCTTGACCGCCCAGAAGTCCGAGAGTCGCGATTGGATCTCCCCGAGCTCGAGCGCCTGCTCGGTCGAGTCCCCCTCGTGGCGGCTCTCCGCTCGGTTGAGCTGCTTTAAGATGGCGACGAACGTCGCCCGAAGGGGGTCCTGCGCCGGCACCGGGCCACTCTCGCCCGTGTACGAGGCGAGCGCTCCTACTTAGATTCCACCGCGCGGAGCGGGGAGGGCGGTGGACGGGGCCTCTCGTGAAATAGCTTTTAACTTAGCCACGCTCCAACGGTCTCCGATGGCGTGCACCTGCCGGCTCCCGGCCCGGTGCATCGTGTGCAACACCCCGCTGAGGGTGCCCCTCTCCAACCTGGAGAGCCAGAGCGGGGCGGCCGTGATGCTCGAGAAAGCCGCTCGACGCGACTCCTCCGCCGGTCGCGAGGGGCTCCGGCGGCTCATCGAGGGGTCGATGCGCTGCCCGGTGTGCGGCAACACGGTGAACCACGTGCACTCCCGCAACTGCGTCGCGGAGTACCTCGCGGTGATCGGGGTCCCCCCGACCGAGCGGGCCGCCCTCCTCGCGAAGATCAGCTTCCCCGAGGGCTGAACCCGGCCCCATGCCCGCCCCCGAAGAGTTCGTGGTCACCCCGTACGAGGTCCAGGGGAACATCGACTACGCGAGGGTCCAGGAGCTGTTCGGGACCCAGAGCCTCGGCCCGGAGCTCCTTCAGCGTCTGAGGGAGCTCGCCGGCGGACCCCTCCACCCCCTCCTCGAACGGGGCGTGTACTTCTCCCACCGGGACCTCGGCCCGCTGCTCGAGGAGTACGCCCGGGGGAACCGGTTCTTCCTCTACTCGGGGCGAGGCCCTTCGGGGCCGCTCCACACGGCCCACCTCATCCCGTTCGAACTGTGCCGGTGGTTCCAGGAGCGTTTTCACGTCCCGATGTACATCCAGATCACCGACGACGAGAAGTTCTGGTTCCGGCCCCAGAGCACTCGGGAGGAGACCGCCGAGTGGGGTCGGGAGAACCTCCTCGACATCCTCGCCGTAGGGTTCGACCCGAAGCGGACCCGGGTCTTCTTCGACACCCGCTCGATCGGGACGATGTACTCCCTCGCCGTGGACGTGGCGAAGCGGGTCCCCTACTCGACGGTCAAGGCGGTCTTCGGCTTCAAGCCGCACATGAACATCGGGCTCGTCTTCTACACCGCGCTGCAGACGGTGCCCGCGTTCTACCCGTCCTGGCGCGCCGGTCGGCCGATCCCCTGCCTCATCCCGGCGGGCATCGACCAGGACCCGCATTTCCGGATCACCCGGGACATCGCCGACTCCCTCGGCTACCCCAAGCCCTCGCTCTTGCACAGCCAGATCGTCCCCGGTCTCCTCGGTACCAAGATGTCGAGCGGGGGGAACCAGAAGGACAACGCCCTCTTCCTCAACGACCCTCCGAAGGAGGTCGACCGGAAGGTGCGCAACGCCTTCACCGGCGGCCGCTCGACGGTGGAGGAGCAACGCCGTCTTGGGGCGACCCCCGAGGTCTGCTCGGTATGGGCGCTGTGGCGCACCCGGTTCGCCCGCTCGGAGACGGAGTTCGTTGAGGTCACCGAGGGATGCCGGTCGGGCTCGCTCCTCTGCGGGGAGTGCAAGGGGAAGCTCCTCGAGCGGGTCCACCCGTTCTTGAAGGAGCATCAGGCCCGTCGGGAGAAGGCGCGCGACTACGCGGAATCTTTGATCCTCGCCGGCCCCCCCGGGGCGGCGGCCGGCGACGGCGGCGCGGAGCTTCCCGCCCCGTAGCCGCTCAGGCGATCTCGGGTCGGCGGTCCCCTTCGTTCGGCGCCGGTACCTTGAACTGGGGGCGAGGCCGGGGCAACGGCCGCTCCGGACCCATCGGTTCCTCCTCGATCGGACGACCGGCCACGGCGGTGAGCAGCTGGAGCATCGGTCGGAACAGCGAACGCCGGGCCCGGTCGGGGTCGATGGTGAAGGCCCGTTCGTAGGCCGCCACCGCCTCCTCCTCGTCCCCGAGGCTCAGGAGCGATAGGGCGAGCGTGAGCCAGCTCTCGGCCTCGCGAGAATCCTCCCGCTCGCCGGCCTCCGCGAGGTGGCGGTCGGCGCGGGTGTCCGCCGAGGTGACCGGGGTCTCCGGTACCGGGACGCCGGTCTCCCGAGAGAGGACGAGGGCTCGCTCGAAGGCCGCCGTGGCCCCGGCGCGGTCGCCGGACTCCGCGAGCGCGACCCCGAGGCGGTGCCAGGCGATCAGCTCCGAGGGCATGAGCGCGACGGCGCGGCGGTACGCCGAGACGGCGCTCCCCCACTCGTTCCTCAGCGAGCGCGCGACCCCCAGATGGAACCAAGACTCCCCCTCCTGGGGGGCGAGCGCGATGGCCCGTGACAAGCACGCCTCCGCCTCGGGGCCTTGGCCCAGGTGGGCGAGCGCCATGCCGCAGAACGACCAGGCGCGAGCGTCGTGCGGCTGCTCGCGCAGCACCTCCTGGAAGGCGCGCACGGCGAGCCGCCACTCCTCGCGGAGGAAGTGGGCCATACCGACGTCGAACTGTTGGGTCACCCGGCAACCCGACGGTGGGAGGCGTGCCGGTCCATTAATCTCTCGCTCGTACCGCACGGGGGGCCGGCTCCCCCCGTGTCACGCCCTCCGTCGGCGGGCGAACTATTAAATACCCGACGTTGGTGCATCACGCCGAAGGAATCCTGCGACCACGTCCCACCGACCGTTGACGACCCCTGTTTTTTGGGCGAGATGGATTGATTGGACCTGAGCGCGAGATTCCTCAAGAGACAACGCGCAAGCGACCAAGAAGGCGACAACGATGGTGGAGAAGACCCTGACGAAAGTACGCGACCTAACGCCGAGCTCGAAACAAGTCAACGTTCATGCCAAGGTGCTGAACGTGGGCGAAGCCAAGGAGGTCATGGGCAAGTACGGTGACCCCCGCAAGGTGGCCGAAGCGGTCATCGGCGACGAGACGGCCGTGATCACGCTCTCGCTCTGGAACGAGCAGATCGGGAGCATTGCGAAGGACGACATCATCCTCGTGGACAACGGGTACGTCTCCCTCGTCCGCGGGCACATGAGGCTCAACGTCGGCCGGTACGGCTCGATGACCAAGTCGACCGACCCGATCGCCGATGTGAACCAGACCCTCGACATGAGCCAGCAGGAGTTCGAATCCGAGCGGCGCTCCTTCGGGGGCGGCTACCGGGGCGGCGGCGGCGGCGGTGGCGACCGGGGCGGGTACGGCGGTGGTGGCGGCCGCAGCTATGGCGGCGGCAACCGCGGCGGTGGTGGCGGCCAGGGTGGCGGCCACGAGCGCTCGGGCGAGTACAAGCGCTACTAGGTGCTCGACTCGTTCCCCGCGTCACGATGGCCATCGGCCATCGCGCCGGGCCTTCCGGGGTCACCCGGGGGGTCCGGCGGAACCGTTTCCCCTTTTCTTGAAATCCGCCTCGTTCGGGCATCCCCGAGCGCGTCGTCCCCCGCCCCGCCCCCCCTGGGTTCGGGGCGGTCGCACCGTTCCTCGGGCGGCCCGGCCTTAGGCGGCTTGGGGGCCCTAGATTAATTAGCGAAGAGCCCCTCGGCGGTCACCGATGCCGAAGACGAGACCCCCGCTCACCCTGTACGTCCAGAGCCACAAGGCAGTCACTACCTTCTACCGTCCGAGCCGCCCGGTCCTCGAGGGGGCCGGTACCCCCAGCGCCGACGTCGGGCCGACGGACGAGACGACGGCGATCGGGGAGCAGGCGTTCTTCCTTTCCGACGACCAGGCGCGCGCGGTCGCCCTGGTCGAGGAGCTCGCCGCCCAGCGTGGGTATACGGTCGAGGTGAAGGACGTCGCCCGGGTCGGGCGGCTGGAGCGGATGATGACCGAGGTGCTCCGGGGCGCTTCGAACTTCCCGGTCCTCGTATCTCCCGACGGGGTCCGCATCGAAGGGGCCGAGCACTTCACCGAGGAACGTCTCTGCGAGATGATGCCGACCGAGATGCCCCAGCAGCGGGCGTTCACTTACATCAAGATCCGAGGCGGGGACCTCGACGCCGTACGTCACGCCATGCTCGGCTTCCACGAGGTCCGGGAGGTCCACTTCCTCACCGGCGACTGGGACGCGTTCATCGTCCTTGAGTTCGCCGCCGCGGAGACCTCCAAGCGCCAGATCCTCGACTTCGTGACCCAGCACATCCGCAGCATGGGCGCGGTGGTCGACACCAGCACGCTCGTTCCCGAGGTCTCGGTCACCAAGTTCCCGATCTGAAGGGGCCCGCCCCCTCCGCGCCTACCGTTTCCTCCGGCGTCGGGGGCGGGAGCGACGGCCGGAGCGCCGGGACATCGCCACGGAGGTCGCGGTCCGTTCGGAGGTGCCGTCCGGCTCGGGGGTCCCGTAGAGCGGGGCGACGGTGATCGGGTGCTCCTCGAGCCAGGCGAGGCCCTCGACGTAGGCCGAGAACGCCTCCAGGTTCGTGAACAGGGGGATCCCCACCTCCACCGCCCGGCGACGGAGCACGTACTCGTCTTCCAGCATCCGCTCGAACTTCTCCTGGGTGAGCGAGAGCGGCACGTTCAGCATCAGGTCGACCTCCCCGCCGTCGAGGGCTTCCAGCACGTTCGGGTGCCGGTCCGGCTCGCTCACCTTGTGGAGGACCCTCAGGCCCCGGAAGTTCCGGGCCGCGAGGTAGGCGGCCGTGTCCTCCGTCGCCGCGAGCCGGAACCCGAGCCCGGCGAGCCGGGTGGCGATCGGGACGAGCGCCTCCTTGAGCTCGCGCCCTCCCACGGAAAGGAAGGCGCTCCCGTTGGCGGGAGCGAGCTTCACGCCGGTGCTGATGAGCGCCTTCACGAGGGCGTCGGCGAACGTGGGGCCGAAGCAGGCGACCTCTCCGGTCGACTGCATCTCCACGCCGAGCACGGGGTCGGCACCGGTGACCTGGAAGAAGGAGAACTGGGGTACCTTGACGCCCCACCGTCCTTCGGGCAGCGGGGCGAGCCCGGTCCGGGTGAGGGGGCGACCGAGCATCGCGCGAGCGGCCTCGCGGAGGAGCGGGACGCCGGTCGCCTTGGTGAGGAACGGGAGCGACCGGCTCGCCCGGAGGTTGAGCTCGATGATCTGGAACTGGCCCTCCTTCACCAGGAACTGCAAGTTGAACGGCCCCCGGATGTTGAGCGACCGGGCGAGCTCGCGCGCGACCCGGATGAGCTCCGCTTGGACGGCGGGGGCGGTATGCCTCGGGGGAAGGCAGAAGATCGCATCGCCCGAGTGGATGCCGGCCCGTTCGACGTGCTCGAGGATGCCCCCGACGAGGACCTCCTCGCCGCGGGCGACGGCATCGAGCTCCACCTCGTCGGCGCCCTCGACGAACTTGGAGATGACGACGGGGTACTCGGGAGAGAGGCGGACGGCCTCCTTCAGGAACCGGGCGAGGTCGACGTGCCCGTAGATGACGCGCATGGCGGCGCCGCTGAGGACGTAGGAGGGCCGGACCAGGACCGGATAGCCGACCCCCGCGGCGAACTCCTCGGCCTCTTCCACCGTGGTGAACGCCTTCCACGCGGGCTGCGGGATGCGCAGCTTCTCCAACAGCCGTGCGAACCGGGAGCGGTCTTCGGCGGTGTCGATGGAGCCCGGCGCGGTCCCGAGGATCGGGATCCCGCAGGTCGCCAGGAGCGGAGTGAGGTTCTGGGCGAGCTGGCTCCCCACGCAGGTCACCACTCCCGCGAACTTCTCGAAGTCGCAGATGTCCCGGACCCGCTCCAGCGTGATCTCCTCGAAGAAGAGGCGGTCGGAGCGGTCGTAGTCCGTGGACACCGTCTCCGGGTTCGAGTTGAGGAGCGCCACTCTCGGCACCCCCTCGGCGCGCAGTCCGTCGACGAGGTTCATCGTCGACCAGTCGAACTCGACGCTCGAGCCGATCCGGTACGGGCCCGCCCCCAGGACGAGGATGCTGCCCGGCGGCGACGGGGCGACGTCATCCTGGTCGGCCCGGTAGGTGAGGTAGAGGTAGTTCGTCCGGGCGGGCCACTCGCCGGCCAGGGTGTCGATCATCCGGAAACGGGGGAGGATCCCGGCCGCGATCCGGCGACGGCGTACCTCTTCCTCGTCGAGCGCCACCGCCCGGGCCACCGCCCGATCCGAAAGCCCGAGCTCTTTGGCGCGCCGGAGGAGCGGGAGGGGGAGCTCCCCTCGGGTCCGGGACTGAAGGCTTCGTTGAACATCGTCGATCTCCTTCAGGGTGTAGATGAACCACGGGTCGATGGTGGTCCTCCGTGCGAGGTCGGCCGGGTCCGCCCCCGCGCGGAGCGCCTCCATCAGGCGCGAGAGGATGTTCGGCTCCATGGGGAGCAGATCCTTCAGCACCGTGTCGAGCGGCCGGCATTCGGCCGGAGGGAGCAGGTCCGCCCGCGGGTCGGCCATCCGCACCGCCTTGCTGAGCGCCTCGGGGAAGGAGGCTCCGATCCCCATCACCTCGCCCACGGACTTCATCGACGGGCCGAGCGACAGGTCCGCGTGGGCGAACTTCTGGAGGTCCCAGTACGGGAGCTTGACCACGACATAGTCGAGGGCCGGCTCGAAGCACGCCGTGGTCACTCCGGTGACCCGGTTCTTGAGCTCGGGGAGCGTGTAGCCGAGGGCGAGCTTCGCGGCCACGTAGGCGAGCGGATAGCCCGTCGCCTTGCTGGCGAGCGCGCTCGAGCGCGACAGGCGCGCGTTGATCTCGATGGCGAAGTACTCCTCGCTCGTCGGGTCGAGGGCGAACTGGATATTGCACTCCCCGACGATGCCGCAGACCTTGGCCGCCCGGAGCGCGGCCTGCCGGAGCGTCTGGTACTCGGAGTCCGTCAAGGTCTGAGAGGGGGCGACGACGATGTTGTCCCCCGTGTGGACCCGCATGCCGAGCATGTTCTCCATGTTGCATACGGTGAGCGTGGTGCCCCGGCGGTCGCGGACGACCTCGTACTCGATCTGCTTGAACTCGCCGACGCACCGCTCGAGCAGTATCTGGCCCACCGGGGAGATCCTGAGGCCGCGCCCGGCGACCTCCTTGAGGTGCTCCCGGTCCCGAGCGATCCCGCCGCCCTTGCCGCCGAGCGTGAAGGCGACCCGGACCATGACGGGGTAGCCCATCGCATCGCCGGCCGAAAGCGCCTCCTCGATAGAGTAGACGGCGCGGGCCGGGAGCACGGGTACCTTGGCCTCGTGCATGCGCTCGATGAACTTCGCCCGGTCCTCGGTGGCCCGGATGCCGGCGAGCGGGGTCCCGAGCACGCGCGCCCCGTGCCGGTGGAACGCCCCCCGGTCGGCGAGCTGGACCCCGCAGTTGAGAGCGGTCTGCCCTCCGAAGCTCAGCATCACTCCGTCGGGATGTTCCGAGGCGAGGATCGCCTCGACGAACTCGGGGAGCAGCGGCTGGAAGTACACCCGACCGTTCTTGGGGGGGTCCGTCTGCAGCGTCGCGATGTTCGGGTTGACGACGATGGTGTAGATGCCCTCCTCCTCGAGCGCCTTGAGGCACTGGCTTCCCGAGTAGTCGAACTCCCCGGCCTCTCCGATCTTGAGCGCGCCGGAGCCGAGCAGCAACACCTTTCGGGGGAGCGCGGGGGTCACGGGGCCCCCCGCTTGACCTTCTGGGTGAACAGGTCGAAGACGAACCCGGCCTCTTGGGGGCCCGGGTGGCCCTCGGGGTGCCCCTGGAGGGCGATCGTCCGACCCGGGTGGTCGCGCAGTCCTTCGAGCGTCCCGTCGTCGGGGTTCGTCGCCCACGCCCGAAGCCCGGTCCCCTCCAGGCTCTTCGGGTCGACGGCGTACCCGTGGTTCTCGCTCGCGATGAGGGCCGTGCCGTCGGAGAAACAGACGGTCTTGTTCTGACCCCGGTGACCGTACTTCATCTTGAAGGTGCTCGCGCCCCGCGACAGGGCGAGGAGCTGGTGGCCAAGGCAGATGCCGAGCGTGGGAAGCCCCCGAGCGCGCGTCTCCCGAAGCGCCTCGATGGAGGGGCCGAGCTGGGTCGGGTCTCCGGGACCGTTGCCGACGAGGAGCCCGGCGACGCGACGCCCCTCCCAGCGCTCGGGGATCGCGTGGTCGTGCGGGAGTCGGAGGACCGAAAGGCCCCGGGAAAGCAGCGCTCTCAGGATGCTCGCCTTCACCCCGCAATCCGGGACCGCGACGAGCGCCCCTCTCTTCCCGGGGTAGAGCATCGGCTCTCGCACCGAGACCTCCGGCATGAACCGCTCCTCGGCGTAGAGAGGCGCGCGGCGGAGCATCTCCCGAAGCTCCGGCTCGGACGGGGGGGCGCGGGAGAGCGCGCGCACGTCGACGACCCCCCGGATCACGCCTTGGGAGCGAAGGTGTTGCGTCAGTCGGCGCGTATCGATGCCGACGAGGCCGGGGACCCGCTCGTCGTTGAGCCAGCCGTGGAGGGTCCGCGAGGCGTTCCAATGGTGGGCGCGGGTGACCCCCCGGGTCACGAGCCCCCGCACCTGGACCTCTGCCGACTCGGTATGGACCGGCAGGCCGGAACCGTCCCGCGCGTTCGGGTCCGGTACGCCGTAGTTGCCGAGCAACGGGTAGGTGAACACGAGGATCTGCCCTCGGTAGGAGGGGTCGGTCAGCGACTCCGGGTACCCGACCATTCCGGTCGTGAACACGACCTCTCCGACCCGAGAACCCGCTCGACCGACGCCGGCCCCGTCGAACCTCGTCCCGTCCTCGAGAAAAAGGGTCCCCTGTAGGTCGGTGGCGATTGGGTCGTCGGCTCGCGTCGTGGGTGACCCAACGTTTTCCAGAACGGTTCCGATTTTAACGCTTGTGCACCCCGGAACGCATTCACCGCCGACCGCGCGCTCGGGGAGCACCCGCCGGCGCGCCGCTCAAATCCTCCGACCCGGTACCGGCCACCCATGGTCGGCTTCCCTCGGCTCCGAGACCGGTACGACCTCGTGATCCTCGGAGGCGGGCACGCCGGCCTTCAGGCCGGCCTCAAGGCGGCGCTGCTCAACCACACGGCGGCGGTCATCGACCGAGGCCCTCGCTACAGCCGGTCGTACTATGCCCCTCGCATGGACAACATTCCGGGATTCCCGGATGGCATTTCGGGCCACAGCCTTCTCGACAAGCAGATCGCGGCCGTGAGGAAGTGGGAGCACCAGGTAGGATACTTCACCCCGGCCACGGCCTCGGCCGCACGACGGACCGACGACGGCTATGAGGTCTCTTTCGACTGGCTGAAGCAGAATCTCGTCGCCCGAGGTCGGGCGCTCGTGCTCGCGCAGGGGGTCGTGGACCGCCTCCCCGAAGTGGGGGGGAAGATCGACCCCATCTTCCCGTGGGCGAACGCGGCGATCGTCGATTTCTGCCTCTTCTGCGACGGCCACGATTTCGCGGACCGTTCCGTGGGAGTGATCGGATGGGACCGGTTCGCCGTGGCGAACGCCCTTGACATCCATCACTTCCGTCCGACCAAGGTGGAGCTCCTGACCCATGGGCACCGTCTTCTGGAGGGGGTCCCCGAGGCGGAGGCGGCCCGACTGCGGTCCGAGCTCTCGGCTCGAGGGGTGGAGGTCCACGACGCGGAGATCGTCGGGTTCGACGGGATCCGCGAGAAACGGTGGGTCGTGAAGTTCGCCGATGGGGTCCAGCGCTCCTACGACCGGGGGTTCGTCGCCCTCGGATGGTACACGATGAACTCGGCGATCCCCCGAAGCCTCGGGGCCCGGTTCGACGCGGACGGATACGTGGTGACCGACGAGGACTGTCGCGTTCTCTCCGAGGCGACCGGCGAACCCATCGCCGGTCTGTACTGCGTCGGGGACCTCCGCAACGGTTGGAATCAGATCCCCGAAGCGTGGGCCACGGCCGAACGGGCGGTCATCCACGCCTACGGAAGTTACCTGTGACCTGGTGAGGCTCTCCGGGGGGACCCGCACGCCGCTCAGAGGGCAGGAAGGCGGGCGAACCCCAGTTGGCGGCCGAGGTCAGCTAGGCTCGGGGCGATCGCGGCGGCTCCGGCGGCCTTGAATCGGTCCACGTCGGTCCCGAGCGCGTTCGGGTGGGGGGGTAGGAGCGCGAAGAACCGAACCCGCGCGCGCATCGCGCATTCGGCGTCCAACAAGTGGTCTCCGACGTAGACCGCGCGGTTCGGCGGGACGTCCATGGCCTTTAACGTGAGGAGGAGAGCCTCAGGGTCCGGCTTGGCCGGTCCGGACTCGCTTCGGGTTCGTAGCGTGTGGACGAAGCGGGTCAGTCCGGTCTTCTTGAGAGCTTCGTGGGCGAACGTCGCACAACTACGGGTCAATACTCCGACCCGATAGGAGCGCTCCTCCAGGGCGCCCAACAGTTCCACGGCGCCCGGTCGAACGACGGTGCCCGGAAGGGATTCGAGCTCGATCTCATCGATACGACGCGTGGCTTCGGCCTCGAACCGGTATCGATTCCCCGCGGGGGCTCCGTTGCGTTCCAGCTCGTGGACGGCCGCGTCCATGAGCGCGGGGATCGTCTGGGTGATGGACAAGTGGCCCGGAGCGACCCCATGCCGTTCGGCGATCCGGATCACCTCCCGTCGCATACGATCGAACGGGTGCGGGCTCAACACCAGCGTGCCGTCCAGGTCGAATACCACGCCCAAGAGCGGGTCGTGATACCTCGGGTCCATGGCCTCCATGGCCCACCTCAAGTACGTGCGAGGCCGGGAACGTCCGTTAAGCGTTGTGGTCGACGGGCATGGTGGGTCCGTCCCGTCGGGAGTGCGGTAAGGCGAGGGACCGAAGGAGCTTGATAGGAACCTTTGACTTCTTGTGGCATTCAAAGATGACTATAGCTGTATTGTGTATTGTATAGTCTAAATTGAATTTCTATATATGGTCTGCTCGGGTCTCCTCGCCAATGCCCGTGCTCGAAATGCGCGACAAGAACCGAAGCGGAGGCCCCGAATCTCCGCCGGTCGCTCCGCGGTTGGAGGAATCGGACACCGTCCGCATCCTGCAGCGCATGGGTCCCGTGAGCCTCGGGGTTTCCCTGCCTCGGGGGTGGGTCGGTTCGCATCACCTTGCGGTGGGCTCTCCCGTGCGCCTCCGGTCGGGCCAAGACGGAACGATCCGCATCCGGGCCGGGGAGGACGGCTCGCGCGTCGTTCCCCAGTTCCGGGTCACCGTGCCCCCTCACCTACCCCCGGAGCATCTGTTCCGTTCCCTCTTGGGCGCCTACCTTGCCGGAGCTTCGGATTTCGAGGTCCATCAGCCGGGAGGTATCCGGCCGGAGACTCGGGGCGTGGCCCGCACGTTCGCTCGTCGGACGATCCTGCCGGAGGTCATCTCCGAGGAAGCGGAACTGCTTCGGCTCCGGGACGCGTCGGAAGCGAGCCCGGTCCCTCTCGAGAAGCTCGTGGTCCGGATGGGCCAGCTGGTCCTCGACCTCCAGCGCGAGGCGGGCGAGACCTGGTCGAGGCCCCCGGGAGGTTCCTCGTTGACGTGGCATTCCCGGGACGATGAGGTGGACCGACAGGCGTGGTTCATCGAACGCAGCGCCGTCCGCCTGCTGGATGGGGACGGCTCCGACCGTGCCCCTCAATCCGGGATGGGTCCGCTCGGCTGCTGGACCGTGGCCCGAAGCCTCGAGCGGATCGCCGACCATGCCGTGCGCCTGGGGGAGTCCGGAACGCATCTCTCCGAGGGCTCCGTTCCCCCGACGCACCTGGTCTCCCTCAGTCAGTTCCACGATCAGTCGCTCCGCCACTTGCAAGCGGTATTGGTCGCGCTCGGGCAGGGGACGGGGGCGCGCGCCAACGAGCTCCTCGATGCAGGTGAGGCCCTTCACGAGGTCGCTCGGACCCTTTCGGAGCGCCTATTCCCCTCCGCCGGAGGCGTGATGGACCTCCCCCCGAGCTCGGCCATCGCGCTCGGACGGATCCTCGAGTCGATCGACCGGACCGTCGCCTACGCGCAGGACATCGCCCAAGTGGCCCTCGACCGGGCGCTTCCGCTCACTCCCGCTCCCCCCGATGCGGTCCTCTCCCGACCGCTCTCACGCGCCACACCTAACAAGAAGAGACAAGGAGGAATAGAGAAGAAATGAGCGGACAAGCGAACGCGAACAACCCTCCGGCAGGTAGTGCCGGGACCGCACCCTCAAGCGGTACGACCGACCAACAGTACGTCCAACGGGGGTCCCGCCGAGGGGGCATGACCGGATGGATCGTCGCCGTGGCCGTCATCGTCATCGTCCTGGCGGTGGTCGGGGTCGGGTTCACCCAGGGCTGGTTCTCGAAGAGCACGACGACCAACACCCCCAAGGCCTCAGCCACCGGCTTGGCCAAGTTCCCATGCTCGGGCACAGTGAGCCTCACCGGGGCCGGGTCGACCTTCGTCTACCCGTTGATGAGCTCGTGGGTCAGCGCGGCTGCCCAGCAGACCGGCAACTGCCTACAGGTTTCCTATAGCTCGATCGGGAGTGGAGCGGGCATCACCCAGCTTACCTCCAAGCTCGTTAGCTTCGGGGCCTCGGACGCGCCCCTCAACCCCAGCCAGAAGGCGGGCATGCCGGCGCCGTTCTTCACCATCCCCGACGCCCTCGGCGCCGTGTCGGTGATCTTCAACGTTCCCGGCGTCAAGGTCCTGAACGTGACCGGTCAAGTGGTGGCGGCGATCTATCTCGGCGACATCACGAACTGGAACAACTCGGCGATCGCGGCGCTCAACCCGCACACGACCCTCCCCAACCTCGCGATCACCGTGGTCCACCGGAGCGACGGGAGCGGCACCTCCTTCGTGTTCACCCACTGGCTCGCCGCGGAGAACACCACCTGGGCGAACACCATCGGCGCGGGCCTATCGGTCGCTTGGCCCACCGGCCTCGGTGAGAAGGGAAGCACCCTCGTCACGAGCACCGTCGTCAGCACCTCGGGAGCGATCGGCTACGCCGAACTGAACTACGCCAAGCTCCAGGGCGCGGCGTACGCTGCGGTCCAGAACCCCGCGGGCTTCTTCATCACGCCGAACGGGACGAACACGGCGGAAGCGGCCCAGGAGGTCTCGAGCAGCCTGCCCAACGGTAGCGGAGATTGGGGCAACGTCTCCATCATCAACCAGCCGGGGACCACGACCTACCCCCTCGCCACGCTCACGTACATCGTCGTGTTCCAGGACCTGGGCAAGGCGTACGGTTCCGGCATGACCCAGACGCAGGCGCAGTGGCTGGTCCACTACCTGTACTGGGCGGTCTCGGCCGGCCAGAACTACTCGGCGGGCGACTTCTACGTGCCGATGCCGGTGGGGATCACCACGCTCGATGAGACGACCATCTCGGAGATCCAGTACAACGGGCAGAGCCTGGTGACGCCCTGAGGGTGGAATCGGTCATTCATGGAATCCCCCGGGCCCATCGCCCAGGGCACCGCCGCCCCCGCACCCCAGCGGGACGCGAGCGGACGCGCCCTGGGCGACAACCTCTTCCTCGGAATCACCGGCGCCACGGCCGCCTTCATCAACCTCACCCTTCTCCTGATCATCGTCATCCTCGCCGACGACTCCCTGCCGACCCTACGGGTGTTCGGTCTGCCGTTCCTTTGGGGCACCTCCTGGGTCCCCCCGAACGGGATCACCCCACAGCTGTACGGTGCCCTGCCGTTCATCTACGGCACGCTCGTGACCTCGGCCCTGGCGCTCCTGATCGGAGTACCGATCAGCATCGGCATCGCGATCTTCCTGGTCGAGCTCTCTCCCGGCTGGCTGCGAGAGCCGCTCGGGTTCGTGGTGGAACTCCTCGCCGCGGTGCCCTCGGTCGTCTACGGCCTTTGGGGGATCTTCGTCCTGGTCCCGTTCATGGGGTCCACCGTCGACCCCGCCCTCGGCTCGGCGCTCGGTTGGACTCCGCTCTTCTCCGGGAGCAGCCAAGGGTACAACATGCTCACGGCCGGGGTGATCCTCGCCATCATGATCATCCCGACCGTCTCGTCGATCACCCGGGACGCGCTCAAGAGCGTCCCCCAAAGCCAGCGAGAGGCCGCGCTGAGCCTGGGCGCGACGAACTGGGAGGCGACCCGGGTCTCAGTGCTGACCTACGCCCGGACCGGGATCTTCGGGGCGATCATCCTCGGGTTGGGCCGCGCGACCGGGGAGACGATGGCGGTCACGATGACCATCGGGAATGGCAATTTCATCCACACCTCGCTCCTTTCCTCGGCCCAGAGCATCGCGAGCTTCATCGCGAACAACTTCGCCGAGGCCGGGTACCTGGAGCGGAGCGCGCTCCTTGAACTGGGCCTCGTGCTCCTCGGGATCTCGATCCTCACGAATGTCGTCGCGCGGGTGCTCTTCCGCAGCCTCACGGGGGCGGGGGAGGAGGCCGGCTCGTGAAGTTCGACCGCGCCACCCGGCGCCGATGGAAGAGTCACCTGATGGCGTTCCTCTGCCTCGGTTGCGTCGCCATCGCCCTCTACCCCCTCGCGAGCATCCTGTACACTTCCGTGGTCCGAGGCGCCCAGGCCATCAACGCCGACTTCTTCACCCAGAATCTCCCGCCCCCGTGCAACCCTTCGGTGGAGAGCTGCGTGACCGGGGGGATCTGGCCGGCGCTCCAAGGGTCGCTCATCATGCTGGGGATCGCCGCCGCCTTTGCCATCCCCGTCGGGATGATGGCCGGGGTCTTCCTCTCTCAGTACGGGCACCTGAAGACCGTCCAGAGCATGCGGTTCTTCGTCGACGTGATGACCGGGATTCCCTCGATCGTCGTGGGGATCTTCGTCTACGCGCTCTTCCTCGACCTGGCGCAAGCGGGCGTCTTCAATACGAGCTGGGTGCTCTCGGCGCTCGCGGGTTCCACGGCGCTCGCGATCGTCATGCTCCCGATCGTCGCCCGGACCACCGACGAATCGCTTCGGCTGGTCCCCCCCACGCTCGCGGAAGCGGGCCTCGCGCTCGGGATCCGACGCTGGCGGGTGACGTTGAGCGTCGTGCTGTCGACGGGTCGGACGGCCGTGATCACCGGGGCGTTGCTCGCCACGGCCCGAGCTCTCGGCGAGACCGCCCCGATCCTTCTGACGACCCACTTCACGACGTTCCCCGCGCAGAACCTGAACGGGCCGATCGCCTCGCTGCCGGTCTTGATCTTCCAATTCGGCACGGGGGGGTTCCCGAACCAGGTGAGCCTCGCGTGGGGGGCCACGCTCCTCATCGTAGGCATCATGCTGCTCATTAGCATCGTCGCTCGTGTCGCCGCGGGCGTGGTCGGCTCCCGGGCGGGGCTCGGAGGTGGCGGATGACCGAAGGGAATTCGTTGGAGTCGAGCGGGACGGGCAAGCTGGTCACGCAGGACCTGAGCGCCTACTACGGAGCCAAGCGAGCCATCGAGTCCGTCAACATCAGCTTCCCTGACAAGTCGGTCACGGCCATCATCGGCCCTTCCGGCTGCGGGAAGTCGACGCTCATTCGGTGCCTCAACCGGATCCACGAGACCACGCCGAAGACTCGGGTCGAGGGGCACGTCCTGCTCGACGGGCAGGACATCTACGAGCAGGATGCGGTATCGGTCCGACGCCGGGTCGGCATGGTGTTCCAGAAGCCGAACCCGTTCCCGACGATGTCGATCTACGACAACGTAGCCGCCGGACTTCGGCTCAACGGGTTGCGGGACCGCAAGGAGATCGACCGGCGGATCATCCAGAGCCTGAAGGGCGCCGCGCTCTGGGATGAGGTGAAGGAGATCCTCGACCAGCCCGGCATCCGCCTTTCCGGTGGCCAGCAGCAGCGGCTGTGCATCGCGCGGGCGCTCGCCGTGGAACCCGAGGTGATCCTGATGGACGAACCGGCGAGCGCGCTCGACCCGATCGCCACCGCCAAGATCGAGGACCTCGTCTTCGACCTCAAGAAGCAGTACGCGGTGATCATCGTGACCCACAACATGCAGCAGGCGGCGCGCGTGGCGGACCAGACCGCGTTCATGTACCTCGGCAAGCTCATCGAGTTCAACGACACGAAGGAGATCTTCGAGCGGCCGAGGGAGAAGCTGACGGAGAGCTACATCACGGGGAGGTTCGGCTGATGCCGCAGATGGCCGAGCGCAAGGCGCTCAGCGAGGGGCTCCAACACCTGAACGAGAACATGGTCACCATGGCGGAGCTGAGCGAGCTCGCCATTCGGACGGCGGTGGCGACGCTGGATTTGCCCGGCGTGGAGGCGAAGCCCCCGGCCGCGGCGACCCCTTCGGACGTCTTCACCCTCGACCAGGAGATCTACGGGCTGAAGCAGCAGGTGGAAGAGGAGTGCGTGAACCTGATCGCGCTGCACGCGCCGGTGGCGCGGGACCTGAGGACGATCACCTCCTCGCTGGAGGTGACGACGCACCTCGATCGGATCGGTCGGTATGCCAAGGACATCGCGGAGGCGTCCGAGAGGATCCGGGTCGGGGTGTCGGGGAACACACCGACGTTCCAGAAGGTGGCGAAGATGGTGGACCTCACCATCGACATGGTGGACACCTCGGTGCAGGCGTTCGTGCACCGGGACGCCGAGCCGGTGCGGAACATCCTGAAGGCGGACGACGCGGTGGACCATCTGCACGCGGAAGTATTCCAGGAGGTGGTGGACCGGATGTCGGACCGGTCGGTGACCCCCCAGGTGGGGGCGCAGTTCATCCTGATCAACCGGTATCTGGAGCGGATCGCGGACCACGGGGTGAACATCGGCGAACAGGTCGTGTACATGCTCACGGGCGAGCGGCCCCCGCGCGTCAAGCACTCCCCGGCCTCGGCGGTCTGAGCCGCCCCGGTCGGGGACGAGCGGACGGGGAAGCTTCTAGTCGCTTAGGCCGCGAACCGCCACGCGGACCGGCTTTCGGCCAATCTCCGGAGCGAGCTCCCGTCGCGTGGTGCGGTGCTGTCGTCGGAGCTCGCCGGCCCACGAGGACTGCCGTAGTTCCGTGGGAAGTCCCTCGACCCAGTCGTCGAGGAGGTCGAGGTCGTGGAGACGCCCGAGGAGCCTCTGGAGTCGGACGAGGCGGTCGGGATACGGGTGGGGGTTCGCCCCGGGCACCGTCTGGAGGAACTCGAACAGGTAACGCGCCCGTCGGAGCAGGATCCGGAGTCGGTGGGCCCGTTTGACCGAGAGACGGCGGTTCGCTCGCTTCAGCGCGCGCTGGAGCCGTTCCTGCAACCGGAGGACCTCCTCGTGCAGGCGGGACGGGGTCAGGGTGTACCGTCCGTACGCGCCCGGAAGGGCGATGGAGCTCCTCACCTCCTCGAACAACCCGGCCTCCATCTCGGCCAACAGGTAGGCCCGAAGGAGCTCCCGGCCGATCCGGGCGTCGTCCGCGAGGCGCCGCTGGATCTCCTCCCGACGTTCTCGCACCCGGGGGCGTTCCTTCGGGTCGGCTACCTTACGCAGCAGCTCGAGGTGGACATCGGAGTCCCGAACTTCGCCCACCCGTCGGGCCAATTCGGAAAGGCGCCGGTCGAGGGAGCGACCATGCTCGACCTGAACCGGGGTGAGACCCCGTCGCCAGACCCGGCACTCCACCCGGAGCCGACGGAGCTCGCTGTGGAATCGATGGATCCGCTCGGCGCTCGCGCTCCCCTGATGGATGAGCGCCTCGGCCGAGCGATGCACCACGGCCAGGCGCGCCGAGAGTCGGCCCCGGACCCCCTCACGGAGGTCGACCCGCTTTCCTCCCGAACGTCTGCGCGGCACGGCCCCACTTCCCGAGCGCCGGTCGCGCAAGGCGGCCCGGCTCGATTACGGAAGATACGAATCCCCTACAAACCCATGCCTCATATCCGCGCGAAGCCTACCCCTGGCCCGTGCATCGGAGCCACGCCTCGCACCTCGAACGCGCGGCAGAGGCTCCGGCCGCGACCGCTCGCCTGATCGGGGTCATCGATGTCGGCTCCAATACGGCGCGCCTCGAGCTGTTCCGGGCCTCCATGGTCGGAGCGGTCCGAGCCATCGACGAACGCAAGGAGATCCCTCGGCTCGGGCTTCACACGGCTTCGGACGGTCGCCTGGCCCCCGAGGCGATGGCCCGCGGCGTCTCCGCCCTGAAACGGTTCGGCCAGGTGCTCGAGGAGTTCGGACCGGCGCGGGTGTACGCCGTGGCGACGAGCGCCGTGCGGGATGCCCCGAACGCTCCGGAGTTCCTCGCGCAGGTCCAGAAGGCCTCCGGCCTTTCGCTCCGGGTGCTCTCCGGCGTCGAGGAGGCGCGGTACGCCTATCTCGGGGTCGCGAGCGCCTGGGAGCTCGACAACGACCTCGTCTGCGACCTCGGGGGCGGCTCCTTGCAGGTCGTCGAGGTCCGCCGGGGCCGCCTCCAGAACTCGGTCAGCCTCCCGCTGGGCGCGTTGCGGCTCACCCAACGGTATCTCTCCCATGACCCGCCGAAGGAGCGGGAGCTTCAGGAGCTCCGGGATTCGGTTCGGGAGACGTTGCGGGCGGCCCTGAAGGCGTTCGGCGGGAGCCGGTATCGGGTCTTTGGGGTCGGCGGGAGCGTCCGGGCGCTCGCGCGGGCCTCCATCGACCTCCGGGACTACCCGATCGCCCGCGTGCACGGCTACGAACTTCGGGAGCACGACCTCGAGGCCCTGGAAGAGATCCTCGTCGACATGCCCTCGGCCAAACGTCGGGCGATCCCCGGGATGGGCTCGGACCGGGCCGACGTCATCGTGGCCGGCCTTCTGGTGTTCGAGGAGCTCGTGCGCGCCTCCGGTGCGGACGGGATCACCGTGAGCGGGACCGGGATCCGAGAGGGGGTCGCGTTGGAGGCGATCGGCGCGGAGCTGCCGGCTCCGGCCGACGAACTCGTCCGTCGGTCCGTGGCGGCGGCCGCCGAAGGCCTCGCCTTCGACCTGCGACATGGGGAGGCGGTCGCCGAGGTCGCCGGTCAGCTTTTCGACGTGATGCGCCCGCTCCACGGTTGGTCGGACTCGGAGCGGCGCGCCCTCACGGTGGCCGCCTGGATGCACGACGTGGGCATCGGCGTCGACCTGTGGCGCCACGCCCGGCACTCCTCCTACCTGGTGCGCAACATCCCCCTGTGGGGGCTCGACCAGCGGGAGGTCCTCCTCGCCTCCATGGCCACCTACCTCCACGAGGGGGAGGACCCTCCCTCCTCCTGGAGGAAGGAGTTCCTCCCGATCCTTCAGTCCGGCGACATCGATTGCGCGCGCGGGCTCGGCGCGATCGTTCGGAGCGCGGAGCTCCTCCAGGCGGCGAGGCCCCGGTTCGCCGTCGTTTCCGGAGGCAAAGCGCTATCTGTGGAGCTGGGCGATGCGGCGGCCGCAGGGCTCGACCCGAGGGCGCTGGAGAAGGCCCGTCGTTCTCTCGAGCGCGCGTTCGCATTGGAGGTGAGGAACCGTGATTCCTGAGACCCCGTCACCGGCGCACGGCTATCCCGGGCGTCTTCTCGTCTTCGAGGGCCTGGACGGGAGCGGCAAATCGACCCAGGCGCGACTCCTCGGCAAGTGGTTGCAGTCCCGGGGCTACCGCGTGTTCTTCACCGAATGGAACTCCTCCGACCTCGTCTCGGACACGATCCGTCGCGGCAAGAAGAAGGGACTGCTGACCCCGACGACGTTCTCGCTGCTCCACGCCACGGACTTCGCCGACCGGTTCGAGCGCCAGATCCTCCCGCCGCTGAGGGCGGGCTACCTGGTGCTCTGCGACCGGTACGTCTACACGGCGTTCGTCCGGGACGTGGCGCGGGGGTGCGAGCCGGCGTGGGTGCGCAACATCTACGGGTTCGCCCCGCCCCCGGACCGGACCTTCTACTTCCAGGTGCCCGTGGCGGTCTCGCTCAAGAGGAAGATCGCCTCCCGCCAGAAGATCTCCTACTACGAGGCCGGCATGGACCTCGGGCTCTCCGACGACGTCATCGAATCCTACGAGAAGTTCCAGAGCCGGCTCAAGCGCGAGTACGACCGGATGGCCGCGACGGACCGGTTCACGGTGATCGAGGCCGGCCGACCGGTGGAAAAGGTGCAGATGGAGATCCGGCACGAGATCCGCCCGCTCATCGAGAACTTCCCCACGGTGGAGAGCTTGATCCATGACCAGTAATCATTACGGGACCGCGCTCCCCGGCACCCCGCGCGAGAAGCTGACGGGCCGCCTCATCGTCGTGGAAGGCGCCGACGGTTCCGGACGCACCACGGAGGTCGGGGCGCTCCGCGAATGGCTCGAGATCCAGGGGCACGCCGTCGTGGACACGGGGCTGCGTCGCTCCACCCTCGTGAGCGACCAGATCGACGCTGCGAAGGCGGGGCACACCCTCGGCTCCACGACGCTCGCCTTGTTCTACGCCGTCGATTTCGCCGACCAGTTGGAGAACAAGATCGTCCCGGCGCTCGCCGCCGGAAGCACGGTGCTCGCCGACCGGTACATCTACACCCTCATGGCCCGGGCCGTCGTCCGGGGTGCTTCCCGGGAGTGGGCCCAACGTCTCTACGGCTTCGCCCTCAAGCCCGACCTTGTGGTGTTCCTCGACGCTCGCTCCGAGATCCTCCTGCACCGCGCGATCGCGAAGTATGGCTCGCTCGATTACTGGGAGTCCGGGATGGACATGTCGCTCTCCTCGGACCGGTTCGAGAGCTTCTTCGAGTACCAGGACCGGTTGCGCAAGGAGTTCGAGTGGATGGCGCCGCTCTACGGCTTCCACACCGTGGACGCCAACCGCATCGCGGCGGCCGTCCACCAGGACGTGAAGCGCGTGGTGGCTCCGCTGTACGGCAAGAGCCTCGAGCGGGCGGGGCTCCGCTCCGTCAGTCGGCCGCCCGACCCAACTGCTTCCGCGACATCAGCCAAGTGAGCCGCGCGGCGGAAGGGAGCACCGCCCGGGGGAACTCGAGCGCCGCGGCCCCGGCCTTTGCGAGCCGGGCGATGCTCACCGCCTCGCCCGTCACGGCGAGGCCGATCAGCTCCCCCAGGGTCGGCTCGTGGCCGACGAGGACGACGCGAGAGCGCGGGCGAGCGATCTGGTGCATCTCCCCGAGGATCCCGACGGCCGGCGACCCCGGAGCGAGCAGGTCCATGAGCTCCAGTTCGGGAGCGTCCTTCAACTCTTCGAGGAGCAGCTCGGCGGTCCGATGGGCCCGAACCGCGGGGCTCGAGAACAACCGGTCCACCTTCCCGACGAGCCGCGCGAAGCCGCGGACGGCCTTGCGGGTCTCCCGGACCCCCTCGGGGGTGAGCGGCCTCCGGTCGTCGTCCGCCCAACGTTGAGGGTTCCGTTCCGCGGCCGGACCGTGGCGGACGATGTACAGCTCCACCGGAGGCGGCCCACGCGGTCGTGGGCCTTAAGTCGATTCCCCGCACCTTACGGTATCCCGGCGGGGACCCCCGACGGCGGAACGGTCGAAGGGCGAGGCGCCGGACCCGACCCCCGGGGAGGTCCTCGCCGGCCGCCGCGGGCTCGGTCCCTCGGTGGCGCGTCGGAAAGCGAGCGCTCTTGATGGTCGAGCACGTGGGGAGGTCGCCCCGGAGGCGGGGCGGACATGTGGGAAACGGACCCGACCACCCTGACGGCGCTCGCGACCTGGGGCCTCGCCATCGGAACGCTCCTGTTGATGTACTGGCAGACGCGCGTGACGCGTCGGCTCAATTCCGCCTCCTCGGTGATGACGCTCCGGGAGCGGTTCGACTCCCCGCCGATGCGCCGGGCCCGCAAGCACCTCGCCACGCGCCTCCTCAACAACCAGCACGAGGACATCACCAATCTCGAGGTGGGGGCCTTCTTCGAGCTCGTCGGAACCCTGACGCACCGCCGCGTGCTCGAGACGGACCTCATCTGGGAGGCGTTCGGGAACTGGGTGAGCGCCTACTACGTCGCGCTCCGTCGGCCCGTGGACGTCGTCGCCCGAGGCCGAGAGCAGTACAAGGACCCGCTCATCTTCCACGAGTTCGAGTGGCTCGCGCTCCGGGTCAACGCGATCGACCGGAAGAGGATGCCGTCCGAGCCCGAGCCGGACCCGGCCGAGGAGGACGAGTTCGCTCGCCGGTTCCTCCGTCGCGAAGCCGACCTCGACACGACCTGACCCGGGAGGGGTCGGACCGCCTCATCCGGGCGGGGGCCGCCCGGACAGGTCGTTCCCTCGGAGGAGAGGTTCCGCCGTTTCGCCGAGAGCGCCCCGGGAGAGCCGGCCCGAGACCCGGGGAGCTTCCACGATCGGCCGGACGTCCATGGGGATCTGCGCCCGCTCGAAGATCACGCCCATCGGGCAGGTCTTCATGGTGAGACGAAGGGTGGTCTCCACCTCGGAAGGGTCGGCGACCGTGCGCACTCGCACGGT
>Ga0326727_10008914_pt1 | contig 25093 bp, 25 predicted proteins | sample MB2enrmetagenome_FD_207643 | JGI IMG/M metagenome (GOLD analysis project Ga0326727, IMG submission 207643) | Lab enriched peat soil microbial communities from McLean, Ithaca, NY, United States - MB29MY | ecosystem: Environmental > Terrestrial > Soil > Wetlands > Peat | place: USA: New York... | reverse complement strand
CTGTCTTTAGCAATCGCGGGAGGTGCACCTATTGGTTTCTATCTATGCGCTGCACGAACCCGGGCAACATCTCTGTCCCCGCGTCCCATCCGTGGCCGGTTCTGGCTTCCGTGGCGCGGGCACTCCTGCCTGTGCTACCTCGGGAATCTTACTGCGAGGGGGGCATTGAGTTTGGCTTGAGAACGTGGGACACTGAGGAAGGATTATGGCGGCACTCGATTGGTCACAATGCGCGGCAGTGGAAAGCGTTCCCGGCAAGGTCAGCGGCGCCTGGGTACTCCGTGGCACGCGCATGCCGGTGGCCACGATTTTCGAAAACCTTGAGGCGGGCGCCAGCCTCGACGACATTGTGAGCTGGTTCGACGGGCTTGACCGCGATCAAGTGAAGGCGGTGATTGAGTTTGCCGCCCGCAGCCTGGAGACTCCTACCCCCACCCGCTGATGCACATTCTCTTCGACCAAGGCAGGCCCGTTCCCCTTCGCTCATTCCTTATCGGACACACCGTGAAGACGGCGGCGCAGCAAGGGTGGAGCACCCTCTCGAACGGCGAATTGCTGCGCGCTGCCGAGGCTGACGGATTTGACGTCCTGCTGACCACAGACAAGAACCTTGCCTATCAGCAAAATCTGAGGGACCGCAAAATTGCCATTGTCGTGCTCGGAAATCCCCAGTGGCCGGTGGCGCGATTCCACGTTCAGTCGATTGTGGCCGCAATTAACGCTGTAACTCCCGGAAGCTATGTCATGGTAGAAATTCCAGGAGGGTAGCGGGGGGGGGTGACGCCCCGAGGCATCGGGACGCCCCACGAACCCGGGCAACATCTCTGTAACGGCGTCCCATCCGTGGCCGGTTCCGGCTTCAGTGACACAGGCACTCCTGCCTGTGTCCTATGCATGGAATGCATCAGCCCTAGACACAGGCAGGAGTGCCTGTGCCAGACGCCAGGTTGTTTAGACTCTTGTTTCCAGGATGGCCCAGTGTCTCGGCGGGAGGATTCACACCGCGTCCCAGGGGTTGAGAAGAACGACGCCGAGGCCGGAAAAGTCCTTCACGTTGCGAGTCACAAGCGTGAGATCGTGCTCAAGGGCGGTGGCGGCGATCATGCCGTCGGGGGCGCTGAGGGGCCGCCCGGCCATCTTGCGCATGGCGTCGAGTCTGCCCCATCGGACCGCAATCGACTGGGTTACCGGCAAGACCCGCCCCGCAAACAGATGTGCCAAGTGGCGCGCCAGCGAGGCTTCCAGACGCACCCGACGCGCCGCATCAAGCGTGGTCGCGAATCCCGATTCCATTTCGCCGACGCTCACCACGCTCAGAAACAATGTGCGGATATCCTGGGCCGCCAGCCAGTTCTGTACTTTGGGTTCCGGGCCAGGACGCATCAGCTCGGAAGGGATGTTGGTGTCCAGAAGAAAGCCCCCGTTCACGACAGATCCACCGGCCGCGCAGGCGATGGATTGCGGGTGAACATCCGATCAATCTCTTCGTCGGTGAGCAAGCCGCGGATATCCGCGAAAGCGTCGATCAGTGCCTGGCCGGTGCGGAGCGCTGGCAGGGGGAGTTCGGCCTCGCCGGCGCGCGCCTCCCGAACCACGATCTCCTGCACGTAGTCAGCAAGCGAAACCCCCCTGGCTTGGGCTTGCGCCAGAAGGCCGCGTTCGGTTTCGGGTTGAAGGTGGATAGTAATCGTCACCGGTGTCATCACCTGTCAGATAACACTTCTCGCCTCTTACCCTAGCGCAACGCGGGAAGCGACGTCAAGCGCGGTAGCGCAGAGGTGGGCGCATTTCAGCCCTCCTCCGCGGCTCTTAACACGATGGGCGTTTACACGTTTACTGATGCGAATAAACAAAAAACCGCAGAGGAACGTAAAGTACACGCACCTCTGATTAGATAACGGCATCGGCTCCAGGACCGGTAGACTTGGAAGTGCTCAACGGCCAAGGCGAGCCGGAAGGAGCCGAAGCCATGAAGCATTTTATCGGATGTGATGTGCATACGCGATTCCAAGTTGTGGCGTGGATCGACCAGGAAACCGGAGAGGTGAGAGTACGCCGGCTGGAGCACGCGAAGGAAGAAACCCGAGGGTTTTACGCGCAGCTTGCGCGGGGGACGGTGGTGGGGGTGGAAGCGACGTTCCCGGCGTTGTGGTTCGAGCGGCTGCTGGAGGAGTACGGGCACGAGTTGTGGGTGGGGGACGCGGCGCGCATTAGGGCCAGCGAGATACGCTACCAGAAGAACGATGACTTGGACGCCGAGCTTTGGCTGGACCTGCTGCGCACGGGGCGCTTCCCGCTCCTCTGGGTGCCGTCGCGGGAGGAGCGCGATCTGCGGCAGTTGCTGGTGCACCGCCTGAAGCGGGTACGGGCGCGCACGCAGGTGATGAATCAACTGCAGGGTTTGGCGATCAGCGAGGGGGTGTGCCGGAAGCGGAAGCTGTGGAGCGAGAAGGGGCGGGCGGAACTGGAAAAGCGGGAGCTGCTGCCCTGGGCGGCGCGGCGGCGGAGAGAGTTGCTGGAGTGGCTGGACCATCTGGACACTTCGGTGGGGGAACTGCACCGCGCCCTGGTGGAAGCCGGTCGCCAGCGCCCGGAGGTAGAGTTGCTGCGCACGCATCCGGGAGTGGGACCGGTGGTGGGCCTGGCGATGGTGCTGACGCTGGGGCCGGTGGAGCGGTTTGCCAACCGCCGCAAGCTGGTGAGCTATCTGGGGCTGAATCCGCGCGAGCACTCCAGCGCTGGGCGGCAGCGACTGGGCGCGATTAGTAAGCAAGGGAGTTCGCTGATGCGCTGGCTGCTGGTGGAAGCCGCGCAGACGGCGGCGCGCTACGATCCGCAATTGCGCCGCGTCTATCAGCGCTTGAAGATGCGGCGGTCGAGTGGGGTGGCCAAGGTGGCCGTGGCCCGCCGCCTGGCCGTGAGATTGTTTTGGATGCTGCGCACGCGCCAGAAGTACGCGCAGCTGGTTCGCACGTCCGGTAGCCCGAGTAGCGCGGTGGTTCCGCCCAAAGCGGGATCGAACCTCTGATTGGGCGCCGGGCCTCCCGGCAGGCGGCCGGGAGATTGCACGGTGAATCATGGTCCGTCGCAGGGCGGATCGGATAGATGAGTGGTGGAACCACAGCGTTCCATCCGGAGATTCTACGAGGCGAGCCTTGGTCGGGATGAGCCGAAAAAGAATCCCCCTAGGACGAAGCTCGGAAAAAGACTCCGAGCTTCGTCGGGGGTCAATTCTGGGGGGCTGGGAGCGGCGTCAAGGGTCTGCGATGAACGCCCCGCTCCGCGGGCCGCCCTTGACCCCGCTCCCAGCCCGAAAGGCGTCGTGTGCCCAAATTGGTCCTTGACAACGCCGATGCCGTTATAGACGCGCTACCCGTTGATCAACACTCAATCGCAGGGCTGCGCTCGCCCTGCGCCAGCCTACCCATACAAGAAAAAGGTTTAAAATGGATTAGGTTAGTCAAAGGAAACAGGATGCTCAAATGCCCATGCTGCAAGAGGCAAATCAAGGTCATTTGGGGTACTTTCCCGTGCCCATGGTGCGGGGAGAAACTCCACTGGGATTTGGGCCTTACCCTTCTCGAATGCTCAATACTTGGAGTTCTCATTTTCGTCGTGCCGTCTGTAATTGCCTTCTGGTTGTGGCCAGTCGACTATGCGCCATGGCTTGCGCCCTTGCTCGTTCTCCTACTGGACTTCCCGATAAGTTTTGTGTTCATTTTCGTCCGACTAAGGTTTTTCCCATCAGAAGTGAAAAGGGATTCGGGCTGGCCGGACGATGGGATGATCCTGCACATCACCAACCCCCCCGAGCCCCCAAAAGAATCCCGAGAATAATCTGACTCCATACTTGTCTTGTGAGGATAGCAGGTAGCCACAGTCAGTGCTTTCCTGACCGTGGGTCCTTGCGTCGATGAAGGGTTTCTTTTCCATCGCGGCGGCAACCGACCCGGCGCATTCTGGACACAGGCATGAGAAAAGCCCACGGTCAAAACTGCATTGAGCGTGGCTACCGGCTGTCAGCAACCACCCCGGCGCTCGGCGCGCCACCCCTCCTCATCTGAGGAGGGGAGTTTTTTAAGAACTCCCCTCTTGATTCAGAGCCTGCCCTGAGCCTGTCGAAGGGAGGGCTGGCGCCTGGGCGCCGGGGTGGTATTTGACAAGGCTATGGGCAGCGTGTACACTAGTCCGTAAATTACCTGATATCGCAGTCAACTTGACCGAACAAGCCCCTCTTACGAGCCCCTCACTGAGTACTACGGCCGGAGACGCCCGCACGGGAATCTCCTGACCATCCGCCCTTTCCCTTCGGAGGTGACCCTATGCGGCTCATTCGTTTGAACCTATCGGCTCTTCGCGTCCGTCGTTTGCCGCGCCTGCTGCCGCCAGGAATGGGCACAGCGCAATTCTTCGATTCCCCGCATACCTTGACGATGTCGCGCCGCGGATTGCTGGGTTGGGCGGGGGCCGCAGCCATAGGGCTGACTTTGCCGTCCGCCGCCGACGCCTGTCCCTTCCACTTTGTGGGAGGGCGCAAGCGCGTGGCGTTTCGGGTGGGAGGGCGCGAGCAGTGGACGATCGATACGCGCCACTTCGCAGGCCATCCCCAGCTCAGCGCTTCCGAACGCAAGGATTCGATTCGCATTGAGCTAAAGGACGCGCGCTATCCCGGAACGGAGATCCCCGCGGACCTGCTCTGCGAGCTGAAACGCGGTGTGGCGGGCTGGCAGATGCACCTACGGCTTGGGTGGGGCGGCTTTGAAAGCCGGACGCCCTTTGTAAGTTGGCTGGCCAGCGTTGTCCCGGCTCGGTCGCGCGTACGGGTGGATGGCCGGTTATGCGGTCTGGGATCTTCCGCGAGCCTCGGGGCGGCGGGTGAAGCGCAGGCGGAGTTCTTACCCAACTGGACGTGGCATCTCCGCGGACCCGGGGCGGCCAACCTGCTCGGAGTGGGCAGGGGCGCATCGTCTGACTCGCTCGCGGTTTCGCTGCTCGCACCTGGTGCGGAGAGCCTTTTCACCCGCCCGCCCGAAAAGCGGACGCTCCTCGCCCTGCAGCGTAGGGAACTTGGCTGGCCGCTCGGTCCTGACTTCCGTGATCAGCAGGCGTGGGACTTGGTCACGTCGGACGGTTCCTTCGACTTGATTCACATCGAGGCCGGGGAGAGTGCCTCCGGTGAGCCCTGTGGCGCGTTGTTGGCCGAATCCCGCGGCGAGGGCCCCTCATTTTGGTTTGTGCCCGGCGAAAATTTTACCGGCGACGATGGCGCCGCCTTCCGTTTGGGATTGCGCAATGCCCGTTACGTCCTGATATTCGAAGGCGGCCGCCGGGAGTCCGCTTTTGTGGCCGACTATGACCCCGCGCCTGCTTGGCTCTACGCCGGGGGCCGCGGTTTTGAAATCGGCGGCGGCGCCGGAGTGGAGCCCTTTGAGTTGACAATGCCGCACCGGGAAGCCATGCGGGTTCACTGCGCGCCGGCGTTGCGGAGGATTGCCGCGCCCCTGTCCGGTGCGATCACGGAGCCGCGTGCCGTCCAAACGGGGACGCAACTGGCGTTCGCCTTTGGTCCGGCCGGCGCGCAAGTGCGAGTGCTCAAGCCAACGCTGCCAGCGCAGGCTGTTGCCTAAATGAGCGTGGAACCCCACATCAGCGCGGCGTAAAAGCGGTACAATAAATCCCCGTGACCACAACTTCCGCGAAGGCGGCCGGGAGTGACACAGCGAGCCGGGACCTGCGGAATACGGGTCGTACACCTCGGCGGGGAAAATGGCGCAAAAGCCGCGAAACTGGATAAGACGCATTACCCTCATCGTGATAGCGCTCCTGGGCCTCCTATACGCAGGCGACTATGCCGCCGTGCGCATTCCCATTCCGAGTAGCCGCAACCCATACGGGGTGGTGACGGTCCGGCCCTACCTCGACGTTCAGCAGAAGAGCGGCAAATCCGAGTTTTACTTCCAGGAACCCAAAAAACAGACCTGCGTGAACTCCTTGTTTCCCCATTTGGGCTATACCCCCTGCTGGTACCTCCGACGGCATACCCGTCAGCGCATCGCTATCTGACCCACCTGGCAAAATTAACTTTTCCAGGTAAGCAGGGCCGGGGTGTGTGGCTATTGGCTATCCTTTTTGGTCATGTATTCAAGGCCGGATTGAGCGAAACTGCATCGTTGGAGGTTGCCGTTTGCAGGCCCAGTCGACGCACCGTCGATGAGTTATGGGACGGATTGACATTTAGTCCGAACGCGTTAGGAGTGATCCAAGTCAAAGTGGGTAACGAAATTGCTCGCATGGCGGTGGGGTGGTTCAAAAACACCGCAACGGTCGAGGTGTTGAATTGATTGCGGAGCGTGATTTGAATCCGCCCGAGGTATGTTATGTCGCCAAAGACGCTGATTTTGGTATTGCTCTTGGCAGCCGGATGTTTATGGGCCCAGGAGAAGAAGGAACCAGCCCCAAGCGGTGAGGCCACTACGGCTGCCGCGCCCACAGCGCCTCATCCCGCCGCCATATCTGATGAGGACAAAGCCCGAAAGAATCCGGTCAAATTCACCGAGGTCTCCGTGGAACGAGGCAAGAAGATTTTCAATACGCAGTGTTCCCTTTGTCACGGTGCGAAAGGTGAGGGGAAGGGTGATTTGGCAGCGGACATGAAGCTCGACCTGCCGGACTTCACCAAGGCCGACACGTTAAAAAGCCGGACGGATGGGGAACTCTTCACGATTATTGGCCAAGGGAGGGACCCCATGCCCGGTCAGGGGGGGCGAATGACCGAACAGCAAAGGTGGAACTTGGTGAATTACCTGCGCTCCCTTTCGGGCAAAGTGCCCGAAAAATCGACCGGGAAAGAGCCGGAGGAGAACGTCATTCTTATCCCCCAATAGACCCCCTGAGCCAAGCTTAGGGGGCCTCCCTTTCGTGAATCCCCACGGCTGGTGGAGAGCTAAATTAGCGCGCTGCCAGCTTCTTTGCCAAGGTCAGCAAGATCTCGCGGTCGGGATCGGCGAGATGAGTTAAGAGGTTCCTGAGCCGGAGGAGAAAACGCGCCTCGTCTCCCTCCTTACCATCCTGTTCGGCCAATTCCTCCAAGCCCAGGCGCTCCGTCAGATTGGGGGTTGGAGCTTCACCATCACCGGAGTAAAACAACCTATATAGAGGAACCTCCAGGACGGCCGCAAAGCGCTCCAGGGTTTCCAGGGAAGGGACAGTGTGTCCGTTTTCGACACGGGAAATATAGCATCTCAGTAATCCCGTGCTCTTTTCGATGTCGCCCTGGGAAAGGCCTTTCCGTTCGCGCAGGAAGCGCAGTCTGTTTCCGATCATCATATCTTCATACCCTCGCAATTTCCTTTTTGAATTGTCCTTCATAACCTCAGGTATCTTCCCCCATATTTGCTTTATCCACAATGGTACGGAAGTACTGGTACGGAATTGGCATCGCTATCTCCATGCAGGTGGGATAGAAAAGCGGGACGAGACGAGCGGCGGGGTCTGCTGAGCGCCGGCCAAGGCATCGCCCGGGTGATGACCGAATCGCCCAAAAGGGGAGCGGACCAGCCTCGGCAGCGGCGCCGGTGTGGCCCCTCCTGATCGAGGTTCGATGATGACAGCGCTCACCCGTTCAGGCGAAAACCATTTTGAGCAGCGCCATGCGCACGTACAAGCCGTTCTGGGCTTGCCGGAAGTAAGCGGCGCGCGCGTCACCGTCAACTTCCATGCTGATTTCATCCAGCCGGGGCAGGGGGTGCATAATGATGGCCTGGGGCCGCATCCGGTCGAGGGTGTCACGGGTGATGACGTACACTCCCCGGCATTTTTCGTAGTCGGCGATGCGATCGCCAAAGCGCTCTTTCTGGATACGCGTTTGATAAACGACGTCGACCTCCGGCAAGACCTTGTCCAGGTCCGTTTCCTCAGCGTACCAGATTTTACGTTCGCGCAGATGCTCGAGGATATCCTCCTTCATTTTCAGAAGGGTGGGTGCGACGAAGTAAATCTTGATGTCCTTGAACTTGCTGAGCAGATAGGTCAGCGAGCGGACGGTGCGGCCTTGCGCCAAGTCTCCCACCATGGCAATTTTCAGTCCGTCGATGGCGCCGATCTCCTTGCGGATGGTGTAAAGGTCGAGCAGGGCCTGGGTGGGATGCTGCCCCGCTCCGTCACCGGCATTGATGACGGGAACGCGTGAAGCTGCCGCGGCGCGTTTGGCGCCTCCGACCTCATAATGGCGGATCACAATCACGTCCACATAGCCATTGAGGATTTGGATGGTGTCTTCTAAAGTTTCACCTTTGGCCACGGAGGAGAACTCGGAGGCATTCTCGGTGGAGATGACCTGTCCTCCCAGGCGGTGCATGGCGGTTTCGAATGAGAAACGCGTGCGCGTGGAGGGTTCATAGAAAAGTGTGGCCATGATGCGTTTGTGAAAATCGGTGGTGCCCCCTTGGGCGGTGAGGCGCTCCATTTTCTTGGCCGCGTCAAAAAGATAACGGAGGGTGGGCGGGTCGAACTGTTGAGCTTCAATGACATGGTGCAACTTCATGGTGGGTATGGGTTCCTCCCGTTCTTAAGATTCCGGAATCCCCCGGCGGAAAGGGTTTGACCTTGGCAGCATGAACGTCGTGGCGGAGGATACTATTTGGATTTCCTCCCGTCAACAATTCCTTGGGCCAGTGCCGGTAGTGGTCAATTGTATGTTGGGGTGGCGAATTTACCTCGCCCCATGGCGGGGTCAAGCCGCCTCGACAAACTGACCCACACCCCAATATATCCTTGGGCAATGCGCCGGGGTATGGCAAGATGTAGCGTGTAGCTACAAACCGGAGTTGCCGTCAGCTTTGGCTTGCGCACTATGCTAAAGTGGGTGCTTGTGCACATCTCGAAGGGGGGGACTTTCCGTGATCAAGGGTGGGGAGGTCTCGCTCCGGGGTGCGGAAATGGGTAAGGCTCCCGAGCCCGGCCGGATACCTCTAAATTCGCCGCGGGCGTCGCTTCGCGAGATTGAGCGTCGCCGCAGTGAGCGATTGCTGCTCACGGTGCCTATACACGTCGAAGGTGTGGACCCAGCGGGCGAGAAATTTGGTGAGGACACCCGCACGATTGTCATTAATCGCCAAGGGGCGCGGATTTTCCTGAAGCGCTCGGTGGCGGCGGGGGCGGTGTTAGTGGTGAGCACCCACACGGGACGCCGCAAGGCCATGTTTCGCGTGGTCGGCCCGACCCAACCGATTACCCTCGAGGGAGGCGAATGGGGCCTCGAGTGCCTCGAGGAAAAGTGCAATCTTTGGGGAATCGGCTTTCCACCGGCGCAAGTGGAGGAAGGTTTCGGCTCGGCTTTGATTGAGTGCCGCCGCTGCCACACCCCGAAGTTGAGCCGTCTCTCCCTGGTGGAGGTGGAAGTGCTTGGGACTTCCGGCTTGTTGGTCAAGGAGTGCGAGAAGTGCGGACGATCCACCCCCTGGAGCTACAGCGAGCCTTCCTCGGCCATCTCAGCCAACGATCCGGGAACGTCGCTCCCCTACCCCGAATCTGTGGAAACCTCCAAGGCGGGGATTCAACGCCGCATCCATAATCGTGTGGCCTTACAGTTGCCGATCCGGGTGCGGAGTTACTACGGCATCGAGGAATTCATCCGGTCGGAAAACGTCTCACGCGGCGGCCTGTGTTTCATCACCGACAAGGTCTACGAGGTGGGAGAGGTGTTGCTGATCACTTGCCCGTATGAAAAAGGCGGCCACAATATTGAGGTGCGTGGCCAAGTCGTGCGCCGGCGCGATATGATGGGGACGGGACGCAAGATCTATGGCATCTCGTATGAACGGTAGAAGGTTCACTTTAACCACTTCATCGCCGAGTCTTGATCCGCAACAACCGCTAAGCGTATTCCTCTATTCCACGCGACATTTTCAAAGAACCTGTTGACCCCCCACTCGGGGGAAACGATGGCGATCTTGAACGGCAATTTCCAAACTCTCGAACAATGTTCCCCGAGCATATGCATGTCCATGACGGGAACGGTTCCGGCAACCCCGGTAACATCCAGGATGACTCTCTTGTCGGCGCGTTTCTCGCTCTCTTCTTTTACTCTTACGAAAAGGTCGTACAGATCAGCAAGACTGTATTGGCCCACTGCCTTTATTGACAAGTGGGTATCCACCTCAAGAATCTCCAATTCCAAGCTCATTCTCCACCTTTGTGGTTGATTATTTTGCGCGTGCTGCGGCCAGCGGGGGAATAAATCCTTGCCGGCGCCCAAGCGAAGATCGGCCTCACGGAGGGCATTCGTTGCTTCCGAGGGTTGCGAGGAAGAAGCGGAGCAACTCCACCTCTCGCTCCAGGCTCACCATGGCTTCCTGGACGGCGTCCCCATCTCCCTTGTGCGCCATCGCCTCGAGTTGCAGGGCGGACTCATGGGCCCTTTTTGCCGCCACGTTTCGCGCGGCGGCTTTGGCGAGGCGCGCCGCCGTCTCGACGGCCTGGAGATCCCCTCGGGCCATCCCACTGCGAATGTCACCCAGCAGGGTTGGCCAGGCAGCCTGCGTGAGACCCACAAGCTCGGCGAGAAACTCCTGGTCACCACCGACGCTGCTCATCGCCCGGCCCACGTCAAAGACCTCGGTGTATTGCTCCGCCCTCTCCATTATTTTTTTCCAGTTCTCAGACAAACTCACTCACCAGCCTCCGAAGGCCAACGCCGGTTCAAGCTGAACTTGTATCCATCAGACCTCGCAACACCTCGGCAACCTTGTGAAATTCCGCAGACTTGTCGAAAAAATAGCGAGCCCCGCTTTCCAGGCATCTCCGGCGATATTGCCGGCCGCTGTAGTTGGTCAGCATGATCACGACCGGCTGAAATGGATCATTCTTCAAACCCTCGAGCACGTCGATGCCGCTTCCGCCTGGCATCCGGATATCCAGGATGACGACGTCCGGTTTCGCCTTGCGGATTTCCAGCGCCGCGTCGGAAACATTGCCCGCGTGCCCGACAATTTCTATTCCTGTTACTTCCATCAGGCTCGACGTCAGGCGTTGGACGAGTGCTTCCGAGTCGTCGACGATTAGGACTCTCATTGCGTCTCGATGGCAATCTTATTGCCCGCAGAGAGCCGGCGCTATCGCTGGGAATCGTTTTCTTTTGTAGAACGGATGAGGAGGCCGATGTCGTGGTTTGTACTACATGACTGGCCGTATCTTGGCGACAGGGCTTCATGAATGTGGTGTGTTGCCGTACACGACTAGCTTGGATTTCTGACCTTCCCTTACTCACAAGCATTTGGAACCAATTCCATGTCCATCTCGATTATCGCACATTCCGCAAATTCTCGGCAGGAGGTCGGCTGGATCAGCGACTTTTATCGTGCCTTCGGTGTATTTTCTTGTACCCACTACCGAGCCGCCAGCCCTCCTGTGTTCTGGCGACTGCATTCTGGGGTTTTCCCTAGCCCCTAACACCTGGCCCTAGGGTTTAGTTTATCACCTACCGTATGCACTAATGCAAATAAAATAAATGTCGGTTGGCTACCGATAGGCGGGAAATGTGAAATTTTCCGGCAGGGCAGGCAAATTATCCGATAGATCGGTGACACAGGCGGCAAATGTGCCCCGGAGCTGCTTGAGTCGCGAATTCCCCTTCTGGATCAGGAGGGCTGGGGGGGGGCGAACAACCCTGGCGCCGATATGATCTTGCTGTAGCAGCGGTCTATGGCCAAGGCTATCCAATTACAGAATCTTGCAAAATGTAGTGACCTTCATTCTCTGTATGGAAATGGTCAGACGCGAACTTCGACGGGAGGGCCTTAAGTTATCTTCATTCACTCGGCACGGCTAGCGATTCAATCCACAAGTTGATTGCGCAGCGCGTAGTTCATCAGCTCGGCCGTGGTCGTCATGCACATCTTCTCCAAGATGCGCGCGCGGTAAGTACTCACGGTGGTCACGCTCAAATGCAGCACCTCGGCGATCTGGGAGACCGTCTTGCCTGAGCCAATCAACCGCAGGACTTCAAGCTCACGGTCCGACAGCCTCTCGTGGGGAGGTTGATCGGCTCGCCGGCCGAGGTCCAAGGCGAGCACCTCCGCCATTGCCGGGCTCACATACCGGCCGCCCGCCAGCACCTTGCGGATCGCTTTGATCAATTCTTCCGGGGCGCTGTCTTTGTTCATGTAGCCGGACGCCCCCGCCGTGAGCACGCGCTTCCCGTACTGGTCTTCCGGATGCATGCTCAGCACCAGCACGGGGAGCTTCGGCCGCAGCCGTTTAAGGTCCGCGAGGACATCAATTCCGCTCCGTCCGGGCATGGAGACGTCCAGAATCACCAAATCCCAGCGGTGGGCCTGGACATGGGCAAGGGTCTGCTGCGCATTCTCCGCCTCGCCACAGACTGCGTCCTTCAGTTCGCGCGTCAGGATGTCGATCAGGCCGCGGCGCAGAATCGCGTGATCATCAGCGATCAGGACCCTAATCATGATCTTGCTCCCGTTACGTGCGACGGGGATCCGGAATCCGCACCCTCACCGTCGTACCATTTCCCGGCGGGCCGCTGATAGTAAGCTCTCCTCCCAACAGCATGGCCCGTTCACGCATTCCCAGGATTCCGAGTGATTTGCCGCTCAAGAGTTTATCCTCGGAGATCCCTTTGCCGTTGTCGTGAACTTCCAGGGTCAGATCGCCGTCTCCCTTGGCCATCCGCACCTCGACCTCGCTTGCTTCCGCGTGCCGGGCCACATTCGTCAGGGTTTCCTGGAAGATGCGGAAAATCGCCGTGGCGCGCTCCGGGTCGATGGCGATGTCTCCCCGGGGCAGGTCCAATCGGCATTTGATACCGGTCCGCGACTCGAATTCTTCCCCTGCCCATTCGATCGTCGCTACCAAACCCAGGTCGTCCAGCATTCCCGGCCGTAGCTCGGTGGCGATCCGGCGCACCGCCTGAATCGACTCATTCACCAGTTTCAGGATCGAGGAAGTCCTCTTCGAAAGCTGTTTATCGCCTGCCGGCAACTCGTGAACCAAGGAGCTGAAGTCGATCTTAATGGCGGTCAAAGCCTGGCCCAGTTGGTCATGAATCTCGCGCGCCACTCTCTTCCGCTCCTCTTCCCGGACACTTTGCAGCCGCGCGGCGAGCGCCCGCAACTGTTCGAGAGAACGTTGCCGCTCCTCTTCCGCGCGCTTGAGTTCGCTGACGTCGCGAGTGATACCCCAGACATGGACCAGCATTCCGTTCTCGATAATCGGAATCTCCGTCCGGAGAAAGTGCCTGATTTTGCCCGCCTTGTCGCGACTCCGAAACTCCACCGTCCGGTCCACCCATCCCCTTCGAGCCTCCCCTCGAAACGCCTCCAACCTTTCCGGATCCGAAGAGGGAATCAGATCATGAAGGCGCGTCCCCACCATCTCTTCCGGAGTGGAGAAACCAAAGTTACGTGCATGGGCCAGATTACACTCGGCCATGTAACCGTATTGCAAGAGTCTCTCCAGGATCTCTTCCGCCGGCAGGTCGATGGGAATGGGTTGTTCCAGCCCCAGGCGCCAGACGCCTTCATGGCTGTGGGTCATGAAATCCTTGTACCGCTGTTCGCTCTGGCGCAGCGCCTCTTCTGCCCGCTGGCGCTCGGTGATGTCGCGAATAGTTGCCACATGAATCCTCCGTCCCTGGTAGACGAAGGAGTTGCCGGTGATTTCCACGGGGAAAACCGTGCCATCCTTCTTGCGATGCCAGCGCAACTCCGCCCGCGTCCACTCGTGGGTGATGGCGGCCCGGGTCTTTTCAGGCTCGGCGGAAACCTCCGGGGCGGTCAGAGACTGAAACTCCTCGCGGCTGTATCCATACATCTTCACGGCGGCGGCGTTCACGTCCAGAATCCGGGCGGTGTCAACCTCCACGAGGTGGATGGCGTCGGATTCTACTTCAAACAGCCGGCGGTAGCGCTCCTCGCTCTCGCGCAGCTCCTCCTCGGCCCGCTTGCGCTCGGTGATGTCTTGCACCATGCCTACGGCGTACGCCGGGCGCCCGTGCCTACCCTTAACTGACGAGACGGTCAACAACCCCCACATCACCTGGCCGTCCTTTTTGATGTAGCGCTTCTCGATCTCGTAACGGTCTCGCATCCCGGCCGCGAGTTCGCTGTAAAGCCCCCAGTCCAACTCCCGATCGGCAGGGTGGGTAAACTCCGTGAAGGCCATGCGGCTCAATTCTTCCTCGCCATAGCCGAGCAACTGCCGAAGCGTCGGGTTGGACTTGAGGGGATGCCCTTCGAGATCGACCAGAGCCATGCCGATCCCGGCATTCTCGAAGGTCGCGCGAAACCGCGCCTCGCTTTCCCGCAAGGCTTCCTCGGCCTGCCGGAGTTCGGTGACGTCCCGCGTGATGCCCCATACTCTTTCCAGCATTCCGTTCTGGACAATCGGGATCTCCGTCCTCAGAAAGTGCTTCAAGGCGCCGGTATTGTCGCGACCCTGAAACTCCACGGTCCGGCTTTGCCACCCACCGCGCGCCGCGGCTCGAAACGACGCCATCCTTTCCTCCTCGGTAGCGGGAACCAGCTCGCCAAGGTGTCTGCCGACCACGTCTTGGGCGGTGGAGAAACCCATGATGTGCGCATGGGATTCATTGCACTCCGCCATGGTGCCGTATTGCAAAAGCTTCCTTACCGCTTCCTCGGCTGGCAGGTTGATAGGAATGGGCTGTTCCAACTCCACGCGCCACACGCCTTCATGACTGTGCGAGATGAAGTCCTTGTACCGCTGGTCGCTCTCGCGTAGCGCCTCCTCCGCCCGCTTGCGCTCGGTGACGTCCTGCACTGTGCCGCGCAGACGGGTGATGCGGCCACTCGCATCGCGCCGCGGCTCTCCACGCGCAATCAACCACCTCTTGGAGCCGTCCGGGCGGACCATCTCCAAGTCGAGTTCATAAGGAGTTCCAGCCGAGAGAGTGTTCTCTACCGCTGTCTTCAGTCGCTCCCAACTCACCGGGGTATAGATCCGGGACTGCTCCTGGTAGCTGGGCGCCGGCAGTTTGGGATCTCGACCCGCGATGCGATAGAGGTTCTCATCCCAGGTGACCGAATCCGTCGCCTGCGTCCACTCCCAGACGCCCATCTGAGCGGCCAGCAATGCTTCTTTCAGCTCGGCTTCACTCTCCCGCAGCGCCTCCCTGGCCCGCTTTTGTTCGGTGACATCCCTCACCATAGCGAGGAGATGAGCCTCTCCTACAATCTCCAAGCGGCTGAGGGTAACCTCCGCTTCGAAAGGCGTTCCATCGCAGCGGCGATGCTGCCACTCAAAGTGCAAGGTCTGTCCTGCCAGGGCCAGCTTTGCTTTCTCTCTCGCCTCCTCCAGGGAGTCGCGGCCATTCGGCTGTTGGGGTGGGGAGAGGGCCGAAGGCGCGGTCCCGATAAGATGCTCGCGTCCGCAGCCAAACAGCTCAAGGGCTTTCTGATTGCAGTCCACGCAATGACCGTCCCGAATCAGAAGGATGCCCTCCGCGGCCGACTCAAAAAGCACCCTATACTGGCGATCTCGCTCCCGCAGCGCCTCCTGCTGTCTGAACCTTTCCTGGAAGTCTCGCACCGCGGCGTGTCGATGCTGGGCCACCATGACCGATCCCAACAACAAAAGACAGAGAGCCCCCACTAGCACATCCAACACCGCTCGCCGGAAGTACGGCGAGAGGGCTTCATCCCAGTCCACCTTGCGGGCCAGGCCATCTCCCGTCGCCGAGATTCGACGCGCCACACCGAGGACCCGCACCCCCCGATAATCAATAAATTCACCAAATGCCACATCGCATTCGCGGGCCACGCGCGACTCAAAGGATTCCCCGTCGAGCGGCCGCCGGAAGACCGACTCCACTCCCTGAGCGCTGCGGCGCGGAGAAAAGATAAAGGCCTCACTCAGGTTCTTCCATAGAATGAGAGTCTCGCTGGTGCGGGTGGGGAAACTCTCGAAAGCGATCAGGGGAGTGATGTCCTTCCAGGGGTCCGACACCATGGCCACCACCCCAAGCTTACGAGGGGAAGCTTGCGCCTGGGGCAAGGCTTGGAGCCCGGCGTTAACCGGAACAGAGTAAATGACCCAGAGGTGACCCCGTTCCATGCCGAAGCCATCCACCCGCATGTTGTCGCTCGGCTTAACCTGCTGACAAGCATCGTAGACAGCTTGGGCCATTTCCGGGCGGATGCCCACCTGCGCCGCGATTCGGCAATGGCTGTCCAACGTGACGCCGGCCAGATATCCAAAGCTCTGGCGTACCGCCTCGAGTTCCTTTTCCACACCTTGCTGGGTCGCCCGGGACCTCCCCGCGCTTCCCGAAGTAGAGAGCAAGTGTGTGGTCAGGGGGTTCCTTATAATCAGCTCAATGTCCCTCCGCCGGTCCTTCCGCCACAGGGCCATCACTCTGACCCGCGCCTCGGCAGCGCTCGACAATTGCACATCCCAACCGGCCAGGGTGTCACGGTAGGCCCCGTGCAAGTCGTTCCAGATGAAACCCGCGACGACCGTAGTCAGAACCAAAAAGCTAAGCGCATAAAGCGAGGAACTTTTCTTGAGCGAATCCGCGGAGGCGGCACGATTGTCTGTTTCGTTTCTGGTACCGGGCGATACTGCTTTCGTGCCCTTTTCTGATGGCTCCATATGCGCACCGTGTTAGACTTGGAGAAAATCCAGGGGTCGTCTATAACCCAAAACTTGCCGGGTCCCCCCCGCCTGTGGTCACCTTCGCACCGGCACAGACAGCGGGTGCGTTGGCTTCAGCGAGGCAGGCGGTTTATGAGCATGAGGAATTAATGCGGAAAGCGAGGGTAGGAACAGCCGCCTCCCCGTACAGGGTCTGTTCCCTAGTCCGCAACGCCTATCATTATGACGCTAACGGAACCGATAATCAATGGATTGCTATACCCGGGTAGTGCGATCGTGGGTCGCCCACAGGATTATATTGTGCCTTACTCAAGACGTGCTAGACTTTGGGCATGGCAGGCCGAATCAAAAACGTGCCTGTCTATACCTGAAACGTCGAATATTGATCAACACGCTTAGCTGAAAGTCATGATCAGTGCCGTATGCCCCCAATGCGAAAGCATCAGTCTCTCCAGATCGCGGAGGCAGGGCTGGTTGGAGCGGTGGATTCTTCCTTTGTTGGGTATTGTACCCCTTCGCTGCATGAACTGTGATACCCGTTTTTACTCCTTCCGCCGTCCCCGCTTCTGATTTTTTTTTTGAGCCCCGATAGGGGCGATGAGCTGGAGCCGGCGACCAGACTTGAACTGGTGACCCTCGGTTTACGAAACCGATGCTCTACCGACTGAGCTACGCCGGCTGACTGATACAAAAATGCTCACCCGGCCGAGACAGCGTTTCCGCCAATCCAGCGGGTGAGCATTTTCGGAGGAGGATAGAATGGCGGACGCGCTCCACCATCTAAACCCACAGCGAGTCTAGAAAAACCCTCAGGCCATGTCAAGGGATTTTTCGGGAATTTTTTGACGAATTAAACACCTTATTTTCTGTAAGTTACGGCTCAATTGTGCAACTATTTTCCATTTCTTAGAAAAGCCCAGTAAATCGGCCTTTCGTCACTTCTCTTGAATCTAAGTCATTTATTTACAGCATCTTACTATGACTTAAGGTCCAAGCGGATGAGCTGATCGCTGTCCGGATGCCCCCATTCCCAATTCGGGAAAAACCTGGCCGCAAGCCGGCGCGACACAAAGAAAATGATTCCCGCCACCAAGCACAGAGCGATTAGGAATGCTGTGAGGACAAGGATGGACAGAATCATTTGAATCAATTGCAGAGTGAATGATCTCTCGGTGATATAGCGCTCGTTCCAACTGACGGCTTGTGTCACCTTGAACTGATCCAGCAGCAGGTTTGCGGTTTCCGAACTCCCTGCGTTCAAAACCAGAAACACGTAAGAGCCTTGGCGGCGCCCAAAAATTGAACTCGCGCCGCGATCCTGATCGATTCCCAAAAGGCTCTTCATGGCGCCGAAGCGTACCCGGGCCATCTGCGACGTGGGATAGCTGATCGACAATAAGCTCGATACCCTTTGGGCAGTCAGGTACTGGCCGAGGTGCACTTCCGCACCCTGCTCAAATCCGATCAGGTCCGTTCGGAAGGAAGGCAGGGCGCGCTTCGCAGATTCCAAACCGAGGAGATACTTCTCGCTCCCCGCCATGAGATTCTTGGTGGGCAAGGGTGCCGGCAAAAGCGCCAGCGCGCTGGGCGATAGCTTCGTTCCACCCACAAAAACCAGTAGCGCTTGGAAATCGTTTTCGGACAGTTGCAGCTCTTTCGCACGAAGGAAGCGAATGAATTTATTCCCCCGTGCCATCAGGGCGCCATCCTCTCCACCATAAGTCAGGTCCATACTTTTTTCGGGTGGCATGGAAGCGGGGCGATAAAACAACAGCAATCCATAGGCGGAAGTTGCATCGGGCGCGGGTTCCACCAGCACTTGGGTACGGATCTTGCCGAGCTGGTAGGTGCGCAGTTCCAGCGTCTTCACGCCGTATTCCCGCTCGATGGCGGGATCGCCACCGAACTTCCCTACCTCCGCAAGGGGCAGAGGTGCGGAGTCCACCTGATGCCAATTGGCGGCGGGCACCAGGGGAATAATCTGGGGTTTTTGCTGGGCAAGGCAGAGGTAGGGTATCGCCGTCAGCACGGCCAGAAGCCAAGCCTGCTTCGAAAGCCTCCGGGTCATCACCTTTTATGATATCAGAAATCCGGGCGGGCGGTGGCGGAAGTTGGCTCTGAGGCGGCCCGTTGCACCGTCTTCACTTCGCCGAGACTTCTCAGGTAGTCCAGAATGCCATCGTAGAGCGCGGTCGCGATCCTTTCGCGATAATCGGGACGCCGCAGCAGCCGCTCGTCCTGGGGGTTGGTCAGGAAGGAAATCTCCGCGAGGATGGAAGGCATGTTGGCGCCGATCAGCACCACAAAGGGAGCCTTCTTTACGCCGCGATTGCGTTGCTCGCCGTTCGCCTTGGTCACGCGGGCATAGACTTCCCGCTGGACCTGCCTGGCAAAATCCTGCGACTCCTCGACCTTTTCCGTCATCGCGATCTTCTTGATGATGTCCTGGAGCTGGTGCATGGATTCCTGCGAGGCGGCGTTTTCGCGCGCCGCTACTTCCAGTGCGTCGGCGCTGGAGGTGAAATTCAGGTAATAGGTTTCGATGCCGCGGGCGCTCTTGTCGGAGCTGGCGTTGGCGTGAACGGAGATGAACAGGTCGGCGCCCTTCTCGTTGGCAATGGCGGTGCGTTCTTCCAGGGGAATGAACGTGTCATCGCTGCGCGTCATGATGACTTCGCAGCCCGTGTCGTTCTCCAAGAGTTTCTTCAGCCGCAGGGCGACATCCAGGACGACCACTTTCTCTTCCAGCCCCGTGGGCCCAATGGTTCCCGTATCGTGGCCGCCGTGGCCGGGATCGATCACGATTCTGCCGATTTTCAGCCCCAGGGCGCGCGTCAAGGTGCGGGAGCCCGATTCCGTGGGCGCCGCCGGCTTGATGACCGGGGCGGCGGGCGTACTTGCCGCTTCGGGTTCCGCCTTCGATCGCTCGGCAGGCACGGGCGCTGCCGGTGGGTTCAATGAGGCGGTTTGCTTCTCTTTGTTGCCCGTCGTGGTCGACGACTCACCCGTGGTTTTGACGGGGGCGGGGGGCACGGACTTCGCCGCGGCCTCAACCCGCGTGCCAGGAGCCGCAGGCGCGGCAGCCTTGTCGGTCTTTCGAAGCTCGGGGGTAGGGATTGCAAAGGGTTTTCCGCCCTTGGCCACCTCGGGTGGCGCCCCGCCGTGCACGTCAATAACCAGCCGGAAGGGATTGGGGAGAGTGAAAATTGAATAGTCCTCAATCTTGACGACGTCCAACACCACACGCGTTACGTCCGGGGCGAATTGCGCCACGCGAATCTGCCGCAGGAATCCGTCTTCTACCGGAAACGTCTTGCTGCCCAGGGCCGAACTGAGCCGTGCGTTTTGCAGGTCAATGACGATGCGGTCGGGATTGGCGAGGCGGGTCGTGTCGAATTTGACCTCGCCTTCGACGCCAATCACGATGCGCGAGTAGTTCGGGCCGACCCAGCGGCGCAGCGCGGTGACTTCTTCCAGGCCCGCCGACTGTGGTGCGGAAGCCTTCTGCAGAGGTGGAGCCGTAATCCGGGCCTTGGCCTGCACGGTGGTTAGCTGGTCGATCTGCTCCAGCTTCTTTCGTGCGTCCCTCGCCTTGTCGGACTTGGGATACGTCTCGATGAAATCCTCGAAAGCCTTGCGCGCTTCCTCGGAATTCTCCAGATCCGTCAAGTAGATCTCCCCCACCGCGAATAGGCTTTCGCGCGCCAGCGGATTCTGGGGGTACTCCTTCATGATGAAGCGGTATCTCTTGATCGATTCCAGGTAATACGAGTCCGAGGAAAAAACGCTCCCCATTTCTTCATAGAGTTCCGCTCTGACGGTGAGCGCTACCGGCGCCTTGCTGTAAGCGGGGTTGAGCCGGTAAACCTCGTAGTAAGTGTCGATGACGTTTTTATAATCGGCCTTGGTACGCTGATCCGCAGGCTGGGATTCGAGTGTCGTACGCAGGTGCTGGGCTTTGTCGAAAGCCGCGATCGCGCGCTCGCGCTCGTCTGGGGACACGGCGGGATAGGCGAGCGCCGGGATAGCCAACAAACCAGCCAGGAGCAGCACCCACCGCCATTTTGTCGGTGATCCGATGGCACTCAACCTAAGCCTCTTGGTGCTGAAGACTGCCACGCAAGATTCCAAAACTCTCCCTTCCAGCCGATAGCGCTTTTTTCCGATACCGGCCCCCGCCCTTCCATTTTGCATCAAAAGTCTTGAACCTGAACCTCCGGCTCTATGCTCCGCGGGTCCCTCACCCGATCGCCAATTTCCTGGCCACCCGATCTGCTTATTCGACGTTGGAGTAATGCACTACGCCGTTCTGATCGACGTACCGGGTAATGGGAGCCTTGGGCAGTTCCTTGGGCGTTTCCTTGGAAGTGGTCTTGACCGGCCCCGAGGCATCCCCGGGCTGGTATAGGTTTGTGACCTTGCGTACGTAGCTTTGGGTTTCCGGAATTGCCGGGATGCCTCCGTACCGCTGCACGGAGTGCTCACCGGCATTGTAAGCCGCGAGCGAAAGTGACAAGTCGCCGCCGAAAAGGTCCAGCAGATACCTGAGGTAGTTGACGCCCCCCTCGAGATTCTGCTTGGGATCGAACGGGTTCTCGACGCCGAATCGCCGCGCCGTGGCCGGAATTAATTGCATGAGGCCCATGGCGCCCTTGTTCGAAACGGCTTTGGGATCGTAATCCGATTCCACCCGAACGATTGCCCGGACCAGGTCCGGATCCACTTGATGCCGGTTCGCTGTCTGATCCACCAGTTGGTCGATCTCTACCGTAGGGTGATTCGACAAAGCGTCGGAGGTGGAGTGAAAGCTGCGCGTCATCCAATCGACCCGAGTGTTGGTTTCACCGGTGTTGACGTAAATCTTGTGACCGTTCTCGTCGACCAGTGCGACGATTTGGTCAGCCAGGGCGGGAGTTGGAAGGAAGGTGTAGAGAAATAGCCCGCTCAGCAGGGCGACCCGGAATGAATGGACACACATACGCATGGAGTTCGCGGCGCCGCGCACGCGGCACCCCCTCGGACTTACTCCCCTCCCATTCATCCAGGCCCGGAGCGCTGTCAATCTCGCCCCCAAGCCGCTGCCTCTCAGGGAGCTTTGCTTGGCGCCTGCACTCCCACAAGGCCTTAGCCACGTGCGGGCCATACATTGGCGCGATTATAGCACTGGACGCAAGGTCAAGCAAACAAACTAAAAAAGTGGGGGTGGTGGGGGCCGGGTGCTGGGTGCTAGGGGCTGGGTGCTGGGTGCTAGGGATAAGGGACTAGGGGTTAGGGATTAGGGGTTAGGCGGACTAGCGTTAACTTAAGGGGGTTTCAGGAAATTAGAAATTGTTTTTGGGCGACCCCCCTCACCCCCACAACCTGTAAAACATGGGGCCCCGTCCCGCCCGGGCTGATGAAAACGCTGCCAGCGGTCCACCTTCTGTCGCCGCGGCAACCGAGGGCTGTAAGCTGATTGCTGGCAACTGACAGCTTGTAACTCCCCTTCGGGAGGCGAGGGCAGTGAGTGAAAGGCATGCCCCTTACGCGTAGTCCCCAGCCCCCAGCCCCTACCCCCTTATCCCTAACCCCAAACCCCTAAACCCGGTAGAATGGCTGCGGCATTATGTTGGTTTTCGCTTCCATCCTCCGATGGCTTTTCGGCCCGGAGCCGGCTGGCCGCGCACGACATCTTTGGCCACGCTGGCTTTGGCTCCGCGCCCTGGGGCTTATCTTTTTCTCCGCCTTTTATTCCTTGCTCTTCCAAATTCGCGGTCTGATCGGTCCCGAGGGAATCCTGCCCGCAGGCCCCTACTTACAGGAGGTCGCGCAGCAGGTCGGCACGCAGCACTTCTGGATGGTTCCGAGCCTGTTGTGGTTTGCCTCGGACGATCGGGCGCTTGTGGCGCTCTGCTGGATTGGCTTGATCGCTTCCGTGCTGCTTGTGCTCAACCTATGGCCGCGCGGCATGATTGCCATCTGCTTCGTGATGTTTCTCTCCTTCGTCACCGCCGCCCAGGAATTTGCCTCCTATCAGTCCGATGGCATGCTCCTCGCCGCTGGGTTCCTCAGCCTATTTTTCGCACCGCCCGGATTGCGGCCGGGCCTCGGAGAGAAGCAGCCACCGTCGCGGGCCAGCCTGTTCCTGCTCCAATGGCTGTGGTTCCAGATCTACTTTGAGTCCGGCGTAGTCAAGTGGGCGAGTCACGATCCCCAGTGGCGGAGCCTGACCGCCCTCGATCACTATTATGAAAACGGTCCGCTGCCTGACTGGATTGGCTGGTATGCGCAGCAACTCCCGCACGGTTTCCAGGCGGCAGTGACCCTTGCCACGCTCATGGTGGAATTGGGAATCGTCTGGATGCTTTTCCTGCCGCCGCGCTACCGCCGCATCTGCTTTCTCATGGTCACGCCATTTCAAGTCGGCATCATTCTGACCGCCAACCTGGCTTTTCTGAATTACCTCGTCCTGGCGTTGGGAATACTACTGCTCGACGATGAATTCCTTGCGCCCCGGCTGCGCTGGGTCCGATCGCATGCCAAACTTGGCCTCGTAGGGGCACGCCATGGCGTGCCCCTACTTCCCATCGCGGAATCGGCGCCGCCGGAGGTGGACCCCGGCCGCGCAGCCTGGCGCCGAGGAGTTGCTTTTTTCCGCCAGCTCTTGTCGATTGCGGTCCCGGCATTTTTTCTGAGCTGGATTTTTTACAACACTGCGGCCTTGCTTCTGATCATGTTCTTTCCCTGGCTGCCGCTGCCCGCCGCCCCTATCGAGGCGCTTGAACCTTTCCGCATCTCCGACCGCTATGGCCTGTTCGCGGTCATGACCACGGCGCGCTATGAGATTGAGTTCCAAGGCTCGCGCGACGGCACGAATTGGATACCCTACCCCTTTCGATACAAACCCCAGGACCCGCGCGCCGCGCCCAAGCTCTATGCTCCTTACCAGCCGCGCTTCGACTGGAACCTTTGGTTCGCTTCACTCGGGGGTTGGCGTGATTACCCGTTTGTGCTGGCCACGGAAATTCGGCTGCTCCAAAACAGTCCCAGCGTCCTGGCGCTTTTCGCAGGAGACCCCCTCGCGGGAAAGCCGCCCATCGAGGTACGCGCGGTGATGTGGCAATATTGGTTCACCGACCTGGCCACCAAGCGGAGGGAAGGAATTTGGTGGCGGCGAAAAATGCTGGGTCTCTATGCGCCGACGCTGGAGCGCGAGCCCAACGGCAAAATCGTGGCGCTTGAAACCCCGGAAAGCAGCCCTGCGCAGTAATGTGCAACCTCGCCATAGCCCGCCCGCGACTGGAAAGCGACTTAGTTTGGTCTGCTGTAGCGGCGATCTCTGACCGTCGGCTTTTGATTCAATAGATTCCGGCGGTCAGAGACCGCCGCTTCTACATTTCTGACGCCGACGCCCCCGGACCACCCCCTTACAGGCGACCGCGCAGACCACATCCACGGGTAGGCGACAAACCGTCAAGTGGCAGTGGTAGCCACCGTCAATGCTTTCTTGCGTGGGCTCTTCCCTTTATGTTGGAAGCATCGGTGGGCGGCAGGTGCCACCTGGGGGAGACGACGATAAGAAAGGCCCATAGTCAGTAAATCACTGAATGTGGCTACGCGCCGGGAAACGCCACGGGCCCCAAACGATGCCGTGGATAACCGCTCCTCGCTATGCGCTCACCGGAGTCCAAGCTCTCGCTTCACTTCACTCCAAGGGATGCCGGGTTTGCCTGCGTTTCGTTCGATCGCGGTGTTTAGATCGCGCAGATCCTCCAGGTCTTCGACCCTCCGCCGGAGGCGCTGGAGCTCGGAATGAAGCTGGCGGACGGTGGGGCGGTTCGGCTTCCCTTGTTTGGCGGTTCTATTCATATGCTTCTCTTCGATGCTTTACAGCATACAGGAAGATGACCGGACCTTCCAGCCGGAACAGGACCCGATAGCTCCCAACTCGCAGGCGATACTTGTGTTCGCGCGCCGTGAGTTTCTTGACGTCACCGGCGAGGCCGCCTTGCAAGGCATCGAGCTGGTAGCGCATCTATAACGGCAGAGGTACGTGTACTTTACGTTCCTCTGCGGTTTTTTGTTTATTCGCATCAGTCAACGTGTAAACGCCCATCGTGTTAAGAGCCGCGGAGGAGGGCTGAAATGCGCCCACCTCCGCGCTACCCCGCTCAGAGGTTTTGGAGTCCAACGCATTTCGCGGCATTGTCGCTTCCACTTGGTTGCGTAACGGCTAACCCGCGGTTGTGTGGGGAGGCAACTGGTCATGGAGGGCGCGGAAGGAACCCCTCATCCGGCCCACGACGGCTGGTGAGGACGCCGGTCGCGGTCCACCTTCTCCCCTCGGAGGAGGTTGGAAATATCGCGGGGCGCTCACACGCCCGCAGAACCATTTCCCTCTCCAGGGGGAGAGGGTGGCTCGCCGCCGGCGCTTTCACCAGCCGGGGCGAGTCGGGTGAGGGGTCACTTCCTCGCATTCTCGACT